>LFFM01000640.1_pt1 | contig 24511 bp, 16 predicted proteins | sample 643131 | NCBI WGS metagenome assembly LFFM01 (sample SAMN03777445, study PRJNA286221) | soda lake metagenome | biome: soda lake; feature: Kulunda steppe; material: water; isolation source: sample Tc-Br brine of Tanatar trona crystallizer | place: Russia: Kulunda steppe | collected 2011-07
ACCGTGTAGTCGCCGGGAAGGACGTCCGAGAAGGTGGCCGAACCGTCGACGACTTCACCAAAGCCGGTGTCGGCACTGATGTGGACTTCATAGAGGTCGGGATCGCCGTATTCTTCGACGACGACTTCGATGTCGCCGGGGATCGGCTCGTAGTTGGCGTCGATGTGAGCGGTGTCATCGCTAAAGACCGTCGTCGACATCGGCGAGTCATCTACGGTGTAGATGACGCCGTCGGATTCTACGTCACCGAAGGTTGCGGTGTAGTCGCCGGGGTCGGTGGAGTCGATGGTGACATCGGAGCTGTAGGTCTGGTCGAAGCCGTCGCCGGTAATCTGGATATCCGGCGAAAGATCGCTGGGCAGTCCGGACGTCGAGACTTCCAGGGTGCCAGACAGGAGCGAATAATCGACTTCCACCGTCTCCGTCTCTGCGCTGCTGACGGTGATCGTCTGATCCTCTGTTCCCCGATACGTCGCCGGGGAGTCAACGACATCGGCAGCGGAAATGGTGTATTCGCCGGGGATGAGATCACTGAAGTCGTGGTCGCCGTCGATGGTCTCGTTAAAGCCGTCGGCGCCGCTGACGGTGACGTCGGCGGAGTTGCCGCCGAGGTCGCCGCCGATGTCGACGGAGAGACTGCCGTAGATGAGTTGGTAGTCGATGGTCAATTCGTCGTTGACGCCGCTTTCGACATCGACGCTCGCCGAGGTTCCCTCGTAGGTCGCCGGCCCGTCGGTGACATCGGAGACGTCGACGGAGTAGGTGCCGGGCTCGAGATTGTCGACGGTCGTTGACGATGAGATAGACTCCGTGTGGCTGTCACCGACAAGTTCCACAAGCGCGCCTGTACCGGAGGGAAGCCCCTGGATGTCGACGGGAAGTTCGCCGGCGATATATTCGTAGTCGACGGTCGCCTCTACAGTCTCGCCACTGGCGATGTCCACCGAGGATCCGTCGGCTTCATAGGTGGTCAGATCGTCGGTGACGTTGTGGGGCTCGATATCATAGGAGCCGGGCTCCAGGGTCAATTCGCCGCTTTGCGGCACAGAAGTCGTCTCGCCGTCGGTGTCGATGACGTCGACATCGTGGTCGACGCCGTCGGGAAGGCCCTCAACGTCGACGTCGAGATAACCGGGATCGATGACGTATTCGACGGTGACATCGACGGTATCATCGCTGATGACTTGGACGTCGACATCGGAGGCTTCGTACAATATTTCGCCGTCTTCGATGTCGGCGGCAACGACGGTGTAGCTCGTCGGATACAGCTCTTCGAGCAGTCCGTCTTGGGGAATCTCCCAGGTATCCTCGTCGCCGACCAGTTCCAGCTCGTGGTCGACGCCGTCGGGAAGTCCGTCGACATCGACCTGCACGTCGCCGGGGATGGCGTCGTAGTCGATGGTGACGTCGACGTCGGCCTGCCGCTCCACCTCGACGGTGGTCTCTTCGGGCTCTGGCACATACACCGCGTCGTCGCCGACGGTGGACGCCGAGATGGTGTAACTTCCAACGGCGGCTTCGTCGATGACGGTGGTCGCCGTGATTTCTTCGGAAAAGTCGTCGGGACCGTCGACGTCAATGGCCGCGTCGACGCTGTCGGGCAATCCGTCGACAATCACTTCCAGTGAACCCGGTGCAATCGGTTCGCAGTCGAGTTGAGTGTCGATGTCGACGGTCCCATTGGCCGGGTCATTGGTCTCGACGAGCAATGTGGTCTCGAATTGGTCGACTCCATCACCGCAGGTGGCGGTGGCGTCGATGGTGACACTGCCGTCGGTTTCGACATCGCCGCCGGCGGGCTCGACGTCGAGCCAGTCCGCACCGGTGCGTAGATCGAATTCCAGTATGCCATCGCCAATATTCGAGATCTCGAATTGCGACGTCTCGGACTGCCCGACTTCCAGTTGCCACGACAGTTCATCGGCGTCGATCTCGATGCCCGGATCGCCATCGTCGGTGGCGTCATTTCCGGCGACGCCGTCGTCTCCGCAGGCAATGACCAGTGGCAGTGCAGCCAGTACGAACCATTTCTTCGACCAAAATTGCGACATTTCAACTCCTCAAAACGCGGGTGTTCCGACCTGTCAAACCGGGAATGTAGACCACCATGAAGTCCCTGTAACGGAATTCGGTCGGTGGAGCAGTCCCAATATAAAATTCAGCCGACACTTGAGCATAAAACGGGATTGCAATGCAAGTCGGAGAGCGAGGAGGAGGGGCGACGGAGTTTGGGGGGGCGCGGTCAGCACTATCAGGGCTTTTCGAGATGGGCTTCTGTTTCAAATGCGACATCACCGCTGTCGGAAGCGATCAGTTGCAGTGTCACCCGGTAGTGGGCCTGGCGCGTTCCATCGATCGTCTCCGGTTGACCGGTGATGGTACCGGTCATCAGATAATCCGGGGCGTCATAGTCGAGCATTTCCGGCAGCTCACCGGGATCACTGACATCGCGTTGCAATTCCAGTTCCCGGCGCAATGCCTCCTGGTCGCGAAGAGATTGGACGCGGACCGGGGCCTCATTGACGAAGAAGGCCTCCAGTCGATTGACCAGAGACTCGGCGGTGGCGGCCAGTCCGTCGTATCCGTCGGCCTCGATGCCGGCAGAACCCACCGAGCTGTTCTCGCCGGCCTCGTCGCGCTGTCGCCACTGGGCGGCCAGTTCGGAGTCGTCGAGGGCTTCCACGAGGGTATCATGGAGGTAATCGAGGTCCTCGCGGGTCAACCGAAGCTCCACCGGCTCGTCGCCGGCGCGGTCGTCATCGCTCTCGGATTCCGTGGTCTGTTGCGATTGCGGGGTATCGTCAGTGTCGGAGTCCGCTGTGGAGCCAGTCGATGCACAACCAAAAAGACCGATGACCAGTAACGCCACAAGACCACGCCCGGCGATGGTGTTCAGTGATCCGATGCCCATAATGACTCCGTTCGGTGATGTGAGTGTGTCCGGCCCATACTCCCAGGATGTACAGCAGTGACCAGCGCTTTGCCAATCTTGCCGATGGAGCGCCGGCAGCCGGTGGTGGAAAAAACATCATCGCCGCAGACGCAATTGAGATTCTTCACGATAGGGCCGGCGTCATGAGCACCGAGAGGACTCATGGCTCGAAAAACGCCGCATTTTTCTCGATGTAGTCCTTCCATTTTTCGGGGACCTCGGACTCCGACGGGAAAATCGCCTCCACCGGACACTCCGGTTCGCAGGCGCCGCAGTCGATGCAGATGGCGGGGTCGATATACAACTGAACGTCCTCGAGTCGCTCGTCTTCCCCGGCGGCCTGAATATCCTCGATCTCTTCGACCGAGATCGGTCCGTGGATGCAGTCGACGGGACAGACCTCCACACAGGAGGTATCGCAGGTTCCGAGGCAGGGTTCGGCAATGACAAAGGTCATGGTGGTAGCTCGTGGCAAGAAGGGGGGCAATAGAGGTAGCCGATGGGAGTGGTTGCTCGATAACCGAAGTCACAGCGAGTATAGTGAGCAATACCGCCAATTCAAGATAAAAACGAAAATTTGCGTGTTAAATAAAGCCGCGACCACCTGTGCGACGGGAAATAGGTGCTGGGGGGGTGACTACGGAGCGTCACCGGCCAGCGCGTCGTCATCATCGGAGGGGAAGCGATAGACGCAGGCGGGGTATCCGTCGGGGATGTGTTCGACGCGGGTGATGTTGTGACCGAATAGGCGTTGTAACAGGTCTGCCTCCAGGCGGCAGGGCAAACGGGTGGATTCGACGGCGCCGGCGAGCGGGCAGTTGCATTCGCGAAGTTCGATGGCGCCGTCGTCGCCGATAATCAATTCCGGCATAAAGCCCTGGTCGTCGAGATAGTCGACGACAATCTGGAGTCGCTCCAGACGCGATTCGGCGTCGGCGGCGTCGAGGCGTTTCGACAGTATCTGGCTTCGCTCATCCCAGTACTGGCGAAAAAAGTCGTCGAGCGCCCGGTGGTAGCCCTGGTGGGATAGAAAGTCGAGCAGTTGCTTCAGCAACTCCGGCTCTCCGGAGGGATACAGTTGGCGGCCGGCGTCGGTGAGTCGAAAATAGACGGTGGGACGGCCACGGCCCGAGGGGCGGCTGTGGCGTTCGATAAATCCCTGTTCTTCCAGTTGGGTGAAGTGCTGGCGTATCGTCGAGACCGCCAGATCCAGCGTCTTTGAGGCCTGACGACTGGTCTGTTCACCGCAGTCTTTAAGCAGTTGCACCAGCCGTTGTTTGGAGTCGCCGAGGACTGCAGTCAGGTCATTCATGGGGGCTTTGGGTGGTTAAAACCGTAATTCGACGCGGTTAGCCTTCGGAATTCTGTTGGTTGTACCGCGTTTCAGAGTTCTGAATGCCCTCGCATAATTCTGTATGATGAGTTTAGGCGATTTAATTCCAAAAAAAAATGGTACGGTGAATGCGGAAGGCAGCGCCGGCGCTCCTGCGAACCCGTTACTACGCCTTGAGCACTCGTAGACGGGGCATCTGGCGCGTCGAGACCGGGCTGGATCAGCAGGTCCTCGACGTTGCAGCCTGCTACCGTCAACTTCGGTTCAAGGCGTTATCACGTGGGTGATTCTTTGTTTTTACATCTTAATAAATTTTTTTTCGTTATAAATTCGAAAAAATACGTATAAGCTTTACTCAGGCTGAAAAACAGGTGCGGCGAAATATAGGTGTGCATTCGCTGTATGGTTCGAATGGAGAACGTCACATCTGCATTCAGTCACTTCGACCGCGTAGCGGTCGTACATTCGTCTGGTAAAGCTTAATTCTGGATCTGGAGAACACGGTATGAGTTATTTGAAGCGAATTGTGGCACTTTCGATGGTGGTGGCGTTGTCGGTGTTTGCGATGGCCTGCGGAGAAGACGATAGCCCAGCTTCGGAGGAGACGACATTCAGTCTGGATTCCGAAGTCGAAGAGGTCGAAGAGGAGTGCCGGGGCCCGAATCCAGCCGGTTGCACTCAGACCGGATGCGAAGACGGAGAGGTCTGCGAAGTCGATCCCGATAGCTGCGAGCCGTCGGCGTGCTCCTGTGATGATGGAAGTTGGGTGTGCACCGACGATTGCGCCGGAGGCGGCCAGTGCGTCGATGAAGAGCAGAGCTGCGAAGGACCGAACCCGGCCGGTTGCACTCAGACCGGCTGTGAGGACGGAGAAAAGTGCCTGGTCGATGAGGACACCTGCGCGCCGTCGACCTGTAGCTGCACCGACGACGGGAATTGGCTGTGCACCGATGATTGCGGCGGTGGTGGCCAGTGCGTAAGCGAAGAGGAGTATGAAGAAGCGGGATAAATCGCTTCGCTGAGTGAGGCTGATCTGCGCCCCGAGCCCCGATGGCTCGGGGCGTTTTTTTGGCGCCGTCGGCCCAGATCGACGGTGTATTGACAGAAATTGTAAATTCTGGGAAAAATCAACCACGTAATCAACAGGAAGTCGGGCGGAGCTCGGGCTATAGCAACCGGCAGCGACTCCGGTTGGCGCCGTCATCCGGCATCGGCATGTCTTCGCGGCGCGCTGGCAACGGAGTAGACAGGACCGTCACGTCATGCATAATGCGCTGCGTCAATGAATGCGATTTCTGTATAAGCTTAATGGAATGTAAAGTCGCGGGGGTAAGCCCGCGTTACAACGGTGAAAAACATGAAGAAGAAAGTAGTATTACTCGGTGGTGGTGTGGCGGGACTGAGTGCCGCTCAGGAGCTGGCGGAGCGCGGTTTCGACGTCGATGTCTACGATCGATTGTCGAAATTCGGCGGCAAGGCCCGAAGTATCGATGTCCCCGATTCGGCGACCGGCAATCGCAAGCCGCTTCCGGGGGAACACGGATTTCGCTTCTTCCCGAGTTTTTATCGAAATACCTTCGATACCCTGAAGCGCATTCCCTACGGCGATAATCCGCAGGGCGTCTACGACAATCTGGTGGCGACCCACGAGATGCTGGCCGGAGTCGGCAACGACGCCGGGGTCGTATTGCCCATGAATTTTCCACAGGAAGTCGGCGACTGGGAGGCATTGTATCAGCTCTTTGTGCGAAACGACGCCAATATTCCGCCCGACGAGCTGTGGTTTTTCGCCAGTCGCATCTGGACGTTTCTGACCAGCTGTAAAGAGCGGCGCGACCAGGAATTCGACTACGTCACGTGGTGGGATTTCATCGAAGCCGATCGGATGTCTGAGGAGTACAAGTCGTTTCTGGCCGTCGGTCTGACCCGCGATCTGGTGGCGATGAAAGCCGAGGTCAGCAGTACGCGGACGGTCGCCAAGATCTATTTTCAGCTTCTCCAGGGGATGCTCAAGCCCTTTGAGAACGTCAATCGGATCCTCGATGCACCGACGACGGAGGCCTGGATCGACCCCTGGGTCAACTACCTCGAACAGCTGGGCGTGACCTTTCACAACAATGCCAACGTGGAGGCCATCAACTTCGATGGTCAAAAGATCACCGGTGTCGACATCGATCTCGACGGCCAGGACTGGACGGCCACCGGCGACCACTACCTCTTTGCGCTGCCCGTGGAAGCGATGGTCAAACTCGTCGACGACGATATCAAAGAGGCGGCGCCGTCGCTTCGCAATATCGACGAGCTGCAGACGGGCTGGATGAACGGCATTCAGTACTTCTTTGAAGAGGACCTCGAGATCAATCGGGGGCATATGCTCTTTGTGGACTCCCCCTGGGCGCTGACCGCGATTTTCGAGCATCAATTCTGGGACGACGTCGACATGTCGAAGTACGGCGCCGGCAATGTCCGCGGCTTTCTGTCGTTTTGCATCTCGGATTGGAATACGCCGGGAGAGGTCTTCGGCAAGCCGGCCCGGGAGTGCACGGCCGAAGAGATCGAAGAAGAGGTCTGGACCCAGATGCTCAAACGCATGGACAAGGCCGATCGCCACAAGATCGAAGAGGCAACGGTCGTCGACTGGTTTTTGTCGCCGACCATTGTCATCGAGCCCGGGGAGCCGACCCGCAATACGGAGCCACTGCTGTTGAATACCGTCGGTTCCCTGACCGATCGGCCGCGGGCATCGCTCAATATCGACAATATGTTTCTGGCCTCGGACTACGTCCGCACCCACGCCGATCTGGCGACGATGGAGTCCGCCAACGAGGCCGGTCGACGAGCGGTCAACGGGATTTTGTCGGCGGCGCCGGGTCGGTATCGCAAATGTACGGTCTATCCGCTGCGGGAACCGGCCTTTTTAGAGCCCTTTAAGGCCTACGATCGAATCCGTTTTGAGCGGGGACTTCCCCACCAAAACCTCGATGAGATTTTGAAGTAATACACAACCACCGCAGTCCGATAGGCGCCGTCGAGGCTCGGCGGCACCTGTCGGATTGTGTACTGTAAATGTAACGTTTTTTATCCCTCCATCTCCATCGGGTCCGCCCGATGAGTTCGGGGGCTCAAATAGTGTATTGAACGATGTAATCTGGAGGGAAAGCGATGGCTGCACCGGCGATATCGAATGACGCAGATACGAGTTTGCTGGAGCGCATCACTGCTCGGTTTTTGCCCGAAGATTTCGGCGATGATCCGGAGCAGCATTTTCGGGCCCGCGTGGTGGTGGCCATCGCGCTGTTGATCGGCTGTATTGGTCCTTCCTACGGAGTGGTGGTCTATTTTCTGACGGCTCATATGCCGATTGTGGTCGTCACCGTTCTGGCCAGTCTGGGAGTGGCGATTACGCCGCTGTTGATGCGCCGGGGCGCGTCGTTTGTGGTCCAGGCCAACTGGATGAGCTTTTGTGGCTGCGGCCTCTTTGTCTTTGTGGCGTCCCAGGAAATTCTGGGCCCGGCAGTGCTTCTGTGGCAGGTCGTCTACGTGGTGCTCATTGCGCTGCTGGCCGGCCGGCGTACGGCATTGACCTGGCTGGTGTTGATGTCGGGGGCCACCGCCTATTTTTATCTGTCGATGATCTCCGGGGCCGAAGGCGGCGAAATTGTGGTCAGTACCACGGAGGTCCTCTTTGAGATGATCCTGATTGTCGGGATGTTTTTGACGGTCATGTTGCTGATGCTGTCGTCGCAGCGCTTTAAGGACTGGGCGCTGGGCGAGGTCAAGCGCCAGGAGGCGCATACGCGGGCGATTTTAGAGGCCGCTCCCGACGGGATTGTCACGCTGTCAAAGGACCGGCGCATCGGCGAGTTCAATGCCGCCGCCGAACAGCTATTTGGTTACCAGCGCGACGACGTCGAGCAGGCGCCGATGGTCAGTCTGATCCCCGAGATCGAAGAGACGCCACAGAACCCGGTCGATACCGGCGAGCAAGACGGTGATGGTTCCGTCATCGAGATTGCCGACAACGGAGCAACTTCGGAGGGGCTGCAGCGCTGGGTCGGTGAGACCTACGAAGCCCAGGGGGTTCAAAAGGACGGTCAGCGCTTTCCGGCCGAATTGTCGGTGACGCCCATCGAGACCGAAGACCGCTTTGTGGCCATTATTCGCGATATTACGGAACGCAAGCGAGCGCAAAAAGCACTGCGAAAGGCCCGCGACAAGGCGGTGGAGGCCAATGAGGCGAAGAGTCGATTTCTGGCCAATATCAGTCACGAGCTTCGCACGCCGCTCAATGCGATTATCGGCTACAGCGAACTCGTACAGGGAGATCTGGAGGAGACCGGCGAAGACGAAATGGCCGACGATATCGGCAAAATCGAGACCGCCGGACGACATCTCCTGGACCTGATCAACGAAATTCTGGATCTATCGAAAGTCGAAGCCGGAAAAATGGAGCTATACGTCGAGGACATCGACGTCAAAGAGGTCGTCGAAGAGATCGGAGAGACCCTCCAGCCGGTGATCGCTGACAACGACAATACCCTTCGGATCGACGTCGAGGGTGCGCCGGAGACAATGCGCGTAGACCGCATGAAGTTTCGCCAGGTTCTGATCAATCTACTGTCGAATGCCTCGAAATTCACGCAGAACGGACTGGTCCGAATCAACGCCTTTAGCGAGGAGGACGACGGACGACAGGTCGGCGTTTTCGAGGTCATCGACCGCGGCATTGGCATCCCGGAAGAGAAGCTCGACGCGCTCTTCGAGGCCTTCAATCAGGCCGATGATTCGACGACCCGCGAATTTGGCGGCACCGGGCTGGGGCTGACGATCTGCAAGCATTTTTCGGAGTTGATGGGAGGCGACATCGCCGTGGAAAGCAAAGTCGGCGAGGGGTCGACATTTCGCGTCAAAATACCGGTCGACGTCGACGAAGTGCGCCGCGATCGAGGGGCCGATGACGGCGACGACAAGGAATCTCTGGAGTGCAGTTCGTCGAATTCGGAGATACCACCGGAGGCCGAGCGGGTGCTGGTCATCGATGACGATACGACGGTTCACCAGCTCATCGAGCGGTTTCTCGCTGACGAGGGATTTGCCGTCGAGACCACCACCGGTGGCGAGCAGGTCCTACAGACGGTGCGCGAATTTCAGCCCGATATCATCACCCTCGATGTGCTGATGCCGGAAGTCGACGGCTGGAGAATTCTGGAGCGACTCAAAAGCGACGAACAACTCGCCGACATTCCGGTGGTGATGCTGACAATTCTCAATGAGCGCAATACCGGGTTTTCGCTGGGAGCTACCGATTACCTGACGAAACCCGTCGATCCACAGCAGCTTATCGATGTGCTCCACTCCAATGTCCACAAGGGCCGCAGGGGGCCGGTGATGATCGTAGAGGACGACGACGATATCCGTGAATTGATGCGGCGCAACGTCGAGGAGGCCGGCTTTGAAGTGCGTTGTGCGCGCGACGGACAACAGGCCCTGGAGATGCTCGATGATGTCGAGCCCGGGGCAATGCTGCTGGACTTGATGATGCCCCGAGTCGACGGTTTTGAAGTCCTGGAGCAGATGCGCGACGGTGGTGACGACGACATTCCGGTCGTTATCGTCTCCGCCGCCGAATTATCGGAGGCCGAACGCGAGATGCTCGAGCAAAATACGGAACAGGTCCTCGGCAAGGGAGGGCTCACCAAAGAACAACTCATCGAGGAGTTGCGCGGCGCTCTCGGCGAGCGACAGCGAGCACCGGCGGTACAGCCGCAGTAATGGACCGTGATGGACGTGGCGCAATTCGGCCGCAGTATCGGCAACGCCACGACGACGCTATTGAAATATACAACCAGCCATGTCGGTCCGTGACCGGCGGGGAGTTGAATGATGACGGACCTCAAAGAGTCGGCGAAAAAACAGGATACATTGCTGGGGCGTCTGACGGCGCCCTTTTTGCCCGATGACTTCGGCAGCGACCCGGAGCTTCATTTTCGGGCCCGCGTGGTCTTCGTGCTCTCCACACTGGTCGGCGTCGTCGGGGTGGTCTACGCGGCACTGACGATGGTGGTCATCGACGAGCCGCTGATGTCGGTGGCGACCTTTGTGGCCTGTGGAAGCATTGGGGCGACGCCGCTGTTGATGCGGCGTGGCCACTCGTTTGTGGTGCTCGGCAATTGGATGACGCTGTGGGCCTGCGGGTTATTTTACCTGGGGGCGACGCTAGGTCCGCAGGTGCTGATCTGGCAGGTCATCTACATCATCTTGCTGGTATTGATCGCCGGCTGGAAGTCGGCGGTGGCCTGGCTCGTAGTGATGTCGGGAGTGACCGTCGGGTTCTATATGCACTTTGCGGGCTCCGTACCCGAGGGGCAGGCCATCGAGATCTACCCCCACGAATTACTGTTTGAGATGTCGCTGGTCGTCGGGATGTTCGTGGTGGTCACGTTGCTGCTGGTGGCTTCTCAGCGGATCAAAAACTGGGCGCTCGACGAGGTTCGGCGCCAGGAGTCGCAGACCCGGGCGATTCTGGAGGCCGCACCGGACGGGATTGTGACGGTCACCGACGACGGCCGTGTTGGCGAGGTCAATCCGGCTGCCGAGGAGTTATTCGGTCGAGACAGCGACAGTGTCGAACAGGCACCGCTTGCCAGCCTGGTTCCCGAGATCGCCGCCGGACCGGCCTCGGAGGGCGAACAACAGGACTCGGCGTCGCACCCACCATCGCCTCCCACAGACCGGGGTGCTGCCCCTCCGGACCACCCGCTCGAGCGCTGGCTCGGCGATACTCACGAGGCAGAGGCGATGGCCCGCGACGGGTCGCGCTTTCCCGCCGAGTTGTCGGTGACCGCCATCGAAGACGATGAGCGCTATGTGGCAATTGTGCGCGATATTACGGAGCGCAAAGAGGCTCAGAAGCAACTCGAAGAGGCCCGCGACAAAGCCGTGGAGGCCAACGAGGCCAAGAGCCAATTTCTGGCCAATATTAGCCACGAACTTCGCACGCCGCTCAACGCCATTATCGGCTACAGCGAATTGGTCGGCGAAGATCTGGAGATGATCGACGAGGAGATGATGCGCGACGACGTCGGCAAAATTGAGTCCGCCGGCCGACATCTTCTCGAGTTGATCAACGAGATTCTGGACCTGTCGAAGGTGGAAGCCGGCAAGATGGAGCTCTTTGTCGAGGAGATCGACGTGCAGACGGTCATCGAGGAGATCGGTGATACGCTCAAGCCGGTCATCGAGGACAACGACAATACCCTCAAGATCGATGTCGACGATGCCCCGGAGACGATGCGAGCCGATCGCATGAAACTTCGCCAGATTTTGATCAATCTATTGTCGAATGCCTCGAAGTTTACCGACAACGGGTTGGTGCGCATCCACGCCTTTACCGAGGAGCGCGGCGATGAGAAATTTGGTGTCTTCGAGGTCATCGATCGCGGTATCGGAATCCCCGACGACAAGCTCGACGAACTCTTCGAGGCCTTCAGTCAGGCCGAGGCGTCGACGACCCGGGACTTCGGCGGAACTGGTCTGGGACTGACGATCTGCAAGCACTTCTCGGAGATGATGGGTGGCGATATCGGCGTGGAGAGCACCGTCGGCGAGGGCTCGACGTTTCGAGTCAAGATTCCCGTCGATGTCGAGCGGGCCAAGCAACGCGATGATGACGATCGTGAGGCTGAAAATACTGGCGAGTCGGCCGACAATGCGTCGGTGGACGCCGCGGACGACGCCGACCGGGTATTGGTCATCGACGACGACCCGACGGTACACCAACTGGTGACGCGATTTCTCGCCGACGAGGGATTTGCTGTCGAGACCACCACCGGCGGGGAGAGCGTCCTGGAGACGATCCGACAATTTCAGCCCGATATTATCACTCTCGATGTGTTGATGCCCGAAATCGACGGCTGGAATATCCTCGAGCAACTCAATGACGACGAGCAGTTGCGGGATATTCCGGTCATTATGCTGACGATTCTCGACGAGCGCAATATGGGCTTTTCGCTGGGAGCGGCGGATTATTTGACCAAGCCCGTCGAGCCACAGCAACTGGTCGATGTGTTGAAGACCAATGTGGAAGACGGCGGTGACGGGCCGATTCTGATCGTGGAAGACGATGAGGATACGCGAACGATCATGCGCCGGACCATCGAAGAAGCCGGCTTCCAGACGCGCTGCGCCGTCGATGGACGTCAGGCCATCGACATGCTCGACGGCGAGGTCGAGCCGTCGGCGATGTTGCTGGACTTGATGATGCCGAAACTCGACGGGTTTGAAGTGCTCGAGCAGATGCGCACTGACAGTGCGATGTCGACGATTCCGGTCATCGTCGTCTCCGCTGCCGATTTGAGTGCCGAAGAGCGCCGGATGTTGGAACGCAATGTCGAAGAAGTCCTCGAAAAAGGGGATTTTCGAAAGGAACGACTCGTCGAGGAATTACAGCAGGCCCTCGACGAGGCGCCGTCCCGACGCCAGAACGCCGCGGAGGCGGCCCCAGAGCCAGTGTGAATTGTCGGAAAAATGATTTGCAGGTGCCGGGTTTTCAGTCTATTAAGATGAGGTAAGTATCGAATTGTATGAAGACCCGTGACATCGATGGTGAAGCTTAATCGTAATCGCGCGCGATGTGGGGGAGCTCAAGCCCCGGGCAGTCGGTAAGCACGGATCGGAAGTTGTTTCTATCGAAAAGAGATGGCGGGCGGCCGCGCCGCGATGCCAGGAGCTGTATCATGGCCTCAGCAGTATCTACGACGGTCGAGTCCCTGGGCTGGTTGAGACGGGCGACGAGCTACTTTTTGCCCGATGACTTCGGGGATGACCCCCAGCAGCATTTCCGGGCCCGGGTGGTGGTCGTATTCGCCATTCTGGCGGCGATCTGCGGGCCGCTGTACACGGTCATTCTCTATCTTCTGATAGGAGATCTGGCGACGTCGCTGGCCCCGTTTCTCGGAGGGCTGGGGGTGACGCTGACGCCGCTGTTGATGAAGCGGGGCCATTCGTTTGTCGTCCAGGGCAACTGGATGATCTTCTTTGGTTTCTGGCTGATCACGGCCATCGCCTACCTGGGGTTTGTGGGGCCGACGGTACTGCTGTGGTACGGGTTATACATCGTGCTCATCGCCCTGATCGCCGGGCGTCGTTCGACCTTTGTATGGCTGGCGATCATGGTGGCGTCGACGGCCTATTTATACATCGATATTCTGCAGACCATGCCCCAGGAGGGGCTTGTCGTCGGTCAAACGGAGCTGTTGTTTGAGTTGTTTTTGTTGCTCGGCTTTTTTCCGACGGTCATGGCGTTGATTCTGGCCTCCGAGCGCTTCAAAAACTGGGCACTCGACGAGGTCCAGCGACAGGAGGCGCATACCCGAGCGATTCTGGAGGCGGCGCCCGACGGGATCATTACGCTGGGAGCCGACGGCCGCATCGGAGAGGTCAACGAGGCGACCGAGGAATTATTCGGTTACCGCCGCGCAAGTGTCGAGCAGGCCCCCTTCGAGACCTTGATTCCCTACGTCGATGATGACGCCAATGTACTGAGCGTCGACAGCGAACACCCGGTCGACGATGATGTCGACGTCAACACAGGCCGAATCCAGTCCTGGGTCGGCGAGACCTATCAGGCGGAGGCCAGTCGCAAAGACGGCCGTCGATTTCCGGCCGAATTATCGGTGACGTCCATCCAGGATGATCAGCGATACGTGGCGCTGGTCCGCGATATTACAGAGCGCAAAGAGGCGCAGCGCAAGCTCAAGGAAGCTCGCGACAGAGCCGTGGAGGCCAATGAGGCGAAGAGTCGTTTTCTGGCCAATATCAGCCACGAACTTCGCACGCCGCTCAACGCCATTATCGGCTACAGTGAGTTGGTCGGCGAAGATCTGGAGATGATCGGCGAGGAGGAGATGGGTCAAGACGTCGGCAAAATTGAGACCGCCGGCCGCCACCTGCTGGATCTGATCAATGAAATTCTCGATCTGTCGAAGGTCGAGGCCGGCAAAATGGAGCTATACGTCGAGGATATGGACGTGTCGACGGTCATCAATGAGATCGCCGACACCCTCCAGCCGGTCATCGAGGACAAGGACAATACGCTTCGTATCGATCTCGAAGAGGCCCCGGAGACGATGCGCGTCGACGTGATGAAATTTCGTCAGATCATGATCAATCTGCTGTCCAACGCCTCGAAATTCACCGACCAGGGCCTGGTGCGCATCCAGGCGTTCTGCGAGGAGGACGACGGGATTGAATTCGGGGTCTTCGAGGTCATCGATCGCGGCATCGGGATTCCGGAAGACAAACTGGAAGAGCTGTTTGACGCCTTTAGTCAGGCCGATGATTCGACGACCCGGGAGTTCGGAGGCACCGGCCTGGGGCTGACGATCTGCAAGCACTTCTCGGAGTTGATGGGCGGAGAAATCGATGTGGAGAGCACCGTCGGCGAGGGGTCGACGTTTCGCATCAAAATTCCCGTCGATGTCGACCAGACTCGTCAGGACCGAGACGATGCGGCGGTGGAAACTGAACGCCATGACTCCGGGGCGACCGACGACTCCAAGTCCCCGCAGATCTCGGCACCGCCGGCCGCCGATCGGGTATTGGTCATCGACGACGACCCGACGGTCCATCAGTTGATGGAGCGATTTTTGTCGCGCGAGGGATTCGCCGTGCGGACCACGACTGGCGGCGACGATGTGCTCGACGTGGTGCGCGACTACCGGCCGGATATCATCACCCTCGATGTATTGATGCCCGAGCTCGACGGCTGGGATGTGCTCGAACGGCTCAAAAATGACAGTGAACTCGCCGATATCCCAGTGGTGATGTTGACGATTGTCAACGAGCGCAATCTCGGGTTTTCACTGGGAGCCACCGATTATCTGACCAAACCCGTCGATCCGGAGCGGCTCAACGGGGTGTTGTCGTCGTATCTCGACGGACCCAACGAACAGACGATCCTGATCGCTGAAGACGATGACGACACCCGCGAAGTGTTGCGCCGAAACATCGAAAAGGCGGGATGGACCGCGGTCTGTGCGGAAGATGGAAAAGAGGCGCTCGGCGAATTGGAGGGCACCGTCGAGGCCGACGCCATCTTGCTGGACCTGATGATGCCTCGACTCGACGGATTCGAGGTTCTGGAGGCCCTTCGAGGCCGCGATGACATCGATATTCCGGTCATCGTTGTCTCCGCTGCCGATCTGTCGGAGGCCGAACAGCAGTTGATCGATGAGCGGGCCGATGCCCTATTTGAGAAGGGGGACTACGCCAAACAACAATTGCTCGACGAATTGGAGGCTGCCATCCGCCGCTCGGGGTGACGGAATTCGATGCCGTCAGCGCTCGCCGAAGGTGTGTTCGGAGCGCTCCTCATTGCGGTCTGTCGCCGGCGCCGGGGTCGGTGACAACTCGGAGATGGCCTCCCGGAGCTCGTCGTCGATATCGATATGGACGCTGTCGAGGGCCGGCTTGAGCTGCTCCAGATTGCGGCCACCGATAATCGGCGCCGTCACCGCCGGGTGGGCGCCGACCCAGGCGATGGCCAGACTGACCGGATGCATCCCGTGGTCGCCGGCGAACTCCGCGAAGTGACCGGCGATGCTGTAGTAGTCCGGAGAGCCGTAGCGGACCTGGTACATCGGGTTGTCGACCAGGCGGCCGTCATCGGGACGCTGGTCGGGACCGTATTTTCCGCTGAGCAATCCTCCGCCCAGCGGACTGTAGGGAAATACCGCCAGGTCCTCGCTCTGGGCCATTGGCAAAATCTCGACTTCCGCCTGGCGCTTGACCAGATTGTACATCGGCTGAATCGCCACAAACCGGGCCAGGCCCTCGCGCATACTGATGCCGCGGGCCTTCGCGATCTGCCAGGCCGCAAAATTGCTGGCTCCCAGGTACAGCACTTTGCCGGAGCGAACGAGGTCGTCCAGGCTTCGAAGGCTTTCGTGGAGCGACGTTCGGTCGTCGAAGCGGTGCAGATACAACAGATCGATGCGGTCGGTACCGAGTCGCCGAAGGCTTTCTTCGACGGCGCGCACCAGGTGAAAGCGGGAGTTGCCGCGGTCGTTGGGACCATCGCCGGTCGGAAAATAGGCCTTGGTGGCGACGACGACCTCATCGCGGCAGTCGGTGATGAATCTGCCGAGTAACTCCTCGGAGCGACCCCCGTTGTAGACGTCGGCCGTATCGAAGATGTTGATGCCGGCCCGGCGGGCGGCTTCAAATTGCTGGCGCGACGTCTCCTCATCGGCGCTTCCGCCAAAGGGCATGGTGCCCAGGCAAAGCTCAGAGACGCGCAATCCGGTGTCGCCGACAAATCGATAATTCATATCGGGGTGTGGGGTATCGAGAGGTGGGTGGTAGCGTTGAGTAGATGCAAACTCAGGAGGTGGAGCCGTGAAGTCGAAGAAATTCCTCGGCGCTGCGCCGCGCCTGCTGACGGACGCGGGGCGTAGCACCGATGACGCGGTGCAGTACCCGGGTGTTGTCGACGGGGTCTCGGGCCTTGTTGAGCCCGTCGAGTGTGCGCCGGTGGGCGCGCCGGGCGGTATCGTCATCGCCGCGTGACTCGTGAATCGACGCCGAGCGATGGGCGGCGTACCAGTGGTCGGGCTCCAGAAAGAGCGCTTTCTGAAAGGCCTCAACGGCCTGTTTGGTCGCCCCCTGCGATTGCAGGACGGTGCCCATCAGACAGTGGGATTCGATATGAAAGGGGTCGTAGCCCAGGGCTGCTTCCAGGCAGGCCAGAGCCAGATCGAGCTTGGCCTCTTCGAGGTGTTCGGCCGTCGTGTCCAACAGATCGACGACAGTGTCGGACTCGGAGACGTCGCTGGTGGTCTCCTCGAGATTCGACAGATTGTCGGAGCGAGGAATCGCCGGAAGTTCTCCGGAATCCTGGGAGGTCTCCGGATTCCAGCCGCCGGGTTCGATGGTGCGACCGGTACTGGATTGGCCGGGGCGATATAAAAAGCCTCCCCCCTGGCGAATGGGCCGAAGCGACGGGGCGTCGGGGCCGAGCCTCTCGGGATGGATCTGCTCGGAGGAGCCGAACATCAGGTAGCCGTCATCGGCCAGAACATCGGCCAGGTGTTGCAGGGCCCGACTGGTGGCATCGGGGGAAAAATAGATCAAGACATTGCGGCACAACACGATGTCCCAGTGACCGTCCGGGTGGTCGGAGCGAGGCGGGGTGTCGAGGACGTTGTGGTGGGCAAAGCGGACATTGTCGAAGGCTCGGTGGTCGGCGCTCCAGTGGTTGCTGTCGACAGGGCTTAGATAGGTGTGGCGCCGCGACGGGTCGAGGCGCCGAAGACTCCAGTCGCTGTAGATGCCCCGTCGCGCGGTGTCGATAAATTCGGTATTGACGTCGGTCCCCAGAATACTGACGTCCACCGATTCCTCATCGGCGATCATGGCCACGGTGTAGGCTTCCTCGCCGGTGGAGACACCAGCACACCACAGATGAACGGGCTCCACCGAGCCGGGCGGCCCATCCAGGTGGTGAAGCAGCGATCGCAGCGCCGATAATTGCGGGGTGTCGCGCCAAAACGCGGTCAATCCGTTGGTGATGACATTGACCAGCTGCTGGGGCTCGTCGGCCGTCGGCGGCAGGTTGTCGAGGGCCTTGAGGTAGGCCTCCGGGTCGGCATAGCCGAGCTGGTGGGCGCGACGGCCGAAGGTCTCGGCGATGCGCTGCGGAGAGGTGTCGCGCAGGGCAAAGCCGGTCCACTCCTCGAGCAGATCGCTGGCCTGCGAGATCAGTTGGCGCCGTGAGAAGGAGTCGGGACTCATCGCGACTCCCCACTTGTTGACGACGAGACTTGGTCGACCAAATGGGTCAGCGCGGAGGCGATTTCGGTATCCGCCAGACTGTGGTCGACGACACCGCGGGCGGAGGCGACACGCGGCATCCCGTAGACGACGGAGGTCGCCTCGTTTTGAGCAATCGTCGGACAGCCGGACTGCGACAGCGCCGTCAACCCGGCGGCGCCGTCATCGCCCATGCCGCTGAGGATCAAGCCGATGGCCTGTGGTGATGCGTGGCGAGCCATGCTCATCAGCAATCGATCGCCGCTGGGGCGGTGGCCGCCGATGGGGGGACCGTCGCGCACTCCCAGTGTTAGCCCCTGGTCGACGACCAGATGGCGCCGCGTCGGGGCGATGAGCACCTGGCCGGGCTCGACGCCGGCGCCATCTTCGGCTTCCAGAACATCGAGGGCGGAGTGCTTGTCGAGCCACCGGGCCAGATGGCGAGAAAAGCCATCGGTAATGTGCTGAACGACCAGCAGGGCCGCCGGAAAATCGGAGGGCAACTCGGTGCAGATATTGGCCAGTGCCTGGGGGCCGCCGGTGGAGGCGACGATGCCGACGACGGCCATCGGGTCGCCCGTCGGTTGGTCGCCCGTCGGTTGGTGGCTCGTCTGGTGGGGCGCCGTTTGGGGCTTTGAGTTCGATTCCTCGCGGTCGCGCTGCCGGGCCCGGACATGGCGTACCACCGGGATCTGCGACAACAGCCGCAATTTGCGCAACAGGCGCTCTCGATCATCGTCCGAAAAGGGCAGTCGGTCCGGTTTGGCCATCAAATCCAGGGCGCCGGCCGACAGGGCTCGAAACGACTGGTCGACGCCTCCGCGATGGGGATCGGAGGTCACCACCAGAATCGGGGTCGGACAGCGGGCCATGATCTTTTCGGTCGCCGACAGCCCATCGAGGCGCGGCATGTGGATGTCCATCAACACGATGTCCGGTTGGTGCGACTCACAGTACTCCACGGCATCGACGCCGTTGTTGGCGATGGCGGCGATGTTGACTCCCGGTTCTGCATCGAGCGTCTTGGTTAGGGCCTCGACAAAAAGGCTACTGTCTTCGGCGATCAAGACCTGGAGGCTCATATGGTGGCTCGTCGTCTAAAAAATAGGCTGGAGGATGTCGAAAACGTTCGCTGATCCGCCATTTCAACAATCGTTACGTTAGCGTTGATCCGGGTCGGCGGCAACGGAGAAGCGGAGTCTGTACCGAGGTGGTGATGGAGGGGCACGGGTGACACCGTGCGTCGTTTGCGCCTATTGTGGGCGGTGTCGGGTTGTCCGAAGGCGGTCTCCCGATTAGGTTTGACGCGCTCGACACTCGTGGCCCTCAGCGACTTTTAAAGTAAAGCGTGCTAGATGGTTGACAGCCAGCGCTTGCGCACAACTCGAGATGGTCTGCACATGGTCTCAGCGGTGGCCGCCGAGTTGGCGCGCCGCGGCGACGGCGGCACCAATGTGCTGGCGGTGACGACCTACTTTCCCGTCGATGTCGATAGTGTCGCCCGAGTCTTCGAGGCGTTGGAGGACCTCGACGGCGTCGAGCGCCTCGAAAAGGGGGCGCTGACGGTCTACCGGCTCCATGACCTGGAGCGATTTGACGACGACGTCGATATCGATACCGAGGAATTTGTCGACGAGGCCACCGGTTTTATGCGCACCATCGGCATGCTCAAACGGGATACCGACTGGGTCGAAAAGGTCCGAAAACAGCACGAATTGCTGCGCATCGTCGCCGACAGTGGTCAACTCGAGATCGAATTGACCTATCTGACCAGTCGCACCAGTATGTCTCGGGCCCGCGTCCAGAGCCTGCTCAATGACTTCGATGCCCAGGGCTATATCGGTATTGACGTCGACGAGGATGTGGAGCGGATTCGATACTCGTTTCCGACCATTGACTACCCCGAGCAGCGCTACGAGGCCAATATGCGGCGCCTCGATGAGGTCGAGCCACCGGCGAGATCCCGGGTCTCGCCGTGGATTATCCTCGCCGTGATTGCGGTCATCGTATTGATGGTCGTGATGTTTCTTCGTTTTTGATGGGGAGCACCGACCACGGTGGCCCCACGTTGGATCGCGGCGGCCGATGACTGCTCGTAGAACCAATCACCAATAGACCGAATACGCGACGACCACCCCAATTTTTTGAACGGAGTGATGTGATGACAACTCAGGCGGCCACTGCAAATACTGGCGACGAGCGCGAGACCTTCGAAAAGTTCAGCCCCGTCGATGGCAGACAACTCGGGACCTACCCGATCAGCACCCAAGACGACGTCGACCGGGCCGTCGGCCGGGCCCGAAAGGCCTTCGAGAAGTGGCGCGATCTATCGCTCGACGAGCGATTCTCCTATCTGGAGCGGCTGCGTCAGATCATTCGCCGCAACGGCGAGCGCTATGCTCAGACCATCAGTGAGGACACCGGAAAGCCGCTGGTGGACTCGTTGATGACCGAGTTGATGAGCATTCCACTCTTTATCGATTACTACGAAAAAGAGGCCCCGAAAGCGCTCAAACGCCGCCGCCTGATGCCCCAGCTTCTATTTCCGGGCAAAGCCAGCTACACGGAGTACTTTCCCAAAGGCGTGGTGGGAATTATTTCGCCCTGGAACTTCCCGTTTCAACTGGCCGTGGTACCCATCATTTCGGCGCTGATCGGCGGCAATACGGTGGTACTCAAGCCCTCGGAGGTCACGCCGATGACCGGTGAATTGATCCGCGAGGTCTTCGACGAGGCCGGTTTTCCACCGGGAGTCGTCGAGGTCGTCCAGGGCGATGGATCGACGGGGGCGGCGCTGACACAGGCCGACATCGATATGGTCTTTTTTACGGGCTCTGTGGAGACGGGCAAAAAGGTCATGAAGTCGGCGGCCGACAAGCCAATTCCCGTCGAATTGGAGCTCGGTGGCAAGGACGCCATGATTGTCTGCGATGATGCCAATCTGGAGCGGGCGGCCCGGGCGGCGGTCTGGGGCGGGTTTATCAACTGCGGTCAGATGTGCATCTCCGTGGAGCGCCTCTTTGTGGTGGAGTCGATCTACGAGGAGTTTATCGAATTGGTGAAGCGAGAAGTGGACGCCCTCAACGTCGGCCCCCCCGATGAGGGCGCCGATATGGGACCGCTGACATTCAGCGGCCAGATGGGCGTCGTCAGTCGCCATATTGCCGATGCCGAAGAGCGCGGCGCCAATATCGCAAAAGGCGGCGGTCCACAGGAGGGACCGGGACAATTCTTCGATCCCACGCTGGTCCTCGATGTCACCACCGACATGGAGATCTACCGCGAGGAGACCTTCGGCCCCGTATTGCCGGTCATCAAGGTCGCCGACGAAGAAGAGGCAATCCAGAAGGCCAACGACCACAAATACGGCCTCACCGGCAGTGTGTGGACCTCCGACAGGAGCAAGGGCCTGGAGCTCGCCAGTCGCATGGAGTCCGGCCAGGTCTCGATCAACGACCTGGTGCAGTCGGTGGGCAATCCGGCGCTTCCCTTCGGCGGCGTCAAACAGAGTGGTTTTGGCCGCTACCACGGCCATGAGGGCCTGTACGCCTTTATGAATCAAAAGGCGATCATGGCCTCCAGTGACTTTCTGGATGTAGAGCCCGTCTGGTTTCCTTACGCCTCGAAGTACCCGACGGTGCTCGACACCTTCCAGAAGTTGCTCGACGGCAAAATGGTTCGAGCCGTCAAAAACTTCTGGGATCTCATCAAGATGACGGACAATAAAGACGGCGTCGAGAAATAACGGCAGTGGCCTATTTGGCGACGACGACCTGGGCCGGCCGGACCACCGTGCCGTCTTCGAGCACCAGGCCCGGCCGCTCGACGTCGACAATGGTGTTGGCGTCGACGTCGTCGCTCTCGACGATCGAAATGGCCTGGTGCAAATTGGGATTCATCGTCTCCCCGGGGCGCCCGATCAATTCCACGCCCTCCGATTTGAGATAGGAGATAAAGCGGTTTTTTATCGCCTCCAGTCCCTGGCGCCAGGGACCGGAGGCGTCGCTCATTTCGACGGCCCGCTCGACGGCGTCCAGCACATCGGCCAGTCCCGAAAGCAGTCGGATGCGCTCCTCGCGGCGAGCGGCCTGCACGGAGTCCGAAGTCCGGCTTCGCACCCGGCGCAGGTCGTCGGATAGCCGCTGGGCGCGGCGCTGTAACTGTTCGCGCTCATCGTCGTCGGACGACTCCGGCTCCTGGTCTTCGATATCGAAGCGCTCTTCGAAGTCGTCGAGTTGTTCGCGCAATGTCTCGACGTGGTCGCGCAGCTGTTCGACCTGTTGTTCGGCCTTTCGCCGCTGCTGTTGTTCCGCTTCGTAGCGTGACTTTAGGTCGTCGACTTCGGAGCGAGCCTTCTGGACCTCTTCGACCAGTCGGTCTCGTTGCTCCAAAAGCTGGCGGGCCACGCGCATGGGAACGGCGCGCCCGTCGTTGCCGGGTCCGTTGTAGCGAGAAGACATAATATCCCTGTAGAATCCCGTAGCCCCCGGACCGTTCTCGGCGCCGATCACAGCGCAGCATCGCTCCAGGGTGTAAAACCGATGATGTCCCTTCGATATTGTCCACAGACTCCATGGCAGCGCAACTGCCACAGCGGGGCTTATCGACATGTTGCTCCACCGGCCGTGTCGCTGACCACCGACGCACGGTCGATGGGGGGCAAAGAACCGATGGTCTGCAGAACGGAAAGGCCCCGATACGTCTTGTGCTATCGGGGAATACGCCTTGTCAGCTAAGTTCGGCGCCTCACGCTCGACACTGCCGAAGGCGGGGACGCCTCCGTCTCCACCATCACTACCGCCGACATCCTGCGGCGACGCAAGGCCCCGATACGCCTTGTGCTATCGGGGAATAAGCCTTGTGGGCTAACCACGATCTACAGTGATTAATCACGACGGCTTGTCGATGACACCGGCTCCGGACTATATTCATCGTCGCAAGAGCCGACTCCGATATCAGGGTACTCATGAGCGACGAAGAGACCGACAATCCGGCGCCGTCGTCGAGCTTTGATGACTTACTCGATGATGTGCAGGATGCCTCATTTGACTGGGACGACGAGGAGCTGGAGGCCGACGAAGAAGAGCAGACTCGGCCTGTGGTCTGTTTTCGCATCGGCCGCGATCTCTTTGCGATTGCCGGTGATTCGGTGCGAGAAATTTCGGGTTCCACGGAGATTACCGAATTGCCGGGAGCGCCGTCACATATCGATGGGATCACCGTGTTGCGCCGACAGGTCGTGGGTCTGCTTTCGCTTCGCGACTACCTGAGTCTCGACGCCGACACCGGCTCCGACAGTGGTGAGACCGACGGGTTTGACAGTGTCTCCACGGATCGCACCCTTATCGTCGAGACCGCCCACTACACCGTGGGAATCTATGTCGATGAAGTGACCGGTCTCGAAGAGTGGCCGGAATCCTGTCTCGATCCGCAGACATTGCCCGAGACGATACGAGACCAGACCCGGCGCTACGCCCGGGGAGCGCGCCAGCAACAGGGCACCATGTGCGTCTACCTCGATCTGGAGACGCTCCTCGACGACGCCGCCATCCAATGAATCGAAGCTTTGTCGACGTGTTAATGTTTGAGCTGCAGGGCCATCGGCTGGCGGTCGAATTGCAGCTGATCAGCAGCATTCTGGCGCCCGAAGAAGCCCAGGGGATGCAGCAACTCGATCTTCGGCCCCATCTGGTGGCGACTGATGTCGACTCCGATGGGTTCGATGCGCCCGGTGGCGACCTTCGAGTCGGCCTCGTTGAATTGGCCGGTCCGCCGACGGTGATGCTTCTCGGTGAGGTCATCGGCGCCGAGCAACTCGATGTCTCCAATGTGATCGCCATTCCGGACTGGATCGCCAATTGGATGTCTCCGGTCTTTGTGCCGGCCTGTGGAATTGTCGACGACAGGGTTGTCTGGCTTGTCGATCTCGATACACTCAACGCAACCTCGCCTCCTTGAACCACCGACTATGCCCTTCCCCCCTTGAGGCTCCTCATGCGCCTGTTTCGCCATCTGTGGATCAAAATTGGCGTCCCCATCGTGTTGTTGACCCTATTTGCGGTCATCGGGCTGTCGGTGATGGGCCATCCCTGGCTGGCCTTTGCCATGGCCGCCCTCGGGGTGTTTACGGTGGTGGCCACCCGGCGTTCGCTGCGTCCACTGGAGGAGGTCACCCAGGTCATCGAGGGGATTGCCGGTGGTGATCTCGATCATCGGACCATTGACGAGGGGCGCGACGACGAGATCGGTCGCCTGGCCCGATCGACCAACGAGATGGTCGACCAGCTCAACGGGCTGTCGTCGACAGCCGAAAAACTGGCACAGGGCAAGATCGACGTCGTCGACGTCGAAGGCGATGTCTTGCGCAGTGGTCGGTTGTCGGACGCCGACACCGACCCCGGCGAGGCCGACGGCGAGCTGGAGCGCAGCTTTATCCG
>LFFM01000641.1_pt1 | contig 24435 bp, 16 predicted proteins | sample 643131 | NCBI WGS metagenome assembly LFFM01 (sample SAMN03777445, study PRJNA286221) | soda lake metagenome | biome: soda lake; feature: Kulunda steppe; material: water; isolation source: sample Tc-Br brine of Tanatar trona crystallizer | place: Russia: Kulunda steppe | collected 2011-07
TGATAGGACATCTGGTTGAGGCCATCGTCACTCTGCATGGTGGCCACAACGGGGCAGACCGACTCACAGGGAGCCTTGTCGCAATGCTGACACAGCATCGGCTGGTTGATGACCCGGGGCTGGTCGAAGAATTCGCCAAACGCGATCAGTGGCTCTTCTTCGTACATCGGGTCGCCGATCAGTCCCTCGCGAGCTTCGACGCCCTCTTCCGGTAGGCGGTAGTAGCGATCGAGGCGAAGCCAGTGCATCTCACGGCCCTCGATGACACCCTGGCGGCCGACGACAGGAATATTATTTTCTTCCTGACAGGCCACGACACAGGCCGAACAGCCGGTGCACTTGGTCATGTCGATGGACATGCCCCATTTGAGGTCACCAAAATCGTGGTCTTCCCACAGGCTGTACTCGACGGGGGTGTGGTAGACGCCGGCCGACTGGTCACCACTGTATTCGTCGAGCGAAGCGGTCGCCAGGATTCGGCGATAGTCCACATCGAGGACGTCGCCCTGCTGGGTGACCGGCAATTCTCTGACTTCGTCGGTGGCGCGGATGGTGGCTGAAAGTCCGGAGTAGTGGGCGACGCCGTCGTCGACATCGGCGATGCGAAAGGCGTTGGCGCCGACATCGTCGCCGACAGTGCCGGCGGCGGTGCGGCCATAGCCGACCGGAAGGGAGATGACGTCTTCGTGCATGCCGGGTACGCAGATGACGGGAAATTCAAGTGTGCCGTCATCGGTGTCGATCTCGAGGACTTGGCCACTCTCGAGGCCAGCGGCGTCAAAGGTGGCATAACCGACCATGGCGAAGGAGCCCCAAGTGTGCTTGGTGATGGGCTCCGGCATCTCTTGGAGATGTCCGTTGTTGGCCTGACGGCCGTCGTACATCGGAATCGTGGTATACAGGTGGATGGTTTTGGCCGATAGATCGCCGGAATCGGCATCGTCGCTGTCACCGAAATCGCCGGGAAGGGCGTTGGCGACGGCCGAGGCGTCGATGTCGGTGGCCTCGGAGGTCATCGAATCGTCTTCGAAGTGACCGTCGCGAAGTGTGTCGAGCCAGAATTGCTGGAAGGTCGCCGAGGTGCCGGCGTTTTCGAAGACCTCGTTTTGCCAGAAGTCGCGCAGGTAGCGGTAGAAGGGACCGGCGTCGTAGGGCTTTCCTTCGCCGCGCTGGCCACCGTCTTCGGTGTTCGGTTCGGGGGCATCGAGATATTCGGCGAACTCCGGGCGCTGTTGCTCGGTGCCAAACCAGTTCAGAAGGCTGTCTTCGAAGGAGCGATTTTCGTACAGCGGCAGAATTGCCGGCTGTCGAAGCGCCATCAGCCCGGTCTTCGGGCTGGCATCACCCCAGGCCTCGAGATAGTGGGTGCCGGCGGCGACGATATCGGCGTAGGCCGCCGTCTCGTCGACGCGATCAGCGGTACTGACGACGAGGTCCGCTTCTTCGATGGCGGAGGCGACGTCGAGGTCGGCCGGCGAGGCGTAGACGGGGTTGGTGTCGTCGATGATCAGGACATCAACGGATCCGGCTTCCAATTCTTCGACCAATTCGACGAGTTCGTCACTTCCGGTGGTCGTCGATTGATTCGACGGGCGGGCGCGGTCGATGGTTTCGCCGTCGTTTTCGAGTGCCGCGTTCAGTAAATTGACGGCGCTCTCCAGGGCGATGCCGTCGGCGCTGGCACTGGACATGCCGCCGGCGACCACAATCGATCGTCCCGCATGGGCGGCCAATTCGGCGGCCGTGTCGCGAAGGACGTCGGCGTCGATGTCGCTGAGACGCTCTGCCACAGACTCGACGTCAAACGGCTGAAGCGCACTCTGTACGGCGCCGGCCGGAAGCCCGTCGGGGTTGTGGTTTTCAAAGAGCTCGTGGGCAATGCCCAGGGCGATGTAGACGAGCCGCTCGGGATGGACTCGGTAGCGATCGTCGGCGTTGATGCCGGTAAGGGTCATCGCCGGTTCAAAGGCCACGAAGCGATTCATCTCCGGAGCGAAGTCGAGCTCGGACTCCAGATCGATGTCTTGGAGCCGCTCTTCGACGAGCTGTTGGAGCTGCTCATCGTCGGGCTCTTCGCCGTGTTCTTCGCGGTAGTCTTCGGTGACTTCCGCGGTAATATCGTCGCGGAAGTTTTCGAGGCGTTCTTCGAAGGACTGTTCGGCGTCAAAAAAGTCGCGACCGGAGGCGAAGTCTCGGGTAAACTCGACGGGCGATAGCCAGGTCCCAAGGAAGTCGCTTCCCAGAGACAAGACGTAGTCGGCGCGGTCGAAGTGGTAATGGGGCACAACGGCGTCGCCGTAAGCGGTCTCGGAGGCGGTGGCCACGGCGTGACTCGACAGCGGCTCGTAGGTGTAATGGGCGGCGTCGGAGAGGCCATCGACGATGTCGTCGATGATGCCCTGAGTGGCCGGTCCCGAGCGGTGTCCGGTGAGAATTCGCACCGAAGCGCCACCATCGACGGCCTGTCGAACCTGGTCGTCGACGTCGTCCCACGAAAGAGCTTGTCCCTCGGCGTCGACGGGTTCCCGGAGTCGATCTGGATCGTAGAGATCCATGTACGAGGCTTGACCGCGCCCACAGAGGCCGCCCTGACTCAAGGGATTCTTGTCGTTGCCCTCGAGTTTGATGGGCCGTCCGGAACGGGTCTTGACGCGAATGCCGCATTGGGAGGGGCAGGCCTCGCAGATGCTGGCGTATTCGTTGGGGTTTCCAATCCGGACCTCTTCCGGGCGATCGACATAGGGGACGATCTCGCGCTGAGGCTCGCGGCAGGCGGCGCTGCTCATGGCAGCGGTGGCGGCGGCGACGCCGCTGACCCGCATAAAGTCGCGGCGATTCATGGTCAGCGCGTCGGAGCCATCGGAAAAACTGATGGTCAGATCGCCGCCGTCGCTGCTGCGAAGGAGGACGGATGCTCCCGGCTGAGGTTCGGAATGCCGGGGGAGAGCCGTATCTTTGTCGTTCTTACTCATAACAGCCAGTCGTATGATGGTCGCACACCGGCCGTGGAGGCGGTGTAGCGTGCTGAGTCGAACTACTGCGGCGGCAGGCCGCCACATCTAACTCGCGGTGGCACTACGCGTCCCGCGGGGGTCAGTAATGACAGGTAACGCAGTCAATCGATGCGTTGTGTTCGGGGTCGCGGTGACAATCGACACACCACCCCATGTTGAATTCGTTGGTGACTTCCACCTTGTCCATGCGGTTGACCTGACCGTGGCACTCCGCACAGTCGATGCCCCGCTGGATATGGGGCTGGTGACTGAACTGAGCGTGGTCGGGAAGGTCGTGTACCTTGACCCACTCAATGGGCTCACCGCTTTCCCAGTGCTCTTGGAGTTGCTGGATGTCTTCGCTTTGTTGGGCGACGCCTCCGGATTCACCGTGGCACGACATACATGTGTCGAGACTCGGCACCGAGGAGTGCGGTCCTTCACCGGGTTCGGTGTGACAGTAACCGCAGGGGATTTCGTTGACACCGGAGTGAACTTCGTGGCTGAAGGGTATCGGCTGCTCGGGAGCATATCCCTCCCGGGGGTCAAAACAGGCCGAAAACCCAATGGCTGCCGCGAGAGTTAGAACCCCGGCAATGGTCAGGTAGCGAGTTATCATACGTCCAACAGCTCCGTGAACCAGGTATACGTCGATGAGCGAAACACCGCTCCGGGACAAGATTTCGTCCCTCGAACGGCCCTTTATTCCCACGAGGACCGTCGGGATGTCAATAGTTTTATTGCCGACGCCCAATTCCTCGATCGCCGCGGTTCAGTAGGGGGCGATGGGGATTCGGGAATCCTCGCCGGCGAGCCCAGGGGAATAAACCCCTGTTTTCCGTGGTTTTACAGGGCTTCGCAGAAACGAAGGACAGCCGTTCAAGTCTCTCAATTCCATTTGTGAACCTATCAAAAACAATGATGGGGCCGATGTGGCAAATTGACGCACATCGGAAAAGCGAGGGCTACTCAATGGGCCGGAGTGTCGACGAGGTGGCGCCACAACTGCCACCAGAGCAGGCCGCTGATAAGCAGCAGTGCTCCGGCAAAGTAGAAGGGGGCCTGGGGGCTGACGGTGGCGAAGATAAAGCCACCGACGGCGGGCCCGAAAATACGGCCCAGGCTGGAGGCGGAGGTGAGCATGCCCATCAGGTGACCGGTTTCATCGCTTCCCCGGCTGCGCGTCGACATCATTGCCAGGATTCCGGGGTGGACGATGGCCCGCCCGAAGGTTGCGATACCCAGTGCGGTGAGCAGAAACCACAGTACGGGCACCACGGGAGCCATCAGCAGACCAGCGCCCAAGAGGCCGACACCGAGCAGCGTCATGCGGCGGTCGCCGATGCGTTTTGAAAGAGGCGCGACGGCGCCGTGAAATAAAGCCATTAGCAGGCCCATACCGGCGAAAATTAGGCCTACTTCGACAATGTCGTAGCCATAGACCTCCTCCATGTAGATAAAAAAGGTCCCCTCCAGGACGGTCAGGGAGACGGTGTACAAAAAGAATAGAGCGCACAATAAGAGGACCGGAGTGCGCTTGAGTTGGCGCCAGACCGAGGAGGAGCGGTGCTGCTGTCGGTTGGCACGACGGGAATCGGCATCGAGGGCCGGTTCAAGAAGGATGATCGCGCCGAGGATGAAGGTCATGAAGTAGATGGCGGAGGCGACGCCAAAGGGCAGGCCGGCGCCTGTGATGCCAGCGATGTCGGGGACGGCGACGACCCCGGCGGCGGCGCCGATGGCGGGACCGAGGGTAAAGCCGATGCCGAAGCTGATGCCAATAATGGCCATCCCTTTGCTGCGACCGGCGTCATCGGTGCTATCGGCGATCATGGCGCTGGCCGTCGCCACATTGCCAGCGCACAGTCCGACGAGGAAGCGGGCCGCATAAAGCAGTCCCAGCGATCCGATAAAGGCGGTGGCCAGCTCAAGTATGGCGGCCGCCAGAAAGGTCGCCAGTAAGATGGGCTTGCGGCCCATCCGATCGGACATCTTTCCCCACAGTGGGGCCATCAAAAATTGACCCAGCGATTGGACGGCGTATAGCAGGCCGACATCGATTGCCGAGCCGCCGACGGCATAGGCCAGCGCCGGCAGCACGGGGATCGCAATGGCGAAGGCCGTCAGATTCAGCAGCAGAACGGGAAATAGCCGGCGGATATGGTCATTTTGAAGCATGTTGCGACTGCAGGGAAGTTCATTTGGTTTCGCGCACCGTCCACCTATGGCACGTTGTGTCGGCGTTTGACAACTGGAAGGGGCTCGGTTGTCGTCGTCGGCTGGTCGAGCTTCGATCGACTGGGAGTGGTCGGTGGCCGCCGATGAAATAAACCAGCTCTTCGATTGTGCTTATATTTCGAATCACTCCATATCCTGTCGGAAGGTTCAGGTTCCTTCCTTCGATGATCCGGTTGGAGTTGTTTTCGGGCCGTTTCGATGGTTTCGGCACGGCGTCAAGTTTCTGGTAGCCAGGTAGACCGCGTTGGACTCAGTAGTCGTTGAAATGACAGCAATTGCGCTGGCGTTGATCGGAGCCGGGTTTTGTTCGGCAGCCACCGTCGCCGTCGACGAATTGGCCGATCGCGGTGTCGACACCGACGGCGACGAAGAACGGACGGCGAAGACCGACGAGATTCTGCAATGGTGGGATAGCCGCCAGGACGCGATCACCATGGTGTTGGCCCTCGGTCATCGGCTGGGGTTGATTGCAGCGGTGGCCCTGTCGATGACCCTGGTGCTGCGTGAAATACCGCGTTCCGGGGTCGGTATGGCGGGCTTTATTGTCGTCGCCACACTGGTGGCCGTGGCTGTCACCGATGTGGTCCCGCAGGTGTGGTCGAAGCGCAATGCGGAGCGGTTTGCGCTTCGCGCATTGCGGATATTGCGGCTGCCATACTTGATGGCTTATCCGGTTGTGCGCGGCTTTCTGGCGCTGCGACGAGGCCTGTCGAAGGCCGTCGGCAGCGACGACGAACAACGCCGTGAAGTCGATGAGCGTCACCGCGTACTGCGCCGGCTCGTCCACCGCCAGGATGAAAGTGGTGAAGACCGCCAGCGCCTCCTTCGGTCAGTCGTCGAATTTCCGGCGACCACGGTCCGAGAGGTCATGGTTCCGCGCACGGATATGGTCACGATTTCAAAGGAGATGGAGCTCGACGAGATCCTGTTGATCTTACTGGAATGCGGCCACAGCCGAATTCCCGTCAACGGCGAGACGCTCGATGACATTACGGGGCTGTTTTACGCCAAGGACCTCATCCGATTGATGGCTTCCGGTCGCGACTTCGATATCGAGGACTTTCTTCGCGAGCCTTATTTTGTACCGGAAACCAAGTCGATCTCGGAGCTGTTGACCGAATTTCAGCGACAACGGATTCACCTGGCGGTGGTGGTCGACGAATTCGGGGGCACCGAGGGGTTGATTACGCTGGAGGATATCATCGAGGAGTTCTTTGGTGATATTCAGGACGAATACGACGTCGAGCAGTCTCAACTCGTCACATTGTCGCCGTCGACGGTCCTGGCCGATGCTCGGATCGCCATTGACGAAATCGAAGAGCACTTCGACGTCGAGTTGCCGCAGCAAGGGGAATACGATTCTCTGGGCGGGTTTTTACTCGACCAGACCGGTGGCGTTCCGGAGGCCGGAGACGAGATCGAATGCGATCAGTTGCTGTTTCGGGTCCTGGAGGCCGATGAGCGCAGAGTCGATACCATCGAGATTGTCAATGGTGCTCAAAGCGGAGGTCAGGCGGCGTAGACGGCGACGACGAGCAACCGCTGCAGGGCGCCGACAGCCGGGCCTGGAAGTGGAAGCTGGACAGTTCGGCGCTCGTTTGCGACCAAATTGATGAGGCGATAGGAGAATAAATCTCGAGGTCGGACGTCTTATTATCAGTGACTCAGCGCGATAGCGCCGCCGCGCCAGCGGCCCGGTATCGGCAATGTACCACGCGGTTGCTCAACCGCAGGAATCGAACATTCAAGGTCTGAAACAGATTGGAGCTCGATGATGATGTCGTTAAATAGTCGCAGCAGATGGTTCAACGTTCTCGGTGTGGTCTCCGTATTGGCGTTGGTGGTGTCGATGACCGCCACGGTCAGCGCCGACGAGGGCGACGGCGCGGTCGGTGAGATGTCGGCCGAAGATCTCGCGGAGCGCGTCCAGGCGTTCTACGGGGAGACCGAGGATTTCCAGGCCTCGTTCGTCCAGGAGTACACCGATATTGCGGCTGCCGAGACCAGTCGGTCGCAGGGGCAGGTCTACTTCAAAAAGCCCGGAATGATGCGGTGGGACTACATGCAATCCGACGGCGAAGCCAATGAACGAGACCGAATGCTTGTCAGCGACGGTGATTCGTTCTGGATCTACGAATACGAATACCAGCAGGTCTTTCAGGAATGCCTGGAGGACAGTCAGCTTCCGACATCGATCAACTTCTTGATGGGAGAGGGCAATCTGCTCGAGGATTTTGACGTCGAGTTGACCGACGATTCCACGGCCGACGCCCCGGAGCTCGAATTGACGCCCAAAGAGCCGACGTCGGATTACCAGAAACTGGAATTTGTCCTGGACCCGGAGACCTTTGAAGTCTCACAGACGACGGTCTTCGACCCCTACGGCAATACCAACGAGATCAATTTCCAGGAGAGTCAGGTCAATCAAAATCTGTCGGCCTCCGGGTTTGATTTTGAGGTGCCCGAAGGTGCCCGTCTGCTAAACCCCGAGCAACAATGTGACTGAAGGTAGTCCACAGATTCTGTGTCATCCCGACGGGGAAAAGAGCTGTGGCGCCTGCTGCGGGATGTACAACCACGCCGAATACGGAGAGGAGCAGACGCATCAACGCCTCGTAGAGCGGACCCGGGCCTTTTTTCGCGAAACATCGATCGACGACGAGGAATCGCTCCGGGAGTTTCGCCACCGCTGGGAGGATGGTGAAGACGTCAAATTGCTGGAGGCGCTGCCATCGTGTCCATTTCTGGGTTACGTCGACATGGAGCCCGGCGATGAATCGGAGTCGGTGAGCCGCGTCGGATGTCTGGTACATCCCCTCCAGAATGACGGCGTGGACGGCCGAGATTGCGGCGTCTACGACCGCTTTATCTGCGACGAGTATCTCTGTGCAGCCCATGATATTCTGCGCGACGAAGAGGTCCAGTTGGTTCTGGATGCCGTCGATGACAGTTACCTGTACGGGTTGCTGATCACGAACCCCAAATTTGTCCGTCAACTTTTGGAGTTGGTCGCCCGCAGGGTGGGGACGATGCCCGCCGGGCGAATTCTGGGTGATCAGAACGTGATCGAAGCGGCGTCGGCGTGCTTTGAGATGATGCGCAATTGGCCGTATCGCCACCAACGTGGGATTTTCGGTCAGGTTCAGGTCGACGACGAACTCAATATGACGCGCCGCCAGTTGCCCGGTGAACGCCACGGCGTGGATAACCGGGATATCGATGTATTGCTGCTGTGTCTCGGCACGGAGTGCGAGGATATCGAGGAGTTAACCCAGGCACGCAACGACGTCGAGAGGCGACTGGCCGCATTGTCAGAGGCCGTCGATACCGTATTGCCCTAGTGCTGCCCTTTGAAATTCCGCCAGGGCTCTCGGCGGTGCTGAACGACGATGGAGGTGTTGCGGCTTCTCGACGACGCTACAGGGCCCGCCATTTAACTGAAACAAACGTCTCGACGGCTGATGACGGCATCTTTCGGTCGTTCCTCCTTTGGAGTAGCGTTGCTACGCCTGCAGTCGGATCGACTCGAAATCTGTTCGCCATCATCTCGTCGGTGCCGCGTTTCAGTTAATTGTCTTCCCGTTTAGGGCATCGCTCATCACCGCGCCTTGCCCTCGTCGCCCAGTCCTCGCCGGGACCACCCATGTACTTCCGGCGGTCAGCACTGGGAGCCTGTTGCACATGGGCTCCACATCGTTTCGCCGGTCGATGTTGCGCCATAATCGCTCGTATTCCTCCGAAGAGTGCTGCTATTTCGTCGCCATACGAACCGGTCTGGCATCATTTTCTCCTGGTCGTTGGCCCGAATATTTCGGGCCCGTGCCGAAGCGGTCGAAGGATGGATGGCAACGATGGCCGATATGAGACGTTCTCCCATGTTGTTGGTGGCCGTCGGCGTCGGAATGCTCGGAACGCTGTGGTCGATGCACGATGAGCCGATGCCCGAGGTCGACGGTGAGCTGGAGTCGATCGGCGATCCGGCCGATGTGGGCCCCGGTAATCTGGAACTCGTGGTTCGCGACGATCCGGCGGATTTTGTGATTCGCCAACAGCAGGACCGCCCATTCGCCCTTCAATTCCAACAGCGACAGTGGGCGCGCGAGGCGTCGTCATCGGAGGTCGATGCCGTCTTTGAGTTCCATGGTCGACAGTCGATCACCGCCGACGGTCCACGGCGGGCGATGACCTGGGCGTTGACCCCCCGGGAGGTCTTCGTGGAGCGCGAGGGCTCGGCGAGCGGCGCCGACGATGGGTTTGTCGAATTGGCGCGGTCGTCGATGGCGTCAGCCGACTATCAAATGACGGCACTCGCCGATGAGCGCGGTGTGATCGACAGGATTGAATTTGATGGCGAGGGCGTCGAGGATGCACCGGCGACGCGTCTGGCACCGTCGATGCTCACGGCCATAATGCCCCGCTTTCCGGAGCGCCGGCTTCTGGTCGGTGAGGACTGGTCGTATCGGCTGGGACCGTCGTTTTCGAGCCCCGTTGGCGGTTCGGAACCCGGTGTGGATGTCGAGGTCCGCGAGCATTTTTCGGGGGTCTACGACGGTCCCGGGGGCGACATCGCAGCCATTGATCGACAGGTCAGACTTCGGCCCAAACAGCGGCTCGCCGGCGATCGGTGGGGGGTCGAATGGGCCGGAGAAGGAACGGTCTATTTCGATATTGCTGCAGGGCAGGTCGTGGCGAGCAATCTGGAGGTCGAAATGCGCCGAGCCGACGCCGCTGATGTCGAGGCGCCAATGGCGACCATCAAAGCCACCTGGTTTTTGCTGTGAACAGTTGTGACGGGCGGGCCCGATGGGCGTTGTCATTGATGGGGGCTGCCATTAGTTTGATGGTCCACGCTTATTGTGTTTGGCCACCGCCCAGGAGAGCGTCTCAGTGCCGCGGTGGCAATGACTCAGGAATGCTTCGATGAAGCGGAAACTCGTCGATTTCATCGTCAACTCCGGCCTTGTGGAGCGCGCCGATATACAGCGCTGCGTGCTTCGGGCGCGAATGAACGAAGACTCGACTGTTGTCGACGAGATGGTGGAGCGCCTGGATGTGGACGAACAGAAGCTCGCGTCGTTGATGGCGGAGTTCTGGGGGCTGGATTGCAGCAAGGAATCGACGCTGGAGGTGATGTCCGAGAGCCGGGGCGCCATCGCCCGGGATATTGCCGAGCAATACGGTGTACTGCCGCTGGAAAACCGTTCCGGCGATGGATTCAAGATCGCGGTATACGACGTTGAAAAGGCACGCCCGGTCATTGAGCGAATTCGCGATCAGACGGGCACCTCGCCGGTGCTCGTCGTCAGTGGGCGGAGCCGACTCAAGCGTGAGATTGCGCGATACTACGACGGGAGGCGTCCATCTTCTGGTGGCACCCCGGATGGGGCGCGAGGACGCGGTTCGGCTCCGGGACAGGGCGTGGTCCGCAAAAATGATCAGCGGCGCGAGCGCCCGGAGCGCACCACAAAGCGCTCCGGTGAGGCGGGACCGGAGGCCACATCCTCCAGTCCCAACAGTGACGATGCTGGTCCGACTCGACAGGTCGATGTGGGGAGCGACAATCCCTTTATGGACCTCGTCGACGAGACGACGCGTGACGGGACGCCGCAACGGAGCTCGTCGCAGGCCGCACCGCCGACGCGCGCCGTCGAGGATGCGCCCGTCGAACTCTTCGACGACGGTCCGGGCAACGGCGAGGGCGATGCTGATGGTGGCGGTGTCGACAGTTCGACGGCCAAATCGGCGGCGGATTCCGAGCCGGCCTCCGGGGAGCCATCGCCGTCGGCGAACGGGGGAGAGCCGGCTGGACTGGCGGGGGCATTGGAGCAATTTGATGCCGAGCTCGCCGATGAAGAGTCGGAGGACGAACCGGAATTGGCGGCGTCCACCTCATCTGTCAACTGGGGACAATATCAGGATAATCAGTCGGCGTTTCCGGGGCTGGAGGGCAGCAGCGGGAGTGGGTCCAGACCCGATGGGGCCGCCGGGGCGCCCGATTCGAGTGGCGTCGGTTCGCGCAGTGGTTCCGGCGTATTTCCCGTCGATCACCGCGAGTCCGACGACTTCTTTGACTTCGACGAACAAGATTCGGAGCAAGAGGATTTGACGCTCGCCGAAGTCGTAGAGCGCCAGCGCCAGATCATCGACAAGCTGGAGCGCGAAATCGATTACCAGAAGGGAATACTACGGACCGTCGCCGAATTACTGGTGGATTCGCGCGTCATCAGCAAGAGCAAGCTCAAAAACCGGATCAAAGAATTTCGGGCCGATCAGCAACGCGGCGAGGACTGAATTGCGCAGCTCGTCTCGATGGCCTGATGCAAGGGACCGACAGCGAACCCATTCCACGTCACGGTCCGATACCGATGAGCACATCCAGGGAGACGGCGCCGCCGGGCCAGTTTACGATGTGGGAGTAATTGGCGCGCATCGTAATAGCGAGGCCGCCCCAGCGCCAGTTGATCCCTAGCGTGGGGCCGACGGCGTGGTAGCGCAGGCCGAGGCCGGTGGTAGAGGCGATTCGATTTTGTGCCACATTCCAGTGGGTGTAGTCGACTCCGGTGAGCAACTCGAAGGGCTGGTCGTCGCCGACGAGCGGCATGGAGATGGGGAGAGAGAAAAACCCGCGGGCGCCGACGGTGACGCCGTAGCCCGACAGTCGGGCGTCGTCGGGGTGGCGCTCTGGCTGGAGGCCGAAGGAGTGGGTCGATAATTCGATGAGCGCGGCGAATTGGCGCCAGCGAAGTTGTTGGTTGACGTTGACACCCCAGCCAGGGGTGGTCAGTTCTCCGGCCTCGCCGGTCAGGACACGGGCCCCGGCCCCGACATTCATCGACGCTCCGGTGTCTGCCATGGCCGATGTGGGTTGCACCATCGATATTGCCACCATCAGCGGCAGCGCCAGGGTTACCAGTCCCAGGCGGTGTCTCCGCCTTCGATGACCACCGACCCAGACGACGAGGCCCATCAGGGCGAGGGCAATACCGAGCGGAAGGAGCGTCGACGGCGCTCCACCGCTTTGCTGGCAGCCCGTCGTTTCGCCCGGGAAACACTGGCCGGTCTCTCTTTGGCAGCGTTGCTCGTCGTTGCAGTCGTCATCGTCGGAGCACTGGGCGCATCGGCCGTAGGCCTGTTCGCAAAATTCGGTTCGCCCACAGCTATCGTCATCGATGCATTCGATGGCATCGGAGAAGAACATGTACTCCAGACGGTGGTTGCAGGGCCCAGAGATACATTCCAATTCGATGGCCAGAGAGGAGGCGACGGTCAGCGTCTGGGAGCCCAACTGTTCGCCAATCACATCGCCGGAGGCCGGCGCATAGGTGTCGTCAAAGAGGATGAGACGGCCGTCATCGTCGGTGTCGCGCGAGTCCGGCGGATCGATGTCGTCGGAGGTCGTGATGAGAAGGCGAACTTCGGCTTCCGAGCTGGACTCCGGGCTGTCGGTGTGCCTCAGGTCGAAGTCCAGGGCGTTGCGCCCGACGTCGGGGCGGTCTAGTTCCACTGTATTTGAGCAATCATCGGTGGTGGGCTGACAGATCTCGCCGTAGGCGATGGCGTCGGCGGGATCGCTGCAGCCAAACGTCGCTGCGCTGTGCAACGCGATGAGTGCGGCAAATATGAGGAGTCGACGTATCATCCCTGTAGATCGTGCCAGACGGCGGGGACTTCGTCGAGGAGTCGCTGAACCGTCAATCCGCGGTGGCCGGTGGACTCCACGGCTCGATCGGCGGCATGACCGTGGAGAGCGGTGGCCTGGCAGGCGGCATCGAATCCGTCGCTGCGGTCTCCGAAGGCAGCGGCGATGAGGCCCGTCAGGGCATCGCCCATGCCACCGGTGGCCATTCCCTGGTTTCCGGTGCGATTGACGGCGAGTCGACCGTCGGCGTCGGCGATAATGGAGGTGGCGGTCTTGAGAATGGTGATCGCCTGGAAGCGGTCGCTGAGGCGGCGGGCGGCGTCGACGGGGTCGGAGAGTACGTCCGCGATCTCGCGCTTCTGGAGTCTCGCCATCTCTCCGGGATGGGGAGTCAACACGACCGATCCGTCATCGGAGCATTCGGTCAGGGCCTCGGCGAGTTCGTCATCGGCGCCGATGAGGTTGAGGCCGTCGGCGTCGACGATGAGGTTGTGGTTGTCGACGGCGTCGAAGACGGTGTCGACGATCCCTCGCGCCGCCTTGTCCGTACCGAGGCCGGGTCCGATGACGATGCTGTCGGCGGCGTCGACGGCGTCTCGCAGCCCGTTTTCGTCAACGGTGCCGGCATCGACGTCAAAGAGATCGCGGCTCATGATTTCCGGCGTGGCCATGGGAATGACCGCCTGACTGCGGCGATCGGTGGCCACTGTGATCAGTCCGGCGCCTCCGACGAGGGCCGCTCTGGCGGACATGGCAATCGCTCCGGCCGTCGAAGGCCGGCCGCCGACGTGCAGTGTAGCGCCCACCGAGCCCTTGTGGATGTTGGCCGGTCGCCGGGACACCTGTGTCGACAGCCAATGCCGGTCGAGTCCAGTGGCCGAAATGCCGACCTCGTCGCGGACCTCCCGGGGAATGCCGATGTCGACGACCTCCAGCCTTCCACATACGCTGCGCCCCGGCTCCAGGCATTGGCCGATTTTGGCGTACCCGAATGTGACGGTCAGCGCGGCATCTGCCGCTCCGCCCAAGATCTGTCCCGACGTGCCCTCGACACCGCTGGGGATGTCGATGGCCACGACGGGAGCCGATTGGTCGTCGAGAAATTCGACGGCCGTTGCGTAGCGGCCTTCCACGGGGCGGTCGATTCCGGTCCCCAGCAATCCATCGCACCAGACGGCGCATTCGGGCTGGTCGGCCAGGGCATCGGCGAGACGGTCGTCGCTGTCGGCGACAATCAGGTCGTCGATGAGTTGGTCTGCGATATCGAAGTACAGCGCGGCGTCGTCGGAGAGACGGTCGTTGTCGCCGAGGACGATGACGCGCGGGTCATAGCCCCGGTGAGCGAGCATGGTCGCCATCGCCAAGCCGTCGCCGCCGTTATTTCCGGTGCCACAGACAATGCCGATCGGGGCCTTGTCGTCGATCGAAAAGTGGGCCAGAAGGGCGTCGACGGCGCCGCGGGCGGCGCGGTCCATCAACACCGGGCCGGGGACACCGACATCGTCGATGGTCCGCCGGTCCATCTGCTGCATGGTCTCCGGAGTTACGAGGTCCATAGGGTGGGGCCGGTGGAAGTAGACAGAGTTACAGCGTTCCCAGGGCGGTGCGGCGACCGGACTCCAGAGCGTCGATCATCTCGCGGACGGCGCGCTCAAATCCGACGAGCACTGCCCGGGAGACGATGCTGTGGCCGATATTGAATTCCTCAAATTGGGGGATGGCCGCCACATCGAGCACATTTTTGTAGTCCAGTCCGTGGCCGGCGGCGACGACCAGCTCCAGCGAATCGGCGACCCGGGCGGCTTCGCGAAGCCGCTTGAGCTCACGGGTGCGGTCGAATTCGGAGGGAGCGTTCTGGTTGGTAAACGCCGCGTCGGCCTCGCAGTAGTCGCCGGTGTGCAATTCGACGATGTCGACGCCGAGCCTTGCGGAGGCGGCGATCTGGTCGGTGTTGGGGTCGATAAAAAGGCTGAGGTGGGCGCCGGATTCGCTCAACTCATCGAGGTAATCGGTGAGTCGGTCTGCGTTTTCGACGACATCTAAACCGCCCTCGGTGGTCTGCTCTTCGCGGCGCTCCGGGACCAGTGTCACCATATCGGGTTCGACGTCACAGGCGATCTGGAGCATCTCCTCGGTGGCGCCCATCTCGAGGTTGAGCCGGGTGTTGACGCTCTGGCGAAGCAGGCGGACGTCGCGGTCCAGGATATGGCGTCGATCTTCGCGCAAGTGGATAGTGATCTGGTCGGCACCGGCCAGTTCGGCCATCGAGGCGGCGGTGACCGGTTCCGGGTAGGAGGTGCCGCGGGCCTGGCGGACGGTGGCGACGTGATCGACGTTGACGCCGAGTCGGGGACGGATAGGGGACTTCATGGCGATTCCTCGAGGGCAAATACAGTACTCGTCGACTCCATTGACGACGCCGGTCTATCAGGCGCCGATGGCGGTGCGCAACTGCTGTCCCAATTCGTCGGCGTATCGTTTGACGCTGCGCTCATCGGGACCTTCGACCATGACCCGGGCCTTGGATTCGGTTCCCGAATAACGGGCGACGACGCGGCCTTCTTCGCCGAGTTGTTCTTCGATTTCTTCGACGCGTTTCTGGAATTCTTCCAGTTCGTCGAGCGGCGGTTTTTTGGTGACCTCCACGTTGACCAACGTCTGGGGAAAGGGGGTCATGACGCCGGCCAATTCGCTCAACGGCTTCTGTCGGCGCTGCAAAATAGCCAGCACCTGTAGGGCGGCCAACATACCGTCTCCGGCGGTGGTATGTTCCAGAAAGATCAGATGGCCGCTGGGTTCTCCGCCGAGGGTATAACCGGAGTTGCGCATCTGTTCGACGACGTAGCGGTCGCCGACGGCAGTGCGCACCAGGTCGATGTCGTGGCGTTTAAGCGCCACTTCCAGCCCCACATTGCTCATGACCGTCGACACCAGGGTGTCCTCGGCGAGTCGGCCCTGCTCTTTGAGGTGGATGGCGCACAACGCGAGGATGCCGTCGCCGTCGACGATCTCGCCGTGTTCATCGATCATGATGGCGCGGTCGGCGTCGCCGTCGAGGCTGATACCGACGTCGGCCCGGGTCTCGCGGACGCGCTCGGCGGCTCGCTGTGGATGGAGGCTGCCGCATTTTTGATTGATGTTGTAGCCGTCCGGTTGGTCACCGAGGGTGAAGACTTCGGCGCCCAATTCACGCAACACCGCCGGGGCGACCTTGTAGGCGGCGCCATTGGCGCAGTCGACGACGACGCGCAACCCGTCGAGGGTCAGATCTTTGGGAAATGTATTTTTCAAAAAGACGATATATCGGCCGGTGGCATCGTCGATACGCATCGCCTTGCCGACGCGGTCCTGTTCAGGGCGCGGCGGATCGTCGCCGAGGATCAACTCCTCGATGGCCAATTCCTCTTCGTCGGGCAACTTGTAGCCGTCGGCACCAAAGATCTTGATGCCGTTGTCCTCGTAGGGGTTGTGACTGGCGGAGATAACGATGCCGGCATCGGCGCGCATGCCGGTCGTCAGAAACGAGATGCCCGGCGTCGGCAAGGGGCCGACGAGCTGGACGTCGGCGCCCATGGAGGTGATGCCGGCCGCCAGACCGGACTCGAACATATAGCCCGAGACCCGGGTGTCCTTGCCGATGACGATCCGCGTTCCGTGGCCGAAGGCTTTGTGTTTTCCATTGCGTCGACCCTTGAAGTGATGGGCGACGGCCTGACCCAGACGCACCGCCATCTCGGCGGTCATCGGATACTGGTTGGCCACCCCGCGAATCCCGTCGGTGCCAAAGAGTTTTCGTTTCGTCATAGGTGGAGTCCCCGCAGTCAAAAGGCCTGCATGTGGCGGTTATTCGGATGGTTCGACGACACCTCGATGAGGTATCATGTCGGGCCGTCATCGCCAATCGCCTAGCGAAAATCGAAGCGTCGAGACCATGGTCACAGAGGGGGCGACAAATGTGGTCACCGGAGGCGACGCGAAAAGTTACAGCGACTCGCCCTCATCGCCGCCCATCCCGGAGTTTGACGACGCCTCTTCGGTGACGACGCGGAAGCGATCGGGTTCGATATACGTGGACTCCACATCGGGCGGTAAATTGATGACCTCTGCGCTGCGCGAAAAAGTCCCCGGAGGTTGGTCATCTTCGTCGCTGAGGTCAATTTCGAGGCGGATCAAGTCCCGGTTGAGCGTATCAATGACCGACTCCGGTCCGCGAATGACGACGTCGGCCTCCGCCGGTTCAACGGTGGTGTCGTAGCTGGTGTTGACCGCTTCCACGGGCAGCGCCTCCAGTGTCTCGGTGATCTCCTCGGTCTCGATATCGATTTCGAGCATGATCGGGTCGTCGTATTCGGCGCTGATTAGCCCGTCGTCGATACGCAGGCGGACGGCCCGCTGGAGCGACTCGCTGCGATCCGTAATGTCGACGCGTTCGGTGGGCACCGAATCGAGCTGGTCGAGCCGGTTTTCGGGGCCGCGCACGGTGACGGTCTCCGGCGTGATGCGCTGGTCTTCGATGGTATACGACGGGCGAGGGGTCCCGGTGATTTGAGGTTCGACGGGAACGCTCTTAAACGACTCCGGTTCGAATTCGACATACATCGAGTCCGGTTCGATATTGACGATCTGAATCTCCGGTGGCACGCCGACCATCTCCGGGGTAATAGAGATGACCGACTCGTCGTCGCCGGGGCTTAAATCGAGGCGAATGGGGTCGATTTCATTGGGCGCGAAGCGATCGATGTCACTCCAGCGGCCCTGGACGGTGACTTCGATGCGGTCGATGGGGTCGGAGACCAGAACCAGGTCGTCGGGGACCACGATCTGGACGGGGGCAAAGCCGGTGACAATCGTCTCCCGGTCTTCGCTAACCCAGATATACAAGGCCAGTGTCAGAATGACGGCGATAAACTTCAAAAAGAAGTTTCGCACGAAGACCTGGCGCGCCAGGTCGATGAGGACACCACCGTTCATCAGTTGTTCTCGACGTCGGATTTGGAATTGGTTGCGTCGTCGTCCGGAGTGCCGGACTCACTGTCGGGGTCGGTCTCCGAGGGCTCGGAGCTGGAACTCGTCGACAGCTCGGCGCGAAATCGATCCAGCAGTGTGCCGCGGCGCCGATGGAGGTGCCGCGAGCTGTAGATGCGCTGCAAAAAGGCCCGCATCTCATTGGCGTCGAGGTCCTTGAATAATTCGCCGTCGTGGGCCACCGAGATCCGACCGGTCTCCTCGCTGACAATGGCGACTGCGGCGTCCGTATCCTCCGTCAGTCCGATGGCGGCCCGATGACGGGTCCCCAGCGATTTTTCGACCCGGGGGTTGATCGTCAGCGGCAGGAACGCGCCGGCGGCGGCGATGCGACCTTTGCGGATGATGACCGCTCCGTCGTGGAGCGGGTTTTGGTGTTCCGGCATAAAGATCGTAAACAGCATATCCTTGGAGGCCACGGCATCGACTTCGATGCCCTGCTGGACGTAATGCTCCAGGTCCGCTTCGCGCTCAATGGCGATCAGGGCGCCCAGTTTGCGGTCCGAGAGCATGACACAGGCCTTGATGACCTCCTCGAGGACCGAGGTCTCCTCAAAGGAACGGCGTCCCCCCATCAGAGTCGTGCTGCCAAATTGAGCCAGGGCCCGTCGGATATCCTCCTGGAAGATAATGACCACGATGATGATCAGATTGGCCATAAAGATGTCGATGACCCAGTGGGTCGTCGTCAAATGCAGATAGTCTTCTTGCGACATAAAGAAGAGGACCAGCACAAAGACCAGTCCAAACAGCATCTGGAGCGCCCGGGTGCCCTTGATGAGCAATAATACCCGGTAGATCACGTAATAGACAATCGCCAGGTCGACGGCCGTAAAAAAAGCCTGCCAACCGGTCTCGATGTGAAAGATGTCGAACAGTGTCTCCATGTCGCCCCGAGCAAACAACAGATTGAAATACACATCGATGCCGGTCACGGACTGGGTCGTCGCGGTGCCCGTGGCCTGGCGATCGGACCGACCCTAACGGTGGGACAAAATCCGAGGATATGCAATTTTTCGCAGGCCGTCACCTTCATTAGGTCCAGGGACCATCCATGTCGCAGACCGCTTCGGTGACGCGAACGACATCGCCCATCTGTTCGACGTCGTGGACGCGGACGATATCGGCTCCGCTGAAAATCGAGCAGGCCACGGTGGCCGCCGTGCCCCAGATACGCTCCTGGGCCGGCCGGTCGATGACGGCACCGATGAAACTCTTTCGACTGGTTCCCACGAGCAGAGGGCAGTCCAGTGACGAAAAGGTATTTAGTTCGCGCACCAACCGATAGTTGTGATCGACGGTCTTACCGAACCCAATGCCGGGATCGACGATGATGCGGTCGCCGTCGATGCCGGCGGCGATCGCCCGGTCGATGCGGTCGTCAAAAAAGGCGCGGATATCGTCGACGACATCGCCGTAGTCGATGTCCTGTTGCATCGTCTTCGGTGTGTTGCGCATGTGCATCAACACCAGGCCGCAGCCGGCGTCGGCGACGACGGAGGCCATGTCGTCATCGCCCAGTGCGCTGACGTCGTTGACGATGTCGGCGCCGGCGTCGATGGCGTCGGCAGCCACAGTTGCCTTGTAGGTGTCAATCGAGAGCCAGCAATCAGTATTCTGGCGCAGCGCCTCTACGACGGGCAACACGCGGGCTTTCTCCTCGGAGGCCGACACCGGGTCGGCGCCGGGGCGCGTCGATTCTCCGCCGATGTCGATGATATCGGCGCCGGCGTCGGCCAGTGCCATAGCCTGCTCGACGGCGGCGTCGGTGGCCAGGAATTGACCGCCATCGGAAAAGGAATCGGGCGTGACGTTGAGCACGCCCATGATATAGGCGCGCTGCCCGAATTCTAGGCAGCGATCGCCGACGCGAAGTGCCGGCGGCAAATTTCGCTCGCTGGGAGCGCAGGCAATGCTCATCGGGGAGTCCATTCAATCAATCACGGGTTGGTGGGCGCCAGGTTCTGGCCGACGGCTTCGGTGTCGTCGTCCGATTCCTGTTGTTCCTCGCTGATCGCGGAGTCGAATTCCTCCTGGGGCGCCTCCTTTTGACGGCGCTGTTCCTCGAGTTTTTCCTCTTCGCGCTTGTTTCGGATCCACTCCAGATTGCGCTCTTCGACCAGGTATTGGATTTCATCGGCATCGAGGGCCTCGAATTCCAGAAGGCCCTGACTCATCAATTCCAGAAGATCGCGGTGTTCTCGAAGCAGCGACAGGGCGTGGTCGTATTGTTCGGTGACGATGCGTCGAATCTCGCTGTCGATATTCTCGGCGAGATTTTCGCTATACGGCCCGCCGCCCTCGACGCCGCTGGTGCCGTCCTCTTTTCCGGCAAAGGGCTTATCAGAGCCCTCGCTGCCGTAGTACAGCGGCCCGATGGTGTCGCTCATGCCCCATTCACAGACCATGCGCTTGGCCATTTGGGTCGCCTGCTCGATGTCCTGGCCAGCACCGGTGGTGACGTCGTCGAAGATGATTTCTTCGGCGGCGCGACCGCCCATCATCACCGAGATGCGCTTGATGATGTAGTCTTTATCCAGGTTGTATCGGTCCTGATCGGGAAGTTGCTGGGTCACACCCAGGGCTCGGCCGCGGGGGATAATCGTGACCTTGTGGACCGGGTCTGTATTGTCCTGGAGGAGGGCGACGATGGCGTGGCCGGCTTCATGGTAGGCCGTCGTCTCTTTTTGTTCATCGGTGAGCACCACGCTTTTGCGCTCGACGCCCATCAACACTTTGTCTTTGGCCTGTTCGAAATCCTCTTCTTCGACCTTCTTTTTGCCCTGACGGGCGGCGAGCAGGGCCGCTTCGTTGACCAGGTTTTCCAGGTCGGCGCCGGAGAATCCCGGTGTGCCGCGGGCGATATTGGCCAGATTGACATCGTCACCCATCGGTGTGCGGCGGGTGTGGATCTCGAGGATCTTTTCGCGGCCCCGGACGTCGGGGGCGCCGACGTTGATGCGGCGGTCGAAGCGGCCCGGGCGCAACAGCGCCGGGTCCAGGACGTCGGGGCGGTTGGTGGCGGCGATCAAAATAACGCCTTCGTTGGCCTCGAACCCATCCATCTCGACGAGCAACTGGTTGAGGGTCTGCTCGCGCTCGTCATGACCGCCGCCCATCCCGGCGCCTCGCTGGCGGCCGACGGCGTCGATCTCGTCGATAAAGATGATGCACGGCGCGTTTTCTTTGCCCTGCTCAAATAGATCGCGCACTCGGGAGGCACCGACACCGACGAACATCTCAACGAAGTCGGAGCCCGAAATCGAGTAGAAGGGCACGCCGGCCTCACCGGCGACACCGCGGGCCAGCAGGGTCTTGCCCGTCCCAGGTTGTCCCATCAGCAATACGCCTTTGGGGATTCGGCCGCCGAGCCGCGTGAATTTCTTGGGGTTTTTGAGAAAGTCGACGACCTCGCGCAGTTGCTCTTTGGCCTCCTCGATGCCGGCGATATCGTCGAAGGTCACCGTGGTGTCGCTCTCCTCCATAAGCTTGGCCTTGGATTTGCCAAAGGACATCGCCTTGCCACCTCCGCCCCCCTGGAATTGGCGCATCAAAAAGATGAATAGAATCACCAGAAATAGCAGCGGGATCGATGTGATCAGCAGCTGGCGCCAGATACTGTGACCTTCCACTTCTTCGAAGGTCATATCGACGTTCTGGGCGTGCATCATATCCTGGAGGTCCTCGCCGACGGGGCCGACGGTCGTAAACTCGGCGGTGCCGTCGTACTGGGCATCGGCGAAGGACTCCGAGAATTCCCCCTCGATTTCGAGGTCTTCAATCTCGACGGCGTCGACCTCGCCGGATTCTACGGCAGCTCGGAAGTCACTGAAGGTGACCTCGCTGACGTCCGGGGAGTCGTCGGTGACGATATTGAAGATGACCACCGCCAGAATGATCAGGGTGGCCCAGATGATGGTAGCGCGAATGGGGACCTTGTTGAGCACGTTGGCCTCGTCGACAACGGATAGACAGCGAGCGGTGCCGATGAACGACCGATGACGCCGCAAATGCAGGCGCCGTGCGGTCGATGGAAAGCTCGCGACGCCGGTGGGCGCGCAGATTCGTTAGCTATAGCACCTCCCCCGAGGTGGTTCAACCAGACGCCTCAAGCGGCGCCAGGCTATTGCCGGGGGATAGGATATGTCCGCACCGGAGGTCAACGGCACCACCGACAATGAGCCGACGATGACCGGGCCTTCGGGCGTTCGTGGCTTAGTAAAAAGAATGGGGCCCAGTTCATTCCGTCAAGACTGGATCATTTCAGTGAGTTCATCACCAGGGCGGACCTGAAGCGACCACAATTTCTCGCCGGTACCCGAGCGGTTTGCCTCTGCACCGCGCGGTAAACCGGCGGCCCAGACCAGGCGATTTTCGGCGTCGTACAGACAGGGCCAACGCCAGCGAATATCGGCGTCGATTCGATACTCTGAAAATAATTTCGTGAGCTTCTGGTGAAATGGGCGTCCGTTGTCATTTCGACGCCGCAGACGACAACCGGCCGTAAATCCGGCGACGTACAGCGGTCGGTTGAGTTTGCCGGCCACAAATTCGGCGCTCCACCGCGTGTCGAAGCAAGGGTCGCCGTCGCTTACTTCGGCCGATAGAGCCGTGGACCAGACAAGTTGTGAGCCGAAATAGGGCGCCCGACCGGCCGAGAAGGGGGCGATGTCAATGGGATGGACCGATTGTTGGAGAACGTCGCGGCCGCCGCGCTCTTCGGAGGGGCAGATGGTGACACGGTTTCTCACCACGGTGATGACGCAGCCAGATAGCGTCAGATGCGTCGGCGTCGACGACGGTTCGGCATCGATGGCGCCGTAGATTGCGTCGAGCGATGCCGCGTCCAGCGACGGTTGAAGGTCTCGAAAGAGGCGGATCACCGTCGCCCGAGGGGCTCTCTGGAGGCGTCGGCGGTCGAATGCGCGGATGCGAATGCCGGGCGCCGGACGTCGGGCCTCGTCGGCGAGCGCAGCGCATTGGGAGTCGGCGGCCCGGCGTTCGTCTTCCAGGCGCTCGATGGTCTCCAGGATTTGCCGTCGGTCGGAGCTGCTGTCGGCAAGCGCCGGGACCCGGTGGTGGCGGATCCGGTTTCGAGCGTAGGCATCGGTGTCGTTGGTCGGGTCCTCAATCCACTGAATGCCGCGGTCGGTGGCGTAGCTCTCGAGTCGATGGCGCAAAAGCCCGACCAGCGGGCGCAGTAACCGCAGTTCGACGCCGGGGATCGGAAACGAGGCCTCCGCCGGCATCGGCGCCAGTCCATCGAGTCCGGTGCCGCGGCGAAGATTGAGTACAAAGGACTCGATGCGGTCGTCGCCGTGGTGTGCCGTGGCGATCTCGTCGATGCCCCGCGATCGGGCGTGCCCGGCGATCGCTGCCAGTCGGCGCTGCCGGGCTCGGTGCTGTCCAACACGTTCGGCATCGAAGTCGAGCGTGATGACCTCCAGCGACAGGCCGCGTCGCCTGGCGATCTCTTCGCAAAATCGAGCGTCGTCGCCCGAATTGGGCCGAAGTCCGTGATCGATATGCACCAATTCGATCTCCGGCCCTCCGCGGTCGCGCTGGCCGTCGAAGAGGTCAACCAACACCGACGAGTCCAGCCCGCCGCTAAACGCGATCAGTATCCGGGGGCCGACATCGAGGGCTTTCAGTTGCTGTCGAAATTGGTGCTGTACGTCGTCAGGAGTCGTCATCGTCGGAGCCGTTGGCCCGTCCGGTGCCTACGAAAGAGTGGATGGCACCGGGGGGCACGGCTAAGGTGTGTTCCGGTTGCGAGGGGTGACGAAGGGCGGTCATTCCCAAAAGTCGGCCGTTGGAGCCGACGATCGGAGCGCCCAGGATGGCCTGGAAGTCGACCAGAAAATAGAACGAATAGGCCCGTTCCAGGTGCTCCGAATCCCGGTAGCCCACTGGTACGACGGACGAGCCAATGCCTGGGCTGTAGCCAAAAATCGCCGACGGCAGGGCGTGATCCATATCGTGGAGCACCAGTCCCTGGTCGGGCGTCGCAATTTGGGTGTCACCGCCGCCGCGAAGCCGGGCCAGGTTGACGTGACGGTTTGCCTCCTCGATCTCGAGCGGCACCAGCCGATCGCGGTATCGCTCCAGTAGTTGGCCTGCTTCGGCGCTGAAATCCTCCAGTGGCTGCGATTCATGACTGCCCAATTCGAGACCGCCCTCCGAAAGGGCCTGACTGACCGTTCCGTCGACGGCGTAAATCTCGTCGGCGTCCTCCAGCCAGTCCGACGTGGCGATCAGTTTCGGGTCTTCTCCGGAGGGATTGGGAGATATCCAGAGTGCATGTCCGCGATACAACATCGGTTCCGTGCGGTACGGAGCTTCCGGGATGACCACGGCGACCAATTCGACGGTCGACGAGGCCACGGTGTGCGAGACCTCCCGAAGCTGCTCTCCGCTGACCGACTGCGGCAGGTCGGAGGTGTCCATCTGTGACGACGGGCCATCCGGTAGCCCGGGGCGAAAATCGGGGATCGCGTCGGGCTGGACGCGCTCCACCGAGATGTCATCGAAGGAATCAAA
>LFFM01000642.1_pt1 | contig 24428 bp, 31 predicted proteins | sample 643131 | NCBI WGS metagenome assembly LFFM01 (sample SAMN03777445, study PRJNA286221) | soda lake metagenome | biome: soda lake; feature: Kulunda steppe; material: water; isolation source: sample Tc-Br brine of Tanatar trona crystallizer | place: Russia: Kulunda steppe | collected 2011-07
CGTCGACGTACCGAACGGACGCTGCGGGAGCTGAACCGATCGGCTCGTCGCCTCCTGCGGGCAGACACGGAGCGAGTCGTCTACGAGACGACGGTCGATCTCGTGACGACGGTGTGGCCGAACGCGAGCGTCGTCGCGTACGCGTTCGACGAGGTGGGAACCGCGTTAGATGCGGTGGCAACCGTGGGGGCCTTCCCCGAATCACGTGGTCCCGGTAGCGCCGTCTGGGAGGAGTTTCTCACGGGTGAGGATGGCGTGATCTCCCACGACCTCCCTGAAGCCGCCGAACGACCCGACCACGGAGCGGCCACGACCGATCACGGAATGGCTCCCGATGACCCACGTGAGCGGACGGAGCGAAACTCAGAGGAGCCACAATCGGGGCGTGACGAGGGAGTCGACGAACTGCGCCCCAGCGGTCGCGTCGTCGAACGCTCCGAGGAGAACGCCGCGTCCACGCATCGAACGCTGTACGCGACCCTCGACGAGTACGGAATCCTCCAGATCGAACTGACGGATGACGCGACGGCGGATAACGTCGAAGAGTCGATGGAGCTGCTGGCGGCCAACGCGGTCGCCGCGCTGGAGCGCGTCGAACAGGAGGCGGCGCTCTCACGACAGAGCGACGTACTGGTCGAACGAAGCCGAAAGCTCGAGGAGCTTCACGAGCTTAACGACCTGCTCCGACGAATTAACGGCGCGCTCGTCGAGGCCGACACGCTCGCCGAAGTCGCCGACGCCGTCTGTGAACTCCTCGTCGATGCGAAGTCGGTCACATTCGCTTGGTTCGGCGAGACGTACCTCACGGGTGGCACGCTCGATGTGGTCTCCAAAGCCGGAACCGGGGACGGATACCTCGAAGACCTCGGGGTCATCGATATCGACGATTCGGACGGATCGTCCACGCTTGCGTCCGACGCTCCATCCCCCCAAGACGGCCTTTCCGGCTCACAAGACGGGGATCCCCCCTCACTGACGGAGCCGACGTACCGTGCGCTTGAGGACGGCGAGACGGTCGTCGTAGACGACGTCTCGGTCGGCTTACGCGAGGCATCCTGGCGGGAACGTGCACTCGTTCGCGGATATCGATCGGTCATCAGCATCCCGCTTTCGTATGATGATCTCGACTACGGTATGCTCACGTTGTATGCCGACGAGCGTGACGCGTTCGACGGGGAGTTCGGCGATCTTCTCACGGAGCTCGGCTCCACCGTCGCCAACGCGATCAACGGCATCGAGACGAGACGCTCGCTCCGTAGCGAGTCGTCCGTCGAACTGAAGCTCCACGTCGAAGCTCCCGACTCGCTTCTCGTCCGGATCGCGTCCGTGCTCGGAGCATCCGTCCGAGTCGACGGGACGATGCCACAGGAGGCGGATTCCTCGCTGCTGTACGTCGAGTCGGACGTCGACCTCGAGCCGATTCAGTCGGCGATCACCGCCGTGGAATCGATCCGGACGCTCGGGGATGCCGACGACCACCGGGCCGAAATCACCGTTCGCGGGGCGACGCTCGTCGATCAGCTGGCAACGCTCGGAGCCACCGTCGACCGCGTCGTCGGCACGCCGACGGGGATCGACGCGACTGTCTCCCTCCCGCGATCGACCAACATCAGGTCGTTCATCGAAGCCCTCGAGGATCGGCACGATGCGGTGGAGCTGCTCGCGCGCCGAACCAGGACGACGGACGACGAACTTCCGTCGGGATCGTCAGGCGTCGAGGAGGCTCTCACCGAGAGGCAGTTCGAAGCCGCACGGACCGCATACCTTGCGGGCTACTTCGAGTGGCCCCGAGCGAGCACGGGTGAGGAGGTCGCGGCCGCCATGGGGATCACTCAGCCCACGTTCAACCGACACCTGCGCACGGCGGCACGAAAGCTCTTTTCGAGGCAGTTCGACGGCGCTGACGGCGAGCCGTAACGTGCCGAACCGGTCCGGTCTCATTCCAACTGATTCGCCTGGATGATGAAGCGGGCGGCACGATCGGTCGACCGCGAGGGAATGGCTCGGTCGGCCGCCGGCGAGTTCGACCGCACCGCGCTGTCGATGCCACTTCTCGATGGAACCTCTCGATGCCACTTCTCGATGGAACCTCTCGATGCCACTCCTTCGGTGGACCCCTTCGACGACCCGATCCGGGATGGTCGGGCCACGTCGACTCCGGAAGAACTCCAGACGACCGGGCCGACACTACGTGTATAGTACCGGCTCAACTGACATGCTACATTCGTCGAAAGAACACGGATGTCCACGGCACCGCTTCGTTCGAATGGGCACACATGAGTTCCGAAACGGCCGATGACCTCTGCTGGCGCATCGTTACGGCGATAGCTGACGAACGTGGTATCGATCCACGACAGATTGACGACCGGCTACAGGACGTCGTCGACGTCGAGTCTCTGGCACGGCTCGTCGATCAGGCGTGGAGCTCCGACTCCATCGACCTGTCGATGTCCTTCCGTATGGCCGGCTGTTTCGTGACGATCGCTGGCGACGAGACCGTTCGGGCGACGGTACCCGAGTAACTCGCGACCGGAGAATGCGCCGACGGGATCAGACCCGTCGGACGGAGAAGCCTGCGTTTCGCCATTCGTCGACGTCCAACGTCCCTTTCGTGTCGACGACGTTCGGCTCGGCCATACACTCGGCCAGCCGCTTCGGATCCAACTCCTCGAACTCGTCATGGTCGGTCGTGATCACGATCGCGTGAGCGTCCGTCACGGCGTCGATGTCACTTGATAGATCCAGCGTCGGGTCCTCGACGTGTGGATCGTGGACGGCGACGTCGATCATGCGCTGCTGTCCGCCGTCGGTGGCCGGTTTCGGTTGCTCGCGGCCGTGCCGTAGTTCGCGGGCAAGGGCGAGCCCGGGACTCATCCGCGTATCGCCGACGTTGCCCTTGTACGCCGCGCCGAACACGGCGACCCGCGTCCCGTCGAGGTCGGACACCAGTTCGCGAAGCAGCTCGACGACGAACGTCGCCATCCCGTCGTTCACGTTGCGTGCCGTTGATATCAACTCAAGTTCCTCGGAATCTTCCCCGAGAAACCACGGATCGATGGGGAGACAGTGGCCGCCGACTCCCGGTCCCGGCCGGAGAAGGTCGACCCGCGGATGTGTGTTCGCCATTTCGATGGCCTCCCTGGAGTCGATCCCGTAATCGTATGCGAGCCGCGCGATCTCGTTCGCCAGCGCGATGTTGGTATCACGGAACGTGTTCTGGATGAGTTTGACGAACTCCGCGGTCGTCGGATCCGACGTCGTCCGGATATCCCCATCGACGAACGACTCGTAGAGGCGGACCGCGGACTCCGTCGAGACGGCGTTGACGCCGCCGACGATCCGGTCGTTCTCCGTGAGCTCGGTGATGATGTTGCCCGGAAGCACGGTTTCCGGACAGTGGGCGAGCGCGAAGTCGTGGCCGGCACGCAACCCCGACTCCTCGAGTATCGGTTGGAGGTGCGTCTCAGTCGTTCCGGGCGGAACGGTCGACTCGAGGATGACGGTGTCACCGTCACGGAGGATCGGCCGGATCGCACGACCGGCCGCGTTGACGTACTCAAGCTCCGCCCGTCGATCGACCTCGTCGAACGGCGTCGGGACACAGATGACGTGATATTTCGCGTGCGTGACCTCGTCGACGACCTCCAGTCGTCCGGATTCCAGCGCTTGTGTGACGAACGCCCTGAGTCCCGGTTCCTCGACGTGTATTTCCCCGTCACGCAGCCCGGCCGTCACGTCGGCGTCCGTGTCGTATCCGTAGACGTCGTGGTCGTAGTTGGCCAACATCGCGGCCGTCGGGAGGCCGATGTATCCCAGCCCGTGTACACAGACCGTGCTCATCGTGCAACCTCGCTCATCGTCGACTCGACCGGCAGCTCCGCGAGGATCCGACTGGCGGCGTTGCCATCCCCGAACGGGTTCTCCCAGCCACCGGACCGTCCGAGCATCTCGGTGACGCTCCGTGCGATACGGTCCGAGTCACACGTGCCGAGTCTGTTCGCTCCGACGTCTATCGTCTCCGGCCGTTCGGTGTTGTCACGCATCGTTACACACGGAACGCCGAGAATACACGCCTCCTCCTGTACGCCTCCGGAATCGGTGAGGATCAGCTTCGCTGCGGCCTCCAACCGTAAGAAGTCGAGGTAATCCTGTGGTTTCACCCCCCGGATCCGGTCGGGAAGATCGATCCCGAACGAGTCGAGCCGGTCCCGTGAGCGGGGATGTATCGGATAGATCACGTCGAGATCGTGTTCGGCTCCGGCTTGCTCGACGCCCGACAGCAGCCGTCTGAATCGATCCTCGTCGTCGACGTTTTCTTGTCTGTGTGCAGTCATTAACATGAACTCGTTCTCCTCAACGGCGAGCTCCGAAAGCACCGTGCTCTTTTCGTTGGCCAGGTGCTGATGCCGTCGAACCGCGTCGACGACCGTGTTCCCGGTGACCGTGATCCGCAGCTGTGAGATGCCCTCGCGAAGAAGGTACTTCTCGCTTTGATCCGTCGGTGGAAACAGGAGGTCGGCCACGTGGTCGGCGACCACTCGATTCGTCTCCTCGGGCATCGTTCGGTCGAAGCTGCGAAGTCCCGCCTCCACGTGTCCCAACTTCGTGTCCAATTTGCTCGCGACGATCGCTCCCGCGAGAACGCTGTTCGTGTCGCCCTGCACTAAGACGACCTCCGGCGATATCTCCCGGAGCATCCCCTCGAGTCCGATCAGCATCTCGCCGGTCTGTTGACCGTGTGATGCCGAGCCAACTCCCAAACTGTGATCCGGCTCAGGCAGTTCGAGACTGTCGAAGAACACGGAGTCTAGGTTCTCCGAGTAGTGTTGTCCCGTGTGGATGACGGTGAAGTCGACGTTGCGACGTTGACACTCTCTGATCACCGGTGAAAGCTTGATGATCTCGGGTCTGGTTCCGAGAACGATCGCGACCTCGGTCATCCGCGGTCGACCTCCGGGCGGCCGGTCGACCGACCACCGTCCTGAACCGCTTCAGACAACACGTCCGGCGATATCCGCCTCCTCGCGTCGGATCCGTCGAGATCCGGCGCCGACTGGTCGTAGTCCGTTACCAATCCCTCGTTGTCGGACACGTCGAACCACATGCCCAGCGTCAACAGCAGCCCGCCCAGGACCCCGACCGCGAGCGACGTCATCCCGCCGAGGAAGGTATCGACCCCCGACGACGACACCGCGTACAGTCCGCCGCCCATTCCAGCGAGCAGGGTGAACACGCCCAGTACGTAACAGATGATGAGCGGATGGAACCGACGAATCAGATACGAGCGGGTCACGCGCTCGATGAAGTTGCGTGCGAGCAACAGCGAGACCCGCGGGATGAACGTCGAATACTCGATGCTGCTCGTCTCATCAGCGTACACCGCGGGGTGGGAGACGTCGGCCACCGGTTCCCGGTGAACGTTGAGCGCGAGCAGCAGGTGATTGAGGAACCCGTACCGGTCGTACAGACGGTCAAACTGGACCGTTCGGAGCCCCTCCTTCGAGATTGCCGTGAACCCGTTCTGCGGGTCCGAAAGCTCCCAGTAGCCGCTCGAGATGCGGGTCAAAAAGGTGAGAATACCGTTCCCGAACAGTCGCCATCGGGACATTCCCTTGCGGTCGCCTCTGGATCGGAGCCGGTTCCCTTTCGCGTACGTTACTTCCCCCTCAATGACCGGTTCGATGATCCGTTCGAGTTGGTTCGGATCCATCTGCCCGTCGCCGTCCATCACTCCGACGACGTCGATCCCGTCGGCGAGTGCGTACGAGTAGCCGGTCTTGACGGCGGCTCCCGCACCCCTGTTCGTCTCGTGACTGATCGACACCACACGGGGTGTGAACCCGCCGTCGGTGCCGACTTCTACGGTCGCCGGACCGATCTCTCCGGGGGGCGATCGGGGAGATGGTTCCTCAAGATCCTCGGCACTGGCATCCGAGGCGTTGATACGACGAGCGTACTCCCGTATCTCCGTCCACGTCCCGTCCGTCGACGCGTCGTCGACGACGTACACGCGGTCGACGTACGCCGGAACCGTTTCGATCACGGTCCCGACGTGTCCCTCCTCGTTGTACGCCGGAACGACGACCCCGACCGTGTGTTCGTCATACATGGCTATGTGGACCTCCGTGGCGCCACCGAAGCGACCGATGGCCGCAGCCGAGCCGCACGCAGCGCTCGCGGAGGGTGGCGTTTTCGTTCCCCTACCCGGGCGTGTCGTTTCTCCCGATCGAACGGGCACCGGTCACGCCGAGTTCGTCTCATTTTCATTTGCTAACCCCGTGATTCCCCGGATCCGGCGCGAATGGGCCGGCCGGAGAGCTACGATGAAACACCACTGGAACGGGTTTCGTTATACACAGCCTCACCTGGTGATCACGGCGTGAACGGGCCATCTCACAGATCCACGTATTCGTCCTCCCACTTTCTTCGAGCTTTGAGGCTCTCGCTCGTTTTTTCGGTCGATCTGTAGAAGTTCGTTCGTCGGTCGCTCCGTCCTTTTTTGATGTAATTCTTTTTTACCAACGTGTCGAGATTCGGGTACAGGCGCCCGTGTGTTATCTCGCCCATGTCCTGTTGGAGGTCCGCCTTGATCTCCTGGCCGGATGGATTCGTCTTCCCGGCGATCACGTACAGCAGGTCCCGTTGGAAGCTGGTGAGCTCGAAGAGTGGATCCGTCATTGGACCCAACGAGGTGTGCAAGGAGTTTTGTTATATACGTCTGAATGAGCAACACGGCGGCGACGGTGCTCTCTCCGTACGAGAGCAGGACCGACCATTCCGGCCGATGAATCGGCGCCAATTCGTCTCACGTTCGTCTTGACGACGATATCAGGGAGACAATATCGGCCAATAGGGACGTGATAACAAATTGAGTAATGTGTGATTGTTCGATCGATCGAAGGTACTCGGGGAAGGGGGCGGCCAAACGGACATCGATCCACACTACCGAACGCATGAATGAGCCAGAGAAACTCACCAAAGATGAGATATTTGAGGTACTGAGCAGCTCACGGCGACGACAGATCCTGTACCACCTGCATCGTCGTGGAGGAACGGCCCAACTCCGCGATCTCGCACGTGACACCGCAGCGGCGGAGCGAACCGAGTCGCTAGCTGACACTGATTCGGTGACCGGGAACGCCGATCCCGTGGCGGAAAACGCCGAACCGGTGAGTGAGGACGTCGTAAAACGGCTCTACATATCGCTCTATCAGACGCACGTCCCCAAACTCGAGGAAGTCGGATTGGTACGGTACGACAGCGAGGAGAAGATCGTGACGTTGACCGACAGCGTCACACAGATCGCACGCGTCATGGACGAGGACGTCACGCCGGACGAACGGTGGGCGCTGTACTACGCATCGCTCGCGATCGCGGGGCTCGTGCTCGCGCTCGCCCAGCTAAGCGGTCTCGCCCCGTCGATAGCCACCCTCCTCTTTGCGGTCGTGCTGCTGCTTCTCGCGGGATACCAGTACTACGAGACCACCCTCGGCGATCGGGAGTACGACTTTCTCGAACAGCTGATCACCGAGGTGGACTGAATGCGCGGGTCGTCAGTGTGTGTACTGGAGGAACGCGATGACGACGATCCCGAGGGTGCTGAGGAGGGTCCATCCGACCACGGGGACCGCAGCAAGCGCTCCGACACCTAGCGTACCGAGACCGACGAGCAGAACGATGCCCGCGGCGATGGCCGGGATCACCCACGTCGGCTTCTCGTCCGTCTCGTCGTCCAATTCGATGTATCGTTCGAGCGACGCGACCGAGTCCTGCAGTTCGACGGTGCCCCGGTTCTTGTCGTACTCGACGACGCCGAGCGTATCCATCTTCGGGAGGTGACACTGATACAGACCGATGTACACTCGCTTTCGTTGATCCGATGAAAGCTGTCGTACGGTGATATCGTTCTCGTCGGCCGCGATGTGCTCCGCGAGTTCGTCGAGCTTCGCCGATCCGTCATGCTCGCGGAGGTACGAGATGATCTCGCGTCGGCGGCTGTTTTTTAGTAAGTCGAATATTTCTCCCTTCGTTAGGTCCGACCCATTCGACCGCGGCGCCTTCCCGATCTGATCTAGGTTTGATACGTCTGCATTCGATTCGGACCCCGGTTCGACCCCTATTTGTGCCCCGTCCGTAGGCTTCTTCTTGGCACTCATGTTTCGCTCGCACACGCCGTATCCTATTAGATATACTGAACTTAATGCGTTCTCACGCTCGTACTATGGGCCATGGTAATATGTGGCTTACATCGAGGACTCCTCATCGGGTCGCTACCGTCGCCCGATCTACTCGATTAGGATACCCTTTCCACGACTGGAACCCCGATCGAAGCGGCAAATTGGCGATCGATCGGGTTTCCTCCCCGTTCGACGGGACTCAGGGTGGACGCCATCGACGTGCGACCGTTCGTAATCGCATATATATTAAATTAAATTCATATATTCATTAGTCATCTCACTTACCATTAACGTTAATCGTGTGATACAAGTTACCAGGGATGGGTCAACGGCTCGATTTCCCACGGAAGCGGGTCGAAGGCCATGGATCTTGGGGTAGAGACCGTTGACGGTTCGTGTGATCCCGACGGAAGTGGTGGACGACGTGATGCCGGCGAAGCACTTCCGCTCCCGCGATCGACCGCCGCCGATGGAGCTGCCGCCTCGCCGACGCATTAGTAGACGTATACTATTTGGGAAACCACGGGAGTCATTGGTAATGACATATCGTGTCGCCATGATCGGAACCGGCGCCGACCCGAACGATCGGGATCGGGACGGATACGCGATGGCATACCGTCACGCCGGCGGATACGACCGTCTCGATTCGTGTTCGCTCGTTGCTTGTGTGGACATCGTTCGGGAGAACGCCGAAGCGTTCGCCGAACACCACGGTCTCGACGCCGTCTATGAGGACCACGAGACCATGCTTGCGGAAGTGGAGCCCGACGTCGTCAGCGTCTGTGTACCGCCGGCAGTACACGCCGACCTCGTCGTCGACTGTGCGCGTGCGCCGTCCATCGACGCCGTTCACTGTGAGAAGCCGATGGCGACGACGTGGGGCGACTGTAAGCGGATGGTGGACGTCTGTGACCGCGAGGGAGTCCAGCTGACGATCGACCATCAACGTCGGCTCTCCGAGCCGGTTCAACGGGCGAAAGCGATGTTGGAGGAGGGTCGGATCGGAACGCTCGAACGATTGGAGTGGTCCGAAATCAATCTGTTCGATGCCGGCTCGCATCTGTTCGACCTCTGCGATCACTTCGTTGACGGCGCGCGCGGAGTGGATCCTCGCCGGGATCGACTGTACCCACGAGAACCGCTGGTTCGGCGCGCTCAACGAGACGCGAGCGATCGCCCAGTGGCAGTACGCCGACGGAACCGTCGGTCTCGCCTCGACGGCCGAGGAGGGTACTACCGCCGTCGACGCCTACCTTCGAGTCGTCGGCTCCGACGGCGTGATCGAGATCCAATCCGACGACGGTCCGGCGTTGCGGATCCAAACGGACGGGAACTGGGACGTGATCGACACGGACGAGAACGTGTACGGGCCGACGCCCGGTCGGGTGGACGTCGTCATCAACAAGCTCACCGACGTCGTACCGGGAGTGGCCGGTCCGGCGAAGCCACCGACGCATTACGAGCAGGCGATAGAACATCTCATCACGTCCCTGTCGTCGGGGGAGGAGCCGATCTTCTCGGGGCGACGCGTTCTTCGAGGTACCGAGCTCGTCTTTGGCAGTTGGGAGTCCGCACGTCGAAGACGGCGCGTCCATTTCCCGTTGGAGATCGACGGTAACCCGCTCGAAGAGATGTACGAGACTGGAGACCTCATCGCGGAAATTGACGTGCCCTCCCCGATTCCGTGACGGAACGACGAGGAACATCCGGCCACGGGCAATGTCACATTTCAGTATACTCATGGCACCGAGAATATATCAGTAACAAAGAACTTATTGCGGTTAACGACTCATTAACTCTTGCATGGCACACAAGCTGGCACACGATGGACGAGACGAGGAGAGTCATCCCCAACGGGAGACGAAAGGATCCACTGCGGTCGGACGACGGGGGTACGCCCACCTCGGTGCTGCGGCGATCCTGACGTTGGTTTCCGCGGGTGGGGTCGACGCAGCGAGCGGCCCCGGGGACGATCGACGCTCGGAGAAAGAACAGCACCTTCGGATCCACGGATCAGGCACCGCGTCGACGTACGAGTTCAGCGTTGGTGGACGCCTGGAACCCGGTCCCGGTTCGATTTCTGACGCGTCGGCCGGTATTTCGGGATCTAACGCCGAGGGAGCGATCACCGACGGCGATAGACGCTACCGATTTACCGGCGAGCTCCGTGCGCTCACCGTGGACGGCGACGCGTCGATCTCACTGAACGGGAGGTACATCGTTCCGTAACGGTTCCGAGAGACGGGATCTCCCGGCAGTTCGTGCCGTCTCGCGTGACGGCGGGTGGGTTAATAAACTGATAACTAATCAACGACGGACGATTTTGACGCACATGTGGCCCTGGGAACACGCACTGTTCGCGTACGTATTTTATTCGTTATACCTTCGGAGTCGATATCGCACACGTCCCGAGGACTGGCCGGTGATCGCACTCGTCTTCGGCTCCGTCTTTCCGGATCTCGTCGACAAACCGCTCGCGTGGCAGTTCGGGGTGTTCGAGAGCGGATACGCCGCTACACATTCGGTGTTCGTGGCCGTCCCGCTGTCCCTCCTCGTGGTCGCGGTGGCACGACGGTACGGGAAGGGTCGGACGGGCACGGCGTTCGCGATCGGGTACCTCCTGCACCTTGTTGGCGACGTGCTTCCGGCGTCATTCTCGCGGGGACGGCTCCATCTCGATCCGATCCTGTGGCCGTTCGTCGACCCACATCAGACGCGTCACGCCGTCAACGGCGGGTCGTTCCTCGACGTCGTGTATGGCCTGCTAAGCGGCTACCTGGCACAATTGGCCACGATGGAGATCACAGCGGTGGTCGCGTTACAGCTCGGATCGATCGTGTTCGGAACGGCGCTGTGGCTCCTTGACGGACGTCCCGGGCTAAAACTCGTGACGAACGCCATTGAGAAAGTGATTGAGCCCGGCCGGAGCCGCTGATCACCGCGTCGTCGACGACGACGCGTCCGAACGAACCGATCGGCCCGGACCGACGAACGGCGCCACCGCGGTCACCCCCTGTCGGATCGCCTCCACGGGATCGGCCGGGTCGTCGTCCTCGTACACGACCCAATCCACTCCCGCCCGGCGGACGGCGTTTCCGAGTCGTTCGACGTCGAGGAGTCCTCGACCGACGGGAACCGACCGGAACGACGGCGGGAACCGACCGACCTGCTCGACGTCCACGAGCGCCGCCTGGTGAAACACCACGTCGACGCCCGACACTGCCTGGTCGACGTTCGGGTCGTTCCTGACGTCGCCTTCGATCACCTGAACGTCGTCCGGCTCCGTACTGCTTGGAACTGCATCAACCACACGGACGTCGTTTCGTTCCCGAAGCGGTCGACTAGTTTCCGTTCGATTAACCCCGAACCGCCCGCCACGAGAACGCTGCATCCCTCGATCATGGTCGGCGTAGGTGGGCGGTCCCTGATTCGAGATCACGCGGTTCCACGCGATCCGGAGGCGTCGCTTTTTAGAAACAGCTGCCGCTCATTGGTCAAAAATCGGGACCCCGAAGAGTAGTGAGCACACAGCTGCTGGCACACAAGCTGGCTCCGTTCTCGCGACCGGAGTCCCTATCGGTATAATGAACCTCATGGGATATCAAACTGCCGGACGCTAGACCAGTCGATCTCCGGCTCGAAAGTGACCGTCCCGCGCCGACATCACTCGACCGTGACGCTTTTGGCGAGGTTCCGAGGTTTGTCGATGGATCGGGACATCATATCTGCAGCTCGGTATGAAACGAGCTGCAGCTGCACGTTGGCGAGGATGCCGGCCACGTCGCGGTGGGTGTCCGGGATCGAAAGGACGTGGTCCGCGTATTCAGTGATCTGCCCGCTTTCCTCGGACGTGACCGCGACCACGGGAGCGTCACGCGCGCGGACCTCCTTGACGTTGTGTAGCGTCTTGGTATCGTTTCGTCCCGTGAAGATGGCGAACACGGGCGTATTCTCCGTGACCAGTGCCAGCGGCCCGTGCTTGAGCTCGGCGGCCGAGAACCCCTCCGCATGATCGTAGGTTATCTCCTTGAACTTCAGCGCCCCCTCGAGTGCGACGGAGTGACCGACCCCGCGCCCGATGAAGAAGTACGAGTCACAGTCGTGATACGCGGAGGCCACCGACTGCGTGTTCGAGTCGTCGAGTATCCGCTGGACGTCGTCGGGCAACACCGTCAGCGAGTCGAACAGGTCGCTCGTCGCCCGGGGGGTCGCGCCGTTCGTTTCGTGGCTCAGCCGTTCACACAGCAGTATCAGCGTGGCGACCTGTGACGAGAACGACTTCGTCGCGGCGACGCCGATCTCGGGCCCGGCGCGGATGTACACCGTGTCCTCACACTCGCGCGTGATCGTCGATCCGACGACGTTCGTCAAGGCGAGCGTGTGTGCGCCGGTGCCCTGAATGGAACGGATCGCCGAGAGCGTGTCGGCCGTCTCCCCGCTCTGGGTGACGGCGATGACGAGCGTTCGTTCGTCAACCGGCGGCGGATTCGTCCCGTACTCGCCGGAAAGAAACGCCTGTGCCGGGATCCCCCGTTCAGTGAGCAACGCCCTCGCGTACATCGCCGCATGATAGGACGTTCCCATCGCGACGAGATGGACCGATTCGATCCCCGAAAGCGCCCCCTCGGGGAGTTCCTCGAGATCCACATGCTGTCGTAAGGGATCGGTCCGCCCCCGAATGGTCTGTCGGAGCGCCGTGGGCTGTTCGTAGATCTCCTTGAGCATGTAGTGGTCGTACCCACCCTTGCCGGCGTCGTTCGGGTCCCAATCCACCGTTTCTATCGGTCGATCGACGGCGGCTCCTTCGGTGTCGGTGATCGTGTACTCGTCCGGGCGGATCGTCACCACGTCGCCGTCCTGGAGATACACGACCTCGTCGGTGTATTCGAGGAACGCCGGAACGTCGCTCGCGAGGTAGTAGCTGTCCGCGGACTGGCCGAGGACCATCGGCGACCCGCTCCGCGTGCCGAACACCGCGTCGGTGCCTTCGAATACCGCGGCGATCGCGTAACTTCCGGAGAGGCGTTCTATCGCCCGGCGGAACGCTTTTTCCGGGGAGTAGCCCGCGGACAGGAACTCCTCGATGAGGTGTGGTACGACCTCGGTGTCAGTCTCGCTCGTGAACTCGTGAGCGGAGAGCTCCTCTTTAAGTTCGGCGTAGTTGTCGATGATCCCGTTGTGAACCACGGCCACCTGGCCGAGACAGTCGGTATGTGGGTGCGCGTTGGCGTCCGTCGGCGGTCCGTGCGTCGACCACCGCGTGTGACCCACGCCGGTTTGACCACGAACCGACGAGCCCTTCACGGACTCACAGAGCACGTCTATTTCGCCCTCGCGTTTGACGACGTCAAGGCCGTCGGCGTTCACCGTCGCCACGCCCGCGGAGTCATATCCACGGTATTCGAGGTTCTGGAGGCCCGCGAGGAGTTCCTCGGCGGCGTCGCCGCTGCCGGCCCTGGCGGTGATTCCACACATCAGCCGATCACCTCGGCTCCCTCGGCAACGTCATTGTGAAGCGTCACGCCGGGGCCGATCGTGCTCCGGGGACCGATTCGACAGCCGGGGGCGATCGTCACGTTGGCTCCAACCGTCGCCCGATCCGCGACGACGCCGCCGAGCCGCCGGTCGACGTACTCCGTGCCGTCGAGGACGAGCGTCGCCGAGCGCCCGGGCGAGGTGGTCCCGTCGCCGATGGTTACGCCGCCACCGACGATGCTGTCCCGGAGCACCGTGTTGGCTCCAATCCGCGAGTCGGGACCGACGATCGATCCCTCAAGAACGGCGTTTTCGTCGACGATCGTGCTTGAGACGAGACACGTTCCGCCGCGAACGACCGCGCCGGCAGAGACCTTACAATCGGGACCGATCCGAACGTTCTCGCCGATCACGGCGGTGTCGTGGATCCGTGCCGATTCATCGACCGGCTGGTCGATATCGACGAGCTCCGGGTACGAATACAGGAGCGTCTCGTTCGTCTTCAACAGGTCCCACGGGAACGACGAGTCGAACCAGACGCCGTTCGGCGTCTCGACGACGACTTTGCCGCTCATCCGCTCGATGGCACCGGTGAGCGGTCGCTCACCGTTCTCGAACTGCGTCCGCTCCAGGGCCTCGAGGATCGTCCGATCGAACGCATACACGCCGGCGTTGATCCGGGAGGATCCGCCGTCACCGCCCTCGTCGATCCGGTCGACGAGTCCATCCCTGATGCCGACGGTTCCGTACTCCCCGGCACCCGTCGACGTGACGACCGCGAGGCAGGCGGCTGCGTCCGATTCGACGTACCGGGAGGCGACCGCTCGAACCATCGTCGCGTCGATGACGTTGTCCCCGTTGACGACGAGAAACTCGTCGTCGACGTGATCGCTCGCGGTTTGGAGGGCATGACCGCTCCCCAACCGCGTCTCCTGGGTCACGTACGTGATCTCCATTCCCTCGTACCTGCTCTCGAAGTGGTTCTGTATCCGGGTTTGTCGATGTCCGACCACGAGCACGACGTGTTCGACGCCGACCGCCGCGAGCGCGGCCAGCGGGTACTCGAGTATCGGACGTCCCGCGACGTGGAGCATGGGCTTCGGCTGGTACCGCGTGAGGGGACGCACTCGGCTCCCTTCGCCGGCAGCGAGGACTACCGCCTGATCGAACGAAGTCATCGTTGCGAGAACGCCTCCCGACGGTCACAGTCGTCGATCCGATCGTCCGATCGTCGATGACTGCGCTCGTTGGAGCGTCGTCGATTCATGACGCCTAGAAAGCGCGTACGGGGTATTGTAATGCGGAACCTTTCCGCGAATCGTACGGATCGACAGTCCGTCATCGAGCACGTCTCGACGACCTCGGACACGGTTAGGAGGGTCTTATCGTGGCGGACGGAACGTCGAGCGGCGCACGAAGACTACGAAAACGCACGAACGGCTCAGAGACGAAACGGTGGATGAAGGTCGGCGACGTGTTCAGCCGACGGACCGCGCCACGACGGCCGGATCAGCGCTGATCGTTTCGCGACAACAGCGTGATCGAACCGTCGGTGAGGAGAACCGTGTAGCCACAGTAATCGAACGAGAGGCGGAGGGAGGACCGCCCGGCCGGACCGAGACCGCTAAACAGCGTATCCAACCCCTCCGGATCCACTACGTCACTCAATAAGGGCAGTTCGGCCGGAGCGACACCCTCCGTTTCCGCGACTGCTCGCACGATGCTGACCGTGACGGACGTGTCTCGCTGCGTCTCAACTCGTGTGACGACGGTCGCGTCGGCGGGATCCGTGGCGTAGTTTCGAGGTCGATTAACAGCCATAACTACTTTCTTACTGCCATAGTAGCTGGCAGAATATATAAAATAGTACCGATCGCACCGTGAAAATTTCATCGGATTATCAGTAACGGTGGATGGGAGCGCCGTCCGCGATGGTGGCGCAGCATCAGGCGATCGAATCGCTGCTCCGTTACCTTTGGCGACCACGGCGGTTACCGACCGGCTCCGGATCAGTTTGGGATGCAATTGGGGGCGCCCGTGGCGTTCGTTTCCGGTCTCGGATTTCGTACGCCCGCGGCTCGGGCCGTTAGGACGTGATCTTCCAACCAGTTCGTTCATTGTCCAACGTTGCATGTCCGGATCCGAAAGCGAGTCTCCCGAGAACACGGCCCGACGGAAGCTTCGCGCGTTGGTTCGGGTCGCCCGTTACAAGCCGTGGAAGATGGCGGCCATCGCACTCCTGAACATCGGGGCCGCCGGGTTAGAGGCGATCGGGTTGAGCTTCATTCTTCCCATCGTGGAGCTCGCGGACGGGGGGACGTCTCGCCCGAGGAGGCGGACGGATTGATAAGGACGAGTTAACAAAGCGCGATACGCGAAACCGGATAGCACGGACGTCAGTGGAATGGTACATAACGTACACGAGTCGGAACCGACCACGCTCCCGCAGGACGTGGCGTTCGACCTGTTGAATAGTTCACGACGGCGGTTCGTAATCCGTCGGTTACACGAAGCGAACGAACCCGTCGAACTCAGCGATCTCGCCGCATCGCTGGCCGCCGAGGAGAACGACGTCCCGGTCGACGACTTGACCTCCCAACAGCACAAGCGCATGTACATTTCATTGTACCAGACGCACGTTCCCAGGCTAACCGACGCCGGCGCGGCCGCATACGACCAGGATGCCGGAACGGTCTCCTCGACTGCGCGGACGGCGGAACTGATCACGTACTTCCACGATCACGCCGAAGGACGACAGTGGCCGCTGGTCTACGGCGTGATCGGTCTCGCTGGCATCGTCTTCTACCCGTTCGCCATCGTGACCGAGATCACGCTCGTCAGCACTATCGGAATCGTGTTTTTCGCCCTCATCCTGCTTTTGAGTCTTGTACACTTCCGGTACGCTAACCGGTCAAAACCGTCGTGAAGGACGCCTTGGAACGGGGGGTTAGTCGTCGGACGGCTCTTCGATCGCATCCGTCGATGCGGATTCTGCGTCCGATCCACGGAGACGACGCTCCGCTTCGTCCCGGTCCTCCGGATAGCCGACGTCGATTCTCCACCCGTCCAGTCCGATCGCATCGATCGTCCGGCCGGACTGGATGAGTAGATCGATCGCATCGGACAGCTCGTACTCTCCCCAATCGGACGGTTCGACGAGCTTCGTCGCATGGAAGATGGCAGGGGTGAACGTATAAAAGCCGGTCATCACGAGATTCGAGGGCGGATCGTCGGGTTTCTCGACTACGTCGGTGATCTCGCCGTACTCGTTCGTGACGCACACGCCGTATCGGGACGCCTCGTCGTACGGGACCTCCTCGACGAGGAATGCGGCGTCGACCCGATTCTCGCGCTGTCGTCTGACGACGTCGTCGAGGTTCGCCTCGAACACGTTGTCGCCGAGCATCAACATGAACTCGCCGCCGACGAGATCCTCAACCGTGTTGAGCGCGTGCGCCAATCCGAGCTGCTCCTCCTGTTTCCGATACGTGATCGGAATTCCCTCGTACTCCTCGCCGTACTGATCGACGATGTCCTCGGCTCGATAGCCGACGACGACGATCAGCTCCTCGGCATCCAGGTCGGTGAGCCGGTCGAAACAATGCGTGAGTATGGGTCGGCCGTCGACCTCGACGAGCCGATCCAGTGGGCGAGCTCCGTTGCACGCCGCAGAGTTCACTACGGCTTGTTAGCTACATTGCGCTGAAAAGGGACGCACGACGACTGGAATAGTTCAAGAACCGTCCGAATGCATACGTTGCTCATTTTCGAGTCGTTGGTATCCGATACCTAATGAATCGGGAGTCTCGATTGTGGACGATCGTAAGGCCACAAAGAGAACTGACACCTCATCAAATCGCGACCCACGTGAGACAACGAGGGGGTCCGTATCCCATTCCACAAACTCCATCTCTTCTAACATCGGGAGATGGCAGTGAACTAATTCCAGTCGGAGTGTCTCCGGGTCAGCGGGAACGATCGGATTCAGTGCGCTCTCCGGCAGCGGGATGGATGCATCCGGTGGATGGTTTAAAAGAGAGGCGACGAGTTGACGACGCGGGTCTGCCGAAATAGCACGAGCAACCATATTACAACGTTCGATCGCCTCTTTCTCGCTTCGAAGTCGTTCCCGTGACATTGAGTGTCTGTTTGTTGACTCTTTTTATACATAAGTATTTGTTGCTCGATGTAGGTCGCGTTACGTTAGTGAATGAAGCGCACGAGGTAAGTGGGGAGGACGAAAGGATGTCAGCAGTTGACGGCGGTCGACGACGTCGGTCCGTCATTTAAGCCGGCATCCACCGCCGGGATGTCGCTCCCTTATGTCCACTCCCACCGATGTCAATCCGACGTGTCGTCGACTTCCTCTTCGACCGACTCGAGCCGCTGACCACGATGGCTGGGTTAAACAAATTCCCATGAATTGGCAGAAGCATGGTTGCAAACCTGAAATTCCCAACGCTCGGGATTCCTCCACGTTCACGCGGAGGAGGATGTCAAGTAGAAGGTTTCACCCCAGCAGTCGACGTCGTACGGTCCGACGTCCATGATCTTGCGGTACGATTTTCGTCCGATGTAGCCGACGCCGGATTCCGGTCCCGCCTCGATGCCACCGACACAGTCCGCCTCGCCTCCCTCGATTGGTTCGACAGCCCACGGGGTGAACGACACCCCGTCGGTGACGCGGTCGCCGTCGGCATCTCCAAGCGAATTGTCCGGGTGATTTGGCCCGGCCTCGTCGCCCCACCAGTTGCACTCGGCGTCGACGAGCGAGGAGAACTCGCTCGACTCGACGAACGCGCCATACTCCTCGTTGCCCGCGATGTCGTTGTTCCTGAGGATCGCTCGATTCGAATCGGCCGTATCGGCCCGGTAACCCTCCCGGTTCCCTTCGAGCCTACAGTCACGGATCTCGAGGAAGTTGTTGGTGTGCTCGATTCCGGGACCGTCGTTGTTGCGAATCACGCAGTTCGTTACCGGGACCCGATCGTCGAGGTTTGGAACGTCGGTGAACCTCGTCCGAAGCCCGCCCCGCCGTTGTTCTCGATCCGCATCCCCTCGATCCGCGAGTCGGGCGTCGGCGTGAAATTGACCGGTCCCCCGTTCCCGACGGCGACGGTGTCCTCGAACACCGTCATCGTGCTGCTTCCCGAACGGATCGCGGCACCGTCATTCTCCCTGATCTCACAGTCGATCACGGTCAGATCGCTGTAATCTCCGATCGCGATGCCGATACCGCCGTTTTCTCGGACCGTGCAGTCCACACAGCGGATACCTACGAATCCCAGAGAGCGACTCAAGATTCCGAACTCGGCGTTCTCCTCGACGGTCACGGACGTGTACGTCGGATCGACTCCCAGCCCGTGTTCGATCCCGTTTTCGAAGTTTCGAACCGTGAGATCCGTGACAGTCAGCCCGTGGGCGATATCCCCGACTCGGATGCCGACGCCCGCCCCGTCGCCCTCCAACCGATATCCCTGGCCGTCGATCGATACGTCCGTTGCGTCGATGTTGAGGCCGTCACCCTCCGCGGACAGGTCGTCGCCGAGGACGTACTCGCCCGGCTCATCGATCGTTGCCGGCGCGGTGATCGTTCCCGAATCGTCGATCGGTTCGGTACTGGTGAGCGCTTCGAAGTCGTGGGACGGTTCGGAATCGTCAGTCGTGGCAGACTCGGCGGGTGTCTCGGAGTCGTCGGCCGAAAAAATCCCCGAAGCGGACGAAAGCCCAACGATCGATACGCCTCCAACGATGGCTCCGCCTCGGAGTATCGTCCGGCGTGGAGTTTGCGACGCGCCATCTTCATCGGTCATAAGCTACGATGTGCGTCCCGGACCACATCGTTACCATCGATATAATCTCACCGTATGCCGTGACGTGCCATCCGGTGTGAGACGGAGGGGCCCCGGAAACGAGTCAGTTCGGACCCGTCGCCGTCGCTCCGAGCCGGGATCAACGCGACGGTCTATGAAACGCATGGCTGGCCTCATATAAACGGGGGTGAAAATTGGCGGCCCAAGATATGACCTTACTAACAAAATGTCCTCAGGTTGTTCGTACTTACACCCGGACATCCGAAGATCGACACCATCCCCCCCTTCAGCGGACCCTGTTCGATCGTCGGATGACGGGTGACTTTTCACTAGTCAGCACTGGCAGGCGGATGGTGATGAGTGACTTCGAAGCCCGGGGTGACAGCGAGTCGTTTGAAACCGTTGAGTCCGCAGAAAGCGAAGGAATAGCACCGCTTGACCTCCTCCCCGCGCTGAACAGTAGTCGCCGAATCGGATCGTAACGGCCAACGATCGGGTTGAACGGCGGGCTTGGTTTATATATGCGATAAAAGAGTATATGAATGGAGTGCACCGAATGTGGCGATCAACATTCTCGATACGCAGCGCGTTGCATGGTTCGGCAACTACTGTGAAGTGCGAGGATTCCTCCGTGGGTAATCCACCCAGTCGATTATCCCGGCTGTGAACTTGCGGGTTCGCTGATGCTGAGTTGGTCAACCGAACACGTCTGTTCCCGAAATACCGCCGGTATCCAGTCGTGTTCATCCCACTGCCAGTACGTCCCATCCGTGGGTGCGTCCCTGCCGCGTTCAATAGACAGGGCAACGGGCCGGGCCATCGGCCCCACGTCCGACTGCAACATGTTGGTGTGCGTCTGCCACGTCGAGGGGTTTGAGATCGATCGTCGCTGTTCGGCGACCGTATAGAGGTGCGCTGCCGGAGAGCACCTTGTCTTCCATGACGCTGATCGACGAGCCGACGAGAATGAGCGTCATCTCCGTGTCTTGTAATTCCACGTCCCAGACCCGTTGGAGCCGGGATGGCAGCGAGTCGTCCTCCTTGATGAGGAACGGGAACTCGTCGATGACGACGATTGCGTTCTCTTCTCCCAGGGCTTCAAGCAGCACTTCCTAGTCACGGCGAACGTTGCGTAGCGACGGAAACTGCACAGAGGCGCTGTCGATAAACTGTTCGAGTTGATTCGGTGCCGTGGATTCGACTGCTTGGTAGTAGACGGCATCGTCCCGCTCAGCGATGGACTGACGGACGAGTTCGCTTTTTCCGAGGCGACGGCGTCCGTAGATGACGACGATGTCTGCCGTCCCGGACTCGTAGCAGTCCGTGAGCTGATCGAGTTCCACATCTCGATCACCGAAGTGATCCATACCTGTGACACCATCCTCAACCAAATAGAATTTTGGATTTCAGAAATCACGATTTCCGAAATCGTGATTTCTTCCCGTACGATCCTGCCGTGAGACGTGAGGCATCGTCGCTCCAATTCACGGCGTTGACATCCGCCTCCGCCTCATCGATGTGGGCGATTTACCGTTCTTCGATCGGTTCAACGATGACCGTCCCGCCTCCGAGCACGGTGACTTCTTGTTCCGCATACACGAACGATACCGTGATCGCCTCCGTATCCCGCCCGTCATCCGTACAGAGAGCGTCGAGGGCGTCGCTGTCGATCGTGTCATACAGCGACGGGAGTTCGGTCGGCTCACGACCAGTTGCGTTACTCACCGTCTCGACGACTGCAACCGATGGGGGGACCTCCGTCCAATCAACGTGGCGAATCATCGGATCGGAGCCCTCGATCACGCTGGAACCTCCCGTTCACCGGCGGGTGATATGGGATGATCGCGATCCGGACGTACGACGGCGGGGGAGAAGCCGATCATTTATAATTACAGCAACGTGGGTGCCGACTTTTAGCTTCTGATTTCCATCCCCCGTCCCGCGAAAGCGACGGTCGTGGCGTTCGGCGGCGAAGCAGTCGTCAGGAGCCCGGACCGCGCCTGACCGCCTGCCGAGCCGTCCGTGGCGTCCCAGGATCCGCGGAAAGAGCCTCGGTACCGCCGACGAAGACTCGTTCGACCGTCGGGATGGGTTCCGGATCGACGATGATGACGTCCGCGCGCGCGCCGGCCTCGATTCGTCCCCTGTCATGGAGTCCGGCCGCCTCCGCGGGGTTCCGCGTGACCCGGTTGGTACGAATCGGAAGCGGTTCTCCGGTGTCGACGAACGGGGCCGAAAGCAGGGACGGCGGGTGATAGTCCGAACACAACACGTCGACGAACCCGGCGTCGATCGCCGACCGAGCGGAGAGGTTGTCCCACAGGCTCCCACCTCTGGTGAGGTTCGGTGCGCCCATCGCGACCGTCATTCCTCGGTCGGCCGCGCGTTCGGCTGCCTCGTGAGTGGTCGGGTATTCGCTGATCGACGCCCCGCGTTCGCGCATCCGATCGACGCTCGCGGCCGACTCGTCGTCGTGTGAGGCGAGCGGGGCCTCGACGTCGGCGGCCATGTCGGCGATCCGTTTCGACAGCGATTCGTGGTCCGCACGCGAGAGCGTCTCGCGTTCGGTGGCCGCCTTCGTGACGCTTTCTTTTGGCCAATTTCGGTCCTCGACGTAGTGGCGTTCGAACTCCTCAGCGTCGAACTGGCCGTCTCCCGGCGCGTGGTGCATGATCGAGACGAGATCGACGTCCACGTCGTCAACCAGACGCTCCACGGCATCAACGCTCGCTGCGGACAACTCACAGCGCGCGTGGAGTCGATTGTTTCCGAGCATGTTCGTTGCGGTCGCGATCTCGCGTGTGAGTTCGTTCGCGTCGCCGAAACAGCGATCGTCGTCCGGCGAGTCCTCGAACGCGATGGCGTGAAACTTCGTCGTCACGCCGGCCAGCACGTTCACGCGGTCCGCCATCGAGAGCGCCTGTCGGACGTCGACTCGAGCCTTCGAACGTGGATAGAGGTGTTGTTCCACGTCGTCGCCGTGGAGATCGACGAGACCGGGCATCACGACGGATCCCTTCGCGTCCACGGTCCTCGCCCGATCCAATGGTGCGCGTCGCGTCTCGTTCACGTTCGCGATGCGGTTGCCGGCGAGAACGACGCGCCCGTCGTCGATGACCCGCGTCGGGGTGACGACGCGCCCGTTCCGTATCTCGGTGAGCCCCGTCATCGCCCCGAAGAAATCGCGGTGGTCGGTCCCTGGGCGTTCCGAGTCGGATCGGCGGGCGTCCGGTTCGAGCGGAGGTTCATAGACGGGAGGGTACCGTGAGAATTCTCTTTGTTAATGACTGCCAATAAGTCGAGAATAGGGCGGACCCGGGATCATTAAGAACGTCCTACCACTACTGTTGCCGGTTGGTGGTTGTCACTCCTTTAATCAAAAACATCTCAGAATAGAAAGTGTCACTATATTATAACATTTGCGCGCGTTGAGGAGAGCATGACACCCGCCGAGCTTGACGCACGTCTTCAGTTGGTTGCCGATCGTCAACGCCGGTGGATCCTGCAATACGTCCGAGACAAACCGGCGGAGCCGATAGCGGTCGAAGAGCTGGTAGACGCCGTGAGTCGTGCGATGGCTGTGGAGGGTTCCTCGACGATCGATGCGGAGCGGATCGACGTTCAGCTATCACACAGCCACCTCCCGAAGTTCGCGGCTCACGGCGTCATCGACTACGACCACGACGGCCGCACGGTGCGATACCGGCCGGACGAACGATTGGAGTCGCTGTTGGACTCGATTCCCGAGGAGACGTCATTCGCCCGGTTGTGAGTTCTTAAAAAGGCAACGTGAGGCCGTCACTCGGAGCCGTCGTTCTCGAGTCGCCACGTGAAGATGCCCTTCAGAACCACCACCAGACCGTTCGTCTCGCCCGTTCCCCAGACCGCGGTCTCGGAGCGCGGGTCCGACGGAGAGGCATCCGCACCGTTCACGAGGGCGCTGACGAGGGTCGTTCGTCCGTCAACCATCATGAGCCGACCGGCCGGCGTGTCCGACCACATCCACATGGATTCGAACGCCGTGACGTCGGCCACCTCGTCGTGGATCCGCTCTCGGACGTCCTTCGAGACGCCTCCGAGGTAGATCGAAACGCCCCGCTTCGCGGCCGCGGCCAGGGCCTCGATCAACTCGGGCGTGAGGAGGTCCTCAACGGTCATGTACACGATCTCCTCGTCGGCCTCGGCGAGGAACTCCACCGCCCGGTCGGTGACCGCCGGTTCGCCTTCGACCGTCCAGACCCCTCGCTGTTCCACGCGGTGGTTGATCGAACCGATCTCGTCCAACGCCGTCCGCAGGACGTCCGTGCGGCGTTGGAAGTCACGTTCGAACGTTCGGCTCGCCGTATCCGCCGAGATCGCCCAGAACCGTTTCGGCGAGGACTGCTGGACGTCGACGAGACCCATCTCGTGGAGCTCGTCGACCGCGTCATACACCCGGGTGCGTGGAACGTCCGAGACCTGGCTTACCTCCCGTGCCGTTCCAACTCCCAGCCCAACCAGCGCGACGAACGTTCGGGCGGCGTAGCTACTCAGCCCGAACCGTTCGAGCTGTTCGATGGCGGCGGACCGTGGATCGTCGGTCGGATCAGTACTCATGGATGTGACGAAAAGCGGCGTTCCGAAGCCACGGCCGCGGGGATGACCGCCACTGCACGTAAGAGGAGAGTGATCGGGACATGGTGCGCAAGTCTATCTCGTCAACACGGTCGTCCCCCGCACCAATATACTTGTTGTGATTATTTGAGTTAATTATCTGTAGCGCGATCCCATATCGACACACCGCAGATTGCGGAACGGTTGTGATTTTCTCAGTTACAATGTTCGGGTTCCGGCGTATTATAAAGCACAAGGAGAATACCTGCGGCTTCAGCCGCAGGATGAATCCGACAACTCGGAGTCGGTCTACGCTGCAATAGCCACGCTGAGATTTGACAATCCGTATCTTAAAGTGACAGGCAATCCC
>LFFM01000643.1_pt1 | contig 24427 bp, 21 predicted proteins | sample 643131 | NCBI WGS metagenome assembly LFFM01 (sample SAMN03777445, study PRJNA286221) | soda lake metagenome | biome: soda lake; feature: Kulunda steppe; material: water; isolation source: sample Tc-Br brine of Tanatar trona crystallizer | place: Russia: Kulunda steppe | collected 2011-07
ATGAAGTTCTCGATGACGACGAAGCCGAGCCCGGCGATGGCGCCGTAGACCGCGCCGTCGATGACCGCGTCGAACCGGTCATCGTTGTAGGCGTACAGCCGCACGGCGAGCAGCTTCACGGTCTCCTCGACGGGACCGACGATGATGAAAAAAAAGAGGACGAGCCCGAGGTAGCCGAGCGGGGCGAAAAGGGGGCGTGCGAGGCTGTTGAGCACCGCCGCGAACGTCGCCGTGAGGATCGACAACAGGAACGTCGCCACGAGCAGCGAGAGCGGCTCGCCCGTGGTGACGTCGGAAACGTAGACGTACGCCGCGAGCCCGAGCGCGGGGATCGCGGACAGCGCGACGAGCCCCGCCATGACGGGATCGAAGACGAGTCCGAGCCCGACGGAGCCGAGAATGGCGAGGAGAATGGTGAAGGCGACGAACAGCAACAGGAGCTTCGCGGACCGGGTGACGAGCCAGTGGACCGCGACCGCGAGGCCGTCGAGGGAGGTTCGCTCCTCCCACGTCGCGACGTCGTAGAGATCCCGGTCGTCGTCGTCGGCGGTCTCGATCGGGTCCGACCCTGAGGACATGCACGCCGGTTCGGACGGGGGCGGCAAAGTCCTTGCCGCCGCGACGTCGTCTCCACCCCCGTCGCCGGCCGTTTTCGACTCCCGACGGTCGACCCGTGGCGAGTCGTCACCCTTGAAACCACGGCGGCCGAAGGGCGGGCATGCACTTCGACGGACGAACCCGGCGGGCGCTCCGCGAGGCGGGGCTCGAAACCGAGGAGATCGAGGCGATCGCCGACCGCGTCGCCGAGCTCGTCGTCGCCGATGCCGACGCGCTCGCCGCGTTCTTCGCCGAGCCGGGACCGGTCCACTCGGACATGGAGCTGGCTCACAGCACCGACGACGTCCAGACGCACCCGAGCGCGGACGTCGATCTCTTCACCCACGGCGCCGACCTCCGCGGCTACCTCTCGCTCGACGGCTGGGGCGTTCCGGTCGAGGACGGCCGGATCCTCCGGACCGACGGGGCGGACGATCCGATCCTCGTCGAGTTGACCCTCGGCGACACGATCAACGACCGGATTCGGTTCGCGCGGGACCCGGAGGCGCTATGACCGGCCGCGTTCGCGTCCGCGGGATCTACACGACCGCGCTCACGCGGCTCCTGCTCGACGCGGGCTACGGCGTCGTCGACGCCTCCGACCCGATCCGACGCCGATTCGACGCGGCCTTCCCCGACGCGCCACCCGACGCAACGGTCGCCACGAGCGCGGACCGACAGGGCGTGGGGGTCCACGGCGCCCCCGACGTGGTTGAAGCCCTCCACGATCACCTCCGTGGGGTCGGAGTCGACGCGCTCTCGTGGCCGGACCCGACGCCCCCGGGTGCCGTGCTCGACGGCGAGGTGACGGCGACGCTCGGCGGCGGGGCCGTCGTCGCACTCGCGGGCGACGCAACGGACGTCGCCGACGCCGCCGGGACGTCCACCGCCGAGGCCTACCTTCCCTACGGCGCGGTCGACGCCCACGTCGAGACGGGCGATCGCGTTCGGGTGCAGGTCCGTGAATCGGTCGCACCCTGGGCGGACCGACGACCCGAACTCGACGCGGACATTCGCGTCGGCGGCGGGCTCGTGACGCTCGAACCCGGATCCGGCACCCGGGTCGACGCCCGTGACGACGCCGCGGCCCGCGAGCTGGCCGGGATGGTCGACCTGCTCGGGTTGGAGCCGCCGGACGGCTGGCGGGCCGTCTGGAGCGGCGCGGCGGTCGACGCCGACGGCGACGCGCTCGCGGACGCCCTCGAGGCCGCGGCCGCGGAGGCGGAGCGGCTCTCCGGTGACGCCGGCGAACTGGGCGTCCTCGGGGAGCAGCACGAGCCGGAGGATGGCCCCGTTGCCGTCCCGAACGCCGGCGTGTGGGTATGGTTCGGTCGCGAGTGTCGGTTCGCGCTGGACGAGCATCGGCGGGAGGTGACGACCACCATTCCCGGCCACCATCGGATCAAGGCCGGCGCGGCGGACGCCGCCGCCGGGGTCGATCTCGCGGAGGCGCTCTGTGAGCCGGATCCGGACGCCGCGTTTCCGTTCGTGACGGTGGCGACGGCGTTCGGGCCCGGAGAGGGCGACGCGCTCCGGCTCGAGCACGGTAAGCCGGACGGCCGGCTGATCGTCCTCGGCGAGGGCGAGGTGACGGCGGTCGAGCCGGACGGGTCGGTGACCGTCGAGCGATCGATGACGGGTGGCGGCACCTACGATGGGCTCGGCGTGTCCCGCGAGGCGGGCGACGTCGCCGTCACGAGTCTGAAGGAGGGGCGCTGGTGGTATCCGACGACCTATCGCGGCTCGGACGGCTCCGTGAAGGGGACCTACGTCAACGTCTGTACGCCCGTCGAGGTGTTTCCCGACGCGGCCCGCTACGTCGACCTTCACGTCGACGTGGTGAAGACGCCCGACGGCGACGTGGAACGCGTCGACGACGGGGTCCTCAACGACTCCGTCGCGGCCGGGAACACGCCCGCGCCGCTGGCGGAGAAGGCCCGAAGCGTGGCGAACGCGCTGGAAAAGGCCTTATGAACGCTGATGATTCGATCGGCTGCCGCGACCGTCGGTGATTCGATCGGGGTCGTGGGGTTCCTCGATTCCGATCGGGGTCGCGAGCGATCAACACTCGATCGACGCCGCGATCTCGGCGATCGGGTGATCGCCGCGGGGTGAGGAGACCTCGTAGCTCAGCCCGTCACAGGTCCAGAACAGCGAGTCGATCCGGCCGTCACGGCGGTAGGCGGTCCGTCCGTCGATCGTCATCTCCTCCAGTACGTCCTCGTTGAACCGTCGTTCGTTGCGTACCTCAACGTAGAACTCACGTTCCGCCCGTTCGGGGTGGACGTACCAGAGCGTCGCGGCCATGACGTCGTCTCTCGGCTCGACGACGGTCACGCGGTCGAGTCCGTGTGGCTCGGGAACGTCGGGACGCGGAAGCGAGTACGGCGTCGACGTCTCGGCCTCCTTGGCCGTCTCGAACACGCCCGTCGGCTCGGTTCCACGGGTCCGAACCTCCGCCTCCTCCGGCGGCTCGAACCGAAACGTGCCGGACGGCAGCCCCTCGTCGATCGCCAGATCCGCGAACGCGAACGTCAGCCGGTGGCGAACCCCGTCGTCGACGGTCACCACGTCGCGTTCCCCGATCGGATGCGTCTCTTCGTCATCGATCCAGACGGTTCGGGTCACCTCGGCCGCTTCGAGATCGTCGCTCGAGAGGCCGCGGAGCGGGAAGACGAACTCGTCGCCTCCGACGGCGACGTTGATCGACGCCCCCATGACGTCATCGCCGATCGGCTCCGCGAGGATCCGATGGGCGGTCCGGCCGTCGATCTCGTCCGTTCCTTCGAGCGTCAGGTCGTGCTCCGCGAGCAACCCCTCCAGCACGAGACGCGTGCGATCGGCGACGATACGGTTCGGGTGATGCCGCTTCATGACCGACTCCATGACGGGGTCGTAGTCCCACCGTGTCGTTCGGTTCCGTACCGTAACCGCCCCCTCGGGGGTCGTCGGATCGGTCGATCCGAGCACCTCCAGCCGGGTCGCTGCCGGCGGTCGCTGGTGGACGCGTTCGGTTCGCTCCACGGTTTCCCCTTCGGTCTCGATCGTGACGTTTCGAGCGGCCGATAGGCTCCGGAGCCTGGCGCGCCGGTCGAGCGCTCGCTCGATCAGATCGGACGGGGAGTCGGGTCCGTCACGACCGAGGCAGCCGGCAACGGAGAGGGTGACCCCGGCGGCGAGGACCTTTCGCCGGTTCATACGTTACCCCATTAAACCTGTGAAAATAAATGGTTCGGAATTCGGATCACTCGGGGGTTCCGGGCTTCCGAACGGGTCGGCGGCCGGAGATCGGTGAACACGGCTATCGCCGGTCATCACACAGCCTCTCGACCACGGCACGGCCCGCGCGGACCGCGTTCTCGATGGCCACCTCGAACCGGATCCGCTCGATGCTCTCGGCCGGGTCGCCGCCCGGCGGCTCGCGGTCGAAGTTCGAGACGGCGCGCACGCTGACGTACCGGTCGAGTAGGCCGAACCGCTCGAGGGCGGCCGCGGTGCCGCCACCTTCCATCTCCGTCGTCACGTAGCCGTCGAGTCCGTACCAGTCGCAGAGGCGCTCGACCGCCTTCGTGATCTGACGGCCGTGGTAGAGCTCGTCGGATCCGACCGTCGGCCCTACCCCGACGCTCGGCGTCCGGTCGTCGTCGTACCGCTCCCGCAGCCGGCGAACCCCGTCGTCACCGTCGACCAACTCGACCGTTTCGGCGGCCTCGGCGGCACGCTCGACGAGGGACTCGTCGAGCCGCCAGACGTGGTCGGCCGCCCAGCGCGGCGGCGCGATGGCGTCATCGAACCGGAGTTTGGGATCCCAGTCGACGACGGCGTCCGCCACGAACACCGAGCCGATCGTCCCGGCCGACGGCGGCGCGCCGGCGATCCCGACGGTCACGATCCGTGCGTCGGTTAGGTCGACCGCGTTCCCGGCGGCGAGCGCGGTAACCGTCGTCGCCGCCGCCGCCTTTCCGATCCCGGTCGGCGCGAGCACGACGTCGTCGTCGTACTGAACCGGGTGGGCGACGCCGTCGACCGCGAGCGGCTCGAAGTCGTACGCGTCGAGCCACGGGGCGACCTCGGAAACCGATCCGGCGTTGTCCTCGACCGCGAACGCCGGCAGCACGACGACCGATGGAGTGAGTGACACGCGGATGGATCCGGGACGGCCACGCAAAAATCGTCGGAAAGACGCAATCGGCTCCCGGATCGGTTGCTTGCGGACGGCATTCCGGGCCGCAAAGGTGGGCGATTCGGCGCCCTCGTGGGCTCGTATCGAACGAACGTTTTCAGAAGTGGTTCGAGGACTCGGTCTCGTACTGCAGGTCGCCGCCGCGGCCGCCCTCGACGGTGGAGGCGCCCTGGTCGCCGGTCGAGGGGACCTTCACGTGGACGTCGGTGACCTCCTCGAAGTCCATGATGAGGTCACGGCGGATGTTGTCGGCGGTGACGTTCGAGATCCCGCAGCCGGAGCAGGTGCCGCCGAGCTCGACGACGACCTCACCCGTCTCCTCGTTCGCCTCGCGCACGACGCTCGTTCCCCCGTGCATCTGGATGATCGGCATCTGTCCGACCATCCACCGTTCGATCCGCTTTGCGAGGCTCTCGTCGCTCATTGCTCTTCCTTCGGGCCCGAACCTTTGGAAGCTTGCGGTTTGGGACCCGACGTCCCTCGCGAAAGGAAGTGTGTCACGATCTCACGTGAAGATCGGTGCACGTGAGCGACGTGCGGCCGCATGCTCACTCCGGCGCCGTCTTCTCGAAGAAGACGTCCGGATCCTCGAGGCGCAGCTCGACGACGTCGCGATCGTCGAGGGGACGGAGCCGGATCGTGAGATCGCCGCGTGATTCCGCGGCCGTTCGCAACGGGCCGGCGTCGCGGTCGAAGAGAAACGTCGGCACGCAGAGCGCGAAGCCCGCGTCGCCGTCCTCGCCGACGACGAGCCGGAAGGTGACGCCCCCCTCGGCGGCCGCGTAGACGCGAAACGCGTCGATCTCCGCCTCCTCCATTCGCTCGCTGACGGCGTCGAACTCCGATCCCGGAACCAGCACGTCGAGGCGTGCGTCGCCCTCGATCGGGTTGACGTCGCCCGGCCGGACGCGGAGGGCGTCCCATCCCTGCTCGCGATACTCCTCGACGGTCGCCTCGGTGTCGGCCAACACGTCCCCCCATCGTTCGTCCATCGCGCGGCGGTGGCGATCGCTCATACACGAACGCGGTCTGCCGGCGGGTTAAACGTTCGTTCGTCGGCGCGCGGTCGCGCCGTTCCGTCGTTCAGCCGTTCAACCGTTCCGCAGCCGGTTGCGCCTGCCGCCTCATCGCTCGGGGCGGACGACGCCGTCACCGTTCGCGAACCACGACGAACTCCGCGAGGTCCCGAAGGTACTCGACCGCCTCCGTCTCCGAGGGGTTCGCGTCGTCGAGCGCCGCGAGCGCGAGCTCCGACTGCTCGCGGGCGCGCTCGTTCACCTCCTCGGGCGAGAGCGAGGTGACCTGCACGACGGAGGGGCGGTCCATCTCGACGTCCTGGCCGGTCGGCTTTCCGAGGTCGTCGGCGTCGGCGGTGGCGTCGAGGACGTCGTCGCGCATCTGGAAGGCGACGCCGACGCGCTCGGCGTACTCGCCGAACGAGTCGACTGCGTCCGGATCCGCGTCGCCCGCGACCGCACCGAGCTCCGCGGCGGCCCGAAAGAGCGCACCGGTCTTTCGACGGGCCAGCTCCATGTACTCCGCCTCGGTCCTGGGGCGATCGGCGAGCTCCGTGGCCTCGCCCTCGCCGAGTTCGACCATCGCCTCCGCGACGATCCGCATGGCCCGCTCGTCCGAAGAGAAGAGCGCGAACGCTTCGCCGAGCAGGCCGTCGCTCGCCACGATCGCCGACCCGTAGCCGAACTCCGCCCACGCCGAGGGGGTTCCTCGACGGACGTCCGATCGGTCGATGATGTCGTCGATGACGAGCGAGGCGTTGTGGACGAACTCGATGCCGGCGGCGAAGTCGACGGCGTCGTCGGGATCGCCGTTGCAGGCCTCACACGCGAGGATCGTCACCGCGGGTCGGACCCGCTTGCCGCCCGCGAGCACGACGTGTTCGAGCTCCGCGGAGAGCTCGTCGGGCTCGACCGCGTCGATGGCCGCCTCCAGCCGGTCGTCGACGAGCGCGACCCGACGCTGCAGATACTCCATTAGGTTATAAGCGGTGCCGACGGCGCAAAGGCCTGACGGAACGCTCCGCGACCCCGATCCGTCGCGGCCCGTTCGTCGACCTCGCTCTCAAAACAGCGTCGGGAAGAGGACGTACGCCCCGACTGCAGTGAGGAGCCCGCCCGCGACGAGGTAGTAGACGACCGGAAGGAGGTTGAGCCGGACCACCCGGCCGGTGGCGCCCGTGAGCCCGACGGTGGCGAGCGCGGCGACGACGTTGTGGATGGCGACGAGGTTGCCGACGGCCGCCCCGATCGACTGGCCGGCGAGAAGCACCGTCGTCGACAGCCCGAGCGTCGTGCCGATCTCGAACTGGAAGGCGGCGAACGTGACGTTGCTGACGGTGATCGAGCCGGTGACGAACGAGCCGACCAGCCCGACGACCGGGGCCACGAACGGATAGGCGGGGCCGAAGACCGCCGCCGTGCCGTCGGCGAGCACGACGATCATGCTCCCGTCGATCGGTCCGTTGTGTGCGTCAGTCTCCACCATCACCTCGACCATCGCGATGACGAACGCCAACACGACGGCGGGGACGGCGACGGTTCGAGCCGCCTCGCGCCACGCGCCGACGACCTCGTCGCCGTCGAGCCGGAAAAGCGGGATCGCCACGAGGGCGCTGACGAGCAGCCACGTGCCTGGAACGTACGCCCACGCGATCTCGCCGACGATCCCCGTCCCGAGCACGTTCCACTCGATGGTCATGAGCGGACCGTCCTGCAGGAACGTCGTGACGGGAGCGACCACGCGGGTCGCCACGAGCAGGCCGACGAGAACCAGATACGGCGACCACGCTCGAAGCAGGCTCATCGTCGGCGCGTCCGACCCCGCGGCGTCGTTCGAGCCGTCGGGTGCTGCCGACCCCTTGCCCCCGGGTTCGATCGTGCCGACCCAGTGGTCGGGCCACTCCTCGCGCGGCGGGAACGTCCACCGGTCCTCGGGTTCGAGGTATCCCGCACGCAACAGGAGCACGACGGTGCCTCCGCCGATCATCGCGGCGAGCACCGAGGGGAGCTCAGGGCCGACGAGCGCGGCGACGGCAACGTACGGAACGGCGAAGGCGACCCCGGAGACGAGGGCGAGCGGGATGACCGCGCGGACGGGAGCGAGCGAGCGCGCCGCGCCGAAGAACCGAACCACGACGGCCACCGCCGCGAGCGGCATGAGGACGCCGAGGAGCCCGTTGAAGAGGGCCGCGTAGACCGCGACCTCCGCCGCGAACTCGCCGACGGTCAGTCCGGTGCCGTCGAGGATGCGGTCCTCGACCGCCGACAGCGGCGTGCCGAAGCCGACGAGCACTGGCGTCCCCACCGCGCCGAAGACGGTCGCGACCGCGTGGCCGATCAGCGCGGCGACGACCGCCGCGAGCGCGGGAAAGCCGAGCGCCAGGAGGAGGGGTGCAACGACCGCTGCCGGCGTGCCGAAGCCGGCGACCCCCTCGATGAACGTCGCGAGGAAGAAGCCGAGGAGGATCACCTGCACCCGCCGGTCGTCGCTGATCGCGGCGAAGCCGGCGTTGATCCGATCGACGGCCCCCGAGCGCATGAGCGTGTACAACAACACGAGCGCGCCGAAGACGATCCAGACGATCTCGATGGCCGCCATCACGCCCGAGAGGCTCGCGGCGGCCACGAAGGTCGCGGGCAGCTCCCAGACGAGCAGCGCGATGCCGGCGGCCGCGGCCCACGCGACCGGCATCACCCGCTCCGCGGGCCACAACAGCCCGACCAGCAGAGCTCCGATGATGACGAGCGGCGCCGCCGCGAGCAGCGTCTCGATCACGGGCTCCATCCCGTCGGGCGCGGCGTCAGCCCGTCCATCGGTCGACCCCTCGTTTCGCGTCCGCGGGACCTCGAATCAGGTCCATTCAACACACACATCATCAACTCACTCCCTCCATCCCGCGTCATTCAACTCACGCCCTCCATCCTGCGTCATTCAACTCGCGTCGCTTCAACTCATCTAAATCGAACGCCGAGATCGTGAAGACCCTCGTTGTGCTGTGCGACGTTGATCAAAAGCGGGGTGATCGCCTCGATCTCGGGAGCGTTGGCGAGTCCGCCGGCGTCGAGCGCGCGCAGCCCCTCGATGGCCTCCGCGAGGTCGGCGACGATCCCCTTGGCGTCCTCGTCGTCGCCGACGACGAGCGTGTCGATCCCGAGATCGGCATCGAGGTTTGCCAGACGCGCGGCCGCGAGGTTGTGGAACGCGCCGACGACGGCGACGCCGTCGGGCGCGGCTCCCGCGGCGATCCGAGTCACCGACCCCGCGCTCGGCTTGTGGTAGTGAAAGCCCTCGTCGTCGCGTTTCATCCCCGTCGCCGGCGAGACGAGGACGTCGCCCTCGTCGAGCGCGTCGGCGACCTCCTCGACGGTGTCGCCGACGTGGTACGGCGGCACCGCCAGCACGACGACGTCGGCACGCTCCGCGGCCGCGACGTTGCCGTGGCCCGCGATCGAGACGTCATCGACGCCGCGGCTGTCGAGTTCGGTCTCGTACTCCTCGGCTTTGGTCCGTGCCTTTTCGGGGTCGCGGGAGCCGACGATCACTTCGTGTGGCGTGTCGTACGCCCATCGCAGCGCGAGTCCCTCGCCGATGTCGCCCGTACCGCCGAGCAGCGCGATTTGCATATCCACGCTGGGGTCGGCGCCGTCTTAGGGGTTGCGCGACCGGCCGTCCTCGCCGCCGTCGGAACCCCCCATTGGCCGCGTCGCGCTCGGCGGTTCGGGCCGCCCGCTGATACTTACCGATCGGCCGTTGATCCGGGTGCATGAACGAACAGGACCGCGTCGCCGCGTTCCTCGCCGAACACGACATGCAGCGCCCGCTCGCGTATCGCGTCCTCGATCTGGAAAGCGAGGTGGGCGAGATCGCAAAGGAGGTGACGACGTCGACCGGCTACGGCGCCCGGCCGAACGGGGCCGCGGTGGCGCCCGACGAGATCGGCGACGCCCTCTTCGCGCTGCTGGCCGTCGCCGACGCGGCCGGCGTCGACGCGGGCGAGGCGCTCGACGTCGCGATCGAGAAGTACGACCGCCGGGTCGACGAGTCGAGGGATGCGGGCTCGAACTGATCGTTCCATCACCGGGATGCCGACGACCGAAAAAACCAACCGAACGGGCACGTGATCGATCCGAAATCCCACGTCTCGAGGGTTCGGGCGGGTTCGAGCCGCCACCAGCGTCCCATCGGCAGCAACCGTGACACGCCGCGGAAAGATACTTATACTGCCGTGTCATATAATAACATGCATGTCTAGCGCACCCAGTACGAACGAGGACGTGTTCGACGAGTTCCTGTCCGACCGGGGTCACGAGACGGAGATCGTACGCTGGGAGCGATCATATAACAAGCTCCAATGTCCGGAGTGCGGTGCGCTTCACGAGGAGGGATCGACGCGCTGTGGCGTCTGCGACTGGCGGCCGAACTGATCCGTTCGACCGCGCCCGTCCGCCCGCTCGATCCGTGGCTTTCTTTCGCTGAAAAGCCGCCGGTAGTATTATTTACTATTATCGATTAGGGTCGATCATGCCGACCTGCCAGAACTGCGATTCGTTCGTGACGACGGATTACGTACGGGTGTTCACGCCCAACGGGGTTGACCGCCCCCGCGTCTGTCCCTCCTGTGAGGATCTGGTTCGTGACGGCGCCGACGTCCGCGAGGCCCGGGCGACTCGGAGCAACTGATCCCGCGTTCGCCGACGCCGATTCGAGCCACGCCGCTTAAGGAGAACCGTGCTCATGGGGGTACAATGACCGATCCGACCGTGACACGCCTCTTCGGCGGTCCGGGAAGCGGAAAGACGACCGCGCTTCTGGACCGCGTCGAGGGCATCCTCGAAACCGAGGACGCCGACGTCCGTGACGTGCTCGTCGTCTCGTACACCCGGGCGGCCGCCGCGGAGATCCGCGAACGCCTCGCCGAGCGACTCGACGTCTCCCCGCGCTCGCTGCAGGGGAACGTCTCGACGATGCACGCGAAGGCATACGAGCTGCTCGACCTCTCGCGCGGCGACGTCGTGGGCGAGAGCGACAAGGAGGCGTTCTGTGAGGAGTACGGCATCGAGTTCGAGGACCAACACGGCGGCGCCGGCCGTCGCACCGCCCGGTCGACGACCATCGGCAACAAGATCATCGCCACCTCCCAGTGGCTCCAGCGCACCGAGCGTGACGTCGCCGACTGGTACGACGTCCCCTTCCAGTGGAACGTCGAGGAGGTTCGGCTGCCGCCCGAGGAGGACCCGAACGCCCAGCAGGGGAACAAGTACACGCCGACGTGGCCCGCCGCCGACGACCGGATCGACGTTCCGGAGACGATCCGCGCGTGGCGCGCATATAAGGGGAACAACGGGCTTGTCGGCTTCGCCGACATGCTCGAGCGGGTCACCCAGCGCTCGCTGGTTCCGGACGTCGATTATCTGATAATCGACGAGTTCCAGGACATCACGACCCTGCAGTACGACGTCTTCGAGGAGTGGCGTCCCCACATGAGGAAGGTGCTCATCGCCGGCGACGACGACCAGGTGGTCTACGCGTGGCAGGGTGCCGACCCGGACCTCCTCCTCGACACCGAGGTCGACGAGGACGTGATCCTCCCGAACTCCTACCGGCTCCCCTCGCAGATCCTCAACGTCGTCAACGCGGAGATCCGCCACATCGAGAAGCGCCAGGAGAAGGATCTCCACCCGCGCAAGGAGGGTGGCACCGTCGAGGCGATCGAGTCGCCGTCGATGCTCGAACTCGTCCGCAACGTCCGCTACACGGTCGAGGACGACGAGGGCAGCGTGATGTGTCTCTTCCGGGCGCGCTACCAGATGTTCGATTTCATCGACGAGTTCATCGATCACGGCATCCCGTTCACGATGCTCACCGACGGCCGGATGTGGACCGACCGGCTGCGGGACTACGTCCACGCCATCGAGAAGTCCGACGCCGGCGATCCGGTGAACGGGCTGGAGGCCCGACGACTCGCCGACATGCTTCAGGAGTCGGCGTTCGGCACGAAGGAGCGTGACGACTTCTACGACTTCATCGAGGACCGCGAGGAGGCGACCGACGCCGACGACGCCGCCGGGATCGCCCTCACGACCGAGGAGCTCAAGGAGCACATCCCGTTCCTCCCCGGGCCGGAGAGCGCGGACGACATGGTTCGCAAGGTGACGAGCTTCCAGCGCAAGTCGATGGGGGCGTACTTCGGCGGCGACTACGAGGGGATGGACCCGACCCGCGTCCGCGTGGGGACGATCCACTCCGCGAAGGGCCGTGAGGCCGACCACGTCTTCGTCGCCACCGACCTCACCGAGAAGGTCGTCGAGCAGATGGCCGCGTCCATCGAGGATCCGACCGACGTCGACGGCGTCGAGGAGTTCACCAAGTCGACGAGCCCCGTTCCGATCCTCACCGACAACGAGCGCCGCGTCTTCTACGTCGGAATGTCACGTGCCCGCGAGCGGCTGGTGATCATGGAGAGTCTCATCGGCGGCGCGCCCACCCTGCCGATCAGCGTCCTGCTTTTCAACGAGCTCCGCGACGAGCCGCCCCAGGAGCTGATCGACGAGGTTCAAGCCGAACTGGCCGTTCCCGAACCGGAGCCGTGACCGACGAGCACGACCGCGACCCCTCAACCGTCCCGCGTCCTCCCGAGCCCGAGGACGCCCGGCCACGGGGGGACGCGCCCCGGACCGACCTCTCGCCGATCGCGGAGGCGTGCCTCGTGGGCGACGCGGACGCCTTCGTTGCCGTCGGCGACCGCTTCGACGACGATCTCCGTTACCTGACGCGTTTTTCGGGACCCGATCGGGCGTACGCGCTCGTCGTGGTGCCGGGTCGGAACGACGACCCGACATCGGCAGGGGGCGGCTCGGCGTCGGCAGGGGACGGCTCGGCGACACGTGCGGTCCTCTGTGCGCCCGGGCTGTTCGCCGAGCAGGCGGAACGCGAGTTCGTCGAGGCGGCACGGACGGCCGCAGATGAGGCCGACGACGGGGAAACGACAGGTGACCCATCCGCGTCCGCGTTCCACGACGGCGTCGTCCGCGAGGTTCGATCGCGAGACGTCGGCGACCCGGCCGGCGAGCGTGCCGCGGCGGTTCTCGCCGACCTGCTCGGCGACGATGACGTGGACGATTCCGCCGACGGGGATGCCGAGGGTGTCGGCGATGGTGCCGTCGACCCGATCGTCCTCGTTCCCCGATCGATCCCGCACGACGCGGCGATCTACCTCGAACGCGGCGGCAACGTCGTGACGTCGACGACGGCCGTCACGGACGCGCGGGCGGTCAAGACGCCCGCCGAGATCGATCGGCTTCGCCGGGTTCAGCGCGCGACGACGCGCGCGATGGCCCGCGCGGAAACGGTCCTCACGGAGAGCGAGCCCGTCCGCGACCCGGAGACTCTCGCGGCGGCCGGGGTCGACGCGCCCGTGCTCGTCCGGAACGACGCGCCCCTCTCCACGGAGCGGCTCCGTCGACAGGTGAACGCGACGCTCGCGAGCTACGGCGTGCGGGACGCGGGCAACACGGTGGTCGGTGCCGGGCCGACGGCGGCGGACCTCCATTACACGGGTGTCGACCTCGTGCGCCCGGGCGAGACCGTCCTGCTCGACGTCTCCCCGCGCGGCCCGTACGGCTACTACGGCGACCTGACCCGGACGTTCGTCGTCGACGGGGACGGCGGCTGGGAGCGGCGGGCGTACGTCGCCGTCGAGGCCGCACGCGAGGCGGCACTCGCGGAGATCGAACCGGGCGTCACGGCCGCGGCGGTCCACCGCGAGGCGGCCGCCGAGCTCGCCGCCTACGGCTTCGAGCCGAACGCGACCGAGGGCGAGGTCGGCTTCACCCACGGCACCGGCCACGGCGTCGGGGTGAGCCTCCACGAGGCGCCGTCGCTCTCGAGCGACGTCGAGCTCCGCGCGGGCCACGTGGTGACCGTCGAACCCGGGGTCTACGACCCCGCGACCGGCGGCGTCCGGCTGGAGGACCTCGTCGCGGTGACCGAGGACGGCTTCGAGATCCTCGCGACGTATCCGTTCCGGCTGGTCCCCGAGCGACGCTGAGCCGGCCGTGCCGGCGTCGTCGCCGACGCGCGGGTTCGAATCCCCCCGGTCCGTAACTGTGACGTGCGTTTGAGCCTCCGGATGGCCTACTTGAACCGGATCCGTAGCACGGCGCGTATGCGACGTCGGCCCCCCACCCGTGATGAAACGGCGACGGACTCCGCCGATCGAACGCCGCCCGGATTCGACGCCACCGAGTACGTCCCGCTCAGGGAACGGTTTCCATCGACCGTCATTCTCGCGACGGGCGCCGTGCTCGCCCTGTGCTGGTCGTCGCTTCCCGGACGTAACCGCGAATCGTCCGCTTAAATCGGCCGCCCTCGTTGCTGGCGCCGTCATCGGTCGTGTCATCCCATGGCAAACCTTGATACCCTGAAGCCGCCAACCGATTCCGTATGCACGACGAACGACCGGTCGAAGGCCGGCATCGCGACGGAGGCGTGATCGGATGAGCGAGCTTCCGGGGGTCTACGGCGGCGAGACGATTCACGTGTCCCTCGATACGGGGGAGACGAGACGCGAATCGATCGACTTCGAGCGGGCGCGAGCGCTGCTCGGCGGGAACGGCTTTGCGGCGGCGCAGGTCCACGAGCACGTGCCGCCGGAGGCGGGGCCGTTCGACCCGGAGAACGTCGTCGCGCTCTCGGTCGGCCCGATGAATGCGACCCCGTTCCAGAGCACGAGCCGCGGCGTGGTCGGCTTCGTCAGCCCGATGACGAACGGCTTCTTCGACAGCACGTTCGGCGGGACCTTCCCGCGGGCCCAGAAGACGACCGGCTTCGAGACGATCGTCCTCCACGGCGTGGCCGACGAGCTCTCATACGTCCTCGTCGACGAGGACGGCGCGTCGGTCGTTCCGGCGACCGACCTCGCCGGGAGCGAGACCTACGAGACGTGCGAGGCGATTCGCGGGCGCGAGGAGGACGCGGATGACGACGTCCACGTCCTCGCCGCCGGGCCGGCCGGCGAGAACCGGGTTCGATACGCCTGTCTGGTACACAAGGGCCGCGACCGCGAGGGCGTCGCCGGCCGCGGCGGAAGCGGCGCCGTCCTCGGGTCGAAACGCGTCAAGGCCGTCGCGGTCCGCGAAGGCTCCTTCGAGCCGGAGGTGGCTCGCGAGGAGCGTTTCCGAGAGCTCACGGCGAGCCGGATGGGACCGCTCATGGAGGAGACGGAGATGCTCCGCGAGTACGGCACGAGCGGTCTCGTCAACCCGGTAAACGACATGGGGAAGCTCGGTCGACGAAACAACCAGGCGGAGCAGTCGCCGGCGGAGGCCGCCGAGCGGATCAGCGGCGAGACGCTCGCGGAGGAGTACGTCACGGAGCACACGACCTGTGCCAACTGCGCCGTCCGCTGCGGGAAACACGTCACCGTCCAATCGGAGGGGCTCACGGGCGCGAAGATCCCGGAGTTCGAGAGCCTCTTCGGCACGGCGACGATGCAGGACGTCTACGACATCGAGCCGGTGATGATGGCGAACGACCTGTGTGACCGGCTCGGCATGGACACGATAAGCTGGGGCGTCACCGTCGCGTTCGCACGCGAGTGCCACGAGAAGGGACTGATCGACGGGGACGAAACACTCGACGACAGCGAGCCGATCGATGGCGGCGAGCCGATCGACGAGGACGACCTCGCGCGGCTAACGTTCGGCGACGCCGACGGCCTGATCGAACTCGCCGAGCGAACGGCCGCCCGGAAGGGCGTCGGCGATCGGCTCGCCGAGGGGTCGTTCCGGTTCGCCGCCGCGCTGGCGGGCGACGCCGACCGATTCCTCCACGGCTCGAAGGGGCTCGAGTTCGCCGCCCACTCGCCGCGCGGACTGAAGGGGATGAGCATCGGCTACGCCACCTCGACCCGCGGCGGTTCACACCACGATACCCGCCCGACGCTCCAGTACGGCGGGGAACACGCCGAGACGACCGAGGGAACCGCCGAGTTCGCAGCGCGGTCACAGCATTTCACCGCTCTCGGCGATTCGCTGACGCAGTGCCGGTTCGTCAGCGAGGCCGGCTGGGGCAAGCGGGTCGACGAGCGATACCGCGACGCCATCGCCGCGGCGACCGGCTGGGAGCTGACCCGCGAGGAGGTCGAGCGGATCGGCGAGCGGATCTACACGCTCGAACGGCTGATCAACGTGGAACGCGGCGTCGCCGACCGCGAGGCCGACGCCCTTCCGTATCGCGTCACCCACGAGCCGATCCCCGAGGGGCCCTCCGAGGGGATGTACTGTCCGCCGGCGGAGCTCGACGCAATGCTCTCGGAGTACTACGCCTTCAGGGGATGGAACGAGGACGGCGTGCCCACGGCGGAGACCCTCGAGGAGTTGGGGTTGCCCGAGCTTTCGAGGTGACGCGTGCGGCTCACGGTCACCCTCTACGCGATGTTTCGGGCCGACGTCGGTCGACGGACCGTGACCGTCGACGTCGGCGCCGAGCGGCCGACGGTCGCCGACGCGCTCGCGTGCCTCGAGCGCGAGCATCCGGAGCTGTCCGGGCGGCTGCTCGTCGACGGCGAGGTGCCGACGACGGTCACGGTGTTACACGACGGCCGGCTCGTCGATCGCGAACGCCCCGAGGTAATCACGCTCGAGCCCGGCGACGAGCTAAGCCTCGCACCGCCCGTGACGGGCGGCTCGTCCGGGCGTGATCGGTAGGCTGGGGCGGCCGATCCGCGGTCATCTCTCGTCCGCGTCGTCCGTGCGCTCCTCCCGGACCGCCTCGATCGCCGGTTCGAGTTCGGCGAACAGTTCGTCCACGTCCGCCGGGTAGACGTCGAGGGGTTTCGGTCGGCTGTGGGTGTGGATCCTGACCTGATCGCGGTGACGATGGGTTCGCCGGAGGCTCCAGAGTCCGACGACCGCGAAGCCGAGACCCAAAAGCGGCCGCTCGGTCAGCGAGTACACGCCGAACGCGACGAGCGCGCCGCTCATGATCGCCAAAAACCAGTCGAACGACTCGTGAGCGACCTCGCTCACGTCGGTGAAGTGGACGCTCGTACCGCCCTCGTCGTCGATGAGGAGCCGTCGGTCGGTGACGGCGATCTCGCCCGTCGGACGGAGTCGCCCCCGGTACCGAAGCCGCTCGCCACGTTCGAGGTCGAGCCCCGTTCGACTCGGCATGCGTGCACGGGCGGGGGCACCGCTTATAAAACACGAGGGGAACGTCCGCGGCTTCTGCCGCGTGAGGGCGCCACCGGCGTCAGGACCGGCGGCGCGTCGTCCAACGGGTCGGTCCGCCGTCTCGGCGGCGGCTCCTCAGCTCCTCCAGCGCTCGAAGACCGTGACGAACTCCTCGTCGTCCTCCGCGAGCTCCGTCCACTGCTTCAGGCCGCGTTCCTCGTCGGTGCCGCGGACGGTGTTGTCGAGGACGAACGCGACGATCCCGCCGACCGCCATCGTCGTCGAGCCGATGACGAAGACGGTGTCGGAGACGATCCGCTGGCCCAACACGGGTCCGACGACGGCCGCGCCGGACGTGATCTCCTGGAACTCACCCGCGCTCCCGACGTTCGCCATGTACTCCGGGATCGCCAGCCCGAGGAACAGCGCGAGGCCGATGATGAAGACGTTTCTGGAGGCATCGAGGTCGACGAACTTCAGGTTCGACAGTCCGACCGCGGCGATCTGTCCGAACATCGCGACGTACAGCGCGCCGACGATCGGTCCCGGGATCGTCGTGATCAGCGCGCCGAACGGGCCGATGAAGCCGACGATCACCATCGCGATGGCGCCGATCTGGACGACGTAGCGGGAGGCGACGCCGGTGATCCCGATCGCACCGATGTTCTCGCCGTAGGAGGTGGTCCCGTTGCCGGTTCCCATGATGCCGGCGAAGACGCCACCGATTCCCTCCATGCCGATGCCGTGGTTGATCCGCTTTTCACTCGGCGCGGCGACGCCCGCGATCCGGGCGACGGCGAAGTAGTCGCCGATGCTCTCGATCATCGAGGCGATCACGCCCGCGAACATCCCGATGATGAACGCGATCGAGAACTCGGGGATGCCCCACTGCAGCGGCGTGGCCACCTGCACCGCCGGGGCGTCGGTGATGGCGGCCATGTCGACGTATCCGAGCGTGTCGGGGCCATAGATCCCGGCTACCGAGAGGGCGGCCGCGGTCACCCACGCGATGACGATGCCCAGAAGGACCGGGAACAGCTTCGCGTATCGGCTGTACTGGTCGAGATACTGCGACAGCACGACGATGAGAAGCAGGGTGAATCCGAGCAGCCACCAGTTCTGGTCGACGCGGGTTACGTCCTCCACCCCGATGAGCGAGAGCCCGATCAGGACGATGACGGGGGCGATGACCACCGGCGAGAGGTACCGTTTGATTTTCCCGACGAGCCCGGAGTAGCCGAGCAGGATCTGAACCGCCGTGGCCGCGATGATGGCGCCCTGGAGTTCGAGGATGGTGACCTCCCAGCCGACGCCCTGGGCGCCGAGGGCGCCGATGATGGCGAGCGCCGGCGCGAGGAGCGCGAACGTCCCGCCCTGCACGATCGGATAGCGGTTTCCGACGGTCGTCTGCAGCAGGGTCGCGACCCCCGAGACGACGAAGAAGGTCCCGACGAGTCGGGCCGTCTCCCCGGCCGGCATCTCCATCGCCCCCGCAAGAATGAGCGGAATCGCGACGTTCGCTCCGATCATCGTGAGGTAGTGCTGGATGCCGAGGAGTATCGACTCCCCGAGCGGCGGCTTCTCGTCGATCCCGTATTCAACGAACGACGCCTCCTCGCGGGAGACCTCTCCCCCGTCGGTCGTGGGCTCAGTCGTCATGTCCGCGTTCCTCCGCCGGTCGTGGGCTCAGTCGTCATGTCCGCGTTCCTCCGCCGGTCGTGCCCACGTCCGTGGTGTCGTGCCCGTTCATGCCGTCCCTGCCTTCCTCGAAGCGCTGCCGTGTGACTCGTTCATGGGTGTACGGTTCCGGCCGAATTGGCCAACCACACTCTAATAAAGATGCCGCTCCACGCCTCTCGTCCACGAAGGGATCCCGAGACGTAGCGATCGAATCGGCGAAAATCTCCGTCGGCATCGATCGAAACGACACCGGTTCCCTCGGCCCACGCCGTTTCGGCCCCCACGACGTTTCGTGGTGTCGCGCCGAGCCCCCGGACCGCGCCGGGCCACCCCGAGCCGTGCCGGGCCCCGCCGAAGAATTATGTGATCGCGGGGTGGAGGAGGCGGCATGCCAGAACACATCCTCGTTCCGGTGGACGGCTCGAACCGTTCGACGGAGGCGCTCGAGTACGCGATCGAGACGTTCCCGGAGGCGTCCATTTCGCTCTATCACGTTCTCGAGTCCGGACGCGGCGACATCGGTGCCCTCGCGGGAATGACGGGAAGCCTCCCGGACGAGGATTCGGATCTGGAGCGGTCGGCGGAGGTCCTCGAGGCGGCGAGGGCCCGCGCGGAGGAACTCGGCACCGAGGTGGAGACCGCCCGGGGTCGCGGACGGCCCGACCGGCTGATCGTCAAGCGTGCGGAGGACGGCGATTACGACCTGATCGTCATCGGCAGCCACGGCCGTGACGGCATCGCCCGCGTGCTCATGGGCAGCGTCGCGGAGACGGTCGCACGGCGGTCGCCGGTGCCGGTGTTGGTCTATCGATGAGCCGGATCCGAGCGACGGGAGTCACCTTCGCTCGACGGTCTCCTCCGGCTCCAGCCGCGCGAGCCGCATCGCGTTGCCGGTCACGCCGAGGCTCATCCCCATGTCGCCGACGACGACCGCCAGCGCGACGCTGACGTAGCCGAACGGGACGCCGACGGCCAAAAGCAGCTTCACGCCGAGGCTGCTCCAGACGTTCTGTCTGATGATCCCGTTCGACCGCCGGCCCAGGACGTGGAGATACGGCACCGCGTCGAGGTCGTCTCCCATGAGCGCCACGTCGGCCGTTTCGATCGCGGCGTCGCTGCCGGCAGCGCCCATGGCGATGCCGACGTCGGCCGTCACCAGCGCGGGCGCGTCGTTGATTCCGTCCCCGACCATGGCGACGGTTCCGTGCTCCGTCCGCAGGCGATCGACGGCGGCGACTTTCTCGTCGGGCAGGAGGCCCGCCCGATGCTCGTCGAGCCCGAGCTCCTCGGCGACGGCCCGGGCGGTGCCCTCGTTGTCGCCCGTGAGCATCACGATGGATCCGACGCCGAATGCCCGGAGCGCCTCGATCGCGCCCCGTGCCTCCGGGCGTACCGTGTCGGCGATTCCGACGACGCCGAGGAGCCGATCGGCCGTCCCCACGACCACCGCGGTCTTGCCCGCCCGCTGGAGCGCCACGATCCGTTCGCTCGCCGAGGCGCCGCCGGATCGTTCGGCGTCCGACCGCCCGGGGTCCGGACGGCGCTCCCCGTCGCCGGTCGAGGACGTCGGATGTCCGCCGTCGGTCTCGGCGTGGCCGCCGCCGACCGCCTCGAGCTCCTCGAACCCGCGGTCGACGAACAGTTCGGGCCGCCCCGCGTAGGCGGCCGTCCCGTCGACCGTCGCGCGGACGCCCCGTCCGGTGAGGCTCTCGAACGCGGAGACGTCCGGGAGGGCCACCCCGTCCGCGTCGGCCCGCCGCAGGATCGCCTCGCCGATCGGGTGCTCGCTCCGCCGTTCGAGCGCGCCCGCGTATCGGAGCACGTCGCTCTCGGAGGCGTCGCCGAAGGGGACGACGTCCGTCACCGCGAGGTCGCCGGTCGTGAGCGTGCCGGTCTTGTCGAAGGCGACCGCGTCGACCTCGCCGACCGTTTCGAGGTGGCTGCCGCCCGTTATCAACACCCCGTTCCGGGCGGCTGCGGTGAGTCCCGACGCGACGGTGACCGGCGTCGAGATGACGAACGCGCAGGGACACGAGATGACGAGGAGGGTCAACCCGCGGACGAACCAGACGAGCGGGTCGTCCACGACGACGTGCGTGAAGCCGGCGACCGTCAGGGCGCGGCTGCCGTCGACGAGGAGGGGCGGCGCCGCGGCGGTGAGGATCGCGAGGACGACGACGATCGGCGTGTAGTAGCCCGCGAATCGGTCGACGAACCGCTCCCGTTCGGTGCGGTCCGCCTGCGCCTCCCGGACGAGTTCGATCACCCGCGCGAGCATCGACTCCGGGGCGGCACGCGTCACCTCGATCTCGACGTAGCCCGAGCCGTTGAGCGTCCCGGCGTACACCTCGTCGCCCGTCGCCTTGTCAACGGGGACGCTCTCGCCGGTGATCGGCGACTGGTCGACCGCGCTCGTTCCCGTCCGAACCACGCCGTCGACGGGGATCCGCTCGCCCGGCTTGACCGCCACCACGTCGCCGACGCGGACCGCCTCGACGGGGTGCCACTCCCCGTCGCGGTCGATCGATCGATCCGCGTCACGTCCGGGAGTCGTGTCCTCCGGGTGCGCGTCGTCCTTCCCCGTACCGCCCATCTCCGCGTCGTCAGCTCCCGCATCGTCCGCCCGCCGGACCACCCGCGCTTCGGCCGGCGTGAGGTCCACGAGCTCGCGCAGCGAGTTCCGCGTGCGGTCCATCGCGAACCGTTCGAGGAGTTCGGCGATGCCGAACAACACGGCGAGCGTCGCCGCCTCGATGAAGAGGCCGACGGCGGACGCGGCGACGATCGCCGTCCCCATCAGCAGGTCGATGTCGAGGCTCCGGTTGCGCACGGAGTAGTAGCCGTTCCGGACGACTGGCACCCCGCTTACGAGGGTCGCAACGACGAACGCGATGGCGGCCGCCGAGAACGCGATCGTTTCCGGCAACGCCGCGAGGAGCGCGTCGAACGGGACGATACCCTCGGGATCGAGCGTCAGCACCGTCGCGTTCCGGTCGGGTACGACGAACGTGAGGAGGAGGCCGGCCACGAGAAGGACGGCGCCGATCCACGTCCCGAACGCGCGTCGGCTCCGCCAGACGGCCGCCGCGGGGGCGACGTCGACCGAATCCGACTGGCCGCCGATCGTTTCGTGGCTCTCGGTCTCGTCTTCCGCCGCCCCGTCGTCCGTCATCGCCCGGTCGACGACCTCGTAGCCGGAACCCTCGACCGCGGCGACCACGTCCGACTCGTCCCTGCGGGACGGATCGTACGACACCCTGACGGTTCCCACCGTGGGTCGGAGGTCGACCGCGTCGAGGTCGCCGAGGCGGTCCAGCGACTTCTCGACCTTGCCGGCACAGGAGGGACAGTCCATCGCCGGCACCGACAGCGTGAGCATGACCCGGCGTCCCCTCCCGGCCGTCGCCGGGTCCACCCGCCGTCCGCCCATCCCGGCCCCCGTCCGGACTGCTCGTTGGTCGTTCGTCGGATCCACCCTTCATTGTCGAGGGGGATGCGCCCCGGCCGCATCCACGTTACTCGGATGGTTCCAACCGACGTGTTGGACCATGCCAACCGTTGGTCCGGCGGGCCCGCGTTCGTCCGGACCGATCCAGGAAACGATTTCGTCCGCGGGAGGGTACGGAGAACCGGTGGAAAGCCTCGCGCTTCAGCGCGGGGAGGACTTCAAGGTGTGACGGCGTCCGGCGGGAGGTCCGGACGCGACGCGTACCGCTCGGCGAGTCGGGCCTCCGCTCGACGTAGCCGATAGGTGAACGTGGAACGCGGCACGTCACGCCGCTCGGCGAGCGTCGCCGCGTCGACCGCCCGCGGCGTCTCGTAGTAGCCGTGTTCGACCGCGGCCCGGATCGCGGCGTCCTGTTCGGCCGGGAGCCCCCGTTCCGTCGTCCCGTCATCGTCCGGCCGCGTCGATCCGGCCGTCTCGGTCAGCCGACGGAACTCCATCCGGGCGCAGTCGCCGACGGCCGCCTCGACGCCGCCGAGGAAGCCACGCACGTCGCCGCCCTCGGGGTGAACGATCCGCCACCGATACTCGCGTCCCTCGTGACGGGTCTCGAAGAGCGCGCCGTCGCCGAGGTGCTCGAGCGCGACGTGGGGAACCGACGCGCAGGTCGGCGTACGCTCCCAGTAGGAGTACAACACGAGCGTGTCGTCGGTGTGTTCGAGCACCTGCGTGGTCTGGTCGGCGCCGCACGCCTCCGCCGCCAGACAGTCCGCGTAGTAGTCGGCCGTGAGAAAGGTCTCCTCGATCGCTGCGAGCGCCGCCGGGTCGCCGGTCGCGTGGTCGACCCGCCAGAGGCTCTCGGGGGTCGCGTGCAGCGAGAGCGATCGGATCCGGGCGTCCGAATGTGCAGCGAGCACGTCCGCCACCGCGTTCTCGCTAGGCTCGTACTCCAGCGTGAAGACGAGTTCGCGCATGTCGCCTCTACGCGCCCGACGCGGGTACGGTTTCTGGTCGGCGGGACGGCTACTCCGGCCGCACGCCCGGGCCGGCGGGACGGCTACGCCAGCCGCTTGATCGCGTCGACGATCACGTCGACGCCGACGTCGATGCAGGCCTCGTCGACGTCGAAGTAGGCGGTGTGATGGCCGTCCGGGTTGCTCCCGCCGACGCCGAAGTACGCGGCGGTGCCGCCCGACTCCTGCACGCGGCGGATCAGGTAGGAGGCGTCCTCGCTGCCACCGAACGTCTTTTGAACCGTCCGCTCGACGCCGTCGGCGTCGGCCGCGGCCGCCTCGATGGCCTCGACCACCGGCGCGTCGTTCTCGAAGGTCGTCGTCTTGCCGTAGAGGCTCGTCTCGTAGTCGACGCCGTGCATCGTCGCCGCGCCGTCGATCACCTCGCGTGCGCGGCCGAGCATGTACTCGTTGAGATCGTGGGTTCCCCCGCGCACCTCGACCCGCATCCGCGCCTCCTCGGAGATGACGTTCTGGGCGTTCTCGGAGGCGACCTGCCCGACGTTGATCCGGGTCACGCCCTCCCCGTGTCGCTGGATCGCGTAGAGGTTCTGGACCGCCGCCGTCATCGCCTGCAGGGCGTTGCGTCCGGCGTGTGGGGCGCCGCCGGCGTGGGCGGGTGAGCCCTCGAACGTGACGTCGAGTTTCGCGTTCGAGAGCGGCGCGTCGTAGCTGGACACGAGCGTGCCGACCTCCTCGTCGAGCCCGACGTGGACGGCGAGCAGGTGGTCGACGTCGTCGAGATGGCCCGACTCCGCCATCGGCTTGCCGCCGCGGCCACCCTCCTCGCCCGGCTGGAAGAACAGCTTCAGCGTGCCGTCGAAGCCGCCCTCGGCGAACGCGCGGGCGACCCCGAGGCCGATCGCGGCGTGTGCGTCGTGTCCACACGCGTGCATCTCGCCGGGATGGCGGCTCGCGAAGCCCTCGCGGGCCGGCCGGTGGTCGTCGTCCATCGCCTCCTGTCGCTCCAGGGCGTCGATGTCCGTCCGGACCCCGATCGTCGGCCCGTCGCCGAACGTTCGGACCGCGACGAGCCCCGTGATGTCGCCCATCCGCTCGACGTACTCCGCCGGGGCACCCGTCTCGAGGGCGCGCTCCCGCGCGGCGGCGACCTCATCGGCGGGCGGCACGCCCATGCGCTCGTCGGGATCCACGGCGTCCGCGCCGAGGTGAACCTCGTATCCCAGCTCCTCGAGCGTCGCCGCCAGCATCGCGGTCGTCCGGAACTCCTTCCAGCCGGCCTCCGCGTGTGCGTGAAGGTCGCGACGGATCTCGTGTAACGATGCATCCGAGAACGTGGCAAGTGCGTCCATACCGAGCG
>LFFM01000644.1_pt1 | contig 24420 bp, 26 predicted proteins | sample 643131 | NCBI WGS metagenome assembly LFFM01 (sample SAMN03777445, study PRJNA286221) | soda lake metagenome | biome: soda lake; feature: Kulunda steppe; material: water; isolation source: sample Tc-Br brine of Tanatar trona crystallizer | place: Russia: Kulunda steppe | collected 2011-07
CGGCATATCCGCCTCTTTAATCAGCGAACGGATTTGCTGGCCTCTCATCTGCAAATCCTTAACATCATCATTATCTAAATCATTTAAAATCTCCTCAATCTTGTTTTTCAGGCCTGTCTCATGGATAAAGTGGTCGTAAGCATCTGCTGTCGTTGCAAATCCTGGTAGTACAGGTACGTCCACCTCGTTCTGCAGTTCTCCTAGATTTGCGCTTTTTCCACCTACTTTTGCCTTGTCATCTGCTCCGATTTCCTTGAACCAGAGTACACTTTCGCCTTCCATAATAACTGTAGATACGCGAAGGTCCAATTTAAAATAAATGTTGTCACTTACACAACAATTTTCCGGATTGGAAGATTTAAATCAAACAAAATAAAAGTAGATTTGTGAAAGGACAATCCTCTTTAGAGTTCATATCAATTATTACTCTAGCTTTAGTACTATCATCGCCGCTGATTGGTCTATCTCAGACTACAGGCCTTAATTTCTTGAATGATATTTCAGCTTTGCAATTTGATAATTCCTTGACAGATCTCGCTGATACAGTAGAGAGGTCAAATACACTAGGCCCTGGGTTTGTTCAAACTAAGAGTATAAACGTACCAAACGATGTAGTATCAGCTAACAAAGTTACTAATGACTCTTTCGTATATTACTCTCGGAGAGGAGAGAATACTTACAGATCTATCCTTTCAAGCAGTTTTAGAGTTTTGAGTTTGCCGATTGATTCTAGACAATATGATATGAACGTAATAAATATAGATGGGGAATCTTGGATACTGGAAGAGAGACACAGAGACCATCTTATTCATATAGAGGAGGAAGGGCAACTTAGCTTCAACGCTTTAGATGTTCCTTCACAGCGAAATGAGTTTGATTCTCTCCCTAATCAATTAGGAGAGAATTCAATCGGTTTAGACGATCCTCAGTTTATCTTTTCGAGATCAGATAATAGAAAAGGCTTTTTATTTGAGTCCCAACCGAATGAGGCAATTTCAACATCAGAAGAAATGGCCTTTTACGCTGTTTTTACCCAGCTAGAAAACCAAGAGTATTCAGAGACTGAACTATTAGCTTTAGACCAGGTTTTTTCTGTAGATATTAATACCAACGGTATGCTTGAGGTCGATGTTGCTGACGGTGAAGAGACAGAAGTTAATATTAATCAGGGAACACTAATCTTAGAAATTATTATTGAGGATGATATAGAGTTGTATCAGGATTCTGAAAAGATTTGGGACTCTTCCGTTAATTCTTTTTCTGGCAACAGAGAATTATCTTTACCTGAGAGCTCAGATAATCTAATGCTAACAGAATTTATATTTACTAGAAATTCCACATCTGAACAAACCTCTGAATATTTAGCTCAGAAGTATGGTGATTAATTTGAAAGGACAGGTAAGCTTAGAATTCTTATCGTATTTCATAATAATGCTAATAGCTCTTTCATTCTTGACAGGAAGCATTCTGGATAGACAACAGAATTTTAATGATTTTAAAGAAAACGTTGTTGCACAACAGATAGCTGTTTCATTTTCGAGCGAAATACATAACTCTCTATACTATGAGAACTATGTGGCAGAATTTGAAACAGTGAGCAACGTTTTTGGACAACAGTATAATATTTCGTTATCCGAAGATGAAGTTATGGTCGAGTGGCCGGATAATAGATATAGATACTCATTGAGATATCAACTAGACATAGATGAAGAAACTAAAATTCAATCTTCCCAGCTGCCGGTAAAAATTAAATCTCAAGAAGAAGGGGGTTTTGAAATTGATCAATAAAGGACAGGTTTTAGCTCCTGATTTTATATCAGGCGTAACATTATTTGCAACTTTCTTATTGGGATTCGCGCTTTTATGGAATTTTACGTTAGCAAATCAAGTCTCAGAACTTGATGAAACCGAAAGTTATTTGAGGTCTTATCATGGAAGTCTAGACTTAATAGCATCAAGCGGACATCCTTCTGATTGGAGTTCCGATGATTTTTCGCAGCTGGGTCTGGCTCAAGAACCTTTCAAGCTGAGTTTTGACAAATTAAAAGAGCTTGAAGATGTACCTCCATTGCAACTTCGGTCTTCACTCAACGCTATAAATCTCTATATAAGAGTTATAGAGGAGGATGTTGAGTCTATTAGTTTGAATTCTCAGTCTCTTGAGCGGGCGGAAGGCGAAGGATTTGTGACTAGGGAAAAGGGAGTAGAAATAGGATATAGTGATGATGTATTTAACTCTCAAGCAATTTCAATATTCGAATTTAATGATAGAAATCTGATATTAGATAGGCTAGGTGCAGCTGAATCCACAGATTATGGAAATAATGATCATAATATTGAAGGCCTTTTCTCTACAGGAAGCCTAGAATTTCAAGACGAAGAAGATACAAAAGATCTTACTATTGAATCTAATAATGTTGTGTCATTCTCTTATTGGAGAAAGGAGGAGAATGATCTCAAATGGGATCACGTTGCAGGCAATTTTTCGGACCAGGAAGCCATATTAAATGGTGATGAAGTGGTAGAAAATAATGACACTGTTGATTTGATTTCTCAAGGAGGAGGTTCCACAAATATTGAGTTGGGCGGAGATTTTAATGGGAAGATAGATCAATTATTGATATTTGGAGAGCAGATAGATCAGTCTGAAGCTCAAAATCTTTACCTAGATGAATCCAAGAATTCTATGCTTAAGTATCGACATCTGGAGTTTGAAAGACAGAGAAACCTTTCTCAGGTGGATGTAAACATATCTAAGAGGCCTGATCAGTCGCTTAATTTCTCTATAAGTTCCAGCCAAGACTTTGAGTCTTACCAAGAATTAGATGATGGCTTTAACACGTTTAATCCTGAAATGTTATCAGATGAATTCTCAATTGAAATTAATGGATCTACAGAAGAGTTGGAGGATAGTTGGAGGATAGAATCCATTAAATTGGAATTTGAGGAGAGTGGAAGGTGGAAATCTTTCAGTTACGGGGTCTCCCCTCAAAATCAGAGTTTCAGGATTCCTATTGATAGAGATGTTATTGTTGATAGGCCTGATGAGGATAGTAGAGCTGAGGTGAAATATTCTATATGGAGATGAAAGGATTTTATTTTTCACTGGACGCAACTTTAGGCCTGTTTGTTTTAACGAGCTTGATGGTTGCATCATTCACTATTTTTAATTCTAGTATGTCTTTAACTGCTCAACCAATTGATGAAGCTGAAGCAGATAGAGCGCTTATGGATGTCTCCTACTTAATGTATAGGGAGAGTCCATCGGACGTCAGTGATGTTAAGGATGATAGAAAACTTTCTAATTATGTTGTCTCGAAGTATGAAGATAATCAAGAAGAAGTTGAAGGTGTTTTAGAAGATTTTACGGAGGGTATAGAGCAGGATTTTAAGTTTTCAGTGATTAATGAGACTGACGAGACAGTTATTTTAAATCAAGATTTTGGTGATAAAATTGGTGCTGACATAATGGGTATCGATGAGGAGGAATCGAAACCAATCAAAATAAGAATTTCCACGGGGATAGAATGAAAGGGGTGGCTTATACTTCTTTTGCGATACTTGCATCAATCACTCTTTTAGTAGTTTTCACATTCCCATCAGAATACTCTGTCTATCAGCAAGGTTTTGATTTAGATAGTTCAGAGAGAATGATGTTCACACAAAATGCTTTGGAAAATAATGTTGACGATATCACTGAACTTAATGCTGAAAATCACTTTAAGATGTTTAATCAAGAGATACTTAATTCAGGTTTCCTTAACCAGCCTGAATCTGAATATGAAAGCTCGTATCAGGATAGCATTGAAGAGATTAAGGGAGAGATTGATACTCTAGAGGCAGGTTATAATCATCTGAACAATTTAAATGTAGAAAATATAGGACTGGAGTTTGAGAGCGCCCAGAAGTTCTATTCATATGAGATAAATTACTTTTTAGAACAGAATAAAAGAAGTATAAATAAGTCTGAACAAATAATACATTCATTTGATTTAGAAGGGGCTGATCCTTTGTTAACGTTGAATACTGGACAGTCTAAAGATTTTGATTATGATATATGCGATCGAGGAGTCTCTCAAGGAGCGGAAGGAACATCAGATACAGGAGCAGTATTAAACGGGGAATTTGTTGATAATCCTGGGAGATTGTCAAATATTAATGCTAGAGAAAGTAAAATTTTGGTAGTGGATAGAACTGAACCCTATGAAGATGATTTAATAGAAGATTTTAGAGCAGTAGTTACTCAGAACGAAACTTGGGAAGGAGATACTGAATTTGTTAATGGTGTTGATTTATTCGATATCAATTTTCAAGATTACAACTCAGCGATTATAGATTCAGATAGAGTTTATTTCACGAATTTATTCGATTTAGTTGAAGAAGAATGCTATATAAGCGAGTTACCAGATAGATCTGCACCATCCCCATATGATAGGATGGAAAATAAAACCAACAATTTTAGGGAGGATAGTATTGCTAGATTTGTAAGAACTGAAGACAAGGAAAACTTAGAGGATTCAAATATAGGTTTTCTGACATTTACTGATTCGGATGCGGTTTCTAGAAGAATAAGAGGTTATTCAACTGTGCAGAATGGCGAAGGTATACAGGACGACGAATTTAGATTGCCTGAAAGCTTTTTAGAGGAATGGAATATGGATGATCTTATTATTCAATCGTGAATAGTAATGGTATCAGTTGTCTGCGTTGACTCTCCTGCTTCATTATACGATGTTACCGCAAATGAAATAGTATCTCCAAAGCTATAATCTTCTTCGAAAATTTTAATACTATAATCTTCTGTACCATCATAATCTATGTCTTTAACTTGTTCTAAACTACCTGTAGAATTTGAATAAACCCGGAATCCGTTGGCATCATTTTCTTCATAGGACCACGATAATTCTATCCCAATAGTGGTAAACTCGAAGGTTTCTGTGATTGAGTCACTTCCTTCCCCAAGTATTATATTATACTCATAATTTTCATCCTCCTCAAGGTCATTTAGGAATACTGTTTGAGGTTCTCCGATCTGTGCGCTTCCAGATGGGTTTTGACTTCCTAACTCGATCTCCCATAATATATCTCCTGTAATGCTTGTTGAACTAACTAAAAATTCGATTTCTGGGCTCTCAGGATCTATATTGGTTGAATGAGGTGTAGTATCTGACACAAATATTTGTGCATCATCTTCAAAGCTTTCCGATAAAATTGTATAATCAGCTGGAGCAATAACATCTTGAGGTTCAAAATCTATTCTTCCGTTCAATGCGCTAATGGTATCTAAAGTTTCCGTGCCTGAAGCGAATGATTGGTTTATACTGTAAGTTCCGGAAACATCACTTATCTCTAAATCTAGATTATCTGTTTCAGTTCGAGGGCTAAATCTCATAACTTTGTCGTTCGATGTGTTAAAATCGGACACTGAGAGAAAAACAGGGACCTCTGAAGTTGCCGCTATTGAATCAGTAGAACCTGTTATATTTGCTGGATAAACTGTCAAATTGTTAAATCTGAAGTCTGAATCTCCTTCAAATCCGTAAGTAACATCATTATCCTGTCCTATTGAAACACCATTCATTGTTATTGATGCAAATGCGGATGTTGATAAAATTAAAACTAAAAGCCCAAATAAAGATATTTTGGCCTTAATGTTATTTTTGATTATCACATCAATCAAATAATATTTAATTAGGCGTTAATAAAAAGATTACATGGATAAGATCTACGCCCTAATAGGGGTTATGGTATTTGCGATTTCAATGGCTGCAGCGAACTCATTTGTCGACTTAGATGAAGGCCTAGAAATTAGAGGAAATCAGATAATAGATGACTCAAATGATGAGCAAATTGAATTAGATCCAGACGGGGTGACGAGATTTTTAGTAGAGGCAGAATTTGAGGATGAGGTATTGTTTTTCAATGATTTAGATATTAGAGGAGATATTGAAATGAATCAGGGCGATATTTCCAATGTTGAAACTTTGGAGAGCTTTTTTGAGCAGAACTGCCGATCTGAAGAATCTGGGCCTGATGGAATGGTGGTAGTTGACGTTGAAGATGATGGAGAGATCATATGTGAGAATTTAGATCCAAGGTTCTACAATTTGGATGGTGATAGACTTGAAGGCAATCTGAATGCAAGCGGATACAGTTTCAATGATGTAGGCCTGATTCGTTCTAACGTAGAACCTTTGGATGTAGAAGGAGATTTTAGATCAACGGGGAATGTAAGGGCAGAAAGCGAGTTGACTACAGATGTGGGGACTGTAACATCTGAGGTACCGATGTGTATTGGGGATCAGTGTTGATTCAAAAGGTGAGTGATTTTTTTGATAGATAATTTTAAATTTGATTAACTATAATAGGATGATAAAGATGAAAATCTCTTTTCAGCGTGAAAAATTTAGTGTATAGTTAGATGGGCTCTAATAAAGATAAAATTGACATAAGTGAGAGGGCTGAGAAGTACAGGGAGTATTTAGATAATGAACGTTCAAAATCTGGCGGTGATGAAGATAAGAATGAATCATCTGAACGTGAAAAGTCTTTATCTAAGGAATCAGATTCAGAGTTAGATAAGCCTATCTCTAACAAGGTATGGCGTAATCTAAGTGTGTTGAGGCATTGGAAGGTGATTTCGGTATTTTTCTTATTTGGGATAGCATCATTAACAGTCTACTCAGTTGACATTAATAGTACTAATGGATTATACTCAGTTGAGAACAATACTACTGAAAGATCAATTACTGAAGTTAGAGTTGAGGACCAGAATCTAGATCCTGTGAGACCTACCATCTCAACTGAGGAAAAGGTAAGATTTGTAAATCAGGAAGAGTATGATATTGAGATTTCCTTTGAGAATGATGATCAAAATGAGGTTATTTCACCTGGAGATCATGTAGAAAAGAATCTTGATGGGATAACATATTACAGCGTATCTAATGCTGATGTGGCCTACTCAAGAGAAATATATGGAAGTATTAATGTACAGTAGATAAGTTTTATATTGAAGTTGAGACAATAAACAACTAATGAGTAAAATTTTAAAGCTGACGTTGTTGACCTTCATCTGCATATTAGTAGCAGGAATGGCATTATCTCTAGATATTAGATCGTCTGAGGATTTGGAATATTTTTCAGATGGTGAACTCCTTTTTGCTGTAGACAATCAAACAGGGGAGGTAGATATACTTGGAGAGTTAGAAATGAACTCTAATGATATAAACAGTCCAGGCCTAGTGGATGGTGTAGATATTTCGGATCCAGGAAATGCTATATTTATTGAGGACGAGAGATACGTTATAGGTGAGAATGCTATTGGCCCGTTTGAGCTAGATGAGAACGAAGAATTTGATCTTACTTGGGAAAACTTAGCCATAAACCAAACAGATGTTGATCCGGGTGACGTAAATCTAGCGAGTCTAAGCTCCGGGGAAGCAATTCAAGGAGGAACCTATACAGGAATTAATCCGGTCACATTTGAGATTGATTACAATGATATTGGAGACCTGGAAGAAGAAGGCTTAATATCAAGTGGTGCAGTGGGCGACACTGAAATAATGAATGATGAACAGATCAATCTTTTAGAATTAGATGTTGAAGAAGGAATATCCGCTGGGAGTTCTTTGATTGTTGACTCTGGCAGCGATGGATCACAAGGTTCAGGCCTAGAAGTAGATGAAGTAGGTAATCTGTGGTTGGGCGGAGAAATTACTTTCCCAGGAGTATTCAACTCTGATATAAATCCAGGTGAAGATTCGAACTTTGACTTGGGAGATGAAAACAACAGATGGGCGTCTATCCACATTTCTGAAGAAATATCAGGTCAGAGTATAGTTTCAAGCGATGAGTTAGAGGATGATTCTGTGACTAGCGATGAACTTGATGAATTTGATAATTATGATATATCTTGGGAGAACTTAGAGATTTTTCGGGACGATGTAGATCCTGAAGATGTCGGTCTAGAGGCATTATCATCGGGAGAAAGTATTATTGGAGATCATTATGATGGAACTGGTGAGATCATCTGGAACGTAAACTGGCAGGATGCAAGTTCATTAACTGAAGAAGGTGCAGTAGATGATGATCAAATTTCAGACCAAGAGCTGCAGAACACTGATGACTTTAATCTAGGATCGGTCTCGATTAATCAAGGGACTTTAGAAGTTGGTGGTGGTGCTTCAAGCCCTGGTGATCCAGGTTTTACTGTGAATCAAGATGGAGATGTAATTTTTGGCGGCAATCTGACATTCTCTGGAAATTTAACGGTTAGCGAAGGACAGGTTATTGAAGGAGATTTTCTTCCAGAGTCAGATCAGGCGTTTAACCTGGGTTCACAGGATTTAAGATGGAGTGAAGTATTCATTTCAGATGATATTCTAGGAACGGACTTGATACAGGCAGAACAGATATCTTCTTCAGCTGTCACACAGTCAGAGATTTCATCTAATTCTGTTGGAACTACTGAACTAATAGAGACCGACAGCTATGACTTGGACTGGGATAACCTTGAAATACAGAGAGAGGATGTTGAACCAGAAGAAGTCGGATTAGAAAACCTAGAGCCAGGTAATTTTATTGAAGGCAGTTCTTATGATGGAACCACAACAAGGAGTTTTGATGCAGACGCAGATTCTATACTTGGCTCCGGATCAGATATTAGCGATGGTGGATCGATTGATTGGGAAAATGCAGATGGCCTGAATTCTGATGGTTTACCTGATGACTTTACACTAGCATCTGACCTTACAACCGGAGGATCAATTGGAAGTAACGCTGTAAGTTCAGGGAATATAATGACAGATGAGGTCACAGCAACAGAACTTGATCAAAGCGATAATTACAATGATTTAAGTTGGTCAAACCTAGGAATTGATGAATCTAACGTTGATCCTGGAGATGTAGACCTTGAGGCGTTGAGCGCAGGAGAAGGATTAGACGGTTTTGAATACGATGGTCAGAACTCAAGGACCTGGGATGTAATATGGGGAGATGCTTCAGGCCTAGATAGCAGCGGAGATCCGAATGAATTCGGTAATGCTAACGACCTCACTTCTCTAGGAAATATTAGAAGCGGTGTCGTAGGCAGTTCGGAGATTGCTACAGGCTCAGTAGGCCTGTCAGAGCTGGATCAAAGCTTTGATCAGTCAGATCTTCTGAATAGCGATGATATTACGGTTAATTCGGGGAGCCATTTGAATAGTGGCGGTACTGTTTCATTGGGTGATTCTATAACTTTGAACGTTAATGAAAACAGTATATTTATTGATGCGAATGATTTAGATAGTAGTGGAAGTCTTGATCCTTCTACAGATGTCGACATGAATAGTAATTCCGTAGAAAATGCTGAAAGTGTTGAGGCTGGTGAAATGTCCGCAGATACAGTTGAAGCCCAAGACAGTTTCAAGCTACCGGTGGGAGAAAATGCATATTAAAGGTGTAAAACAAGTTCATGCCTGAACTAGGACAAATTCATTCTGCGAAAACCTATTTGTACAAAAGAGCACAGGCATTTTTTCAAATAGATTCAAGGTCATTGGGTATCTTCAGGATTACCTTGGGCCTGACAGTTTTTATTGATCTTCTACTTAGATTAAGGAGTTTTGAATTATTCTATAAAGAAGAGGGTGCTATATCGTTAGCTACAGCTTTACAAATTTCTAATGAATCGCTTTCTCTGTTTTTCATAGATTGGGTGTTTCTCTCCCCAGCTTTAATATTTGCTATAGGAATTTTCTCAGCAATTTTCATGATTTTAGGATTTTTTTCTAGATTTTTCACTATTGTAAATTTTCTCGTAATTATCTCTATACAACACAGGGCGCCTGTGGTCACAACATATGCGGATGATATGTTAGCCATCATGTTGTTTTGGGCTATTTTCCTTCCGCTAAATTTGAGATACTCTATAGATAGTATTATCGACTTTAAATCAAATATAAAATATTCACTAGTTCCGAAAGCCGCTGTATTGCTGCAGGTGGTCTATATACATTTTATAAATTCTATACATAAGATAAAATACGATTTTTGGTTAACAGGAGATATTTTGCCTCGAATACTTGCCATGGATCATTTAACGATATTGCTTGGTATGCAGTTAGGTCCAGAACATACTTTCTTAAAATTTGGTGGAATGTTTTGGGCTTTCCTGCTCCTAATATCTCCACTACTAATCATACTAAAAGGACTGGATAGAATACCGATTATTATATCTTTTTTGGCATCTTACATTCTAATGTCAATTACTCTTAACGTTGGAATATTCTCCTTAGTTTTAATATCAAGCTTAATGTTATTTTTACCTCCAGAGATATTCTCATTAGTCAAAGAAAGTATCTCGTCCGAAAAAACAAAGAATTTATCACGATCTATTGAATCTCTAAATAACTTCTTTTCGGAAAAATTTAATCTGAAAATCCCAAGATTAAATAACAGTTGCTTTGAGTTATTCAGCTCCATCATTATTGTCTCTGTCATCTTAATTTCGGGATTACATAGCCTTACTGATTATGGGGCTCTGAATCAAGAAGATTCTAAAGCGGTAGATGCTATAGAGGATACTTATAAACAAGTTCAACAAGCATCTTCATACTTTGGAATTAAACAGGAACAATGGAAAATGTTTTCAAGACCAATGGCTAATGGTGAAAATCCGGCTTCTAGTTATCATGTAGGAGTTTTGGAAAAAAACGGAGAATATATAGACTTTCATAATCGGAGGCCTTTAACTTTTGATAGACCAGAAGAAGATAGACTCGGATCATTCTACTCAGATTGGAGAATGAGGCCTTATGGTCGAAACCTCCGTCATCGTGGTAATTCTTCCGAGTTAGTCGATGATTACTTGGGATATGTCTGCGACGATTTTTATAGCTATGATAGACCAGAAAAACATTTGAAGCTTTATGCAGTTGGCTACTTTTTCAATAATACAGATAATACCTCAGCTGATGAAAATAATTTCTATTATGAAAATGTGGCGGAATATACCTGCATAAATGGCATAAATCAATCCTTTTCAATGGATCCCAGAAACTTCAGCAGCCATGATATAGAAAGGCTAAATCAACTTAGTGACGAAAACGCTATAATAAGTTGGTAATAAAAAGTTGAATCTTCGAATCATTATTATGGATTACAATAGAACTTTGAGTATTTATTTAGGAATTGCTTGCCTTTTTTTGTTTTTCATATTAGCTGGAAATACCGATATAGTGCCATCACCTCAAGGTTTTATCGAAGCTGAAGAGGGAGAGAATCTTGATTCTGTAGATTACGAAGAAAACCGAGAGTTTTTTGACAGAATGAGTTTTCTAGGTAACAGAACGTACTCAGAGAGGATAGCCCAAGATACGGTGCGAATTAAAGACAATACAGTTCAGGAAGGAGTATATAATGTTACAACCTTTGAATCAGATAATTCTCTTAACGTGGTTAGGATAAAAAATGATCTTTCCAGAAATCTGACTGAAACATATATACTAGGGTCTTATGAAACCTCTGTTGAACCGGACAACGAAAGAAATATATCGAGAGACACTGTTAACTTTTATTATAATACAACTAATCAGTTAATTGACTGCTCAAGAGAAATTGAGGGTCTTATCTGTCATATGAATAGGACGTTGGATGATGAACATTTACAAGTAAAAATTGATGTTGACGCTGAACAAGATGCTTACCTAATAAACTCCTGTCAAACAAATGAAGAAAAATTTGAAACAAGCTGCGATTATATGAAAAAATTCCCGAGAAACTAGAAAATTAGTGTCCAGAAATGTGAAACCCATCAAGAATTTAGTATCTCAACAACAATCTATAAATTAGAATTAGAATAAGATTTAATCATAAAGTAAGAAAAGCCTTGAAGGTAATTATAAAAAATGAAAATTAATATGATTGACTCGGTTAGAAACTATTTGGTCTATGCAGCGGTTATAGTATTTTTCTTACTTATTCTAACATCCTCTGTACAATCACAAACTGTTCGAGATACCATTGATGATACTGACGGTGATTTAGTCAATCAGTATGAACTAACCATTATTCATGAAGGGGCGGGATCTGGAACTACAACCCCTAGTGAAGGATCAACATTATATGAATCGGGTTCGACTGTTGATGTATTTGCTGATCCGGATAGGGAAAGTGAGTTTATTGGGTTTGGAGGTGACTGTTCCGGTACATCGTGTACTGTGACCATGGATCAGGATAGAACTGTTAGCGCAAATTTTGGTCAATCTCCGACGGCCGACTTCGATTTCAGTCCGGTAAACCCTGTTGTGGGGGAAGAAGTCACTTTCGATGGATCTAGTTCTTCTGATCCAAACAATCAAGACTTAACTTTCTCGTGGAACGATGAAACAGGTACGATATTCCAAGACGAACCTGTAGTTAGTAAGTCTTATAGTATAAGCGGTACTTACACAATGACTTTGACTGTAGGGAATGAGGATGGGCTTACTGACACTCATCAGCAGGATTTCACAGTGGAAGAGGATTTCGATCCGGCTTTCTTTGAAGTTTCGCCTGTAGAAGGGTCCAGTTTTTGGAATCCGGATGGAGTTGAAACTATTGATGAATCTAGTGTACGAGTAGAGGTTGAGAACACTGGTGATGAAGAAGATACACAGGAGATAGTTTATGACGCAGGTTTTGGAGGTACATTTACTACGGTCACTCTAGATGGTGGAGAATCTTCAACTGAGACACTGACAGTCTTTCCTGAAGAAGGTGACGCCGGAGAGTATACCGGAACTGTTGAAAGCGACAATGATAGTTTTAATTTAAACCTTGATATATTAGAGGCGCCAGAGTTTACTGTTACATCTGTAGAGGCCTCGGATATAGTTGAAGGCGATACATTAGAAGTTGATGCAGCCATCGTAAACGCAGGCGAGGTGGAAGGGACTCAAACTGTCTCAATGAGTTCAGGCGTTGGTGATGACGAGACTGAAATAACATTATCTCCGGACCAAATAACAGAAGAGACTTTTACAACTAGTACATCTATTGGAGATTCAGGCAGCTATACAGCCAGTGTCACGACTGAGGATGACGAACAATCTGACAACTTTACGGTGCAGCCTATAGAGTATGCTTTGGATGTGTCACATTTGGGAGATGGTTCCGGTAATACTAATCCGTCAGAGGGAACAACATTTTATGAAAGCGGAACGACTGTTGAGGTGACTGCAAGCGCTGACAGCGGCAGTGAGTTTGTTGGGTTTGGAAGTGACTGTTCCGGTACATCGTGTACTGTGACCATGAATCAGGATAGGGATGTTACTGCTCAGTTTGATGAGTTGGATCCTGCCGAGTTTGAGGTCTCTAGTGTTAATGCTGATTCAACTGTTACCGAGGGTAATTCTTATAGCGTTTCTGCTACTGTTGAGAATATTGGTCAGCAGTCTGGTAGTACCTCGGTATCTGCGTCTTCCGATGTTGGAAGTGATTCTGCGTCTACTGGTACTTTGAATCCTGGCAGTTCTACTTCAGTTAGTTTCAGTATTGGTACTGGCGTTGGCGATGCTAGTCAGACCGTCACTACTACTGTGGACAGCGGGGATGATTCTGGGAGCGATTCTACTAGTATAGTTTTTAGGGAATATGATATTGTTTGTAGTACGAGCGGTAGCGGTTCTACTTTTGGTGATTGTGGTTCTAGTGTGGAGAGGACGGGTACCTTTTCCCCAACTGCTTCTGCAAGTGATGGCTGGGAGTTTGATAGTTGGAGCGGTGGTTATTCTTCTACTAGTACTTCTCCTACCTTTACTGCTGATGATTCTAGTGCAACCGGTGATGAGATTCAGTTGACGGCTAATTTTAATGAGTTGGACCCGGCTTTCTTTGAAGTTACCCCTACAACTAGATCTACTTTTTGGGAGCCTGATGGTAGGGAGGATCAAGATGAGAGTAGTGTACGGCTTGGAGTAGAAAATACTGGAGAACAGCGTGCTTGTCAAGACATTGTTTATGATACAGGTTTTGGGACTGATTCTACTCAGAGATGTTTAGATCCTGGTGAGTATACTGGTGATTTCGGCCCGACACTTGATGTTATGCCTTCAATCGGAGATGCAGGTAGTTATACTGGTACTGTATCAAGCGATGATGATTCCTTTGATGTCAATATTAATGTCGGTCTAAAGCAGTATGATGTAAACTGTGATATTAATGGTCAAGGATCTGTGGGTTCTGACTGCGGTACAAATGTGGAGAGAACCGATTCTGTGATTGTTTCGGCTGATCCAGATGAAGGATGGGCATTTGCCCAGTGGTCTGGTGATACCCTTTCTACATCTTCAAGTACGACAGTAACTTCATCAGTCTCTAATGATATTGATGTAACAGCTAACTTTGTGGAACTGGGCGTGGATGTATCCGTATCAGATCGTACTTATTCTGAACCGCAAGAAGACCTTATTCAGGTTATAGTGGAAAACACCGGGGACATTGAAGACACCTATGACTTTGCCGGTGAGGAAGTAGATAATCCTAATAACTGGGATGCTACATTACCTAATAGCCAGGTAGAATTATCTCCAACAGAAACAACAGGTATACCGTTTAGTATAGAGGTACCTGAAGTTGCTGATGATGGAGATTCTTTAACTTTGGAGTTTGAAGCAGTTTCGACTACAGACTCATCGATAAGTGACACAGATACATTTATTGCTACGGTAGAGTTCAACTCCGACTTCGGTCTTGAGATTGTGGATATAGATCCAGATCCTGTCACGGAAGGAGAAAACTTTGATATCATGGTTGATATTGAGAACCGTGCTCCATTCGAAGATGACACGTTTTTAACGGTTGATTCTGTTGTTGATGGCCAGAACTCTAGAACTGTTACATTGAATCCTTCAAGCTCCAGTATTGAGACGTTTAGTTTCAGTACTGTTGAAAGTGACGGCGGACAAAGTTATACTGCTGAAGCGGATGAAACGTCATCAGGGAGCAGCGATCAACAATCCTTCTTTGTTGAGGTGGCAAGCATATTGGTCTGTGAGTCTACTGATGCTCAAGAAGGCAATATGTGGGTTTTTGATGAGTCCTTTAGGTTTAGTGACGGGATTGAAGAATGTTATCTTGATGGAGCTGATATAGTTACCACTAATTCAGGTGGAAGCCCAGGTAATATTTGGATTGATGGAGCAAACATCCACTGGGTGGATCAAAGTGGTGTTGAGAGAGCATATGAAGGTCCTTCAGTCGGCTCTGCTTCAGGTTCGGAGGGATCAATGTGGGTCGACGGCGATTTATACTACGTAGATCAAAATGGGGATATCAGAGTTGTTGATGGAACCTAGATTTTAATACTGATAAGACTAAACATTATGTATGAAATTGAATAGTAGATCAGCATCTGTAATTATTATTTCTGGAATATTATTATCGTTTACTGCTTTACTTACTTTCTCTTATTTTACACCAGAGGAAGACTTTAATCAGTATCCGCTGCTGGACACTGAGGTTAATCAGTCGGATCAAATGAACTTTACAGAAGTGGATATTACTTATGGGGCTAGGGCATCAAGCTATAATATATCGGACGATGACTATATTAGTTTTAATAACAGAAACGATGTCGATATGAATCTAAATATTTCTTCGTTAGAGTCAGACAAAAGTGAGAGCTTTGTTGTCGCAGCAGAGTCTGAGGAAACTATAAACCTTTTCGAAAATGTAGATATTGAAATTACGGCTGAGACAAATGAGAGTGCTCCAGGCACGACAATAAGGGTGAATTGAATGCCGTTAAATAGATGGAAGGCTCAGTCAGCTATTGAGTACTTAAATATCTATACGATGGCGATAATTGTTATTGCGGTCACAACTTCAATTGGATATTCTCAGCTAGAGGATGAATGTGTAGAAAATGTAGAAGGTTTTGATTCCGAACAAATAACTATTACAGAATACACTACAGATAACCCTGACTCAACAGCTTCAATGAATATTGAAAACCAAGCCTTTGATATAACAGAAGTTGAGCGGTTTGAAGTCAATTCCCCAGAAGGTCAGAGAATTCTAAACGTTGAGGAAGATGAAATAGGTCCTGGAGACGACTTTCTTATTGATGTTCCGGGAATAGAAGATGGACAGTGTCAAACAATCAATGTAATGATATCTACTCCTGAATCAGAGATTGAAGGCACTATCACAGGATCGTTTGAGTTTTTAGAACTGGAACTCCCTGAGCCTCCATCAAACCTAGAAGCATCATTATAAAAAAAAGAAAGATTAAGGAGGTTACTATTCTCCGTTTTCTTCATCTCTTTCAATCTGTCCTTGAATCGAGCCAATTGATGTCTGTCCTTCGAATGGATCCATGTCGTAAACAAAGGCAATCTCAAATTCGTTCACGTTTTCACTTGCTGATAATTCTTCAACTGAAAGAATCTCTGAATCTCCGATAGGGATGGTTGGGCCTTCACCCTCTGATGTGATACTTCCGTTGATAAGAGAAGAGCCGTCATTAACTTCTCCTTCTTCAGCATCATCTACTGAAAAGTTGCTTGCGCTTCCAGCGTTAGCTACTGAATTCTCAAACCCGTCTCTATCTAGCTCGCCATCTACAAAAACCCATACACTTACATCTTCTATTTGGCTTTCTCCGGCGCCTCTAACTTCCATCTCTAATCCATCTGCTGAAGTCGTGAACGAGTCTATCTGTGCAGGCGCATTGGCTAGGCCTCCAGTAGTCTCAATTTGTGTCTGATCTTGGATTGTTGCAAAAATTGCTCCTCCTACAATTGCTACTACTAGAAGCATCCATCCGTAAGTCATCAGATATTCAATGGCTGATTGACCTTTGAAATCTCTTGAACAATTAATCATGTTATCTCCTTGTATAATTATTATATTCTCTCTTATTTAAGCATTTAGACTACTGTTCCTAGTAGGGTGCCTAATACTCTCTGTGATATTAGAAAGATCGATGTCGAGATTATAATGAATAATGGCCCCCATTTTATACCGCTTGTAAGTGTGCCTCCTCGAATCTCTGCTATTATTAATGATGCAAATCCATTAAGTAAAATAATTGCTACAATTGCGAAGTTATAGAAGAGTTCTATGTCGGCATCAGGCTCTTCAAACGATAGGTCAAGAGGTTGATCTACTGCTCCGGGACCGGCTTGGTCTATATCCTGTATTTCAGATTCTTCCCATATCTCAGATGTTTGGTTTGATAGTTCTACAGAAATAGCGAATAGTATTGGTGCAGCAATTACAACGACTATCAGTATAAAAATTGAATACATTCTAACACTTGATTTTATTTTTTTCCTAAGTTTGAGGGATTCTTCTATTTCTTCAGCGCTGATTTCAATTAATTTAGCTTTATCCCCTCCTGATTTAACACCATCAATTAGTAGAGTTATAGTATCTTTGAACAAACTAGATCTGGTTCTATCTCGGAGATTTTGTAACGATTTCTCAACACTCAAACCTGAATACATTTCATTTGCTGTTATCTCTATCTGCTTTGAGAATGGCTTAAATTCATCTCTAGAAGCCATTAGGAATGACTTTTGAAGTGTCTGCCCTGATTTAAGATTTGATGATACCAGTCTTAACGCATCAGATATCTGTTTTTCTGTCCTTCTTTTTTTATTCTGTGATCTTAATACTAGTGAGAAATAGTAAACTGAAGTTCCTATGGCGGCAAATACTGGAATCAATAATATTCCTAGAACTCCTATAAATAACGCTGTGAGACTCCCTATCGCTCCCCCAATTATCAAGCTCATAACAGTAAAATTCGCATAATTATCAATTCCTAAGTAATCAGCTTCTCTCTCAATCTTTTCAGCTAATTTTTTTGGAAAAGCTTGGTAGATAAAATCTATCATATTGACTTCACATCAGGTCTTCTAGATTTTATCAAGTTTAAAATTGATAGCTGTATTACTATCAAAAAACTTCCCAGGCCTAAAAATAGCTCTAGTCCCACTGTGATTCCTGTGAAAGAGGACAATATTATTAACATAGTAATACCTAGGCTGGGAAAGATGACAGCCGTCATTAAGTACATCAGGATTATTGGGTTTAGGTCATTCCCATAATCCTCCACCTTTCTGAGCTGGTCCTCTTGAAGATTTGCTACTGCTTCTTCTAATGCATTACTTAGGTTTACTCCGGATCGAAGGGCGTTAACAATCTGCCACATTATTTTTCTATACTGTTCGCTTCTATTCCTAGCTATAGAGTTTTCTACTGCTTCTATTTGTGATTTACCCCCCCTGATCTCTGAAAGTATTTCTTCTACTTCCTCAGATACCTTACCGTAACCTGTTGAAATAGATCGAAAGCCTTCAAATGGAGATAAACCTGCTTTAATTTGTATTGACATGTGTCTCAAGGCATAAGGTAAATCCTTTTCAAGTTCCCTTTTTCTCCTTAAAGATCTGATTCTAGGCAGATATAGGTGCGATATAAATATGAAGAATCCTAAAATAACTGAAACGATAGGTGTCCAGAAAAAGAATGAGGGCTGGTTTAAAAACTGGGCTGCAGCATAGCCCGAAGCGAAGATACTGATAGCGTATTTAAGCGTCCTGACTAAACCTTCGGTAATATATTGTTCTGGGGATATGTCCATGCGAGCGTACATAAGGTCTTCCTCTAGGAAACCAAATACGTTAGTTAATAAATCAGAGATAGGTAGTATGTATTGTTTTAGATTTTCTCCAGGCGCCATATATATAGAGTTATTCTACTGGAATAAAAAACCGATGATTTAGAAAAGAGTCCTGTCAAACCTTCCGATTTCAGGGCCTGTAGTATTCTCTCCAGTTAATAGATCATTATCGTTACATACTGCTCCAGATCCTGTGAACGGGGAGCCCATGTTAACGGTTCCAATATCAATATCCTCTAAATCAAGCGCATCCATAACATTTTGTGCATCTTCTTCAGAGGCATCTCTGTGAATAACTGCTCCTTTAGAATTTGCAAGGCCTGAAACACCAGGATTAAGACCTGAAATCTCACTTACAACTACATCCACTCCTAAGGCCTCCGAAATTTCCTGTTTGAATTCTTCAAGTTTAGGGCTGATAACCGCGCCTTTATCATTGCATAAGATTAGGTTACCTAGTGCGTTAAACCTGGAGTCAAGAACCGTGAAATTTACTCCAGAATCCTCCAATCTATCCTTTTCCAGGTCCGAAACTTCTTTTGGAACAATTAATCCGCTAGAGTTTCCTGCTGAGAAAAGGCCTACAAGATTGGTCTTCGCAATCCGTGTTTCGATTACATTATCGACGTCAAAGAACTCTTTTCTCTTAAATTCTGGCGGAACTAAGATATAGGTGTTAGTTACGACTGCGTTGAATCCTAGATTCTCTCCGCCGCCATAATTATATTTCTCAATCACTGGTTCTCAAACCATTCCTTCATGGTCTTACGGTCCTTGCCAGCTTCTTCAGCTTCAATCAAGGCCTCGAAGTCAGGGTCTTCTAGTTCTCCAACTCTATCCTTGACATCATCCATTGTTCCGTCGACAACTTCACTGTAATCTTCAACAGATTCCGATGTTTCGGATTCATCTTCTGATTCCTCAGCTTCAGTTTCTTCAGTTTGTTCAACTTCTTTTTCTTGAGTCTCTGACTCAAAGCTTTCAGCAGGGTAAAGCATACCTTCTTCTAAGGTTACAGTTACCTTTGATGGAGGATTTTCTATTCCCTTGCTCCAGATCTGTTCATTTAATTCTTGAGAGACTTTTACATCTTCCTCAAAATGAGATTTTAGAACTGAAACTGCTTTCTTTGCTCGGCTCTGCCTTGACGCAGTCTTTGCTTTTGAAATGTTTACTGTCTTACGCATTATTCATCAGTGTCGTTGCGACGCCAATGACGGCTTTTCCGAGGTTTTACAGACTTTTTACCGGCGCGATCCATACCAAACACCTTCAGGGATACCCATCTAGGTGCTGATTTAGCTGTGTTCGCTGCCTTCGAAAGTCTCTTCTTCTTACCTTTTGATTTATTGGAACTCATAGTATCAATTACCTGTGTTTAATGTTATAATCCGAATCTTTATCATTCAAATCTTTAAGTATCTCCTTCAACTGGCTATCATCAATTTTCCCTTGAACTTGCTGAGATCTTCCCAACATCACAATCCTTTGCTCAATCATAGAGGCCTGCTCAGGTCTTGCTGTTCTAACATTCTCCATCCGTGACTGGGCTTCAGAAGTCAAAAACTTTTTCGCAGCCTGTCTTACTTGTTCTTCCTGCTGCTCTTGCTGTCCTTCCTGATCCTGAAGCTGCTTCCTCTTTTTCTCTCTTAATTCTTCAAGCTCGTCTTCGTCCATAACTTTAAACTGAAGATGCTGTCTCGTCAAGCAAGGCCTGACCCTGTTCTGTGATCTTACGTCCTTCTCCTTCAACTTCTTCTACCAGGCCTGCTTCCTCCAAGTTTTGAAGCGCTGTCCTGATAACTTTTCCGGAGGCCTTACCGTGATGGTTAGGTCCGTGTCCGTTGTTCTTGTTGTCTCCGAAAATTGTTCTAAGTCGGGAGACTCCAAGAGGTCCGTTGGTGTAGATCCTTCTCAGGACTGCTGCTGAACGAATATGATACCAGTTCTCCTGCTGTGGAGGCCTGTCTTTACGTACTCCTGTCTTGGCATAGTTGGTCCATTCTGGAGCGTCAAATTCTTCTTCTAATTCCTCAGCTACTTCCTGAATTAAAGGCTCAGCCTTTACATCATATACTGTACTCATACATCTATTCGGTGGTTAAAAGCTTTTAAATCAAAACCTGTAGAAATCACTCTTCATTTGGCGAACTTATAGAACCTGTAGTTGAATACTCACTGAGATTTGACTGAATAACTTCTAGGCCTTTATTTACATCTTTGACGTTTTTGAATAGAATGTCTCCCATGTTGTCATCGGCTGTATGGATTTTCAAGTCTCCAATACTGTGGTTAGGGATGAACAAACTGACAATTCTCTCAAATGCAGATACGCTCGACTTGATATTTGATATTCTTGAAAAATTAGCTGGGTTAATCCTCCTGGAAATAATACCGTCCTTCCGAATGACTCTATGATTAGTTACTACATAGTATTTTGAACGCCAATGCAAGACCTGGTAACCAATATAAGCTAATGGTGCTAGAGAAACTGAAGCCAATGCAGGTAGATAATAACCTGTAGCCACAAAACCTCTAAAATAGCTTAAACTTATGATAGATGCAAAAATTACAGATGCAAACGCCAACTTTGGAATATACATCAAGATAGTAGGATGACACCACCACTCCACCTCCTCATCTTCATGAAGATCAAGCCATGAACGCTCATCAATCTCACTAAACATACAAAAATTATATCACATCTACAGGTTAAAAAAGGAATGAGAAAAAAGACCTTATTCCAAGAAGTCAGGTTCTAACTTTTTCTCCTCAACCTCTTCCTTCAAGGCCTCTCTAAATTCTCCAACTGTAAATCCTCTGTCCTCATTCTCGAAACGATCTCTGATAGAGATTTCTGAGGCCTTCTCTTCGTCGTCGCCGACAATTATCATGTAAGGTACTCTGTCGTCGTGAGCGGCCTGAATCTTTTTCCCAACAGTCCAGCTTCTATCCTCGATTTCAACTCTGAAATCTGAGAGTTCTTCCTTAAGTTTTTCTGCGTATTCGAGATTGTCGTCGCTAACCGGCAATATACGGACTTGTTCTGGCGCTAGCCATGTCGGGAACTCTCCTGCAAAGTGCTCGATCATAACCCCCATGAATCTTTCCAGTGAGCCGAGAATTGCTCTGTGAACCATGACAGGATAATGTTCTTCATTGTCCTCGCCCTGGTATTTTAATCCGTAGTTTCTTGGGATTACGAAGTCGAGCTGGACTGTTCCTATCTGCCATTTTCTTCCGATTGCATCTTCGGCCTCTATGCCAATTTTAGGACCATAAAATGCGCCTTCTCCTTCATTAATTGTATATTCTATTCCTGCGCTTTCTAAAGCGTTTTTTAGAGAGTCTTCGGCGTCTTCCCATAGCTCATCAGGGCCTTGAGCCTTTTCTGGTTTGGTTTCCAGTACTATATTTAGGTCGAAATCGAAGACTTCTGTAGTCTCTGTAATAACTTCTAGTGTTTGTAGTACTTCCTCTTCGATTTGGTCGGGTCTTATGAATCCGTGTCCGTCGTCTTGTGTGAATCCTCTGACGCGTAGAAGACCTGAAAGCTCTCCGCTCTGTTCGTTTCGGTAACATGTTCCAAACTCTGAGAGTTTTATTGGAAGATCTTTGTATGACCGTGTCTTTGAGTTGAAAATGTGGGCGTGATTTGCACAGTTCATAGGCTTTAATCCCCATTCAACTTCATTCTGTTCCCAGGAAAACATCTCTCCCTCTTCCTTGAAAGCTTCATAATGTCCTGTTTTCTTCCAGAGATCGGCTTTGTTCAACTCAGGAGTTCTAACCTCTGTATAATCCATTTTATCATTTTTCTCTCGAATGAAATCTTCTAAATTCCTTCTAATAGTCATTCCATTAGGATGGAAGTGTACGCATCCAGGACTGTGTTCAGGAATCGAGAAAAGATTCATTTCCTGTCCTATTTTCCTGTGATCTCTTTTTTCAGCTTCTTCCTTTTTCTCAATAAATTCTTCGAGATCTTTTTCCGAGTCAAATGCTGTGCCGTAAACTCTTGTCAGCATCTCATTCTCTTCATCTCCACGCCAGTAAGCACCGGCGATCTCCATTAACTTGAAGGCCTCTACTTCTCCGGTTGAAGAGACGTGAGGGCCTTTACATAGGTCTTTAAATTCGCCTTGTCTGTAGAAGCTGACTTCTTCTCCTTCAGAGGCCTCTTCTTCCAAAATCTGTTTCTTGTATTCGTTATCTTCAAAGAATTTCTCTGCTTCTTCTCGAGAAATCATCTCTCTTTCTATGTCAAGGTCTTCTTCCACAATTTTCTTCATTTCATCTTCTATTCTTTCAAAATCGCTTTTTTCCAGTTTTACTCCGTCTATGTCGTAGTAGAATCCTTCATCTGTCCAAGGACCGATTGTTAGCTTTACCTGGTCTTTGTAGATTCTCTTTAAGGCCTGTGCGAATACGTGTGCAGCACTGTGTCTAAGAACTTCAAGATATTCCTCGCTTTGAGATGTCACTATCTCGATCTCATCGCTGTCACTTACTGTTTCTTCTTTTGCTACGAGTTCGCCGTTGATCTTTCCGGCGACTGTTGCGTCTCCTAGGCCTGTACCTATTTTGTATGCGGCGTCTTCTACTGTCGAGTTTTCTTCTACTTCTAAAACTGAGTCATCAGGTAAAGTAACTTCTATCATGGAATTTCACTTTGTAGTTTATGAGAAGGTTTTGAATAGCCAGAGTTAAATCTGGGCCTGTCAAAAGAAAAGTTATCGGATAGTGGGGTAACCACGTTTCATTGTATATTAGATTTGAGGCCTCAGTTCTTAATAATCTGTTCGTCTTCATTATTTGTTATGATCAAGGTTCTCCGATTAGGACATAGAAGAGGTAGGGACGATAGAATCTCAACGCATGTAGGCCTGACAGCTCGGCAGTGGGGTGCTGATGAAATAGTTTATTCTGGTGAGAAAGATGACAAAATTTTGGAGAGCCAGAGAGATATTATTGATCGATGGGGCGGAAACATTGAAATAAAATATACAGAAGACTGGAAAAAGGAGATAAAAGATTTTGAAGGCCTAAAAGTGCACTTGACAATGTATGGAGAGAAAATAGATAAAAAAATAGTTGAATTAAAAGAAGGATTTGAAGAGGAAGATTTGCTAGTGATTGTCGGGGCTGAAAAAGTCCCTAGATGGGTCTACACTCATGCAGATTATAATATTTCGGTTGGAAACCAGCCTCACAGTGAAATAGCAGCACTGGCAGTATTTCTAGATAGAATTCAGGACTCAGGGATAAGAGAAGAATTTGACGGCGCTGAGATAGAAGTCAGGCCTAGCGAAGATAGAAAATTGACTGACGAAATTTAGTGAGTTAAATATTTTTGATACGTATTTGTAAATATGACAGAGCCAAGTGATTATGTCGATAATGAAGCATTTGAAGCACATCTGGCAGAATATTTGAAAGATGAATCTGTAGAGAACTGGCGCCAGCTTGTCGAGAATTATCCGTATGAAGAAGGTAGAGATAGATTCTTGTTTTTACCTAGCTACGATGAGAGTGTTAATGCTGAATCGAGCAGCGATTTCTTAGTGAGTGGGCCTGATTCTAGAATAAATTCAAGTAATGATATGTCGGGTTATGGGGTTAGCAGGCTCGATAAGTTCTATTCTGGGCTTATTCAGGGCGATGAGGGCTAATATCAAATTTTTTCCCGTCCTCAGCTAACACGGCTTTCTCAAATTCTTCTCGTGCCTCCTCTAAAAGCACTGTTTCTTTGTTCCTGTAACGCCTAG
>LFFM01000645.1_pt1 | contig 24416 bp, 22 predicted proteins | sample 643131 | NCBI WGS metagenome assembly LFFM01 (sample SAMN03777445, study PRJNA286221) | soda lake metagenome | biome: soda lake; feature: Kulunda steppe; material: water; isolation source: sample Tc-Br brine of Tanatar trona crystallizer | place: Russia: Kulunda steppe | collected 2011-07
CGTAACGTCGTGTCGAAGATCCGTACAGGACCGATTTCGATGTTAGAAGCTATCGTGCCCTGGAAGAACTCGATCCGCCGGGGTGTCCGACGAAGCCTCCGTGATGTCTGTCATCGACTCACAGCAGTGGTCACCGCTACTTAACGGTTCCGCCGCTCGCAACTTTCAACCGGTCGAGACGAGCGGACGAGTCGGCGCCACCGATAAAACCGCAGTACATCAACGCCAACGTAACTCCTTATATAATCTATATTGATACTGATTTCGGCCCGTTCTGCCGTTTCGGAACCTAATTGATAAGGGATATCGACGTTCGTTTCACACCGCTCGTGGCCGGCGCGCGGAGCGGTCCGGTCCCGAGCCGCCGGGACGTCACACTCCGAGCGCCTCAGTGATCGCGTCCCGGGCCGCCAGCACGTTCGGATGGGTCCGATCCCGCGGCCGAGGCGCGTCGACGTCGACGACGGTCTCGACCGTTCCCGGCTGTCCGCCCAGTACGACGACGCGATCGGCGAGGTACGCGGCCTCCTCCACGTCGTGTGTAACGAGCGCTATCGTCGTCCCGCGTTCGGCCCACACCTCCAGGAGGTTGTCCTGCTGTTCGTACTTCGTGAGCTGGTCGAGGGCGGAGAACGGCTCGTCGAGCAGCAGTACCTCCGGTCGATACGCGAGCCCCCGCGCCAGCGACACCCGCTGGGCCATCCCGCCGGAGAGCTCGCCGGGAGCGCTTCCGGCGAACCCGTCGAGTCCGACCGTCTCGATCAGTTCCTCGACGCGCTCGCGAGCGTCGGCACCGTCGGCATCGACGTCGTCCGGGAGACCGACCGCGACGTTCTCGCGCACGTCGGCCCACGCGAGGAGCCGAGGCTCCTGGAACACCATTCCGACCGCGTCGCTTCCTCCGGCGCGGACGTCGGTTCCATCGACCGCAGCACGGCCCTCGAACGACGCCTCGAGCCCGGAAAGCACGCGTAACAGCGTCGATTTTCCACAGCCCGAGGGGCCGACGACCGCGACGAACTCACCCGCCGCAACCGTCAGATCGACGTCCTCGAGCGCGACGGTGTCGCCGTAGCGCTTCGTGAGTCCGCGGACGGCGAGGGCCGCTTCCTCCGCCTCGGGCGTCCGTCCGGAGCCCGCTGTCTCACCAGTCGATGACACGGCGTTCCACCCCCTTGACGGCTAGATCGGACAGGTTCCCGAAGAACGCGAACAGCAGGATCGAGCCGACGATGATGTCGGGCCGTGCGAGTACGCGTCCGTCGCTCATCAGGAAGCCGATCCCCTGGCTCGCCGCGATCAGCTCGGCGGCAACGACGAACATCCACGCGAGCCCGACCCCGCCCCGAAGGCCGACGAGCAGGCTCGGGAGGGCCGCCGGGAACACGACGCGTCGAAGCGACTCGACCCGCCCGAGGTCGTACACCTCGGCGACCTCGATCAGGTCCTCGCTCACCGCCGCGATCCCCGTCGAGAGGTTGAGATAGACGGGGAAGAACGCCCCGACGGCGATCAACAGGACCTTCGCGCCCTCGCCGATCCCGAACCACAACAGGAACAACGGGACCCATGCGAGCGAGGGGATGTTCTTTAGACTCTGTAAGAGCGGATCGAGAAGGTCGCTGACGAGGCCGTACAACCCGGTCAACGTCCCCAACAGGATCCCGACCGTCGCACCGAGAACGACCCCGAGAAACACCCGCTGTATCGTGATCCCGATGTGTCCCCACAGCTCGCCCGAAACCCCCATTCCGTACAGCGTTTCGACCACTCGCAGCGGCTCGGGAAGCTGGTGTGTTGCGAAGACGCCGGTCGTGACGAGCAGGTGCCACACGACGACGAGCGCTGCGGGCACGACCAACCCGAGGAGCCACCGGAATCGATCGGCGTCCGGGAGGATCCCGGTGACTCCGTCCGCGTCGAGCCGATCGGTTCCGGTTTCGTGGCGGGCGCTCATCTCACTCTCCACCAGCGATCAGGTCGGCTGCGAACGAGTCGTCGACGAGCTCGTCGATGCTGGCCGCGGGGTCCGCGTCGTCGTTGACGAGCCCCTCGCGCTCGAGGATCGGTGCGAGATCGGCGAGGAGGTCACGGTGTGTGCTGCCGGGAAGCGGTTCGGACAAGTCGTTCCGCGCCGTGAACACCCGTTCCGCGACCGGGCCGGACATGTCCGACTCGCTCGCGAGGATCGCTGCCGTCTCCGACGGGTGCGCCAGTGCCCACTCGCGGCCACGCTCGTACGCCTCGATCACCCGACGTGCGTCCTCCGGATGGTCAGCGATGAACTCGTCGAGGAAGTTCAAGAACCCGTACGTGTTGTAGGCAGGCTCCCGGAAGAACAGGTTCGCACCGTCGTGTTCCAGCTCCAGTTCCGCCATGTGTGGATCGAGACCGGCCCACGCGTCGACGTTCTCTTGTACCAACGAGGACTGGCCCTCCGGGTGTTGGAGGTGGACGACCTCGACGTCGTCCTCGCTGAGGCCCGCCTCGTCGAGCGCCTGGAGCAGGAAGAAGTACGGGTCGGTCCCGCGAGTGGCCGCCACGCGCGCCCCTTCGAGGTCGGCGACGGTTTCGATGCCGCTCTCCTCGAAGGCGACGAGCGCGGTCCACTCGGGCTCCGAGTAAATATACGGTGTCGTGATCGGGACGTCGTTCGAGCGAGCCATCAGCGCCGCGACGCCCGCGGTCGAGGCGACCTCCGCCTGGCCGCCCTGAGAGTACTCGTTGGCCTGGTTGCTCCCGAGGCTCAACACCCACTCGATCTCGACGTCGGTGTCGTCGAAGGCCTCCGCCATCCATCCCTTCTCGCGTAACACCAGACTCACCGGGTTGTAGTAGGCGTAGTCGACTGTCACCGTCCGGCCACCGTTCCCCCCGATACAGCCGGCGAGCAACGAGCTGCCGATCGCTGCACCGGTGCCGCCGAGGAACTGTCTTCGCTTCATCGTACTACACCGTACCGGTCCCACTGATAAGGGAATATGGCTATGGAGAATATTCAACCACGGCTATGATGTCTAACAGTAATCAAAAAGCGGTGTGGTACACGACGACGCGGACGGATCGGCACTCTCAAGTCCTCTATCCCGGTACTAGCGAGGTGGTTGAGCGGATCGATCGATCGACGGGGATCCGAGCTCGTGCACGATACCGGATTCGATTGCTGGTATCGGCGACGGAAACGGGGTCGCCGAACCGCCGACACGGATCCCGAGACGATCGCGGCGGTGGATGAGTGCATCGAGGAGTGGCCCGGACGGCCGCCGCGACGACTCCAAAGCGTGTTTCGCGCTCGTGAGGTGCGCTTCTCCTCGTGAGGCGTTTCCCCACGTGGAGCGTCACATCCCCATGTCGGCCGCGTCCTCGGGGACGGGAAGGTCGTGGACGTCGACCCCGAGCAGTTCCGCAGCGTGGTCGAGCGCCATGTCGAAGCCGTAGTACCGTTCGAGCTCGTCGCCGTCGACGCCGGAGCGGACCTTCAACATCGCGTATCCCTCGAGGTTCTGGGCGACGGCCGCGGTCCGGCCGTCCGTACTGAAAGTGAGAAGTCGCTCGTCCTCGGTCTCCCGGTACTGGGCGCTGACGTCGTTCGTGGCCGTCGTATCGGACATACCGATCGTACGGGCCGATCCGTGTCGTATCTGTCGGTCGGATCCCTCGCCGTCCGATCGACGCCGAGAGCACGAGCGTAAACGGACCGTGGTGAGACGGTAATAACGGCCCGGATCGAGATGTGATAAAACGCACGCAGAGCATCGCGTACGGCATCCCGGGCCGAAGACGGCGGGCCGCGTCGACACCGCTATTTAAACCGGAACGTCTCCAGGTTCTTCGGCGCGAACGTTCGCATGTTGTAGTCGTGATACAGCGCCGACGAGAGGTCCTGAACGGAGCGCTCGTCGCCGTGGACACACAGCACTTTCTCCGGACGCGGGTTCATCGTCTTCACGAAGTTCTCCAACCCCTGTCGATCGGCGTGCCCGGAGAACCCGTCGACGACTTCCGTTCCCATCTCCAGCGTCAGCGTGTCACCACGGCTTCCGCCGCCCCAACCGTCGACCGGAATCTCGTCCCAGCCGTTCTGGATCCGGCGACCGAGCGTTCCCTGTGCCTGATAACCGACGAAGACGAGGTTCGAGTCCGGATCCGGGCCGATGTGACGGAGCCACGACATGATCGGGCCGCCCTCGATCATTCCCGAGGTGGAGATGACGATACACTGGTCGCCGTCGGCGACCTCCTGCCGCTCGTCCTCGCCGGCATCGATGTGGTTGAACTGCTCGGCGAGGAAGGGGTTCTCGTCGTCGTGGAAGATCCGATCCCGGAGGTCGTCACGGAGGTACTCCGGATACGTCGTGTGGATCGCTGTGGCCTCCCAGATCATCCCGTCGAGGTGGACGGGCATCTCGGGGATGTCCCCCTCTCGCATCGCCTCCTCCAACACGAGCATGATCTCCTGTGATCGACCGACCGCGAACGCCGGGATCACGACCTTTCCTCCCTGCTCGTACGTCTCGTTGATCACCTTCTTAAGCGCCTTTTCCGAGTCCGCCTGATCGGTCTGGTAGTCGTTGCGACCGCCGTAGGTGGACTCCAAGACGAGCGTCTCGACTCGCGGGAAGTCGTTGACAGCGCCGTTGAACAGCCGGGTGTCCTCGTAGTGGATGTCTCCGGAGAAAGCAACGTTGTAGAGGCCGTCACCGATGTGGAAATGGGTGACTGCGCTGCCGAGGATGTGACCCGCGTTGTGGAAGGTGAGCTTGACGTCTGGCGCGATGTCGGTGACGTCGCCGTACTCGAGCGGAATGGTGTGTTTGATCGCGTCACGAACCTGTGCCGACTCGTAGGGTGGCGTTCGCCCGTCCTTGGCCGCCACGTCGAGATAGTCGAGCGTGAGCAGCCCCATCAGATCGCGAGTCGGTTCGGTCGAGTAGATCGGTCCGTCGTATCCGTATTTGAACAGTAGCGGTAGCAGTGCCGAGTGATCGAGGTGGGCGTGGGTCAAGATCACGGCGTCCAGCGTCGCCGCGCCAGCCCCGAGCGCCTCGGGAACCTGTAGATACGGAACCTCACCCTCCGCGCCGGGTTTGTCACCGCAGTCGATGAGGATCCGGGTCTCGGGCGTCGAGAGGATGAAGGCCGCGCGTCCGACCTCACGACAGCAGCCGAGCGTCGTGATCCGGACCCACTCGTCGTCGGACATCTCCTCGCGATGGATCTGTCGACCGACGCGCTCGAGGATGTCACGGCGCTCCTCGCGCTCGTTCTTCAGGAAGCTCCGCACGTTCGAGACCGTCGAGGACTCGATCGGCGGCGTCCGAACGACCTCGGGCGTCCACCCGACCTCCTTAGTGATCCGTCGAAGCGTGGAGCCGCGTCGGCCGATCACCATTCCCGGTTTTTCGGCCTCGATGACCACCTCACCGGTGTCCTCGTGGAAGTCAAGCGACGTGACTCCGGCCTCCTCGGGAATGACCTCTCGCACCTCCGATTCCGCTTGTTTCGGGGACGAGAGGGCAGTCGGGTCCGGGCGAACCGTGATCCGTTTCCGAAGCTTCGAGGCGAGTCGACGGATCAGATCGCCGTCGCCCGCGAACCGTTTCGGGTCACGCGTGTACACGACCAGTTCCGGGCCCTCGTACTTGACGTCCGTGACGCTCACGTCGTTCGGGACCTCCTGTGCTATCGTCGACTTCAGGTTCTCGAGTTGCGTATCGACTTGACTCATATCTCACTGCGGGCCGTAGGGATCGCCACTGCCGTCCGAACGGGGATCGAACGATACGTGACTCGACGAACGGTCGGCCGTGACGGGGGTAGGCATAGTGGAAGTACTATCCGTAGCGTACCGTGCGGGAACAGCCAGCGAAAACCCGCTTATACCGACGTATACCCTCCTCGTTATAAAACTCTTCGCAACCGATCCCCGTCTCCAGTGCTTTTTCCCCGCCGTCCGGTCTTCAACGCGCCCGTTGTCAGGCCTTCAGCACTCCCGTTGTCAGGCCTTCAGCACTCCCGTTGTCAGGCCTTCAACGTGCTCGTCGTTCCGATCTGTAACGCGCCGGTCGCTCGTCCTTTGGCGGGCTGGTTTCGCAACACCGATACGGCTTCCCCGCCGCGGGAACGCCATGCGCGTGACACCGAATCGCGTCCGAGAGGAACACGCCTGGATCCGCGACCGAGCGCCGGTCGTCGTCCCGATACTCAACGAGACCCGCGACCGGCTCGGCGAGCTGTTCGACACCCACGTGGATCGGATCGACGCCGACACGTACCGGCGGGAGGTCGATACCGTGTTCACCGACGGCGAGGTCGCCGTCAACATCGCCGGATGTAGTGCCCTTCTCCGGGAGTTGGACGTCGAGGGGGACTACCCGGGATTCGTCGTCGACGAGGTGCTCGGCAGAGAGCTCGCCGCGACGATCGCCGGCGGACGACCGTTGTCGCTGCTCGCCCAGGCGACGTTCCACATCACCGACGTCCACGTCGACGAGGACGCGACCGCGGACGGAAAGGGGAACGCCGGCGTCGACGACCTCGACGCCGCGCTCGCCGCGGGGTTTCAGACGCGACTTCCAGGGTGGGACTGGCGAGAGGGGGAGAGTCCGTTCGCGATCGGGAGGGAGTGACCTCGGCGTCGAACCGGACTCGAACCGTCGATCGCTGGCCGATCGGCCCGCCGCTCAGGACGTGAACTTCCGGATCAGCTCGAAACCCTTGTCACGGATCGCGTCCGGCAGGAAGCGTGCGAGCACGCCGACCCGTGCAACCGTGCCGGGCTGGACGCGGGCGGGAGGAGACGTCGCGCTCGCGGCGTTGAGGATCGCCGCGGCGACGAGCGTCGGCTCGACCGCTCCGGGCCCGTCGCCGCCGATCGCCTGCGTGTCCTCGAACAGGCCGTAGAGCTCGTCGTACGCGCCGGAGCGCTCGATCCCGTCAGCTTCTTCGGGATCCGCCTCGCGCGCCACTCGCTTCGAGAAATTCGTTTTGACCGGGCCGGGCTCAACGACGACGACGTCGATACCCCGATCGCGCACCTCGTTGCGGAGGGCGTCCGACATGGCCTCGATCGCGAACTTCGACCCGCTGTACACGCCTGCCCCGGGAAACGCGACCCGGCCCGCAACCGAGGAGACGTTGAGGATGGTTCCGTCCCGCTCGCGGCGCATTCCGGGCAGCACTGCACGTATCAACCGATGTGGACCGTACACGTTGACGTCGAACTGGTCGTGGACCTGCTCCGTCGTGACGTCCTCTATCGGTCCGAACTGTCCGTACCCGGCGTTGTTCACCAACGCATCGATCGCGCCCGCCTCGTCGAGGATCCGGTCGACGACTCGGTCGACGTCGTCGCCATCGGTGACATCGAGCGTCGCGATCTCACACCCGGCCTCGCCGAGCGTCTCGATGTCGGCGGGGTTCCGCGCCGTGGCGTAGGTCGTCCATCCCTCGTCGTTGAACGCGTGTGCCGTCGCGCGACCGATGCCCGAGGAGCACCCGGTGATGAGTACCGTCTTCTGCACGCATCGTCGGTCGGTCCCCGGCGGCATAACTCTCCCGACCCGACCTCAAAACGAGTCCGTTCCGATCCACATACCCTTCGAGGCCGGTGCCGACCGCTCGAATCCCCACCGCTCGTAGAACCCGTCGACGTCCGCGAACAGGTTGACGTACCCGCCGTCTGGCGCGTTCTCGCGGAGCCACGCGACGAGCGCATCCATCATCGCACTCCCGATCCCCTGCCCGTGATGCGGCTCCGCAACTGCCATATCGGAGATCTGAAAAACGGATCCGCCGTCCCCGACGATCCGTGCCATGCCGACCGCACGACCCGGTGATCCCCCTCCGGTATCCGCCCGGTCCGCCTTGACGACGTGAACGCCGTACGTCGTGTTCGGAAGTCCGCGCTCGACTGCCTCACGCGACCGCTCGGCCATCCCGGCCGCGCGACGAAGCCGGATGAACGCCGCCACGGACGGCGTTCCCTCCCGCAGTTCGTATCCGTCGGGAAGTTCCGTCGCATCGAGGCGAGGTCCGGACGTCGCCCACCGGTCTCCGACGGAGTCCGAGCCAGTCGTGTCGCTCTCGTTCATGCTCGTGGAACGTCAGTCGGCGACATTCAGCTTTCGGATCGACCATGTCACCCGGTGGTGAGTGGATCGATCGGCAAAAACAGTGATACGGGCGGTTCGGTCGTGCTACTCCTCGTCGGTCTCGTCGCTCTCGTCGTCCTCTGTCGGGAGCAGGTCACGCGCCTCGAGGATGGCCTCGATCTCCTCGTCGGTTCGCTCGGTGTACTGCTCGGTATCTACCGTGATCGTGGCGACGCCGACGCCCTCCGGTGAGAGCTCGCCGTCGTTCGATTCCGCGAGGGTGTCGAGCGCGAGCTCGACCGCCTCGTCCGTGGAGATCCCTGCCTCGTACTCGGCTTCGAGGTACTCGCGGAGGTCGCTTCGGTCGGAACCGATCGAGAGCGCCTGCCACTCGTACGGGGTGCCGGAGGGGTCCGTCTCGAACAGACGGGGCTCACCGTCCTCGATGCCGCCGACGATGAGTGCGACGCCGAACGGGCGTGCGCCGCCGATCTGCGTGTACTGTTGGATGTGGTCGGTGATCGTCTTCGTCAGGTTCTCGATACCTATCGACTCGCCGTAGCGCAGACGGTTCACCTGCGCCTGTCGTCTCGCGAAGTCGATGAGCTGGCGGGCGTCGGCGACGTGGCCCGCGCTGGCGACGCCGACGTGGTCGTCCGCCTTGTGGAGTTTCTCGATGCTCGCCGGCTCCATCAGCGTGGAGCGGGCGCGCTTGTCGGCGGCAAGGACGACCCCGTCTTCGGCCCGAACGCCGACGCTCGCCGTCCCGCGTTTCACTGCCTCCCGGGCGTACTCGACCTGGTAGAGCCTGCCGTCGGGAGAGAAGATGGTGATTCCTCGGTCGTACGCCTGCTGTTGGGATTGACCCTGCATGATTTCACTCGATGTCGAAGGCTGTCGCGCCGACGTACCCCGATCCGATCCGAACGTCGTACGCGTCACCACGCACGACGGCGGTCCGATCGGCGTCTCCGAACGCGACGTCTCGCTGTGTCGAGCTGGCGGCCGCACGACCCATATATCTTTCCTCACAGGCACGCACCGTCCCCGAAACCCCCCGAACCCGGATCCCGACTGGCTCGCCATCGACGTCGCTCACGCAGGCGATCGCCGCCCGAGCCGCCTCGAGGTGGCCGTGTCGAACCCGAACGACCGCCTCTCCCGTCCCGGCCGAAAACGAGAACGAGAGGAGCTTCAACCCCGCATCCGCGCTCCCCGTGTCCCCGAGGAGGTTACCGGCGCTGTACCACAGCGCGCGCTGGAACGCACGCCGGTCCACGTCGACGTCGGGCCACGCCTCCAGCCCGATGGCGACGTATCGCCATCGGGGGCGGAGGTGCTTCGGGAGGTGTTTCACGGCTCGAGCACCGACGCTCGGTTCGTCACCGCCGTGGCGTACACCATTACTCCGCCCCCGGTACGTCGTCGCCCGAACCGATCCGGACCGCGACGAGGACGCCGACCTGGTCGTGAACGCGCTCCGCGACCGTCACGGCGAACCCGACGTCCGTGAACGCCTCGACGAGCGTGCCGACCGTCGCGGGATCGTCGACATCGGGATTATAGAACGGTTCGGTCGGATCCGGCTCGCCGAAGAACATCACGTCCCCGAGGACGATCCGACGGGCGCCGGTCGCGGCCATGGCGTGGATCGCCTCCCGTTTCTCCTCATCCGAGAGGTGATGGAGCGCGAAGTTCGAGGTGACGATGTCGACGGCGTCGGTGAGGTTCGGCTCACGGAACTCACCGTACGCGAACTCGACGTTCGTGATCCGGGCATCGGAGGCCTTTCGCCGGCCCTCCTCCATCATACCCTCGCTGATGTCGCGGGCGAGCACTCGTCTCGCGCCGGGCGCGAGAGCCAGGGCGATCGCTCCCGTTCCCGCCCCGAGATCGGCGACGACGTCGTCCGGACCGGGGTCGGCGTACGAGACGACGAGGTCGGCACAGGCGCGATACTCATCGCTGTTCGAGTCGTCGTACTCGGCCGCTTTCTCGGAGAACCGCTCGGCGTGTTCCTCAACCGTCCGTTTCATATCGTCCACGTCGGACGCCCGGCGCTATGAAACCCTCGGAGCGTCGTTCCCGGTTCCGCTCGGCGAGCCGCCCCCAAGCCCGGAGTCCATCGCGAACCCATTCGGGGTCGAAGCCGGCACGCTCGGCGGCCGCGACGAGTTCGCGAGGGGCCCGCAACTGGAGATGTGAGTACGGATTCACGCTGACGACGTAGGGGGCGTCGTAGTAGGTGACGATCTCGCGGAGCTTCCGCAGATCCGAGAGCGCTCGAACGCGTCTCCCGCCGGTCGTTCGAAGCGCCGGGCCGAGATCGAACTCCACGTGGACCCGGTTGTCGCGGGCGGCCTTCGCGAGGACGTGGTTGAACCCGCCGGAGCCGGCGTTCGGCCGGACGAGCACGTCGACACGGGGTTCCTCGACGGCGTACCGGTTCAGTCGATCGTCGCCCCCCGCGACACAGAGCAGGGTGTGATCCGGGCGGCGGTTTCCGACCGCGCCGGACGCGGCCGTCGGGTCGTCGACGTCGATCTCGACCGCGTCGACGACGTCGACCCCGTACTCCTCGGCAACGGCAGGGAACGTGGCGGGTTCCGCGCTCGTACCGGTGCGGACGACGATACCGTCATAGCCGTATCGCTCCGCGCTCGCGGCGTGGCGTGCGACGGTGGCCTCACCGACCGGGTGTGCGTGGACCGCCTCGTACATGACCACGGCTTCTCGCCGCGTCGGTATCGGCGTTGCGCTTTCGAGACGCGGCAACGAACCCCCGACCGGTCGAACCGGTGAGCGACTACCTCCCGCGCTTGGAGACGCGGGAATCACGGGCCGGACCGGTGCTGACGGGACGCGTCGGGATCGCTACGCGCCTTGATACAGTCGTTCGGCGGTCCGGTTCGGCAGCCCGGTCGCCTCCACCGCGTCGCGGACGCGGTCGATGTCGTATTCGACCCGCCGGAGATCGGCCTCGTCGGTCGCGGTGTCGAGCACGGCGTACCCCGCGTCGGGGTCGCCGTCGCGCGGCTGGCCGACGCTGCCGGGGTTGACGACGAGCCCGCCACCGACCGATCGCATCCCCTGAACGTGGGTGTGGCCGAGCACGATCCCGTCGTGGTCGCCCATGTGTCGGTCGAGGTTCGGGAACTCCTCGGGGTAGACGTACGCGTCCTCGCGGTCGGGTGCGGGATGGGAGTGAACCAGGAGGTATCGGTCACCCGCGAACGTCTCGGCGCGGGGGAGCGCGCGGAGCCACGCCAGCTGGTCGTCCGAGAGGGAGGCCTTCGCGTGTTCGAGCCCCGCCTCGGCCATCCGATTGGCCCGGTATCGCGACGGGTTCTCGATCGTGCGGTCGTGGTTCCCACGGACGGTCGCGCTCGCGACCTCGCGTACGCGCTCGAGACACTCGGCCGGCCACGGGTTGTAGCCGATCACATCGCCCGCACAGACGATCCGATCGACCGCGGGCATGTCATCGAGCACCGCTTCCAGCGCCGGGAGGTTCGCGTGGACGTCCGAGAGAAGCCCCACTTTCATCGCATGGGAGTTCGCGATCGACGACCGAATAGTTTCGGTCGAGTTCGAGACGACACCACCCGTCTCGCCCGAGCGTTTATGCTCACCCGACCGCAGGGACCGGTATGGCACCGACGCTCGTTAACGCCGCCTTCGGGGCGTTGCTGGCGGCGGCCCTTCTCGGGAGCGCGTTCGACCGGCGGTCGGTCGCGATCGTCGTCGCCGCCGCGGCCCTTCCCGACCTCGACGCGGTCGTGAGCCTCGCGGTCGGGGGCGCGACGAACGCCCTCCTCCACAACGTCTGGATCCCGCTTGCGGTCGGCGCGCTCCTCTACTGGGACACGACGCTCCGCGGGGAGTCGTGGCTCCGCGCCGCATACGGCTGGCGAGGCGTCCGGATCGCGTGGGTCGCGCTCGCAGCGTTCGCCGTCGCCGGGATCGGTCCGGAGCTGTTCGGGCTGGCGGGAGTGAACCTGCTGTATCCGGTCCACGACGCCTACTACCTCGTGGCGGGTCGGCTGGTGGTCTCGACGCAGGACGGGATCGTCCAGACGTTCGTCGGAGTGAGTGCGGACGGGCCAGGGATCCTCCCGGTCGAGAGTCCAGGCACGTCGGCGTCGTATGCGATCTCGACCTGGATCAACCCCGACGGGCAACCGGGGCTCACGCTCGAGGCGACCCGCGAGCTCCACCTCGTCCGGAGCGGGTGGCAGGCAGTCGTCGTCGCCGCGGCCGTCGCGGTGCTCGCGGTACGGCTCCTGGAGGGCGACGAGTCGGGGACGTTCGGCGGGGGTGACGCGTAGATGCCCTCCAGCGTCGTCCACGCCGGGTTCGCGCTGCTGCTCGCCGCCGGGCTATTAAAAGGGGCCTACGACCGGCCGGCGCTCGGCGTCGTCCTTCTCGTCATCGTCATCCCGGAGGTGGATAGCGTCATGGGTCCGGTGATGCCGGGCGCACACCGAACCGTCGGACACAACTTCGTGCTCCCGGCGGCCGCCGGACTCCTGTTGTACTACGACACTCGCCTCCGTGAGACCTCGTTGTTGCGCGAACGGTTCGCGGATCGTGGCGTCCGGATCGCCTGGGTCGCGCTGTTCGCTCACTGCTTCGCACACGTCTTCCTCGACTGGGCACACTTGGAGGGGGTGAACGCGCTGTGGCCGCTGCACGACGAGTTCTTCCGGCTCGAGGGGGAGATCCTCCTCTCGACGGCGGACGGGTTCGTCCAGACGTTCGTGGACGTCGAGCTCGACCCGGACACCGGCGAGCGGACGGTCGACGCCGGCGGCACCGGGACGACGGAGTCGGTCCACGTGAACAACCCGGTGGAGCCGGACTCGCCGGAGAACCTCGCGGACGCCGAGACGATCGACCGGCGATTCCCGATCGCGCAGCGGGGCTGGCGACTCTACCTGATCGTGGTCGGCGTCTTCGTCGTGGTCGCCCGCCGGTTCCAGAGCACTCCACCCGCCGGCGAAGCGTAATACGATGACGCATACCATACCTGACTGTGTATGGCGGGCGAGTGAAGCGGATGGGCTCCGTACGGACGCGTGATGAGCCACACACGACCCGACAGGGCGCGAGAGGGCTCCACCGACGCCGCCGTGGACGAGCCGCTCGCGGACGACTCGATCGTGGTCGTCGGTGCGGGATTCGGCGGCCTCTCGGCGGCGGCGTATCTCGCGGACGCCGGCGCGGACGTGACCGTCCTCGAGCGCAACTCGCACCCGGGCGGGTACGCCGGCCGGATCGAACGTGACGGGTTCCGGATCGACACCGGCCCCTCGTGGTACCTGATGCCCGAGGTGTTCGACCGGTTCTTCGAACGGTTCGGGCGAGAGACCGAGGAGTTCTACGAGCTCACCGCGCTCGACCCGTTGTACGACGTCTACTGGAAGGACGGCGATCACGCGCGGATGCCGCCGGACCGGGCGGGACAGAAGGCACTGTTCGAGTCATACGAGACCGGCGCGGGCGACCGCCTCGACGACTACCTCGCGGACGCCGCGGAGGCGTACGAGCTGGGAATGGACCGGTTCGTCTATCCCAGTCGGTCGCGGCTCCGCGACATGCTCGATACCGACGTGCTCCGCTCCGTCCGGGCGCTCCCGAAGCTGCGGACGATGGACGACTACGTCGGATCGTACTTCGACCATCCGAAGCTCCGACAGATCGCGGAGTACAAGCTGGTGTTCCTCGGCGGGTCCCCGTACAACACGCCCGCGATATATACGCTGATGAGCCACGTCGACATGAACCTGGGCGTGTATCATCCGACCGGCGGGATCGCGAGCGTGATCGACGGGATGGTCACGCTCGCGACCGATCTCGGCGTGACGATCCACACCGACACGCCCGTGACCGCGATCGAACCGGCAGACGGAGCGACCGACGGAGCGCCGGCGTTCGACGTTGCCACGGATGGAGCCGGCGACCGTCGGTTCGATCGAGTCGTCGCCAACGCGGCCCCGACCCACGTCGAACGTGACCTGCTTCCCGACGAGCACGCGAACCGCGAGGCGTACTGGGACTCACGGACGTACGCCCCGTCCGCGTACCTGTTGTACTTCGGCGTCGAGGGGGATATCGAGGGGCTGGAGCACCACTCGCTTGTGTTGCCGACGGATTGGAAGCCCCACTTCGAGACGATCTTCGACGATCCCGGGTGGCCCGAGGATCCCGCCTACTACGTCCACGTACCGTCGAAGACGGACGACACGGTCGCCCCCGAAGGTCACGAGGCCGTGTTCCTCCTCGTCCCGCTCGCGCCGGGGATCGAGGACGGTCCGGAACCCCGCGAGCGGTTCCGCGAGCTGGTGCTCGACGACCTCGCGAAACACGCCGGCGTCGACTTTCGCGACCGGATCGTCCTCGAGGAGTCCGCCTGCGTCTCGACGTTCGCCGACCGGTTCAACGCGCCGGAGGGAACGGCACTCGCGCTGTCACACACCCTCGATCAGACCGGCCCGCTCCGGCCGGCTCACCGAGCGCCCGGCGTCGAGGGGCTCTACTACGTCGGCGCATACACGAACCCCGGGATCGGCATGCCGATGTGTCTCCTCAGCGGGGAGCACGCCACCGAGGCCGTCATCGAGGACGCGACCGGCGGCGGGATCCTCCCGTCCGTGGTTCCCACGTCGACCCGCCGATAGACGGGCTGGTAGCAGTCGGTCGCGGCTGCCGGTCGCGACAGTCGGTCGCGGCAGTCGTTTCCCGTGTGACGCGCCACTGCGCAACACACTCTTGCCGCCGTAGCCCGTATCGATCGTATGTCACGCGACCCGGAGTCGAACGAACCGGACGTGCTCGTGATCGGTGGGGGAGCAACCGGGATCGGAACGGCCCGCGATCTGGCGCTCCGCGGGCTGGACGTCACCCTCGTCGACCGCGACGGACTGTGTAGCGGGACCTCCGGGCGATCCCACGGCCTGTTACACAGTGGCGCACGATACGCCGAAGCCGACGCGAAGGGCGCGGCCGAGTGTATCGAGGAGAACCGGATCCTGAGCCGGATCGCCGGCTCGGCGATCGCCGAGACCGGGGGACTGTTCGTCGGTCTGGCCGAGGACGACGCCGACTACTTCGAGACGAAGCGGTCGGCCTGTGAGGACGTGGGGATCCCGACCGAAACGGTCGACCCCGCCACCGCTCGCGAGGACGCGCCGGGGCTCGCGGACGAGGTCGACCGGGTGATGCGGGTTCCCGACGGCGTCGTTTACCCGTCCCGGCTGATCGCGGCCAACGCCCTCGACGCGGAGGCACACGGCGCGACGATCCACCCGCACGCGCCCGTGGAGTCGATCGCGGTCGAGGACGGGAGCGTGACCGAGGTTCGCCTCGGCGGGTCGGTCGACGGGACCGTTCGGCCGGCGTACGTCGTGAACGCCGCGGGTGCGTGGGCCGGCGAGGTCGCCGCGATGGCCGGACTCGAGGTCGAGATGCAGCCGACCCGCGGCGTGATGGTCTCCGTCGAGTACGACGGCTTGGGACCGGTGTTGAACCGCTGTCGCGACCCCGACGACGGTGACATCGTCGTCCCACACGGGGACGAGGCCGTGCTCGGGACGACGAGCGTGCCCGTGAACGACCCTGACGACTACGAGCGAGCGCGTTGGGAGGTCGAGACGTCGATCGAGGAGTGTGCCGCCATGCTCCCACCCGTGGCCGACGCGCCGGTCGTCCGCGAGTGGTGGGGAGTCAGGCCGCTGTACGCGCCGGACGAGGCCGAACGCGGCGGGCGAGGCATTTCCCGTGGGTTCTTCCGGCTGGACCACGCCGCTGACGGCGTCGACAACGCGGTCAGCGTCGTGGGCGGGAAGCTCACGACCTACCGGTTGATGGCGGAGTCGACCGCGGATCTCGCGTGTGAGCGTCTCGGCGTCGACGCCGAGTGTGTGACCGCCGACCGCCAGCTCGCCGGAGTCGACGACCCAGAACGCCTCGACGCCGCTATCGCCGAGTTCGACGGGCAAGGCCCGACCGACGTCGACGTGGTCGAACCGGCCGACTGACGGTTCGTGGACTCTCGACGACGGAGGACCTCCGAGCGGCGAGTGAATGCCGGAGCACAGACGGATCCCCGAGACGTCGAAACGCTCGTGTGGTTTTATACTCCCGTGTGACCGCTCGACGTGTATGTCAGCCGTCTCCATCGGGAGCCGTCAGGATCGGTCGACAGGTCAGACGCGTGATCGGAGCCCTCCGTTCGGACGATCCGGACCGGGAGCGCGGCGATGACCCCGAGCGCGCCTCTCGCGCTCGTCCCACTCCTCGTCGTCGCCGTCCTCCTCGTCGGGTTGTTGTGGCCCGCCTCGCGGGCGATGCCCGTTGCGTGGGCCGCCGCTGCAGTCATCGCCTTCCTCGCGTGGGACATGCCCGTCGAGTGGATCGCGGCGGCGTCGATCGACGGCGCGATGGCGGCCGTCGAGATCCTCTGGATCGTCTTCGGCGCGCTCGTGTTGTTGTACACGCTCATGAACTCGGGGGCAGTCGACCGGATCAACGCCGCCTTCGCGTCGATCAGCGACGATCGTCGGGTCCAAGTCGTTCTTCTCGGGTTCTTCCTCGCAACGTTCATCGAAGGGGTCGCCGGGTTCGGCACGCCGGCGGCCGTCGTCGCGCCGCTTCTCCTGGCGCTCGGGTTTCCCGCGCTCGCGGCGGTGGTCGCGGCGCTCGTCGGTCACGCCGTCGCGACGGTGTTCGGCGCGGTCGGGATCCCGGTCGTGGTCGGGTTCGAGCAGCCACTGGACAACGTCGCCGAGGCGATCGCCGCCGGAGGATTCGACTCGGTCGGTGCGTACGCCGTCGCCGCCGGCGGGTGGGCGGCGGTGTTCAACGGGATCCTCGGAACGTTGATGCCGCTTTTCGCCGTCGGTATGGTCGTCTACTTCTTCGGGGCGACCGAGCCGGCGGATCGGTCGCTCGCGCCCGTCCGTGAGGTCCTCCCGTTGTGTCTGTTTGCCGGGTTCGCGTTCGCGATTCCGTACGTCGCGGCCGCGTGGCTCATCGGTCCCGAGCTCCCCTCGATCTTCGCTGCGATGGTCGGCGGGGGCGTCGTCGTCGCCGCGCTCTCCGCCGGCTACTTCCTTCCCGAGGAGGAGTGGGAGTTCCCCGACCGCGAGGAGTGGCCGGACCACTGGGTCGGCAGCATCGAACCCGGAAGCGACGAGGCCGACGCGACCACCGAGACGATCGATTCCGGTACGGAGTCGATGTCGATCCTGCGGGCGTGGTCGCCGTATCTCGTCCTCGTCGTCCTGCTCGTCGGCACCCGCGTGATCGAGCCGGTCGAGACGTTCCTGCAGGACGGTCCGGGAATGGCGATCGAGTGGACCGCGATCCTCGGGACGGACGTCACCGGCGCGATCGCGTGGGCATACGTCCCCGGCACGTGGCTCCTCGTCAGCGCACTCGTCGCGATCCCGCTGTTCGGAATGGATCGGGGGGCAGTGAGTGATGCGTGGCGGGAGGCGGGATCGAAGATCGTCTCGCCGGCGGTCGCGCTCGTGTTCGTCATCGCGATGGTGGAGATCATGTTACAGACCGCCGACGCGCCCGCCAGCATCGCCGACGGGAGCATGATCGTCGTGCTCGCCGACGCCACCGCCGCGACGTTCGGTGCCGCCTATCCGTTCTTCGCGCCGGCCGTCGGCGCGCTCGGCGCGTTCATCGCCGGCTCGATCACCGTGAGCAACATCACGTTCACGGCGTTCCAGTTCGAGGTCGCCGCCGGGCTCGGCCTCCCGACGCAGTTCCACGTGGCCGCCCAGAGTGCCGGCGCGGCGATCGGAAACGTGATCGCGATCCATAACGTGATCGCCGCGCTCGCGACAGTCGGACTCGTCGGGAAGACCGGGCGGGTGATACGGCTCAACCTGATCCCGTTGACGTACTACCTCGTCGCCGGCGGACTCCTAACCGGGCTGTTCGTCTACGTCCTCGCGCCGGCAACGTTCTGAGCCACCGCGGGGGCTTGAAGCGGACGTCCCGCCGCGGTCACACGTCGTCGCGGTCGGTCGTGAGCCGCCGCCGAAGGACGTATCCCGCGCCTCCGATCCCGGCGAGCGCACTCACTACCCCGAATCCGGGGACCTCGTCGTCGACATCCGCCGCGCCGGCATCGGCGTCCGCTTCTCCACCGCCGTCCGCCTCCTCATCGCCATCGCCGTCCGCCTCCTCATCGCCATCGCCGTCCGCCTCCTCATCGCCATCGCCGTCTGCCCCCTCGTCACCGTCGTCGTCCACTTCTCCGTCTTCATCGTCGTCCGTGGAATCGGCCGGCTCACCGACCTCCAAACCGTAGCTGGTAGATTCCTGCGTTCCGCCCTCGTACGAGACGGCCATCACGACGCGATAGGTTCCGGGCTCCTCGAAAACGTGGGTGACGGTCTCGCCGGCGGCCGTTCCACCGTCATCGAACTCCCAGGTGATCGCGTTGGCCTCCCGGTCGACCGGAAGGGACGCGGCATCGAAGGTGACGGTCTCACCGGCCGCGGGCGATTCGGTCCCGACGTGGAGTTCCACGTCGCTCGTGAGATCCTCACCGAACTCGGAGACGGTCTCGCCCTCGATGCTGCGTCGATGGAACTCGACGATGTCGTCGTAGGCGGGACGAGGCGTATGCCCGGCGTCTCGGTACACGCGGAACTGCGCGTCGACGCCCGCCTCCGCGTACAGCTCCTGTGACCGGACGAACCGTTCCGTGATCATGTCCTCGCCGTACACGTCGAGCGCGAGCTGTCTGAGGTCGTCGTCGGTCCACGCGTCATCGAACGGGATCGTATCGTTCGTGTCCTCCTCACCCATGTAGAGGAGCTGGTTCACGTCGTCGACGGCATCGAGATCGACGGGGTCACCCGTGTACGACTCGACGTCCGCGATCCCGACGTGGAACGGGAGCGGCTCCCCGCCGACCGACTCCTTCGGGAGCAGCGGCATTCCGTTGAGCCCGCCAGCCGTGACGGACAGCACGCGTTCGGGGTGAAGGAACGTGAACCGATCGACGAACGTTCCCGACGCGGAGAACCCGTTCAACGCGAGGTCATTAGTGTCCCGTCGCACCGGATACGTTTCGGTCGCGTCGGTGATCCGGTCCTGTGCGTCCGCCACCATGTGGAGGACCTGTTCGTCGATCCGTTCGAGCGGACCGTCCTCGATACCGAGCGTCGTCTCGTCGAGCGCGTGCGTGTAATGACGCCAGTCGACCGGGTCCTCGGCGGGCCGGGGGAACACGGGGACCACGAGCGGGACGCCGATCCGATCGGCGAACGGTTGGTTCGATTCGAAGATGCTCTCGGCCGCCGCTCGATGGACCTCGAGGTCGTCGTCCACGGTTCCGGTGTTCACCGGCTCGACCAACACCGGCCGCTCGCGGTCGCCGATCGCGTCCGGCGCGTAGAGATAGTACGGATACTCGAACCCCGCTGCGGGATCGGCATCCACGAGCTGCGGATCGATCCCCTCGTGTGTGTCCGGCGGGTCCACGACGGTGATCGTCGCCGTCTCGCTGACCTGTCGTGAACCGTTCGATTCCTGGAGCCGTGCGGTGAGCTCGTGTTCGCCCGCCTCCATCGGCGTGTCTCCGGGTCGCAGGGTGACGTCCTCGTGAGTCTCGCCGGCGTCCACGTTCAGACGTCCTCGAGGGCCCCCGACGACGTCGTCGAATCCCTCGTCGCCGATGACGACGAAGCCGTCGAACTCCGTTTCGACGAGCGACACCACGAGTTCAGTCCCGTCCGTCGTCTGGTCCTCGAAGACGAGGCGTGATTCGGTGCCCTCGTCGGTATCCGCGATACGTTCGGGGCGATCGGCCGTGCCGCCACCGACGGCCCCGTATCCGGCGAGTGCCGTGGACGCGCCGAGAACGATACCGCGGCGCGAGAGGGCAACCGGACCCGTCTCACGCACGTTCGAAACGGGCGAATCGATGGGAGCCATCGGGCGTACCACGCTGTGGATCACATATAATTGTACTGCACCGAAAGCGCGCGCCTCGGCGTTCCGTGTCAGCGACGGCTGGGGATCGGCAACGACCGAAGAGGACGAACCGCGAAAACGCCTCAGAAGAGGTAGAACAGCGGGAAGAGGAACACCCAGACGATGTCCACGAAGTGCCAGTAGAGACCGAAGTACTCCACCGGCCGCTCGTCATCCATGTACGCTCCCTGATACGCGCGATACATGAGGAAGCCGGCGATGAGTAATCCGCCGATCACGTGGACCGCGTGAAGGCCGGTGGTCACGAAGTAGACCGACGCTTGGATCGGGGAGTACGGCTGGTCGGCAGCGACGGTACTGAGGAAGACGCCGTCGACGTAGATCTTCGTCCACCACTCCCACGCCTTCACCGCGAGGAAGGTGAACCCGAGCAACGTCGTGGCACCCAGCGTCGCCAACAGCCCCTTTCGGCTCTTCCGATGGGCAGCGACCAACGCGAGGATCACCGTGAACGACGAGGTGAGCAGCACGAACGTGTTGATCAGTCCCGGCAGCGAGTCGGGGATGGGGGTCCACGTTCCCCAGCCGGCGTTGTACCGGATGAAGACGGCCGCCGAGATGAACGCCCCGAAGACGATCACGTCCGAGGCGAGGAAGAACCACATCCCCAGTTTCACCTTCTCGACGCCGTTGAACGGCCACCGCTCGGCGAACTCACTGGGCGGCGCATAGAACTCCTCCATACCCCACTTCCAGCCGGTCCAGATCAGGGCAAGGAGACCGAGAACGGTGAGTAGCGGATAGAACGGGTTCGAGATCGCGACCGAGAGCTCCGTGATCGCGTTCCCGAAGATGAACTCCGTCGACTCGTTGAACCCGGAGAGCCCGAGCAGCATGATCCCGGTCGCCAGCGACAGCGCGAACGGCCAGATGCTGGCGTGGCTCGGGTGTTTGTCCCAGTACGGGTACTCACGGATGTGCTCGGAGTGGCTGTCACCCCCATCGGTGACGGCATCGCCGTTCTCGTCCGTCTTGACCGCGGGGCCACCGTCCGGGACGTAATCCTTCACGAACTCCAGCTTGCCGGAGGCGTAGGAGGGACGGTTGGGCCAGTTCTCGAGCGGCGGCGGGGAGGAGACCGCCCACTCCGCCGTCCGCGAGTAATCCCATGGGTTGTCGCCCGCCTCCGGCCCGGAGACGTACGACTTCGCGAGGTTGTAGAACATGATGAAGAAGCTGAACCCGAGGATGAACGCGCCGATGGTTCCAACCTGATGGATCCCCTGGAATGCAGGATTGTACTCGAACACCCGGCGGGGGGTCTCCCACGCGAGAAACATCGAGAAGTACACCATGTTGAAGCTGATGAAGAAGATCACGAAGTGGACCTTCCCGAGGAACTCGTCGTACATTTTCCCCGTCATCTTGGGGAACCAGTAGTAAACGCCGCCGATCAGTGCTGTTGCACCGCCGAACATCACGTAGTGGAAGTGCGCGACGACCCAGTAGGTGCCCCGGAACTCGTAGTCGAGGACGATAGCACCGAGGAAGACACCGGTGATACCCCCGAGAATGAAAAGCAGGAGCGCACCGAACGCGAAGAGGAACGGCGTCGTGAACTGAATCCGCCCCTTGATCAGCGTGTAGATCAGTGCGAACACCAACAGATCGAAGGGGAGCGAGATGCCGATGGTGGTCGCCATCATCAGCGTCTTGATCTCCAGGTTAATCGTCGTGAGGAACATGTGGTGCATCCACACGAGGAACGACTGGACGGCGATCAGACAGATAGAGATGATCACCCACTTCCGGCCGACGAGCCGGCGTCCGGAGAACGTCTGGAACAGCTCTAACATCACCCCGAGCGCCGGGAAGAAGACGATGTACACCTCCGGGTGACCGAAGAACCACCAGAGGTGTCCCCACAGCAGCGATCCCCCCTCTGTCGCAGAGAAATACACGCTTCCGAGAACGCGATCGGCACCGAGTATCATCATCGCTGCGAGCAGGGCGGCAAACGCGAACAGCATCATCCAGACAGTTGCGAGAATGGACCAGGTGAACATCGGCATATCCATGATCCCCATGCCTTCCGCTCGCGAGTGATGGATCGACGTGAGGAAGTTCACCGTTGAGGCGGTAACACCAACGGTGAACATGGCTAACGCGAGGATAGCCCCGCTCGACCCGATGCTCGGCGTGTACATCGGAACGTTCAACGGGGCATACATCGTCCAGCCCGCGTCAAGCGTTCCGCCCTGGAAGAAGCTGATCCCGAGCAGGACGCCCGAGAACAGATACATCCAGTACGAGAGGGCGTTCAGCCGAGGGAACGCGAGGTCATCAGCCCCGATTTGGAGGGGCACGAAGTAGTTCGCAAACGCGAACGCGAACGGCGAGAGGAACCAAAAGACCATTATGAGTCCGTGTGCAGTGACGGCCTCGTTGTACGCCAGCCCGGAGAGAACGTGGTTTGCCGGGTCCCACAACTGGACTCGAATCAGCAGCGCCATGACGCCGCCGAAGAGGAGAAAGAACAACGACGTTATCAAATAGAGGATCCCAATGTCCTTGTGGTTCGTCGTGACGAGCCAGCGTTTGACGGAGGTCGTCGGCGGAAGCTCAGCCATCGTTAGTCATCCTCCTCGAAGTGGTGTTCCCACGTCTCTTGTCCCTCCTGATCGGGCTCGGTCCCGTCGTACCACTCCTCCCACTCGTCCTCGGGAAGGACCGTGATCTCACCCTTCATTCCGGAGTGGCCGGAGCCGCACAGTTCGAAACACTCGACGAGGAACGTCGCCTCGCCGCCCTGTGCTTCGACCTCTTCGGAGCTGACGGAGAACCAGTTCGTCGCCGTCTCACCGGGGATGGCGTCGGATTTTATCCGTAACTCCGAGGACCCGAAGTTGTGCCAGACGTCGCGTGAAGTCACAGCGATGTCGATCCGCTGGTCAGCGGGCACGATCAGCTCGTTCACCTCCGTGTGGCCGTTCTCGTAGATGTGGTCCCAGCCGTACTGGTACCCCTCGACGACGATCTCGATGTCACCCTCCCCGTCCGAGTCGGGACCGTCCTCGACGTAGAGTAGAAGGCCGTACGCGTACACGACGAGACTTATCACGACGATCGCGCTCAATCCGAACGAGAGGAAGAGCTTCTTGGCTTTCGGTCCGCCCTGTCCGGTCGGTAGCTCCCCCACGACGGGGGCGTCGAAATCCTCCTTCGCTTCGCTGCCGTCGTCGCGGTACTTGTACACGTTCAACAGCGTGTACGCGACCACGATGATGCCCACGAGCGTTCCTAACGCGAGGAAGACGAAGAAGATCTCGTCGAATACCTCCGCCTGCGCGCGCCAGTCGGCCCCCCCTTGCAGGATAAGTGAATCTATCATGTCGTCTCTCTGCTCTTGTACCTCCCTTGGCGATGGTGAAGTTAACTCTTGTGTACGCCCGCGATCGGAGGTGAAAACGAACCTCGTGATCGACGGTCCGGATCACCGGTACTCGGCCTCATCGGGGGCGAAACTGCCGCCCGGTGGGGAGGCATACGAAGGCTATTTGTACACGCGTCCGGACCGGACAAGTAGTAACGAGGACACCATGGTTTCGCTTACCCTCTTGAGTACGGCAGTGATGGGACTGCTCGTCGTCGGTACGTTCGTTGCCGTCGCGCGGATCGGCGGCCAGCGTACCCCGCCCGGTGCCGACGAGTCCACGGACGGATATGACGCGATGACGGCGACGATCCGTGACATCGTTCGAACGCCCGCCGTCTGGTCCGTGACGTTCGTCGTCATCACTATCGGCGTCGGCGCGCTCGCCGTGCTCGCAGTCGGTGACTTCGGACTCGTGGAAGGACTCTCCGACACCCTTCTCGGCCTCACGTACGCCGCGGTCGGACTGCTGTTGACCGGGTTCGTCTTCCTCGGTGCCTACTTCGGCGCTCGTGGCCGCGGTCTCGGAAACGCACATGGCGTCGCCGCCGGCTCCTTCGCCGCGGGCTTGGTGTTTCTGCTACTGATCGCGATCCAGCTGCTAGTCGGCGTCATCGGCTGAATCGGGCGGCAACGCCGGACGTTTCTGTGTCTCCGGACGGCTCCGGTCCATGGAACTCCTCGCAGTCGGTCGGTCGGTTCCTCGATCGGGTCGTACCGCCACTGACGATGGAGTACGGGAGTGGGTATATCGAGATGGTAGATCGGTTGTTTATAAGTAAACGAGTGGAGTTGCTGTCGGCTGTTTATAAGTGGACAGTGGTGCTGCGGTGAGGACTTCCAAAGCCCCAGCCGGGAGGGCGGCGCACGCTCGTTGCGCTCCTCAGTCGCTCGCGATGCTCACTCCTTGCGGTGCTTACGTTCGC
>LFFM01000646.1_pt1 | contig 24408 bp, 19 predicted proteins | sample 643131 | NCBI WGS metagenome assembly LFFM01 (sample SAMN03777445, study PRJNA286221) | soda lake metagenome | biome: soda lake; feature: Kulunda steppe; material: water; isolation source: sample Tc-Br brine of Tanatar trona crystallizer | place: Russia: Kulunda steppe | collected 2011-07
CCGCACCGCATCGCGTCGCCCCGCGACCTCCCTCGCGGACTCCTCGCGACCTCGCTGCGCTCGGCCGCTCGGAGGCACGCCACCGCATGAGTCTTTTATCAGCGATCGTCGCCGCCGCTCACTCTCTTTTAAATGTAATCTCGCCGTCAGCGATATGATATACCCACTCCCGGTATCGATCACTAAGCGCTCTTCACCGGACGGTTGTTTCAGACTGTATAATGTCTGAAAATGGTATTTCAACAGAGCCAAGTAACACTAACTGGTTCCGTGTTGTCCGGAACGCCGTCTCGTGGCTCGGCGGCGAAACGATGATGGTCACGCCTCGAGAGGTCTCCGTATGGACGATCAGCGTACGGCCATCGTCACCGGGGCAGCGAGCGGTATCGGTCGAGCGACGGTTGAGCGATTACTGACGGTAGACGCATACGACCGGATCGCCGCGTTCGACATCGACGAGAGCGTTCGGGAGGGGTTCGACACGTCCGTCGTCACACACGTCGTGGACGTCGCAGACCCGATCGCCGTGGAGGACGCGGTCGCCGCGCTCGAATCGGACGGGACCGTCGAGTCGGTCGCGAACTGTGCGGGGATCTCACAGTCCGGGTGGATCGATGAGATCTCTCCGGACGATTGGGATCGCGTGGTCGACGTCAATCTGAAAGGCCCGTTCAACCTCTCCCGCGCGGCCGGACCGGCCATGTACGACCGTGGTCGTGGTACGTTCGTGACGGTCTCGAGCGGTGCCGGCCAGCGTGGCAGCCTCAGCGGGGGGGTCCACTATTCGGCGTCGAAAGCGGGGCTGTTCGGACTCACGCGTGGACTGGCCAAACAGCTCGCACCCGCCGTTCGGGTCAACTGCGTCGTCCCCGGACTGATAGATACGCCGTTAACGACCGAGTCCGGACTGTGGGACGAGGACGGGATCGCCGCGTTCGAGTCCTCGGTCCCGCTCGAACGGATCGGCGACCCGAAAGAGGTCGCCGACGCCATCGCTTTCCTGCTCGGCTCGGAGAGTAGCTACGTCACCGGGAGCCTGCTCACGGTTGACGGCGGTGCACAGCTCTCCTGACCGTCTCACGATCTGGCGTCGAGAAACGCCTCGGCGTGTCCGATGGCCTCCTCGAGCCGATGACACAGCCGGTTAGCCGCACGCTGGACGGACACTTCGGTGAAGCGGCGGTTACGACCGGATCGATCCGGTAACGCTTCGGCCGTTCGCAGCTCGGGTAATCGATCGTGTGGAAGTGCCAGGTCCTGACCGTACTCGTCGCCCTCGACGTACAACGCCGGCACGAGGACGTTCCCGATCGCGACCTGTAGGTCTTCGGCAGCAGCGAGGGTGCCCGCGTCCGTATCCGCATCCAACGTATCCAGCTCCCTGTATACGTCATCCAGCACGGCGTCGAGATCGTCGAGCCGGTCGTGGACCTCCGGGAAGCGCCTGTCGCTGGCCGTCTCGATCTCCGCCAGCGTCTCGCGGATCTCCGCGGCGGTCGCACGGAAGTCGTGCGGTAGCACCGGGGCGTTGCAGATCCGGGAGGCGATCGTCACGAACAGCCGTGTCTCCTCGGTGAGGACGTTCAGATCGACCTTATCGCGTGTATCCGCGGGCGTGTGCCACCACCACCCGCCGCCGATCGGCCCGCCGTCCTCGGTCCCCGGTTCGAGTCGAGCGCCCGACAGGATCGAACTCACGCCGGTTCCCCAGAACGACTGATCCGAGTTGCGGCCCGGACGGTCGTCGCCGAGAAAGCTCCCCTCGTCATCGCGCGGATCCAGTGACGTCCCGGCCGCGATGGCGTCGAAGTGTTCGTCCTCCAGCTCGGCCATGTGCTGGTACCAGATACCATCAGCGCCCTGGAGTCCGTTCAGATCCAAGTGGAGGTACGCGACGCCGTTCTCGCGGATATCGAGCCACTCCCGATCGGCGAAAGAGGCGCTTCCGGCGTATCGACCGGTCGAGTGACCGGGCCAGAAGCCGAAGAGGAGTCCGCGGTTCGGATCGGCGTCCGCGAACACGCGCGCGAGTTCCAAGGTGGCCGCCATCGCGGTCGCGTTGTCGGTGATCCCCTCGTGCCAGGAGTCGACGTGATTGCCGACGATCATGTATCGATCGCTCTCGACCCCTTCGATCCGTCCGATCGGGCAGGGAAGCGTCTCGAGCTCCGTCGTCACGGTCGTGTGCACGGTCAGCTCGACGGCAGTGCCCGCGACTCGCTCGGTAAGCCACGCTGCGTCCGACTGGTGTATCTGAACGACCGGGAGCGTGGGTATGCGGTCGCGCTGCTCGTATGGCGGCGTTCCCCACGTCGGCGTAACGATCATCTCGTAGAGGTGATCGGTGCTGAGTGACTCGTATACGACCGCGGCTGCACCCCCCTCGTCCAACCGTTCGACCGGTTCCGGAGTCGGAAACCCCTTCGTGATAACGATCCGGTTCTCGACGTCGGCCCGAGCGAGCGCGTCCTCGGTAATCTCGGGCACGTGCACGAGTTCTCCGGCGATGCCCGCCGCCGGCGTGCTCCCGCTGAAGGACGTCGTGATCGCGGCGTCGATCGTTTTCGCACGCGGTTTCGTCACTTCGATTCGAGCGTCCTCCGGGACGCTTACCAACGTTTCCGCGGTCAGTAGGTCGGCGCTCACGCCCGCCTCATCGAGACGCTCGATCACGTACTCCGCAGCCTCCCACTCGTCGTCCGTTCCCGAGACACGTTCGAGACCTTCGAACGCATCCACGTCGGTACGAAGGCGATCGACGTCGACTGCCGCGCGGAGCGATTCCTCCGCTCGTCGGTCTACTGCGTCGTGCATGGAAGTGTTTTCGCGGACGTCGTCTTAACTATCAGGGTGGTCAGCCGTCGAACGCCGGTAACACGTCCTCGGCGAACAGTACCAGTCCGTCCGTTCGCGGGAAGTCGACGAACTCGAGAACTATCTCTTCGATGCCGAGGTCGACGAACGCGGCCAGCTGGTCACGGACCTGTTCTGGCGTCCCGACGAGCGCGAACTCGTCGTCCGCGATACGGTCCGGTTTGAATCGCGGCACCCGTTCGAGAAGTCGTTGAGCCGCAGCTTCGGTCGGAGCGATGACACAGCGTGCGAACCACGACTTCGTGATCGCGTCGAAGTCGGTGTCGTACGTCTCACAGTGTCGTTCGAGGACGTCGAGCTTGTGGGACATCACGTCGATCGGTCCCCAGAAGTTCCACAGGTCCGCGTGTTTCGCGGCGATACGGAGCGTGAACTCCTCGCCGCCCCCGCCGATCATTATCGGTGGATAGGGGCTCTGTACCGGATGTGGTCGGCAGACCGCGTCCGTCACCTGTACGTACTCGCCGTCGTAACTGGCGCGATCGGTCGTCCAGAACGCCTTCATCAGCTCGAGCGTCTCCTCGAGCTCCCGAAGGCGATCGGGTGCGGTCGGCCAGTCGTATCCGTACGCCGCGGCTTCGTCCTCCTTCCAGCCGGCCCCCATTCCCAGCCGAAGCCGTCCGTCGCTGATCCGGTCCAGCGTCGCGGCCGTCTTCGCCAGCAAGGGCGGGTGTCTGAGAACGTTGTTGATCGTCTTGGGGTACAAGTACACCGACTCCGTCGCGCCGGCGATGCCCGCGAGCGTGACCAGACACTCGGTGGTCGGTCCGTCACCGGTCATGAGGTGATCGGGAACGGCAACGCCGTCGAAGCCCGCTCGCTCGGCGGCGACCGCGTATTCGCGCTGGCGCTCCCACGTGATCGCGTCACAATCCGGGAGCGTGCTGTACTCCGAGCTGCCACAGCTCGTCGGCACGTTGACTGCGAACTCCATATGTGGTTGATTCGATAACTGGTAGCATAAACCTATACGTCGGGATCCACACTCTCGGCCAGCAGCACGGGATTCTTGACCCCTCGCAGCTGACTGGATGTCGATGAACGGCCACAACCCCGACCGGGAAACGACCAACCACTTCGCGGAAGCGAGTCGCCGGGCCGTGCCCGCACGCGTGGCCGAACGGGCACCCGTCGTCTCGGTGTCAACCGATGCGGAGACGTACGCGCCGGGCGAGGCCATCGAATTCACGGTCGCGATACGAAACAGACTCCCCGTGCCGGTGGAAGTATCCACCGCGGATCGTCGTGTCTGGTCGTGGGCGGTCGACGGGTTCGAGGAGGCCAGCGACGAGAAACGGCACGTCGCGGCGGTGACGAACGTGCTCGAGCTCCGCGGTCTGGAAACGAAGCGGTTCACGAGACGGTGGGACGGTCGTGTCCGCCGGTCCGACGGTGTCGACGGGCTCGCCCAGTGGGTACCGCTCGCGCGCGATACCCATCGACTCCGCGCCTGGCTTCACACCGACGTCACGAATCGGGTCGTCGAGGACGAAATCGAGTTCGTCGTCGAGTAGGAGACGGGACGGATGAGTCGTGTGCTGTCCGATCTCTATTCGTCCGTTTCCGACTGCGGATCGTACCGGTGGCAGGCGACCTGACGGGTGTCCTCTGGGTCCGAAAGCCGATGCGTTTCGACCGCCTGCAAGCAGACGCTCGGCTCGATGAACGCCTCGTGGAGCGTGGCGGCCGCGTCCTCCCATTCATCGGCACCGGCCGCATCGGTCGCCGCTACCAGGCGGTCGCCGACGTGCCCCGCTGGCACTCCCTCAGGGAACGCTGCAGCGAGCGCCGCATCCGCATCGTCGGAAGCGAACTCCCGGCGATCGATCGTCCGGACGTACTCGAGTACGTCCTGCCAGATCTCCGTATCGAGGTCGATATCGTCCGGGGGAATGAACGCCGGACACCGTGGATGGAAGTGACAGCCTTTCGGTGGGTCTGCAGGACTCGGGACCTCGCCGCGAAGGTTGCGACGCCCACGGGCCGCGTCGGGATCGGGGATCGGAATGCCGTCGATGAGGCCACGAGTATACGGGTGCTTCGGGTCCGTGAACACCTGCTCGGTGTCGCCGAGCTCGACGATGCGGCCGAGGTACATTACGGCGACACGGTCGCTGATATACCGTATGACGCTGAGGTCGTGACTGATGAACAGATACGTGAGTCCGAACTCCGCCTGAAGGTCCTCCATGATCGACAGCACCTTCGCTTGGACGCTCACGTCGAGACCGGAGACCGGTTCGTCACACACGACGAACTTCGGATCGACCGAAAGCGCTCGCGCGAGATTCACTCGCTGACGCTGTCCACCGGAGAACTCGTGTGGGTAGCGATTGTACTGTGAGGCGTCGAGTCCGACCTTGCCTAGTAGTTCCTCGACGCGTTCACGTCGGGTTTCCGCGTCGTACATTCCGTTGACACGCATCGGCTCCGCGACGATCTCGCCGATCGTCATTCGCGGATCCAGCGACGACTGTGGGTCCTGAAACACCATCTGGATGTCGCGACGCTTGCGTCTGAGCGATTCGCCCGAGAGGTCGGTCAGATCGGTGCCGTCGAAGATGATGCTGCCACCGCTCGGTTCGAGCAGCCGGACCACGGTTTTCGCGAGAGTGCTCTTGCCACAGCCCGACTCGCCGACGAGCCCGAGCGTCTCCCCCGGGAAGACGTCGAAGCTGACGCCGTCGACGGCCCGGACGGGATCGGACGAAAGGTCGAGCGACGGACGACCGCCCTCGAACGATAGCGAGACGGATCCGAACAGTCCCTGGCTCGAATCGAAGTATTTTCGAACGTCGCGAAGTCGGACGAGCGGTGGCTCGGCGTCGGGATCGGCCGCTTTCGTGTCGAACTCGTCAGTAGGGGCCGTCATGCGTTCCGCTCCGTGGTCGCGTCGTTCTCGATCGGCTCGCTGTCGTCGTACCCGACGTCGAACGTCTCGTACTTCACGCAGCCAACGGTGTGGTCCGAGCCGGCGTCGGCGGTCGGTGGTCGCAAGTCCGGGCGGACCTCCGTACAGACCTCGCGCGCCTCCGGACAGCGCGTGTGGAACCGGCAGCCGGACGGTGCGTTCCGCGCGTTCGGCATCAGCCCCGCGATCGACTCGAGCTGGTCCTGTTTACGGTCCGGTCGTGGCACCGATCGCAGCAATGCTTCGGCGTAGGGATGTTTCGTCCGCTTGAACAGATCGTGGACCGGTGCGGACTCGACGATCTCACCGAGATACATCACGTTTACGCGGTCACACAGGTCCGCCACGACGCTCATGTCGTGGGTGACCCAGATGAAGCTCGTGTCGTACTTGCTCTTGAGATCGTCGACGAGATCCAGAATCTGCCCCTCGACGGTGACGTCGAGCGCCGTCGTCGGCTCGTCGGCGATGATGAGGTTCGGCCGGCACGCGAGCGCCATGGCGATCATGATACGTTGGCGCTGGCCTCCGGAGAACTGGTGTGGGTACTCGCCGTAGCGGTTCTCGGGATCCGGGATCCCAACCTCGCGAAGCATTTCGATCGCCTCGTGTTTCGACTCACGCTTCGTGAGGTCACGGTTGAACTCGATGAACTCCCGGAGCTGGCCACCGATCGTGTACACCGGATTCAGACTCTCCATCGGGTCTTGGAGAATGATAGCGATCTCGTTGCCACGGATCTGGCTGCGCATCTCCGCGTCGGAAAGCGAGTCGTCGCTCGGTGTGATTTCACCGTCCGAACCTTCCTCGACTGCGTAGATCGTCCGTCCGTCGTATCGGATCTCCCCGGAAACGATCTGGCCCGGCTCCTCGACGAGCCCGAGCACGCTGGAGACGGCGACGCTTTTTCCTGCGCCGGACTCTCCGACGAGCCCGACGACTTCTCCCTCATACACTTCGAAGGAGACGCCGTCGACTGCGCGAACGACGCCGGTTTCCGTAAAGAACTGTGTTTTTAGGTTCGATACCTCCAGAATCGGTGTTTCAGTCATATTAGTTCTTGATCCGTGGATCGAGTGCGTCTTGGAGGCCGTCGCCGAGCAGGTTGAACGCGACTACCGTCGTCAGGATCGCGAGCCCGGGCCAGACGCTGTACATCGGGGCGGGTAACATGAAATCACGCGACTGTGCGAGCATCTGTCCCCACGAGGGTGTCGGCGGTTGGGCTCCGAAGCCGAGGAACGAGAGGCCGGCGATGATGAGGATGCTGACACCGATCTGGAGCGTCGCCTGCACTAGGACCGGCGCGAAGCTGTTCGGGATGACGTGATCGCGAATTATCTGATGGTCGCGTGCACCGGCTACCTTCGCGGCGTCGATGTACTCCTCTTCCCGCACGCTCACCACGCGCGAGCGGATGAGACGGTTGAAAACCGGTATCGAGATGATGCCAACGCCGATCATCGCGTACGTGATCTCACGACCGAACGCGGTCATGAATGCGATGACTAACACGAGGAACGGGATCGCGTACAGTGCTTCGGTGAGCCGTTGGAGGACGTCGTCAACGCGACCGCCGTAGTAGCCGGAAACGGCACCGATGAGCGTTCCGCCGACGAGACCGATCCCCGTCGCGGCGAACCCGGCAGTGATCGCGATTCGGGTACCGTAGACGAGTCGAGTGAGGATGTCCCTGCCGCGGTGGTCGGTTCCGAGCGGGTGCTCGACCGTCCCGGGGCCGTACGTCGTTTCCATCCCGATCGGCGGGAGAAGCCGCTCCGCTTGGGCCGGATCCCGCTCAGGATGATAGAGAACCCGCTCCGCGAACGCGTAATCCAGGAAGTAGTAGTCTATCGTCGTGAACACCGCAACGGCCGTGATCAGGAGGATGACGTACATGCCGATGCGTGCGGACGTGTCCTTCCGAACCTGGGCGACGGTGTGCCGGAGTCCGTACTCGCGCGGGTGTTCCTCGGTAGCGTCTTGCCGTTTGAGCTGTTCGTCGCTCGCTTGCGACATCACTCCTCACCCCCGTAGGTGACCCGCGGGTCAACGTACGCGTACGCGATGTCGGTGATTATCACGCCGATCACGTAGGTAAGACCGAACACGATCGTCGTTCCCATCACGAGTTCGTAATCCTGGTTGTTGATCGCTTGGATTATGAGGCGTCCCATACCGTTGATCTCGAACACCGTCTCGATGAGGACGGCGCCGCCGAGGGCGGTACTGAGCCCAAGACCGACGATCGTGATGACGGGGAGCTGTGCGGCACGGAACGCGTGGCGCCGGAGGATGCGTCGCTCCGGAATCCCGTACGCTCGTGCGAGCGTGACGTAGTCTTCACGGAGGGATTCGAGCATCGATGACCGTTCGATCCGTGTTATCTGTGCCATCTGGAGCGTTCCGAGCGCGATGGTCGGAAGTATGAGGTGGTGCACGGACATACGGAGAACGTCCAAGCGGGACTCCGCACCACGGATCGATGTCGGGTCGCTCCACGGGAGAACGATACCCGTTGCCGGAAACATGCCCAAGTAGAACGAAAAGACGATGATCAACAGGAGCCCGATCCAGAACGAGGGCGTCGAGACGCCGATCAACGAGACGATCCGCGAGACGTGATCGGTCGGCTTGTTGCGACGCTTCGCTGAGAGGACGCCGAGCGGCACCGACGCCGCGATCGCGAACCCGAACGCCGAGAGCGTGAGCATCACCGTCACTGGAAGCCGTTCGAGGATCTTCTCGGCGACCGGTACTCCATAATGAATGCTGTGTCCGAGGTCGCCCTGGACCACGCCCGCGAGATAGATGAGGAATCGCTCGTGGAGCGGACGGTCCAGCCCGTAGCGTGCTTGAACCTCTTCGATGAGCTCGGGCGGAGCGTCCGGGCCGAGAAAGATCGAGACCGGATCGCCCGGAATGCTGTTCGTGAGAAGGAACGTTACCGTGATGACGATGAACATCACTGGTATCGCCTGCAGTAGTCGCCAGAAGAGGTAACGGAGGAGTTTCACGGCTCCTCCCGTGTCCCATGGATGGCCATAACCGACCGCGAACCGACGGCGAGCAGGGGGGTTTCGATCCCTCTATGCTCGATCGGTCGTGAACGAGGGCGGGATAGCATGATCCGTGGTACCACTACTTCAGAATTGGAGAGAGGAACAGTAAAATACGTTTCGGTCGGATCGCCTCGCGACGACGTGACCGCCGCCCGATCTCGTTTCGTTGATCACGTTCGATCCTGACATGAGATACGATGTCTCGTGACAAACAATTATATATCGTCGACGGAATTAGTTTCCATGGCTTCAAGCCCCACCGATAGCGCCGCCGTTTACGAGCAGCTCGTGGACCACTACGCCGACGTCATCCACCTCGATCGCACCGACGACGTCCTGTTCTGGGACCAGCAGGTGATGATGCCGGAGGGAGGAACGCCGGCGCGATCGGAACAGCGATCCACGATATCGTCTCTCAGGCACGATCTGATCACCGACGAGGCCCTCACGGACGCGCTCGACGCTCTCGAGGACGCGGACCTCGACACGGATCGTGCGGCGGTCGTTCGGGAGATCCGCCGCGAGCACGAGCGTGAGTCGGCAGTTCTGGGCGATCTCCAGCGACGTCTCTCGAAAGCAATAAGCGATGCGACACCGGTCTGGCGTGCGGCTCGCGAGAACGATGACTTCGAGTCGTTCGTTCCCGAGCTCGAGACCATCGTCGAGCTCCGTCGTGAACAGGCCGAACGAATCGATCCGGACGCCGAACCGTTTGACGTGATATTCGCGGAGTACGAGCCGTACCTCTCGGTTGACACCGTCGAGACGATGCTTCACGAGCTCCGTGATGCGCTCGTTCCGCTCATCGAGGAGATCCGAGCATCGGACGTCGACCCGGCCGCCGGCGTGTTTACTGGAACCTTCGATCCCGAGTCACAGTTCGCGCTCTCCCAGGACGTGCTCGACCTCGTGGGCGTCGACTGGGATCGGACCCGACTCGATACCTCGACGCATCCGTTTTCGTTCGGCAATCAGTACGACGTGCGTATGACCACGCGGTTCGACGAGCGAATACCTGTCGACGGACTCACGAGCACCCTCCACGAGTTCGGTCACACTGATTACACGCAGGGACTGCCCGATGATGCGTACGGCACGCCGCTCGGGAGTCCGCGGAGCCACGGCATTCACGAGTCACAGTCCCGATTCTGGGAGAACCACGTCGGACGCACGGAGGCGTTCTGGGAGCTGATACGACCGTTGCTCGTCGACTACTTCCCGCAACTCGAAGAGTCGTCCGCGCGAGAGCTGTACGCTGCCGCCAACCAGGTCTACGAGGACAACTACATCCGCGTCGAGGCGGACGAACTCACGTATCACATGCATATTCTGCTCCGCTTCGAGATCGAGCGCGACCTGATCAACGGCGATCTCGCCGTCGCGGACGTCCCACACGTGTGGAACGACAAGATGGAGGAGCTTCTCGGGATCCGTCCTAGCACCGATACGGAGGGGTGTCTACAGGACATTCACTGGTCGCTCGGCCGCATCGGGACGTTCCAGAACTACAGCGTCGGCAGCGTATTCGCCGCACAACTGGACGCCACGCTCCAGGACGACTCGGGCGACACGGAAACGCTCATCCGAAACGAGTCGTTCGACGAGATACACCGATGGCTCACCGATGCCGTACATCGGCACGGACAGCGGTACACGACCGACGAACTGATCGAGGTCGCGACCGGCGAACCGCTCACTGCGGAGTACTTCATCGACGCGATGGAGACGAAGTACGCGGACATCTACGAGCTGTGACGATGGTCAACGACTCGTTGTACGAGAACGACGCACCCTTCCTCGACGGCGACGACCGGTCGGTGTTCGACGCGGTGCAGCGTGACCGCCTGTGGGAGGATCTCGAGGCGTTCACAGAGCTCGAGCGCGTCTCGGGCACCGAGGACGAACGCCAGGCGGCGGCCTACTTGCGTCGCCAGCTCGTCGACGCGGACGTCGCTCACACGATAGCCGAACCGGAGCTGTACCTCAGCACTCCTCACGCCGCAAGCGTGGAGAGTGCTGACGGCGATCTCACGCTGGAGAGCGCCAAAACCGTCGCGTTCTCGACTGCCGGCCAGGTAACCGGCGAGGTCGTTCGGCTCGGTGCTGAGGAAACCGGCGACTCCGTGGAGTCGCTAATCGATCACTCCCTCGATATCGACGGCGTCGACGTCGCCGGGAAGGTCGTCGTTGCGGAGTCACTCATCCCGATCGATGCGATCCGACGACTTGCGGAGCGTGGTGCGGCGGCGTTCGTCGCGATCCATCCGCACGACCGGGAGCCACACGAGGGAATCGTCTCCCCCGTGTGGGGCGGGGCACCGACCTATGACCGTCGTGACGCCATTCCGGATCTCCTCGTCGCGAACGTCTCCGGTACGGATGGCGAGCGTCTGGACGCCATGCTCGCTGACGAGGGATCGCTTACGCTCGAAGTAGCGTGTGACGTCGAAACGAGGTGGACGACGTGTCCGGTGGTCGTTGCCGAGGTCAAAGCGGGGACGGGAACGGACGAGTTCGTCCTGCTACACGGTCACTACGACTCCTGGCACGTCGGGATCACGGACAACGCAACCGGGGACGCGACGCTACTCGAGTGCGCCCGCGTGCTCGAGGCACACGCTGACACGCTTGAACGCAACGTCCGGATCGCGTGGTGGCCGGGGCACTCGACCGGTCGCTACGCCGGCTCGACGTGGTACGCTGACGAGTTCGCCCACGATCTCGACCGAAACTGCGTCGCGCACGTCAACGTGGACAGCCCCGGCGTCGCCGGTGCGGTCGAGTACGAGAGTCGCGTGAAGTGGATGACTGCAGCCGAGCCGGTCGCGGTCGAAGCCGTTGGCGACGTCGCGGGCAAATCGACACACACCCGCCGACCGAGCCGTGCCGGCGACTACTCGTTCAACAACATCGGGATCCCCGGGCTTTCGTTACAGTCGTCCATCCCGGCCGAGGAGCGCGAGGAACGCGGGTACCACCTCGTCGGCGGGAGCGGGGGACACGCGGACGCGTGGCACCTCTCGACGGACACCGTGGATAAGGCCGATCCGGACGTGCTGGTTCGGGACACGCGTGTGTATTTATTGGCGACGTACCGGCTCGCGGCGCGTGAGCCGATCCCGCTCGATTACCGACGGACCGTCGCCGAGCATCGCGAGACGCTCGCCGAACGGGCCGACGCAGCCGCAGCGCTGTCGCTCGACGAGGAGTTCACCGCGCTGTGTAACGAGTACGATCGGCTGGCTGAAGCGCTCGAGGAGCTATACACCGGCGGGTACGACTTCGAGGATCTGCAGCCGGTCGCCCGGACGCTAACGCGCGTCAATTACGTTACAGAGGGCCCGTTCGACCAGGATCCGGCCGTCGGACGGCCGCGGCTTCCGACCCTTGCCACGCTGCAGGAACTACCGGGATCGACGGCTGATCGTCGGTTCGCTGCGGTCGGGGTCCGGCGCGCGATAACCGATCTCAGACACGAGATCCGTTCGCTGATCCGGACGCTTGAGGAGTAGCCGGGGTCCCCCTCCGTACGCGGACGTCGAGAGCGATCACACGGAATCGGCAACACCGAGTCACGGACGATAGATCACCGCCGGAACGCGGATCTTATTGGTCGATCCAGACGTTCGAGCCGGAGAGGTCCGAGTTCGTCGATCGGCGATCGGAGAACACCTGTGGATTCTCGGTCGAGACCGAGTGCGTCTCGAGTCCGTTGACGTAGTTTTTGACGCCCATGTTCGCACTGAGGTTGTACAGCGGGAGGTGGACGCGGTCCTCGATCATCAGCGTCACGGCCTCCTCGTACATGTCGCGGCGTTCGTCGTAGTCCGGGGAGTTTCGCGCGTCGTCGAGCAGCTCGGCGAATCGATCGTTGTCGTAGTAGGTTCCTTGGAACGCACCGTCGGGGTGGACGAGCTCGTAAATGAATCGGTCCGGATCGGGGTCACGGGCCCAGCCAAGCAGGTAGATGTTCACTTGGTCAGCGTCACCGGAATCGAAGCGTTCGAGCATCGTGCCGAAGTCGAGTCGCTGGACGTTCCCGTCGTATCCGGCCTCCGTGATGCCGTTGGCGATGGACGTGGCGACGTTCTCACGCATCGACGTCGAGGAGACGAGCACGTTACACTCCCAATCGTCCGGAACGCCGGCCTCATCGAACAGCTCTCGAGCCCGGTCGATGTCCTTGTCGTGCCACATGTCACGCCACTCGTCGACCGGCATGTCCCAGTCACGGGCGAGCGGTTCGGGAAGGATGCTGTACATCCGCTCTCCGACCGGTGAAACGTGGTTTTCGACGGCCTGGTCCAGGTCGACACAGTAGTCGATCGCCTCGCGGACGAGCTGTTTCGATACCTCGCCTTCGTTCATGTTGAACGCGGCGAACTGGTAGTTCAACTCGGGACCACTGATCATGTCCGCGTCGTCCATTCCCCGGACGGTGTCCCACAGGTCCGGCGGAATGTTGTTCGCGACGTTGACCTCGTCGTTCTGGAGCTCCGTTACCCGTGTCGTGGGCTCCTCGATGGGGACGAACTCCAGCTCGTCGATGTACGGCTCCGAGCTCCCCCAGTAGTCCTCGTACCGCCGGAGCCGCGTGTAGTTGCCCGGGTCCCACTCATCGAACTCGAAGGGACCTGATCCCACTACGGTGTCACGGCCGAACGCTTCCGGATCCTGCTCCCGCACGTGTTTCGGCGCGATGGGATGGGTGATCGTGTACAGGACTGGCATGTACGGCTCATCGATCCCGAGCTGGATCGTCTTGTCATCGATCTCGTCGATCTCCGTCAACAGCGAGAAGTCCGGACCGTAGTCGGTCGCCTCCTCGACCGGTTGGGTGAACGTGTACGCGACGTCCTCGGCGGTGACTGGTTCACCGTCGTGGAACGCGGCGTCATCGTCGATCTCGACGATCATTCGCGTTCCTTCGCGCTCCATCTCGGGCATACTCGTCGCCATCAGCGGCACGAGCTCCGTTCCGTCCGTGTAGGTGAACAGCGAGTCATACACCCAGTTCTTGATGACGATGGAGTAGTTCCCGCCACGATTGTTGACCGGATCGAGCTCGTCGGGCGCAGCGTTCTGTGCGAACACGAGCCGTCCCCCCGACTGTGGTTCGCCATCCCCGCCCGGTCCACCGTCGTCTCCGCCGTTCGAGTCACCGTCGCCGCCGTCCGAAAGGCATCCCGCGAACCCGGTGACCCCTGTGGCGCCCGCAGCACCGAGGAACCATCGACGGCTACGCGTGTGACTGTGGTTGTCAACCATACGTTCCCATTCGGTTTGATACGTTTATACTCTCCGCTACGTGTAACGTAGTTGTTAGTTATGTTCGGCACGCAACGGGAGGTCACTCCCCATCGCACCGGCCGTCGCAGTGAACGTCATCCACCAGCGCTGTCGGATCCAGTTGATGTGCGATCACGACGCCTCGAGGCCCTCTCGTTATGGAAATCATGAGACTAACGTTCCGCCCTTCAGGGCGGAGAGGATGTCAATCCGTGAATCCGACATCCGCCAGGAACGTCCGTACACGATCGAGATACGCCTCCTGTTGATCGAGGTTCGGGGAGTGACCGCTCTCCTCGAACACTTCCAGCTCGGCGTTCGGTACTAGTTCGGCTATCTCCTCGCTGTACTCGACCGGGACGATCCAGTCGTGACGCCCGACCGTCACCAGTACGGGGACCTCGACGTCCGGCAGCTCGGGCCGATAGTCCATGTTCGGGTGCTCGTGGCTGAACATCGCGTTGTGCGTCTCGTAGTGGAACCGCAAGCTCTCGATCGACTTTCGAGTCGCCTCCGCGTCGAACTCCTCGAGTGAGGGTGCGTAGAGCGGGGCCATTCCGTGATACGTCTCACGGAACTCCGCGTTCGAGCGGACGTCACCCTCCATGACGCGGTCGAACGCCTCTCGCGAGAGCTCTGGCGCATCGATGTCGGCGCTCGCCAGCTCCTCGAACCGGGATTCCGCGATCTCGCGGGCTCGATCTCGGTGCCCTCCGTGTGCCGCCGTGTCTCGTAGGACCACACCTGCGAGGCTGTCCGGGTACTCGATCGCGTACTCCTGGGCGATGAAGCCACCATACGAGCCGCCGATCACGACGATCTCACCGAGGTCCAGATACTCTCGCAGCGCCTCCGCGTCGTCCGCGTACTGTGTGTTCGTGTACGGCGGTGTCAGACTTGAGTCGCCGCAGCCACGGTGATCGTACACGACGAGCCGATACTCGTCCGTCAGCGGACCGAACGCTCGCTTCGCCTTCTCGTGGTCGCTGATCCCGGGTCCGCCGTGAAACGACAGTACCGTCAGATCGTTTTCCTCGCCGTGGATCTCGTAGTAGAGTTCGGCACCGTTTACCGGCGCTCGACCCGACGTCATTCGAGCAGCCCCCCGAGCTTGTCACGGTCGGGCTCCGGATACGCTCGTCGGCTCGCGGTGATGCCGTGACGGGCCCACACGGTCGCCTGCTCGAGCGCGATGCGTGCGGGATCGAGGAAGGGGACGCCGAGCGCGGCCTCGATCTCGTCGTGTCGCTGTGCGAACGAGAGGCTCATACACCCCGGGAACAACGCCTCCGCCCCGTCCTTCTCCACCGCGGCCGTGCCGGTCTCGATCATACGGTCGACCAGTGCGTCCGACTCGTGATCGATACTCGAGACCGGCGCGTCGACCGAGCGGATGCTCACACACCGATCGGCCAGGCCGTACTCGTGAGCCTGTTCGTGTGTCACGGGGATAGTCGAGTCGAGGATCGTGAGCCAGCCGAATCGGTCGGCGACCTGCGCCGCGGTGTAAAACGTCGACTGAGCGGGACCGACGACCGGCACGTCGACCAGCTCGCGGAGCGGTCGTAAGCCGGGGTCCCCGAAACAGCCGATGACGATCCCGTCGAACTCAGTTCGTATCTCGTCGGCTCGTTTCAGTGCCCCGACGACACACCACGCCTCCTCAACGCCGCTCTCTATCGTCAGGGGGCCTTCCTCGACGTCCAGCACAGTGACGTCGCCGACGGTGAGCTCGTTGGCGATACGCTCGCGGCGATCGAGCTCTTCGGCGTCAAGCCCGACACCCGGAACGAGATATGCGATTCGGGGTCTCTCGGCCATCTCAGATCACCTCCTCGACCCGGCGCACGGCATCGCGAACGTCGGCGACCACCTGATTCTGTGCGCGTCGTAGCTGCACTCGGAGGAATTTCGCTTCGTCCCCGTCGAGCTGCTCGAATCGCGTTGCGGGCGCCAACAGCGGTATCGGGTCCCGACCGGTTGCCGGGTCCTGGTCGAACTGACCGTCCTGCACGAGGTACAGTCGGTTGAGCGTGCGTGCGAGCTGCACGATGGTCTCGTTGGCAGTCGTCGTGCCGACGTCGTCGGCTTCGATCGCCGCGTACATCGACCGGACTCCGTCCGCAAGCGTTTCAAGCGCCTCGAGTGTGGGAGTCAGGTCGAACGCATCACCTGCCGCCTCGTCGTACTCGGAGACCGTCTCGTGCAGCCGGTCGACGTAGCGGGAATGGTCGAACGGGAGGACGTCCGCGTTCAGCACGCGAAGCACGCTGAGCGCGTACACGCGGATGTCACGAACGAGCTCCTCTCGACCCGCCTTATCGAGCGAGTCGGTCGAGACGTGCCACGCATCGGAGTTTCCGCCACAACCGCCTACCGGATGATACCCGCGCTTCTCACGCTCTTCAGTCGGAATGTTCGACGACAGCATGAAGAATCCGGTTACACCGATGTTGTCGAACGAGTAGTCTCCCGCTCGATACGGAAAGTGCTCCTCGTACGGGGCGTCCGCGACGTCGGTGATCGCCTCGCCGACGAGGTCGTGTGCCTCCGGCGTCCAACAGGACATGTCCGTGTAGTGGGTAGCATCCTTCGAGCCCGGGGAGTCCATGTTCACCTGTGCGACACAGTTCTCGTGAATGTCGAGCGCGAACCGGTCGGCGTACCACGTCGAGCCGGCGTAGCGACCGGTCGAGTGCCCCGGCCACCACGCGATCCGGAGGTTTCGCTCCAGCTCATCGGCGTGCTCGGCGAACACGCGAGCACACTCGAGCAGGCCGGCGCTCCCCGTTCCGTTGTCCGTGATCCCGACGTACCAGGAGTCGTAGTGACCGTGTAGCAGGACGAACTCGTCCGTGTCAGTCGCTCCAGCCTCGATATCGGCAACGACGAGCGGACACTCGAACCAGTCGGTAGTGAGCTCCGTGTCGAGCGCGACGTGGAACGGTCGATCCTCGTTTGCCCACCCTTTCAGCACCTCACCATCGGGATGATTCACGTTCACGATCGGCACTGAAGGGAGCTCGTCGACTCGATCGAGCGGCGGTGCACCTCCCCATATCGGGCTCGCGATGCCATCGTGTGGCTCGCGTTTGTGCGGGTGGATCGTGATGATCCCCGCTGCGCCCTTTCGTTCGAGCACGCGCGTCGCCTCGATCGACAGGAATCCGGCCGATGTCAACGCGATCTTGCCGCTGAGGTCACCGACGTCCGCGTACGGCTCTCCGGCGTCGTCCTCGTCGTCCGAGAGGAGATCCGCACCTGCCTCGCCGACGTACTCGACCTCGCCGTCGACCGTGGTTGACGCCGAAAAGGAGATCGTCTTGACCGGTCCTGGCTCGAACGGGCGATCGAGCGTCTCTATTGACGCGTCGTGTGGCTGACTGATGTACAACTCCGGGTCGTATCGTTCATACGGGACCGCATGTGCGTCCAGTCGGTCAGTGAGGTACTCGGCCGCGGCGACTTCTTCGTCGCTGCCGGAGACGCGTTCCAGTTCGCTGAACTGCTCGAGTACTGCCCACGGCTCTTCACCGGAGATCTCCGCGAGCACGTCGTCGGCCAAGCCGGAAAACGCGTCGTCCTTCTCGACGGAGTCTGCAAGCTTTGTGTCCATACGTCCGTGTTACTCTCCCCCATGTTCAAAAGGTTTGCTCGGTACTCACACGCCACTGACGGATCCTCGGGAGCCGTCACACACCGCGTACACCCGAGATACAGTCTTATAGTTCACCCCGAGAGATACGATGGCATGCGCACCGGAGATATCATCGGCTACGGTGACCCCGAGGAAGCGATCGAGATCAGAGATGCACCCGTTCCCGATCCGGGCCCCGGGTGGGTCCGGGTACGCGTCGAGGCGTGCGGTCTGAACCACTTGGACGTGTTCGCGCGTCGTGGCCATCCCGAAGACGATGGGGCGTTCCCGAAGCGAACCGGATGTGACATCAGCGGCGTCGTCGACGCGGTTGGAGACGACGTCGATCCGTCGTGGATCGACGAGACGGTCGTCGTGTATCCCGGAGTGTCCTGTGGTGACTGCGAGTACTGTCTGAACGGTGAACACACCATGTGTCACGACTACCGGATCGTCGGGGAGGACCTGCCCGGCGGACTGGCGGAGTTCGTTGCCGTACCGGCGTGGTGTCTGGAGTCCCGTCCGGAATCTCTGGATGCGGTTACTGCGGCTGCCTGTCCCGTCGCGTTCACGACCGCGTGGCGGCTCGTCGTGAGCGCCGGCGAGCTCCGACCGGCCGAGACCGCGCTCGTGCTGGGGGCAAGCGGTGGCGTCGGTAATGCGGCGCTCCGCATCGCCGACCGGCTCGGTGCGACGACGTACGCGACGACCTCATCCCCTGCGAAGGCGGCAGCAGTGGAGCCGTTCGCTTCCGAGGTCATCGAGTACACGGAGCAACCGTTCGACGAGACGGTCGCCGAACTGACCGACGGACGGGGGGTCGACCTCGTCGTCGATCACGTCGGTGCCGAAACCTGGCAACGGAGCATCGACTCCCTCGCGATGGGCGGTCGGATGGCGATCTGTGGCGCGACGTCCGGAGCGGACGCGTCGATCGACGTCCGATCCGTGTACCAGCACCACCGACGGATCATCGGCGCACCGATGGGAAACCGTCAGGATTTCCGCAACGTCCTTCGACTCGTTGCCGACGGTACGCTCGAACCCGCGATCGATCGTGTGCTCCCGCTTGACCGTCTCGCTGAAGGACACGCGACCATCGAAAACCGAGACGTCGTCGGAAAAGTCGTTATTGACCTCACGGCGTGACGGCTATTCGTGTGCGTTCCGGAACGATACGGCATGTGAACCAGACTCGTGATCATCTCCATTAGTTCCAATATACGAAACCTCGAAGTAGCTTCGAATAACAGTAAGACATGAGATGGACGGAAACACGGACGAGCTGAGTTCGGTTACGAAGGCATTCCGGATATTGGAACTCATTCGCGACAACCAATCGGCAACGCTGACGGAGGTGGCGACGGAGTTATCGCTGCCGAAGAGCACTGCCCATCGCTATCTTTCCACGCTCGTTGCCGACGAGTATCTCGTCCGCGAGGACGACGAGTACCGTGTCTCGTACGTGTTCCTCGAGTTCGCTAACCACATCCGAACACGGAACCCGGCAAACTCACTGATCGAAGCCAAAGTCGAGGAGATCGCGGAGGAAGTCGAAGAGCTGGCCCAGTTCATCGTTCAGGAGTACGACCGCGCTGTGTACGTTTTTCAGGCATCGAGCGGTCACGGGGTCCGCGTCGGTTCGTACGCGAAAACCTTTGGGCCACTCCACTCTACGGCCGGTGGGAAGGCCATCCTCTCGACGTGGGATCCCGAGCCGGTGGAAGCGTTCATCAGCCGTTCGGGGCTCCCGGAGATCACCGCCGACACGATCACGAACCCGGATGCGTTGATCGAGGAGCTGGACGCGATCCGTGAGCGGGGATACAGCATCAACGATCAGGAGAACGTGGAGGGCCTGAAGGCTGTATCGGTTCCGGTGTGTGAGCCCGACGGCCGTGCTATCGGCGCGCTCAGCGTTGCCGGCCCGACGAACCGAATGGACGAGACACGTCTCCAAGGTCTATCGGAGCTGCTCTTAAGCGCCAGTAACGAGGTTGAACTGAACCTACGACTGATGTAGTTGTTCCACTATACGAAACCGGTTTCTCGTCTCACGTCCAGTCGTCGGCGAATTTCCGATCGATTACAGTAATAGTCGTGTAAGATACTATGACGCCTGGTCGCTCCGTTCGATGAGATGTGGCTGCAAGTAGCCCAAGCGTTCCAAACGCACGGATTCGACGACGTGGTCGGTGCCATACCGCTGATCCGTAGATTCACCCGCGTTGCGTCATCTCACTATCATACTGTTCCATTAAATGGAACTGCTGGACGCAACGCTTGACTCCGGACACCTCGGTTCACGTGAGTCGCCCACGTCGTTCCGTGGCGTGGTATCGGAGCCACTCAACGCGTACACTGACACCCCCCGCCGTGGAGGAGCTCGCCGATGGCATAGTCCGAACCACACGCGGGACAGACCGTGCGGACGTCAACGAGAACCTCGTAGTCGCCGCGGTCGAGTTCGTCGGCCGCCTCCAGTGATGAGAGCGCGGATTCGGTCACCGCGGCAACGCGACCTTGTAGCTTCTCGATCGTTTCGATCTTCCGTTCCGCCGGATCGGTCTCGTCTTCAGGTAAGCTCGCGCCCCGTTCCGTGGTGAGGTACGTGTGCACCGCTTGGTGTGTCACGAAGTCAGTCGCTACGGTTTCAACGTCGAGCCCCTCGCGTTCCAGGCGACGCTCCGCTCGAGTCCGCTCAGCTCCGGAGTCACTTGTGAGTGCGCGGTACATCCCGTCTACTTCGAAATCGAGCGATGACACGCCGGCATCTCGGAGCGCCGCGTTGAGCACTGCGTGATTGAACTCGTCGGCGAGGTCTCGAAGACTCGTTCGTTCGCCCGTTTCGCCGGTCCAGGCTGCCTCCAGCCGTGCACCCATTCCCTCGAGATCGTACTCTCTAATGACTCGTGCGACCTTGGTACTCCTGCCGTTCGATCGGTCGGTCATGGTGTTGCTATCCACGGAAGCATTACAAAATTACCGGTGTAATCTCACTCGGGAAAGCCGGCGAGTGAGTGGCAGTGAGTCATCGAATCAGTCGATCGTCTCGATGTAGCTGTAAGCGTCGGGGAGGGCGGCCGCGTCCTCCGGAAGTAAGGCGGCGACGAGATGGTCCGTGTACTCATCGAAATAGTCCACGAGACGGGCGATGCGGTCGGAATCGATCGCCTCTAGTGAGTCGAGAACGATGAACGGGACCTCTTCATGGACGTCGTGGACGAGGTAGCCGGCCAGTGCGAACACGAGTCCCGTCACCTCGCGTTCGCTCTCCGAAAGGTGATCCACCGTGTCCTCGTACGCCGTCCCGTCGGCCGCAGTGCGGACGATGTGGAGATCGAACCGAGTGCGGGTCACCTTGCTCCGCCCCTCGCGCACCTCGACCTCTCGTCTGTCGATCCAGATACGGTCGAGGTTCTCGTACTCGAGGACTTCGAGCACGGTCTCCATATGCTCGTTGAACGATTCGACGGCGTTCGCCTCGATACGGTCTACCCGCGTCCGCAGGTCGGTTAACCGCTCCGCGAGCTCTTCCCGTTCCGTTTCGAGGGACTCACGCTCTTCGATGGCGTCCTCGCACTCCTCGATCCGTGACTCGACCTCCTCGACGTCGTCCCGGAGCCGGTCGATACGGAGCTCGATACCGTTCGCTTCACGATGGAGATCGAGCGCTTCGTCGTGGCCCTGTACGTCGATCGATTCGGCCGCCGCCTCGAGTTCGTCGATCTCGGACTCTTTCTCCGTGATCCGGCCCTCGAGATCGTCGATGCGTGATCGGGTTGCCTCGATCTCCGATTCGACGTCCGACAGACGGTCCTCGGATCGGGATCGCTCACGCCGGCGTCGTTCCAGTTCGGATCGTCGATCGGTGAGCTCGTTGATCTCCGCTCGTATCTCGTTTCGCTCGTCGAGCTTCGACGATCGGAGCTCCCGCAACCGGTCGAGCGTGGACTCTATCTGATCCCTGTCCACCTCCGAACCACACGTCCAGCAGACCGTCTCTTCCTCGGCGGTCAGTGCCGTCGTCGGGTCGCGGGCGTCGGAGACTCCTTCGGTAGCGTCATCGATCTCGAGGCCCTCTCCCTCGAGCAGTTCCTCGTTGAAGCTGACGACGCTCCCGAGCTGGTTCATCGTGTCGTCCAGCGAGCGCTTACGTCGGCGTAGCTCATCGATGCGTCCGGCGAGGCGATCCGGGTTCTCATCGACGTCGTCGGTTTCCTCCAGCGTTTCCTCGATCTCGTCACGCTCCGTCTCGAGTTGTGACAGCGTCGATCGTTCGGTTTCGAGGTCGAATTCGAGGTCGTCCAGTTCCGAGCGCGCGTCCTGTACACGTTGGAATGCGTCCTCGAGCTCCTGTTTTCGCGTTCGACTCTCCTCGACCCCGGTATCGAGCTGTTCGAGCTCGTTCCGTACGGCGTCCAGTTCCTCTCGGGCCGCTTCCAGTTCGTCTCGTTTGTCGCGTCGTTCGGCCTCCAGTTCCGGGAGCTCTCGCTCGAGTTCGTCCAGTCGTTCGATCTCCGTCTCGAGTTCGTCACGCTTCCGCCGACACGCCTCTATTTCGGCCTCGATACGGTCCGTGTCGATGGGTCGCATAATGATCTCCCGTAGGTCGTCCCCGCGGGCGACCGCTCTGCGCGCCTCGTTGTTCTCGAGAAGGAACGCGAACAGGTCCGCGAGCTCCGGGTCGGAGAGATACGGCTCTCCGCCGAACTCGACCGTTCCGTTTCGACGGGTGAGCGTCCGCGTGTACGTCTCGCCGTCGAGTTCGAGCGTGACCGATCCCTCGTCCGCATCGCCTTTTAATGAGCTTTGGTTGCTGCCGAGTCCCGCCATCAACGCTCGGAGAAACGACGTCCGGTTCGTCGCGTTACGACCAGCCAGAACGGAGACGTCCTGCGGAACGGTGACTTCCGCGTCATCGATCCCACCGATGTTTCGGACCGTTACACGGGCAGTGGGCTTGGAGACCTGTTCTTTCGACATGGCCTCAGCATGGAGAATGATCCTGTTAAAACTACCTGTTTATCTATATCGCCGGCCCATCTCACCCACTGCACAGTGAATCGCCTCGAGGGCGGGAGCTCGGGAACCACTGGTTCCTCGCAGAACGACACAGTTGATTTCCGCATGACTCCGAGCCGTTCGACCGGCTCCGATCGTAACATCCGTTAGTAGTCCCACGGTTCAGCCAACCTAACGGCCCTGCTGTATATATAAAATTATATTTCTAGAGATATTTAGGATATCCATTGCTAATTCTGACAGTAATACGTGTTGATGAATAGCCGGTCACCGGTAGCGGTACTCGCTCGTGGTTCAGTCCATGCGAGGCGAGAATCGTATCCGATGGATCGAGACGAGACCTCCGTCACCGATACGGCGGAGGCAGTCGAGACGATCCGTCGGACGGTGTACTGGACGGAAACGCCCGGATGAGGCGGGAAAAGGTGCGAACGGTCGAGCTATCCATGGAGAGATCCGTCTCGTGGTTCCTTCCTATTCATCGTTGTCGAACCACGCTCGCAGGATCCGACATCGGGACGGATCCCGCCTTCGTGCGTCCGCGGGGTGGTCACGTCAGCTGACGAATACACCACGTTCAGCACAAAACAGGGGGTTTGCAGGCGTTCGTGGCGATGTTTCATCGTCCAAGCGCAATCCCCACCGTTAGCGTACGATTCGATCGATGACCGTCGCACGGATGCAGCTCACCGATCTGACCCAATCATACATCGATACTGGACCACGTTCCGTCCAAAGTATCATATCTACAAATATGTATGAAATATTATTATTGGTTCGAAGCGGTGCCCATGGCTTCAGTCGTGAGGGAGATGCCGATCGGTCTTCGGTTGCACGCGAACGAGTCCCGTTGGTTGCGAACGGGTCCACTGTCGGAGCGGTCCGAGCGGTCGCGGGATCCCTCATGAACGGAGGATCCCCGGTCTACGGGAAGCCTCGTGGCTTGATTCCGAGGCGGTTCACCCGAGTAGGTACCTGAGCCAAGGGTTCTCCTCGACTATCGGTGACGCCTCGAGGACCTGATCGACGCCGAGGATCCGACCGGCACCCCACGCGCCGAGACCGAACAGGAGGAGCATGTAGACGAACGAACTATCGATGAAGTACCCGTTCGGCATCGGGAATCCCTGCATAAGTCCACCTTCCCACGCGGCGGTCCAGAACATCGACATCTGGATCGCGCCCATCAGCGCGGCGAACCGGAAGAAGGCGCCGAACAGCAGCGCGAGGCCGATCAGGATCTGGCCGAATATCACGAGCGGGTCGATGATCGATCCGTAGTTAGCGAACCACGCGAACAGCCCGCTCAGCGGATTCGCCTCCGCGATCGCGTTCTGCAGGAAGCCCGTCGACGACCACGCTAGCGGGTCCGTAATCCCACCATCCAACAGCTTCTCCAATCCGGCCTGGAGGAAACCCACGCCATCACGACTCGGAGTCCGAGCATCGAGTACGCTACCCACGTCTCCGAGTAATTGAACGTCGCTCTTGTGTAGCACATTGTTGATGGCTTGCTGTCTTGCGATTTCGGTCTGTCACGGGTGAACCCTATTCGGCTTAGAGAGACGTTCAGATCGGTGGTTGTGGCTACCCGTGAGAATACGGCGACC
>LFFM01000647.1_pt1 | contig 24374 bp, 22 predicted proteins | sample 643131 | NCBI WGS metagenome assembly LFFM01 (sample SAMN03777445, study PRJNA286221) | soda lake metagenome | biome: soda lake; feature: Kulunda steppe; material: water; isolation source: sample Tc-Br brine of Tanatar trona crystallizer | place: Russia: Kulunda steppe | collected 2011-07
ATCAACAGCGATCCAGACCTGCCATCATACTGGACCTTCCTCCGCCGCCTCGGAGATAAAGACCTGATCTGCAAAAAACTCAGCCTGGCCAATATCCCGGCAGAAATCCACAGACAGGACTATTCAGATTTTGTTGAAAAAGAAGAAGATAATATCAGAAACTACTTTGAAAACGAAGTTAAGCCCCATGTACCAGAAGCCTGGGTCGATTATTCTTATACCCGCGTTGGCTATGAAATACCATTTACCAGGTATTTTTATGAATTTGAAGAACTTGAGCCATCCCATAAAATCAAAGAAGAAATCCATGAGATAGAAAGTGAAATCAGCCAGCTTATGGAGCAGGTGCTTGAAATGGGTGAAGTTGATGGAATATAAGGCCTATGATGAGTATAAAGATAGTGGAGTAGAGTGGATAGGAAAGATTCCTTATGACTGGATATTAGTTGAATTAAAATATTTAGCTAGAATATGTAATGGTAGAGATTATAAAGATATAGAAAATGAGAATGGTGATAATCCTATCTTAGGAACTGGAGGAGAGTTTGCTTATACTAATAGATTTTTGTATGAAGGACCTTCGGTTTTATTAGGTAGAAAGGGTACAATTGATAAACCTCAATTTATTGATAAGCCATTTTGGACTGTTGATACTCTGTTTTATACTAAAATAAACAATAATGTTCATCCAAAACTATTTTTTTACTTATGTAAAATAATAAAGTTTGATTATTATAGTACACAAACAGCACTGCCTAGTATGACTCAAGATGATTTGAATAATGTTAGATTGCCAATAACTTATAAAAAATCTTTACAACAAAAAATAGCCTCATTCCTTGACGAAAAAACAGAAAAAGTAGATAAAATAATCTCAAAAAAAGAAACTCTGATTGAAAAACTTGAAGAATATAAGAAATCAGTTATAACTGAAGCAGTAACCAAAGGTAAAATTGGTGATAAATATCTTAATAAAGCCGGAGAATTAGTTGATGAGATTGAGATGAAAGATAGTGGAGTTGATTGGATAGGTAAGATACCAAAATATTCAATTATAACTAGGCTTAGATATTTAGTTGATATTTCAACTGGTGATAAAGATACTATTGATAAAAAGGCTGATGGTAAATATCCATTTTTTGTTCGATCTGATAGTATTGAGAGAATAAATTCATATTCTTATGATGGTGAAGCTATCTTAACTGCTGGTGATGGAGTTGGGGTAGGTAAAGTCTTTCATTATTATGATGGAAAGTTTGATTTTCATCAAAGAGTATATAAATTTAGCAAATTCAATAATGTTTTTGGTAAATATTTATATTATTATTTAAAAAATAATTTGTATAAAGAAATTTTAAAGAAATCCGCAAAAACTACAGTTGATTCTATTAGATTACCGATGTTACAAAACTTTAATGTTATTAAATTTAATCATGAAGTAGAAAGATTAATTGTAAATTATCTTGACAAAAAAACTGCTGAAATAGATCAATTAATAGATAAGACCAAAAAATCAATCGAAAAATACAAAGAATACAAAAAGTCATTAATTTTTGAAGCAGTCACAGGTAAGATAGATTTAAGAGACTATAACGAGGAAGGAGCTTAAACTATGCCCTCTTATATTACCCCGGCAAAATTAAGAGAGAAAGGCTTCCAGGAGTTAATTAAAGACTACCTGGTTGAAGAAAATGGCTATATCGAAAGCTTTAACACCAATTATGATAACCATTATGCCATAGATAAAGAAATGCTCTTTGAATTCTTACAAAAGACCCAGGCAGATGAGTTGGAAGAGCTTAAAGAGATCTATGGTCCTGCCAATTACAAACAGAAGATCATCCAGAATTTAAATAAGAACCTGGCCAGAAAGAGTATGATTGATGTTATTAAAAATGGTATTAAAGATTATGGTGTTAAGCTTAAACTTGCCTATTTTAAGCCACCAACTAACTTTAATAGAGAGTTGAATCGACTTTATGAGGAAAATATTCTCTCAGTTATTGAAGAACTTAATTACAAGGATGATAAGCGGATAGATTTAGTTATCTTTCTTAATGGACTGCCGATAATAGCTTTTGAGCTTAAAAATCCTAATACCGGGCAAAATTATAAAAGGGCTATTAACCAATTTAAACATCAGCGAGACCCAGCTGATAAACTATTTAAATTCAAGCAGAGAGTTATAGTCTCATTTGCTGTAGATACCAATGAAGCCTACATGACAACCAGCTTAAATGGAGAAAATACATTCTTTTTACCGTTTAATAAAGGTAAAGACGGTGGAGCCGGGAATCCATCAGTTCCTGGCAAGCTAAAGACCCATTATATCTGGGAAGATATTTTAAAAAAAGATAGCATAATGGAGATTATCGATAAGTTTATTTTTGTCGATATTGAAGAAGAGACTGACGAAAAAGGTAACATAAAAAGAAAAGAAACCCTTATATTTCCCAGATATCATCAGCTAGATTCTGTTAGAAAGACAGTTGCCGATGCAAAAGAAAAAGGCTCTGGCCATAAATATTTAATACAGCATAGTGCTGGTTCTGGCAAGACCTATTCTATTACTTGGTTGGCTCACAGGCTCTCTAAATTACATGATAGCTCCAACCAGAAAATCTTTGATGCAGCCATAGTTGTTACCGACAGGCTGGTTTTAGATCGCCAGCTACAGAATGCGATTACAAATAAAGGTGAAGTTGCTGGAACTATAGCCACTATTGATAAAGATTCAGCCCAGCTTGCAGATCATATCAATAGAGGCACCAAAATCATTGTCAGTACAATTCAAAAATTCCCTTATATCTTAGATGAAGTCTCTGGTACCAGGGATAAAAATTATGCCATTATTATAGATGAAGCCCATTCAGGCTCTAGTGGCCGGAATATGCTTGCTTTAAGAGAGACCCTTTCTTTTGAAGATATTGAAGAGGACATGGAAAAAGCTCTAGAGGAAGCAGCAGAACTGGATAGGCAGGCCGAAAATAATGCTAAAGATATTGAGGATAAAATAAACGAAGAACTTCAGAGAATCCAGAATGTCCAGTCAGTTAGCTTTTTTGCCTTTACAGCGACACCTAAAAAGAGTACCCTGAATCTCTTTGGCCGGCCTAACTCAAAAGGTGAGTATGTACCCTTTCATCTATACAGTATGCGTCAGGCAATAGAAGAAGGTTTTATCCTTGATGTTCTCCAGAATTATACAACCTATAAGATGTATTATAGAGTAAATAAAAAAGTCGAAGATGATCCAGAAATTAAAAGCTCCCAGGGCAGCAGGGAGATAGCTAAATATGTCAGCCTTCACCCTCATAATATTTCCCAAAAGACAGAAGTAATTATCGAACACTTTAGAAATAATACAATGCATAAGATCGGAGGCCAGGCTAAAGCAATGCTTGTTACCTCTTCGAGATTGCATGCTGTCCGCTATAAATTAGAGTTCGACAGATATATTAAAGAAAAAGGCTATACCGATCTCGGTACATTAGTTGCCTTTTCTGGCACAGTTAAAGACAAAGGTATAGATTACACCGAAAACACCATGAATGACCTTAAGTCTTCTATTAAAAATGAATTCGATAAAGATGAATACCAGGTCCTAATAGTCGCTAATAAATTTCAGACCGGCTTTGATCAGCCTAAACTCCATACAATGTATGTCGATAAAAGGCTTAGAGGTTTAAATGCAGTCCAGACTCTCTCCAGACTAAATAGAGTTTGTAGCGGCAAAGAAGACACCTTTATCTTGGATTTTGTTAATGCCCCAGAAGATATTCAGTCAGCTTTTGAGCCATATTATGAGAATACCAGACTTGAAGAAGGTGTCGACCCTAATGAAATCTATTCTCTCTATGATGAAATCTTAGAGAGCAGACTAATAAATTTAGCAGATGTTGAAGAGTTCGTAGAAATGTTTTATGCCAAAGAAGATGATCCAACCAATACACCTGCCATGAATAATCTATTAGAAAAGACAATGGACCGCTTAGAAGAGAGGCCAGAAGAAGAACAGCGAGAATTCAGAGATAAATTAAAGACTTATATTAATCTTTATACATTTATCTTACAGATTGCCCCAATTCAGGATGAAGATCTCCACATGATGAATATCTATTTAAGATTCTTACTCAAGCGATTGGATATTGAAACAACAGGCACACTGGATATATCAGATAAAGTAGTATTGGAATATTACAAACTTGATAACAAAGGCGAGCAGGATATAGGCTTAGTTGCAGAAGAAAGCCTGGGCACTATCGACACAAAAGCTAGCTCCAGACAGGAAGAAGAAAGAGAACCTTTAAGTGAAATCATAAAGAGATTAAATGAACGCTTCCAGACAGATTTTAGCGAAAACGAAAGAATCTCAATAGAACAGATCAAAAACACACTAACCAGCAACGACAACCTTAAAGTTAAAGCAGAAAACAACCCAATCGATGACTTCAGACTCAGCATGGAAAGCGAATTCGAAGAAGCCGTCATAGAATCCTTTGACCAGAACCAGCAATTTTACGGCAAAATCCTCAGAGACGAAGAATTCAGAAACGAACTCGTCAAACTCCTTTTAATCGAAACATATAATGAATTGAGAGGTAAGAAAGCAAGAAGGTAAAATTTGTCTTGCAATTGAATGGATGTGATTTTTATGATTGATGATTTGTTAATTAGTAATATTAAAAAATCTTTTTGTACTCTTAAAAAAGGTGTAGAGCTAATACCAGATGAATTAATAGAGTTTGATAATAAAACAAAAATTAACCAATTACCTTTTATTATATCTCCTTCCTTTGCTAAAATTAGAGATAAACCGTTGCCTTGGTTTTATAATCTAGATGGAGATAAAATAAGGTCCCCCCAGGAAACCTTTTTTGGTATATATTGTATAGGAAATATATTTAGAGGAATACTTATGAGTTACCCTTATTTTTCTTCAGGAGAAATATTATTAAAAAAAGGTCATATAAGCCCGTCAATATTATTATATTATACTTCTTTTTATCATTTGTCGTTTTCATATTATGCATTAAATAAAAAAGTCTTTTTAAAAAATATTTTGGGAAAGCCTAAGCTAAAATTCAAAGAAAATAGCTGTTCAACCTCTTATTCAACTCCAGAAAAATATAATAATAAAAGTATTATTGCCAGTCTCAATAAAGAGAATTATTGGGTATTTAATTTAATAAATCAAAGTCATATTAAGCATTGGAATATAATGAAAGACATATTATTAACAAAAGAGTTAATTGATGAAGAAAAGTATTTATTAATATTATTAGATTATCTGACAAAATACCATCCCAGTGAATATATAAGTGAATTTGATAAAGAAAATAAACAAGAATTACTAGAAAATATTGATTTAATTCCTAAGATGAGACATAGATCTATTTATGATGGCCAGGGATATGATGAATTTGTTGTGGACAGCATTAGAGATGGTGAATATATAAAAGGTTTGGATTTCAAAGCTAATACTTTAAGAAATACATTATTGAATTATTTAAATTTATGTTCAGTTGAGTTATTAAGTATCCTTGAAAAGCTAGAAAAAGATGAATTGGTAATAGAAAGAAATATTAAATTATTGAAATCAATTATTTTTTATCCGGATTTTGATCTTAAGATGGATGAAGTTGAATTTTATAAAGAAAATGATTTAACAAAACAGACTTTTGAAAATGTTATTGAAATATTAGAGTGGGTTTATAAAACTTAAAATATTTTTGTATTAAGGAGGGTGTCTATGTCAAAAAGAAAATTCGAGATCTTCCAGGTCGGCGATGAAAAAGTAATCTCAGATTCCAGAGACAAAATCAAAGAATATGCCAAAGAAAAAGGAATAGAGAAGATTGAGTACAAGATGTCATTAAATAATAAGGATGATATTGGAGAAGAGTACATTGATATTGATAAGTAAATTCTAGAATATATCTTTAATATTCATTTTTAAGGTGTGAAAAATACTTTTAAAGGGTGATATAAATGGCTAATGTTCATTATTTTCAGAGATATTCTACTAAAGAGAATGTAATTACTAATAATACTTTACTTTTGCTTTCAAGAATTTACTCGTATAAGGAAGAATATTTAGAAATAATGTTAGGAGAAATAAATGATGAATTAGAAGTTTCTATAGGCTTAAATTTTGAACAACAGAAAGCTGGAGAAAATAGTATTCCTGATGGTTTAATAAAACAGGATAGTTTTAAAATACTTATTGAAACTAAAAGAGGAAAAAACTTTAGTGAAAAGCAGTTAAAAAATCATATGAATGGATTTGAAAATGAAAAATATAAAATATTATTAGTTATTTCAACTTCTGATACCTCTAATAAAGAGAAAAGAAATTTAATAGAAACGGCAAGTAAAAGAGATATTCAAATTGTTTTTACAACATTTAATAGAATTATATCTGCAGCCAGAAATATTTTTAGTGAATATGAATATGAAATGAAAAATTTAATTAATGATTATGAAGAATTTTGTCACGATAGTAATCTTTTGCCGAGAAATGAATATAGAATGATTGCATTTCCCTGTGGAAAGTCATTGAACGAAAATATAGATTATAGACTTTATTATGAACCTTCAAGTAGAAGTTTTAGAGATCATAAATATATAGGAATTTATAATAATAAAACTATTAAAGCAATTGGAGAAGTAAAAAAACATGTAATTGTAGAATTTGAAAATGATAAGTTAATAAGTGATATTAATTTAACAGATGAAGAAAGGGAAAGAGTTCTAGCTGCATATAAAGATGCAAAAAATAAACGGGGTTGGAATATATCAGGAAATAGATTTTATTTATTAGATGAAATTCATGAAACTAGTTATAAGAAAGTATCTCCAGGGGGTATGATGGGTAAACAGTATTTTGATTTAGGTGAAATTCTTGAAACAGAGAATCTCCCTGATACAAAAGACATTGCTGATATTTTATCTAATAAGACTTGGGAATAAATTAATTAATAGAATAAAACTTAAAGATTAAAAAAGAAAGGAGTCTACCATGAAAATTAAAAATCTTAAGAAAATTTCACTTAAGAACCATCCAACTATATCAGAAAATTATATTCAAGAAGAAATAATTAATGATCCCACTATTCTTAACTTAGGCGAGTTAATTGTTAGGGATAAAGAGAGAAGACAACCAGGTGCAGGCAGGATCGATCTTCTTTTAGAAGAAGTTGATAGCAATAGACGGTATGAAGTCGAGTTACAATTGGGCCGTTCAGATGAAAGTCATATTATAAGAACTATTGAGTATTGGGATATTGAAAGAAGAAGATATCCTCAATATGATCATATAGCTATGCTAATAGCCGAAGATATAACAAGTAGATTTTTGAATGTTATACAATTACTAAACGGTAATATTCCTATAGTTGCCCTGCAATTAGAGGCATATGAATTAGGGGATGAAATAGGTCTTTCTTTTACTAAAATAGTGGATGAATTAAATTTTGGCTTAATTGACGATGATGAAGAAAGCAAAATAAGTGTAGATAGAGATTATTGGGTAGATAAAGCAACCCCAAAAACTGTAAACCATACTAATAAAATGTTTGATTTAATTAAGGAAATAGACGATCAATTAAAACTTAACTATAATAAACATTATATTGGATTAATGAAAAATAATAAGGCAAATAACTTTGTCAGATTTCGTCCTAGAAAAAAACATGTCCAATTAAATTTAAGATTAGAAAAATCCGAAGAAATTGATGAAAAAATCGAAGAAAGTGGAATTGAAGCATTGGATTATAATAATAGGAGCAGTTCTTATAGACTGCAGATTTATGAGGAAGATATAGAAAATAGGAAAGAATTCATTACTGATATACTGAAAAGAGCTTATGATAACTGGAACTTTTAGTTATTGTAGTTTGCCAGTTCTTAAAAATATTATACAGCTTTATATTAATATAATTTGATCAGGCTATATTATCAAAGCTGATATTTTAAATAGTAAATAGAATAATTTATTATCCGGGGGATATATTAAAATATGATTGATTCAGAATTAATAAAAACATTCCGTGATCATGTCAATCAAAATGGTAATTTTATTAGACAAGAATATGGAAATAGAAATGGAAAGAATCATTGGAATGTAATATGTTCTTGTATGGATTGGATAACTGTAGCAACAGAGTATATTGAAAATCATGAAATGAACTATGAAAATATTAACATTAAAAGCATGCAAGCATATACTTATATTTCTGCAATAGATATTATATGGCAGTCAATAACTCAGTTACATAGAGTGATTATTAATGAAAATAATGTTCCTTTTAAGAATGAAGAAAATATTTTTTCAAAAAAACAAATAGATAAGGATGATAATGAATATTTTAAACATATAAGAGCAGTATTTGGGGCTCATCCAGTTAATATAAATCATAAAAAAGATCAAAAGTGGTATACAAGTTGGCCAACAGATCATGCTTATAATGAATTTGATTTTGCAGTAAGATTATATAGTTTAGATGCTGAACAGAAAGACATTACTTTTGGTTATCAATTTGAAGAACTTAATAAATTCTTAATATCTAGATATAATTACTTAGAGACTTTAATGTTAAAAATAGATGAACAATATAAGAAATTTAAAGATAAAAAATAAAACAGAATATTGATGTATCTAGTGATTATCTAAAACAATTAAGAATATTGAAAGGTGAATCAGTAAAGCGATTAGATATTAATTATTACAAATATACAATTGGAGAATTGATAATATTATTTGAAGCATATAATGAATTAGAAAATAAAACTGAAATAATTACTAACTACATTAATGATTTGAAAAAATTAGTTGACGAAATTTATTGTAATTTACAGAATATGATTTTTAAAGATCTTGAGTATGATAATTTATTAAATCCAGAATTCCCAGAAGAAATTCATTATGAATTATCAAAAATTCATGAATGTTTAATTGATAACAAATTTGATCCAATGTTTAATTATTATTTTGAAAAAATCAAAGAGTATTTAAAAGATACTATAGAAATTAAATATTCATATGACTATAAGAAGTTATTTTTATATATTTATGCTGGAATTTATCATATTAATAAAAATAAATAAAAAAAGACAATAGATTTTAATTTATATGTCGGGCAGCATTATCTAATACATATAAAAGGCAAAAAGCCCCTGGATGAAGGGCTTTTTATGCCAGAAATTTTTATATCTATTATATCTTACTACAAATATATTTAAATGTCAATAAAAATTTCACAAAAAATATGTTTTAAAACCGGTCATAATTTTTGCAGGACAATCATTCTATTTCTTGAACTATACACTTGAAAGTCAATGACCCTCCCCAAATTTGTCGAAAACTGAGTTGAATATATTAACCTCAATCAATTATTTTAATTTAGGAGCTGATCTATTAATGATAAAATATCCAGCACCATTAAAAAAAGGAGATACAATAGGAATTGCAGCACCATCATCAGGTGTAACCGGAGTTTTTGCGAAAAAGCTAGATAATGCAAAAAAGCAGTTAAAAGAATTAGGTTATAATTTTATTGAAACGGCATCTGTAAGAAAACAAAAGAAATTAACCAGTGCTCCAGCTGAAGTTAGGGCAGAAGAATTTACATCATTGTATTTAGATCAGAATGTAAAAGCAATTATTCCACCCTGGGGTGGAGAATTTTTAATGAATATGCTTCCATATTTAAATTTTGAAGAACTAAAAAAAGCTAAGGCTAAATGGGTATTAGGTTTCTCTGATACAAGCATTTTATTATTTGTATTAACTTTAAAACTTAATATAGCCACAGCCCATGGACCTAATTTACTTGATTTTGGTAATAATTCAATTGATAAATCTGTATTAAAGGCATTAGATATTTTAAGTAAGGAAACAGGAGAGGAATTTACCCAATCCAGTTTAGACTATTACCAGAAAGAATGGCTGGAAGTAACAGAAAATAATTTTCCTGCTTATGATTTAACTGAAAAAGTGAAATGGATGATTCTAGGCAATCAGAAGCAAGCTAATTTTCAGGGAAGATTGATAGGAGGAAATCTAGATGTCATCTGCAAATTGATAGGAACTCCCTTTGATCTGGTAAAAAGATATAATAATGATTATAAAGAAGAAGGGTTAATATGGTATTTTGAGAGTTGTGAAATGAATTCAACTGATATCTATAGAACTTTGTGGCAAATGAAGATGAATGGCTGGTTTGAAACTTGTAACGGGATATTATATGGAAGGGTTGATGGATATAACGATGTAGATGACTTTAAACTTACTGATGCATTAGAGTATGCATTATCCGATTTAGAGATACCAGTTATTTATGAAGTCGATATAGGACATTTACCTCCCCAACTGACTTTTATAAATGGGGCTTATGCAGATATATTAGTGAAAAATGGAAAAGGAAAAATAACTCAAAAGTTAGTTTAGGCTTTAATCCCCCCTGTGTATAACTTAATAAATGTATCGACTGCATATCCGATCAGCGAGTCTGCAACAATCTGGTAACCATTGAAGGCCAGGCAGTCAAAGATAGAATTAAAGTTTTTATCATTAAAAGAAAATTTCATAATCGGAAATATTATTAAAAGGAGCAACCCAATGCTTTACAATCTGACATCTACATTCAGAGAAAAAGTTTATCCTGCCCTGAAATCTGATCAGGCCTGGGAAAGATATAGAGAGTATTATTATCTGCCCAATCAAAGGGTCTTAGATAACCATTTTAGCCGCTGGGGCAGCTCAGATATCAATAAGCTTAAGGAAATGGTAGTTGGCTGGAAAAGGGCAAAATTTAAGCCTGTAATCGAAGCAATCGAAGATTTTAATTTTATCCAGGTTGAAGAGACTATCAAAGAAGCTAACAGTATTTTAGGTGAGATCAAAGATTTTGATATCTACTTTCTTATAGGCGATTTCCGTTCAGGTCTTTATATTGATCAAATTAATAACCGGAATATAATAGTTATAGCAATGGAAGTAGTTAGAGAATATGGCGATTTAGAAAAAGTAATTATGCCCTCAATCAGTCATGAACTATTCCATATATATCACTACAATCGAATTGAAGAAAAGGGAATTAAGCGAGAGAAAAGCTTTAAAAATTTAATTGTAGATGATGGCCTGGCAGCTTATTTTTCATACATGCTAAATGATTCTTATAACCTGCAGGAAATACTGCTTTACTCAGATGAGCAGCTAGAAGAAATAAAAGCTAATGAGACTGAGTATGGCCGGCAGCTATTTAACTTAATAGAAGAGAAAAGCCTGGATGAATCAATATTATTATTTAATGCCCCTAAAGCCATGCAGAAAGAAAAATTAACAGAACTACCTGACTGGCCACCCAGGCTCAGCTATTATTACGGCTTTAAAATAATTGAAAGCTATATCCAGGAACATGGAAAAGACTATATCAAAGAAATGACCTTAATTCCACCAGAAAAGGTTATAGCAGAATCATTTTATCTTGCTATTTAACCCTTCAATAGAATCTGCTCTAAATCTAAAATATTATTCAAAAACAGATAACTGCTTTTGGAGATTGCATTATCATCGCCTCAAAAAACTAACCTTTATTTCTCCAGCTCCAGTAAACTGCCGCAGAATTAAAACAGATATGTATTAAGATCGGATATAATATAAATCCTGTATTATCCATTAAATCTCCCATAAATAAACAGCCTATAAAAGCAATTAAAATGTGGTATTGAGCCAGGTCAGTAAATTTAAAATTATGATACTGAAGATGAGTGATACCGATAACTTAAATGTTTCTAATAATATTTATATACTCATAAAGACTTGTGGCTTCTTCTACCGATAAACCACTCTCTTCATATATTTCTATACCTTGAATAATTTCTAAGACATCTTCTCCCTCAATAGGGTATTTTTTTAATAGTTCTTCCTGGTTTTTATAGTCAGTTTTTCCAGCCAAATAATCCATAGAACAGTTAAAGAAATATGCTAATTCCATCAATATTTCTAAACCAGGTTTCCTGGTACCAGCTTCATAATGAGATAGAGCCCCCTGAGATATTGAACCCATTCTTCTTGATAATTCAGCCATTGTAAGCCCTTTAGACTCTCTTATTTCTTTTAATCTTTCTGGAAACTTGTTCAAATTTATCACCTCTAAACCCATTATATAAAATAAAAACCAAAAATTAAACAATATTTATATCTTCCTATGCAATTCATCTTATTAATGATGAAAAAGTCTATCCTGTCCTGGAATCTGATCAGGCCTGGAAAAGATATAGAGAACACTATTATCTGCCCAACCAAATGGTCTTAGATAACCATTTTAGCCGCTGGGCAGCTCAGATATCCATAAGCTTAAGGATATGGTAGCTGGCTCATTATATCTAGAAGAACTTAATGATCTACAAAATAATTTGAGATAAATATAGATATAATTTAATTTTTGCTTATAATAATTTGTTATTGCCAAAATAAATTAATTAATATATTAAATTATTTAATATTATAATTGACATTATTAATTTAATTATATATAATTTAGATGTATTTGTGAGCGATTTACTAAATTATATATGGTCTTATTTTTTGGTATGTTTAGCATATAATTTTTAATTAGGGTTTCATAGAAAGAAGGTGTAAAGATGGAATATATTGGTTTGTTAGCACCTATTGCATTTGTTTTTGCTCTGTCAGCTTTGGCCCAGGTCGGTTCATTAAAGAAAGAAGTTAATGAGTTGAAAGAGAAGTTAAATAAATAAATTTAAAATATAAAAGATTATTAAATTTAAAGAGGGAGTAGATTTAATGTTATTGGATTTATTAGATAAAAGATATAGTGTGCGTAATTTTTCAGATAAGAAGATTTCTCAAGAAATCATCAATTATATACTTGAAGCAGGGAGATTATCCCCATCAGGTGGGAATGAGCAGCCATGGAAGTTTGGAGTTATTAATGATAAAGATTTAATTATAAAAATTTCTAAAATAGCTTATAATCAAGAGTGGATAGCTACTTCAAATTTTTTAATTGTTTTATGTACAACTATAGTAGATGATGAAAAAGGTGGAAGGGATATACAGAAAGCAAGATTTCCAGAATTTAAAGTTGAAATTGAAAACATGGATAAAGAGTTATATAGCAAATTAAATCAAGAAGAGCACCAGACTAAAATAGCAGGTACCCATATGGTTTTAGCGGCTTTAGAACATGGGGTTCACTCTACCTGGATTTCCTATTTAAAAGTAGATCAACTAGCTAAGTTATTAAATTTACCTAAAGATTGTATTCCAGCAGAGATTATTGCTTTTGGTTATCCTGGAAATAGAAAAGAATTAGTAAAAAAGAAGAGTATAGACGAGATTGTTTTTTATAATAATGATTATAAAAGATAATAATCAAATTACAAGACTGATTTATTAGATGAATATAAAAAGATCTGTATTTTAGTATATATAAGTGGATTTTTAGAAGGTGGTGTTATTTATTAAAAAAGCTATTGTTATAGGTGCTTCTTCAGGGATAGGTAGAGAACTTGCAATAATTTTATCACAAAATAATTATCAAGTTGGTTTAGTTAGCAGAAGAGAGAATTTATTAATTGAACTCCAGAACGAATTACCAGGAAGTTCACATATTAAAACTATTGATGTAGCCAATACGACTCAAGCTATGAGTCAATTAGAAGAGCTAGTTATGGAGATGAATGGAGTCGATTTAATAATCATTAGTGCTGGCTGTGGATTTATAAATCCTGATCTTGAGTATGATAAAGAACAGAGAACTATTGATACTAATGTCTCAGGCTTTACTGCTATGATGAATGTGGCCTATCAATATTTTTTAAAAAAGGGCCAGGGACATATAGTAGGTATTTCTTCAGTTGCTGCAATCAGAGGTGGCTACGATGGGCCTGCTTATGCTGCATCAAAGGCCTTTATTTCCAATTACATGGAAGGCGTAAGAATTAAAGCAAAAAAAGCAGGTGTACCATTATATATAACAGATATAAAAGCAGGCTTAGTCGATACTGCTATGGCCAAAGGAGAAGGCCTCTTCTGGGTAGCTCCACCAGAAAAGGCTGCCCTGCAAATCTACAGAGCTATCGAAAGTAAAAAAGAGCTTACTTATGTTACAAAACGCTGGAGGTTAATTGCCTGGTTACTAAAAGCTATGCCTAACTTTGTCTATCAAAAGCTTTAAGGTTATTGATTTAAATGACTAAGCTTAATGAACTTTGATCAAGATCAGTAAACACAGAATTATAAGTCAAATTTATAGTAAAATGGATAGATTTATAGTATAATCGAATAAAGCTAATAAAAGTATTAAAATTATGAAAAATTAAACCTTAGAGGTGAGATTTAATGAAAAATGTGATTGCTAAGCTTGAGAGTCACCCAGCGGTTCGTTTCGGGCTTCCGGTCTTAGCTGTTGTAGGTTGCACTCTTCTCTTCCTATTCGGTAACTTTTATCTAGCATGTATTATATCTATTATAGATGCTAACGTCCAGGTTTACACAAAAGACAAGTAGAGAGTCCAACTCTGTTAGGAGGCTAAATAGTATGAGTATTTGCCTATTTCCCAATCTTGCATACCTATCTGAAACATCCAGGGCAGTAGAAATTTATAAAGCATTAAAAGAACAGGGAATAAAACCTATAGTGGCTACTCACGGAGGAACTTACGAATTTATCTTAAAAGAAGAAAATATACCATATAATTTAGTCCCGCCTGTAATGACAGAGCAGCGTTGTAGAAACTATGTTCTTGCAAATATTGGGGAAAGACCTGATTTTTATACAAAAAAAGAGCTAAAGGAAAATGTAAATAAAGAAATTGAATTCTTCAAAAAGAATAATATAAGTCTTGTTCATATAGGGTTTACACTTTCTGCAAAACTATCTACTAGATATTTAAATATTTCTCTTTCAACAGCCCATGGCTCATTTTTTCCTCCAGTATTCGAAAAAAATATTGCCCCCTATAGCAAAGAATTTAATCGGGGAATTATACGCTTATTGCCAGAAAAGTGGAAGATTTCACTTGCAAACTGGTTTTTCTCTCATACTAAGCTCTATACAAAGCCATTTAATAAAGTTGCGAAAAACCTGGGTATCACTCCTGTAAAATCACTGGTTGATTTATTTATTGGCGATTATGTGCTTGTAACTGATACCCCTGAAATTATCGGCATTTCTAAAAAAGAGATCGAAAACTGGGATAACATCAAAGCTTCCAGGTATAGTAGTCGTATAAAACTCTTTCATGTAGGAGCTATTTATGCAAAACTTTTTGGAGAATTACCTCAGGATGTATACGATTTCTTTCAGACAGATAAGCCGAAAATATTTGTTGCCCTTACATCTAGTAATGAAAATTATCTTTCTAAAGCATATGAGTCTCTGAAAAATCTGGATTGTCGTGTATTATTTTGTACAACCACTCACCCTTTAAATTTTGAACCCTCAGATAAATTTTTATTTAAAGATCACATACCATCACATAAAGTTATGCCTTTATGTGATTTAGCAATTATTCACGGTGGACAGGGGAGTATTCAAACAGCAATAGCATCTGGTATACCAATAATAGGATTTCCTTTACAGCCAGAACAAAATTTAAATTTACAACTAATTGAAAACCATGGAGCAGGATTTAATCTACCCCTTTATCTTCTTAAAAATAAAAAACTTAATAACTATATTATTAAGATATTGAATGAAAAAAGCTTTTATACTAACATGAAAAAATTAAAAGCCTGGCAAGGAAAATATAATGGCCCTGAGAATGCAGCAAAAACTCTAGCAAAATTAATGAACAGTTAATACTAAATATATATAGAAGAAGTCGCTTAGGTGAGTGAAGATGCATCATTTTTTTTATATCATAATTATTACCATGTGTGAGGATTAAAATAATTGAAGTTGTTTAGAAGAATAATAATTTGATACTTTATTTTAAAATAATTTCAATAAAATTTTAAGGAGGTATTATTGTGTTAAGTAAAAGAAACTTTATTTGCTTATTATTGGTTTTTGTTTTATTACTTATTTCAGGTTGTACAGGTTCAGTTAGTAATGATATAGGAAGTGCCCCTGAAGATATTATTGAAGAAGAAAATTTTAATGAATATAACATAGAGTATTATACAGATAAGGTTTCTGCAGAAAAAGTATGGATTCCTATTCCAAAAAAATGGGATAATTATGGTACTAATGAAATTGATATTTTAAATATAGAACCTGAACCAACTAAGATTTATACAGACGAACATGGCAATAATATAGCTTATTGGAAAAATGAGGATAATAAAGAGATAGAATATAGAATTGAGTTTGATATTACTGTTAGTAATATAAATCATAATATCTCACAAAGTGATTATAATATTAAATACGATAAAAATTCTGATATTTATAATAAATACACTTCTGCTAAAGAAAAAACTCAATCTGATGCTCCTGAAATAATCAACTTAGCCAATGAAATTGTAGAAAGTACTGAAGATCCTGTAGAAAAAAATGAAAAAATTCTTGAATGGGTTTCATCAAATATAAAAGTAAGTGGTAATGTTCCTTATGACTTACCTGATGCTTTAAGTGTTTATGAAACTAGAAAAGGGGATTGTGGTGCTTTCGCTAATATGTTTGTAGCTTTAAATAGAGCAGCTGGTATTCCTGCTAGAAATGTTTCTGTAATTCATCATCCTGATTATAATGAGTTTAAATCAGGTTCTCATGGCGATACATTCTGGGGCCACATGGTATCAGAAATTTATCTTCAAGATTATGGCTGGGTTCAAATAGAACCTCAAAGCAAACCAAATCATGAAGAATGGTTAGGTATTATAGATGAAAATATGATTATTTTGACTAAAGGAAATGAATTTGAGCTGAAAGATGCTAATTTTGAAACTAAGGACATTTGGTTTCATTTACCAATAAAAAGCTATGAAGATTATTCTGAATTTGGGCAGTTTAATACTAATATTAAAGTAAAGAAATTAAACTAACTGGTCTAATGAAAAATTATGGACTAGAGATTCGTTAATGAACACACCAGGAGCAATTTTTTTTCGGATTTGACTTCGCCAACAAACAGTCTAAAAACTATATTTGCGATAGGATAGATTATTGATGAGACAGGTTTCAGGGCAGAGATAATCTCTAATCCTGGATACATAGAAGAACATAAAAATGATATCATTTCTTTTAACAATATAGAACTAATCTCAAAAAATTTAAAAAATAAAAAGGAAAATTTAAACCGATCATTAATTAGATAAATAATGGGCATAATAGATATCTAAATCACATAACCTGGAGGGGTTAATATTGAAAAGTCTAAGAACTATTCTACTATTTTTTATCGGTTCATTTGTAATCCTGCTGGTATTATCTTTAACTTATTTTAATTTTTATCAGAATAATCCAGATGAAATTCAGCATCTCAGATTAGAAGACTGGTCACAGCCAGCTAAGATTGCAGCAAATGTACCGACTGGATCATATGATATTCTATTGAATGATGAAGGTTATAGTTTTTTTACAATTGAAGATGATGATGGTCAGAGAATAATAAAACAGAAAGATATAGATTTTAATGGTGAAATTAAGGCAGAAGCTGAACCTGTCAGTGCAGGCCAGATAGTTGCTCCCCGGGCAACCTCTGTTGCAGATGAAGATTATCTCTTTTATTTTGCCGGTTCAAGCTCCAGCGATCAAACCCTTAAATCTCAAAATCTAACTGCTGAAAGTGATCCGGTTACTCTGCAGGATGATATAAGTTTTCCAGGTTCATTAAGCATTACTGAAACTGATGATATGCTTATTCTAGCCTACAGTGAAAGAGACCAAGAATTAGGGCAAAACATACTTTCTATTAAAGGTTATGATGAGCTTTATGAAGAACAGATTTTCTCAATAACCCATGCCTTTGAACAGGGTATAGGTTATCCAAAGTTAGCCTCTATCGATAATGAAGTCTACTTAGCCTGGCAGGAAATTAATCCAGATAAAATGTTCATTTCCAGTGATGATGATAGATTTAACCGCTATCTACTTAATCTAAGTCAGTTAGATACCGAAACTGGCGAATTAGAGGCAACAGAAGAACTAGGTCAATCCTATGGAAATAATGCTAACATAAAAATTGGAGAATACAATAATGAGCTATGGTTATCCTGGGTGAAATTCGATAGTGACCTCAATAATAATATAATAATAACTGGACATTTAAATAATGAACTGGATTTTCAAGAGTTCTCCCGCAACCCTGGAGTAAATCCATCATTTTTTGTTGATGGTGACGAAAAAGTAATTATCAATTCCCGTAATCTTGAAAAAAGGGGACAGGCAGCCCTCTTTAAAAACCGCTTCTCTGAAGGCGATAATGGCTTACAAAACAAACGGATATTTCCAGCTTTTAATTTCAGCAGTAACTCAAATATAATAGAAGATGAAGGTAATCAACATTTATTATGGACAGAAGCAGCCTCTCCTGGAAGAGATATTTATTATTCAAATACTATTGAACCAGAAGAGATTGGAGTTATGGAGTTTATGGGTTTTAATACTATCGACTCTCCTATAGAAATGTTTTCAAGTTTAGCAATCTATTTCAGCTATCCTGTAGCTGCAGTACAGTTTTCACTGGGATATTCCTTCGTACCATTATTGATATTAGTTTTAATCATATATTTATCAAGAAAGAAATTCAAAGGGTTTTATAACCTTTCACAGGATACACCTTATGTTTCCTTTATAGGAGCAGTTATATTTATATCCGGGACAGCTATAATAATGGGAGGGAACATAAATGACCTCTTTGCTTTGAGTCTACCTCCGGAAGGCCAGAATATAATCATTTTTATTGTTGTAACCCTGGTTAGCCTGGGCTTTATATATTTCCTTGAATATGACAAAGGCCATTCATTCTATATTGGCCTGGGTACAGTTTTAATCTGGTTATACTGGTTAAGTCAGGCAGCATTAGTATATAACCTCCATGACTACTTTATTTAATGATGGCAAAGCTATTAAGCTGGGTTAATTTATGTTTCCAGGAAAGTTTACAAAAAAATTATAATACCACCTTTTAATAACAAAATCAGGAGGTAGTAATATGTATAAAAAAACTTTTCTAACCCTATCAATATCTTTATTGATTTTATTTCTGACCCCAGCACTAATAGCAGAAACAGCAGACATTCACGAAGCCGCAGCTAATGAGGATATTGAACTTATCCAGGAAATACTTGCTGATGGAGTAGATCCTGATCTTGAAGATGAAGAGGACAGAACTCCAGCAATGCTGGCTGCCAGAGAAAACTCAAGCACCAGTATTTTAGAAGCCTTATATGAAGCAGGTGCCGATCTTGATGCCAGAGATGAGATAGGTAAGGCCGTAATCCATTATGCAGCCTCCAACTCAGAAGCTGAAATTATTGAGTTTTTAATTGAAAATGATGTCCAGCTTAAAGAAAGTAATGGAGATTCAGGAGCAGTTCAGGAATTAGTCGAAGATGAAAAAGAGCAGGATATAAAAGACGAGAGAGGCATGACTCCACTGCTTCTGGCTGCCAGAGATAATACTAATACTCAGGTATTAGATACCTTATTAGAGGCAGGGGCTGACCTTGATGCTAGAGAAAAAATAAACGCAACAGTTTTTCATTATGCAGCTATTAACCCGGAGCCTGAAATTATAAAATTCTTAATCGAGAATGATGCCAGGCTTGATGGAAAAAATGAAAGGGGACAGGATCCTTTATTATATGCTATTGCAGAAAATCCTAATCCTGAAGTTATCGATATTCTCTTAGATTTAGATGTTGAATATGATTTTGATCTTGCTTTAAGAGCGTCTGTTACACACCGTGAAGATACTTCTATATTTGAGAAGCTAATTGACTATGGTGTAGATATTACTCAAAAAGATTCTCATAAATCAGTAACAATTTTAAATAATGCAGTTCGTGTGGATAATCCAGAATTTCTTAACATTTTAATAGAAGAAGGTGCCGATCTTACTGAAAGGTGCAATAGGGGAATAACTTTATTAATGTATGCTAGCATGGATAGCAGCAACCCGGAGATCCTTGAAATTTTAAAGGATCATGGAGCTGAAGTAGATGCTCAAAGTATTAATAATAAAACAGCACTTATCTTTGCAACCGAATTTAATAATTCAGAAGAAATTATTCATACCCTATTGGATTTTGGCGCAGACCCAACCATGCAGGATAGAGATGGTATGATGGCCTTAGACTATGCAGAGAAAAACCCAGATCTAGCAGAAACTGAAGCCTATGAGAGATTATTAGAAGAGACTGAAGCAGCTAAAAATTAAATATCCATGCAATGCCATCTCCATCCTCTTTCTCCTATATAAGTTTTAAATGACTTAAAATAGGGGGAGGGTATTTGGGGGTGGCTGCAATGACATTTTTATTTTAATAACCTTTATTAAATTATTAACAATTCATATAACAGGAAGCAACCAGAAAATTTATTTGAATGTAATCTAACAGATCTATGGAGGGATAGTATTGAAGAAAGTTCAGGATCATTATAATCAATCTGCTGAAATGGAGTGGAATAGACTTAGAAGGCATAAAGTTGAGTTTGATATAACCTGTCGTTATTTAGATAAGTATCTTCCTGATAATCAAAAGATTCTAGACCTGGGAGGCGGTCCCGGGCGTTATAGTATATGGCTTGCAGAAAAAGGCCATGAGGTTACCCTAGTTGATCTTTCAGAGGAAAATGTAAAATTAGCCAGAGAAAAGGCAGAAGAAAGAGGAGTTAGATTAAATAAAATCATCCAGGGAAATGCCCTGGAATTAAGTGAGATAGTTAAGGAAGAAGATTTTGATATGATTTTAAATATGGGGCCTATGTATCATATTTTGGAGGAAAGTAAACGTTATAGTGTCATAGAGCAGTGTATGGAGAAGTTAAAAGAGGATGGGATACTTGTAGTAGCTTTTATTTCTGCTTATGCTCCAATTATTGATATCCTTAAAAAATCTCCTGAAAAAATAATAGAGTGTCGGGAAAGGTATTTGAATTTTATAGAAGATGGGAAAAGCAGGTTGCAACCTGGAGATGAAGGTTTTACTGATGCTTATTTTTATCATCCCCAAAAAGCTAGAAAATTCATATCAGAATTCGATTTAGATGAGTTGGTGATGGCTGGAGTAGAAGGACTTGTAGCTGCCACTGAAGAGAAAATCAATTCTCTTTCCCAGGAAGCATATAAAGAGTGGTTAGAGGTAGTTTTTGAGACCAGCCAGGATCCAGTCACCTGGGGAACAAGTCAACATTTACTTTATATAGGAAGAAAAAGGAGTTAACCCAGCACCGTTCAGCACCATTTAGCATCTATTTATCAACTTACTATAAATTTTTACTTGATCTAACTTTTGAACAGGGAGGCTAAATAAAATTTTAGATCCAAATAATATTGCAATGAGACACTACATATATTCTTTAATCGATTTTAATAATCTTGAAAATATCCTGGATGTCGGTTGTGGCGATGGTTATGATCTTATTGAAATTGGAAAGCATTCTAATGATAATACATCTTTGATTGGTTTAGATTTAATGGAAGAATCCATTGAAAAAGCAAAATTAAAAACAGATATAGACTCAAGATTTTCTTTTAAAAAACAAGACATCACCAGAGGTATTCCTTTTAAAGATGAACATTTTGATGTCGTATTTTCAAATAATATGCTGGAATGTATAAAAGATAAAGATGCATTAATCAAAGAAATTCACAGAGTTTTAAAGCCAGATGGCCAGATAGTTTGCGCCCACTTTGACTGGGATTCCCAGCTAATCGATGGTATGAATAAAAATCTAGTTAGAAAAATCGTCCAGACATATAACGACTGGCAGCAGGACTGGATGACTGATATTGATGCCTGGATGGGCAGACGGTTATGGAGGACCTTTAATGGAACTGGCTTGTTTGAGGGTAATATTTATACTTATGTTTTAACTAATACAGAGTTTAAGGAGCCCTATTATGGCTATAGAAGGATCAACGATTTTAAAGAACTAGTAAATCAAGGTTTAATTACCCAGAAGGAATTCACCAAATTTATAAAAGATATTAAAATGCTTGCTGAAAATGATCAATATTTCTATAGTATCACCATGTATATATATGCTGGCAGAAAAATTAATAAATAAGCTATACAGTTCTGGAATCTGATTATGCCAGGTGGTTAGGATCATGCTGATATTTTTATGGTTCAGATTAGATTAATGATGTTAATGGTGATAAGGTTATGGTAGTAAATTTCTAAACTGGGCTGAAGCCGAATTGAAGTCCAGAGGTTATAAGTCAATCGCTCTCTGGGTCTTAAAGGACAACCACCAGGCCAGAAAATTCTACGAAAATCATAATTATCATAAAGAAGGCCAGAGAGAAACAATTACAATCGGCAATAAAGATTTAAAGAAAATAAGATATATTAAAACTTAAAGAGATAAAAAATAATTTAACAAATAAAAAAAGGAATTTTAATTTTTATCTTGAATAATTAAATTAGAAAACAAAATATTATATTATCAGGTGCCTCTGGTTACGGCCAGAGGAGAATAGGGAATCAGGTGCAAAACCTGAACGGGCCCGCCACTGTAATCAGGAGATTATTTCATAATGACCACTTGCTTATTATAGCAGGGAAGGTTGAAATAATCAGTAATTCTGTAAGTCAGGAGACCTGCCTGGTAGTATTATCTACAGAGACCTCGGAAAGCAGGTATAGTAGATAAATAGCCAGTTTTATAGCACTCTGTTTGCCTTATTACAGGCAAACCAGGTCATTTTATAGGCTGAACTATATCCAAATGTGGCTATTTACTCTTTATACTCAACCTTCAGGTTGGGTATTTTTTTATTTTAATAAAGCATATTTCTTATTTTTAAATGAATTTAAAGAGGTGGTAAGAATGCAGGATAATAACCCGGAAAAAATTGAAACAAAGAGTATGAAAATAATAGAAAAAGAACTAAATCAGCTAAAAGGCTCTGAAAGAGAAAAGCAGGTCATAAAAAGAGTTATTCATGCAACAGCAGATCTTAACCTGGTAGATAGAGTAAAATTCTCACCAGATGGCATTAAACAGTTAAGATCATTAATTGAATCAGGTGCCGATATTATTACTGATGTAAATATGCTTAAAGCTGGCATTAATACTAAGAAATTTAAAGAATATGGTGGCCAGTTAAAATGCTATATTGCCGATCAACAAATTCGAGAAGAGGCTAAAAAGACAGGTCTTACCAGGTCAATAATGTCAATGAGAAAAGCAGTTAAAGAACCAGGTAAAAAAGTCTTTGCGATCGGTAATGCCCCAACTGCTCTTTTTGAATTAATTAGATTAAACCAGGAAGAAAATATACAGATTGACTTTATCGTCGGAACACCAGTCGGATTTGTTGGAGCTGCAGAATCAAAGGACAAATTAATAGCATCAGATATTCCTCATATTTCATTACAGGGAAGAAAAGGAGGGAGTGCTGTAGCAGCATCAATAATCAACTCAATCCTTTATATGTAGGTGATAAATATGGCTTTTAACAAATATATAAAAAAAGCTGGCAAAGAATATAGACTGGGCTATACAACTGGAACTGCAGCAGCAGGAGCAGCAAGAGCAGCAGCTAAATTACTCTTTAATAATGAGAAAGACAGGACTATTATCATTCTAACTCCAGCAGGTATAGATGTAGAATTAGATATTTTAAGTTATAGCCTTAATGATAAATCGGCATTAGCTTCTGTTAAAAAAGATGGAGGTGATGATAAAGATATAACTGATGGGCTTGAGATTATTGCTAAAATAAAAGAGATTGAGCAGAATAAAATTATTATTAAAGCTGGAAAAGGAGTTGGAACTGTCACTAAGCCTGGTCTGGCAGTAGATGTTGGCCAGCCAGCAATAAATCCGGTTCCCAGGAAGATGATAAAAAAGGCAGTTAAAGATTATTTAAAATCAGGCAGTGGCCTGGAAGTAGAGATTATAGTTCCAGAAGGGGAGAAGGTAGCTGCAAAAACCTTCAATCCAGATCTAGGTATTGAAGGTGGCATTTCTATAATCGGAACTACTGGTATCGTTGAACCAATGTCAGAATCAGCTTATAAAGAATCTTTAGCTCTAAAACTTAAGCAGGCAGCTGAATCTGGTAGAGAAGAGTTAGTATTTGTCTTTGGCAATCATGGCAAAAATAAAGCATTAAAATTAGGTTATCAGGAAGATGAAATCATCAGAATGAGCAATTTTGTTGGCTATATCCTTGATGAAGCTAATGATCTGGAGTTAAAACAAATTTTAATTATAGGCCAT
>LFFM01000649.1_pt1 | contig 24350 bp, 20 predicted proteins | sample 643131 | NCBI WGS metagenome assembly LFFM01 (sample SAMN03777445, study PRJNA286221) | soda lake metagenome | biome: soda lake; feature: Kulunda steppe; material: water; isolation source: sample Tc-Br brine of Tanatar trona crystallizer | place: Russia: Kulunda steppe | collected 2011-07
AGAAGACGCCACCACGGTCAGCGAGTCGCGTGAACCGACGGTTTTCAATCCGTCTGACCCCACCACTTGTCGGTGGTTCAAACAACAGCGGACCAGCGATGAGCACGGCCACGACGCCGACAAAACTTGCAACGGCCGCCTCAATGCCAGGGTTCGCATAGAGTCCGTATGGTGAGACCGTGACGAAGAGTTCGGGAGCCACGAGGAAGATGCCAACCAAACTGACAAGGAGGACAACGATGGCACCGACGTTCCGAGTAGCAATCCCTGCCAGAGCGAGGCTAGCCCCTGCACCAAACGCAAAGGTTGCTGAGAGCGCAATCCACAGCATGACAACGCCACCAAGAGTCAACTCATCAGCAGTGACAAGCGGGAGAAAGCCGACTGCGATGGGTGTAAGGAACAGTCCGATATAATAGACGAGGTCCTTGAGCAGAAACGTTGCGAGCAGTTTGCGTCGAGAGATGGGTAGCGTCCGACCCGAGAAGACGAGTAACGTAACATCACCGAGGACGTTTCGCATCGCATCCCGACCGATGAGACCGATGGTCCCCACCTGCAGACCAAAGAGGAAAACGAGGACGAACAGTCCGGCAATGATGCTCTCCAGATTCGTTCCTGTCGCTTCAAGCAGCCAGACACCACCGGCGACGAGAACTGCCGTAAACAGGGGAAATCCGATAAATCGACCGCGGCCGAACAACTCAGTGTGCATCCGGTACTCTTCTACAAGCATCCGACGGAACACAAGCAGCGAACTCATCGAGTGGAGGCCCCCTCTACCCTGTTGCCGTTTTCGATACGCTCATGTGCTGTCTCTCTCCGCTCTGCGTCCAACCGAACTTCCGTCGCGAACGTATCGAGCAACCCGCCATCAAGTTCTCGTGGGTCACGTTCGGCGACGAGTCGGCCACCAGCGATGATACCGACCGTCGTGCAGAGTTCCTCAGCGACCTCCATGAAATGCGTCGAAAGAAAGAGCGTATTCCCAGCCTCGCAGTATTCGTTGAGTTGGGTCTTCACTTCCGCCTGCATCAAGGGGTCAAGGTTAACCAGCGGTTCGTCAATAAAGACAAGTTCTGGTTCGTGAATGAACACCTGAGCGAGCATCACCCGTTGACGTTCACCCTCCGAAAGGTCGCTTGAGAGGGTATCAAGAATTCCCTGAAACTGGAGTTTCCGAGCCCACTCCTCGATACGACTCCCAATATTGTCCAATCCACGTATGTCAGAAACAAATTCGAGATACTCACGCGGCGTCAGAAAGCTCGGTGGGTCCTCGCGCTCAGGAAGGATGCCGACCGACTCACGAACGGCAATTGGGTCGGAAACAGGGTCGATTCCGAGGACTGACAGTGACCCGCTGGTTGGCGTTCGCTGCCCGGTCAGCAGTTCGATAGTCGTCGTCTTTCCCGACCCGTTCGGTCCCAGTAACCCGTACAGTTCCCCGCGCTCAACGGTCAGGTCAAGCCCGTCCAGTGCAACCACATCCCCGTATTTCTTCGTCAGATTGCGCGTCTCGACTGCAGGCATGGACCAACAGATGGTGCGTGGAGTCTTATAAGACAGCAACGGACGGGTCGGTTGCCGCTTTCAATCAGAGAGTTGCGGTGTGTTGTCAAACCCAGTGTTGTCTTCTTGTGAAGACTGCTCGTTGAATGCCCCCTCTTCATCCCCGGCAAGACGTGCCTTCGCAGATTCCTGGAATCGGTCGTGAACGAGTTCCCGAAGCTCTCTCGCATCGTCGATATGAATATCGAGCGCAATTGCGTCACCACCCCAGAAACCGCCAGAGCTTGCGGTATCAACGACAAGCGTTCCCAGATTGTGTCGGTACTGGAAGATGGTCTGTGAGTCGCTAACAGTCTGGACGCGATAGTACGGAACGATGGTCGTCCGACGCGTCCAGAAGCCTGACTGAGTGACGACGTGGTTCTCGTCGTAGTAGTAGCCGAGATTGACGTATTTCAGGTAGGCTGCTGGCAGGACTAACACGAGCAGGGAGAGGCCGAGATACCAGTCTGCCAACTCACCTGTCTGCAGATGGATACCTGCGAGTATTGCAGTAACAGCGAGCACAATCAACGTATACCGACCAATGTATCGTCGCATGGCTCGCTTTGGCGGGCTCTGGAACTCAACCTCCCCGACGCCTTCTATCGTCGTGGCGAGTTCGAACACCCGATTTCGTTTGGCAATCGGAACCGCAGATTCGACACTGTCGCTTCCCTGTCCGGGGGCATAGCCTGCCGTCTCGATGACCATGTTGGCGTAGCCAGCAGCCCGCGCGATGAAGTTCTCACGTATCATCAGCGTCTGGACTTTCGACAGCGGAATCGTCCCTCTATACTGCTGGAGGAGTCCTCGTTCGTATCGGAGTTCCCCTTCGTGACGGAGTAGTCTGAACCCATAATACCGGAGTACGGCTTGAATGCCGCTAATAATCCAGAGAAGAACAAGCGCGGCAATCGCAACGAGCGGGCCAAGGAGCAACAATAGCGCAACCCGGGGCTCAACCTGTTGGGCAGCGACCGGTGACCCGAGCACCGAGAGACCGACGACGAACAGTGCAAAGAGTCGGAAATTAGCCGACGTCACGCCAAGAATTGCAAGCTCCCGCTGGTCGAGTTCAAAGAGGATATCGTGTGGCGCACCGGGGTCACGTTCGCTCGTATCGCCTCGCTTCTTGTCGCTGATAATCTCCTGTAACCGAGTGGCTTCGGGTTCGCTCACGTACCGAAGTCGTGCTTCCGAGTCGCCACCACCTGCCGTCTCAAGTCGGACCTCCGCGATGCCAATCGCTCGCTGAAAGATATTCTGGGCGATATCAACGTTCTGAATGCGTTCGAACGGAATCTCACGCTCCCGGCGTGAAAAGACCCCAGAATGAATGTCAAAGGTATCCCGCGTAATGTGGTATTCGTATCTCCGGACATACGCAGTCTGCCAGAGCGCCACCGCACCTAACCCAAGGAAAATAAACGTTGCCGTCGATTGAATATCCATCCCGCCACCTTCACCACCGCCTGGCGAGAAAAAGACCGAGAACAGGATAATACCGATGATGACGAAGGTGTTTTCGAGTACCCGATACGGAATCGAACGGGGGTCAAGATTCATAACGCGTCGCCACCCTCCGCCTCGATGGCCAGTTCTTTCACCCGTTGCTGGAGGTCCCGCGCCTCTTCAGGTTCAAGCCCGGGAATCGAGACATCCGCACCGCGCGAACCGGCAGTGTAGACGACGAGCGTCGAGAGCCCAAGCCAGCGTTCGAGCACCCCACGGCGGGTATCGACGTGTTGAATCCGAACATAGGGGACGAGCGACCGCCGATGAGTAATAACGCCACGTTCGAGATAGATTGCGTCGGCGCGAACCTGGTAAACCCATTTTCGATACCGGAGAGTAACCCAGATGATGCCGGTGATAAACAGGACGATAAGAACGAGTGTCCCGACCCGTGGGTCCAGACCCAGATTCCCCAGAACGAAGGTGAACACGAGCGTCAGTATGACGACATAGACCGAGGTCCAGACCCCCCATTCGAGTTGTACCTTTGGAGCCAACGAACGGCGGTCTGTCGTGTATTCCAGGATTTGTTCAGGGTCAAGTCCACGCTTGCTTTTACGGATGGCATCGTCCGCTGCGGTGACCCGCTCGTCAAAGCTCATCTCGCCGACCGGTTTTGATTCCTGCTGTTGGACATCGGAGTGCTGTCCTTGTTCCGTCGATAGCTGCTCCTGTTTTTGTTCCGTTTTTGGTTGTTCAGTATGTTCAAACAGTTCTTCTTCCGAGGGAACGCGTGGCTCTGTCTGTTCCCGTTGGTCCGTGGCCTCCGGTGAATCGAGTCCGGAATTGGCTGCTCGGTCATCAGTTGCGTGTTCCGACTCGTCGCCGTTAGCAGGCTGTGAGGTGTCTTCCCTGTCCTCCGCAGCCGTGTTACGACCCGGCGGCACGTCCGACTTCTCGGGTCCGTCGCTCATTATCATTCACTCAGTGTGGTATCGAGTTAAGTCCCAGGGAACTAAACAGAAAATTAGTCGTCAGTCGCCTCAACCGCTTGCGGGTCGCTTTCGACGTCGCTATCCTCCTCACGGTCGGCACGAGGGCCATCAAGGTCAACGCTCGGGAGCAAATCACGGAGATACCGTCCAGTGTATGACTCCTCGGTTCGGGCAACCTCCTCTGGCGTGCCGGTTGCAACAAGCCGGCCGCCATGTTCGCCGCCCTCCGGCCCAAGGTCGATAATCTGGTCCGCGTTTTTCACGAGGTCGAGTTCGTGTTCGATGACGATGACCGTGTTCCCATCATCGGTCAGCCGGTGAAGGACATCAATTAACTTCCGTTCGTCCTCCGGATGCAGGCCGGTCGTCGGCTCATCAAGCAGATAGAGGGTATCACCAGTGTCTTTCTTTCCGAGTTCCTCGGCGAGTTTGACCCGCTGTGCCTCTCCACCGGAAAGGGTCGTCGATGGCTGGCCGAGTCGCATGTAATCGAGTCCAACGTCCTTGAGGAGTTTGAGCCGTCGGCGAAGTTGGCTATGGCTCTCGAAGAAATCATAGGCCTCCTCGACGCTCATCTGAAGGACGTCAGCAATTGTCTTCCCCTTGAACGTCACGTCAAGCGTTTCGTCGTTGTAGCGGTCGCCCCCACACTCCTCACAGGGAACGTAGACGTCAGAGAGGAAGTTCATCTCGATTTTGACGTTGCCCTGCCCACCACACTCTTCACAGCGGCCGCCTTTGACGTTGAACGAGAACCGACCTTTCTCGTAGCCACGCTGTTTCGAGAGTTCGGTTTCAGCGAAAAGCTCGCGGACGTAATCGAAAACGTTCGTATAGGTCGCCGGGTTTGAGCGCGGCGTGCGGCCAATCGGTGACTGGTCGATGAGACGAACCGTCTCAATCTGGTCAAGCCCCTCGATTGCGTCATGCTCGCCGGGGTCGACGCTCGTGTTGTCGTTCATCTCGCGAGCCAGTCCTTTGTAGAGAACATCGTGCATCAGCGTCGATTTACCGGAACCGGAAACGCCGGTAATGGCGGTAAAACAACCGATTGGAAGTTCGACATCGAGGTCCGAGAGGTTGTGCTGACGAGCACCACGGATGGTGATTTGTCCCTGTGGGTCACGGCGGGAATCCGGGACAGGAATCGATTTCTCGCCGCTGAGATACTCTCCGGTGATGCTTTCCTCACATTCAAGTACGTCATCAAACGAGCCGTTGACGACGACCTCACCGCCGCGCTTTCCTGGGCCTGGGCCCATGTCGACGATGTTATCAGCCCGCCGCATCGTCTCGGTGTCGTGTTCGACGACGAGCAAGGTATTGCCGGTATCACGGAGTTCCTCAAGCGTATTCAGTAGGCGGTCGTTATCCCGTTGGTGCAGGCCAATTGATGGCTCATCGAGGACATAGAGAACGCCGACAAGACCGGAACCAATCTGCGTTGCAAGCCGGATTCGCTGGCTTTCTCCGCCAGAGAGGGTTGAAGCCTCCCTGTCGAGTGTGAGATATTCAAGCCCCACCTCGCACATAAATCCGAGTCGGGACCGGATTTCTTTCAGAATCTCCTCGGCGATTTTCGTCTCTCGTTCGTTCAGGTTCGCTTCCAGCCCCTCGAAGTGCTCCAGCGCATCGCCGATTGACATCTGATTGACCTCCGTGATGGAGGTTCCGGCAACGCGAACGTGCCGTGACTGTTCTTTCAGACGGGTGCCATCACATTCAGGACAGGTCGTGACGGCCATGTACTCCTCAATGTGGTCGCGGGCACGGTCGCTGTCGGTTTCGACGTGACGCCGCTCCAGATTCGGGATGACTCCTTCGAAGCGTTCGGTCTTTTCACGGGTTCCGTTTTTCGTCCGCCACTCGAAATGGACCTGCTCGTCAGTGCCATAGAGGAACTGTCGCTGGATATCTTCGTCCAACTCTTCGAACGGTGATTCGAGCGAGACACCAAAGTGGACAGCGACGTTATCGAGCTGTCGGGAATAGTACGTCCGGTTGTAGCTCCAGGGTTCAAACACGTGTTTGAGCGGCTTTGATGGGTCCTTTATGACCAAGTTCTCGTCAACTTCCTTGGTCGAACCGATACCCTCACACGCGGGACAGGCCCCGTATGGACTGTTGAACGAAAACGAGCGGGTCTCAATCTCGGAGAACTGAAAGTCGGAGTTGGGGTTGCCGAGTTCTTCGGAAAACTCGACAACAAGGCGGTCATCGGTGTCAGCGTCCGCCGCAAGCGAGCCTGTCGAGCGTGTGTTCGAGGCAAATGGCGTCTCTGCTGGCGGCTCCGGGACGATGAGCTTGAGCATACCGTCTGCCTCTTCAAGCGCGGTGTCGACGGAGTCAGCGATGCGCGAGCGTGCTTCGGTGGAGACGGTTACGCGGTCCACGATGACATCGATAGTGTGGTCGTAGTTCTGGTCGAGGTCCGGCCCATCAAGCGTCAGGTCACGTACCTCGCCATCGACTTCAACCCGTGTGTATCCCTCGCTGACGAGCTCTTCAAACAGCTCCTCGAACTCCCCTTTCTGGTCTCTAATAACTGGTGCGGCGATTTTTGCTCTTGTCCCCTCCGGGAGTTCGAGAATTTGACGGACCATATCCTGTGCGGACTGTTCGCCAACCTCCTCGCCGGTGATGGGGTCATACTGTGTCCCGACTCGGGCATAGAGAAGCCGGAGATAATCATGTAATTCGGTGACGGTTCCGACCGTCGAGCGGGGATTGTTCGCGGCATTTTTCTGGTCGATGGAGATAGCAGGCGAGAGTCCTTCGACGTTTTCGACCTGCGGTTTGTCCATCTGCCCCAGAAAGTTACGGGCATATGCCGACAGCGATTCGATATACCGGCGCTGTCCTTCCGCATAGATGGTTTCGAACGCCAAAGAGGATTTTCCAGACCCCGAGAGCCCGGTGACGACGGTCAACTCCTCGCGGGGAATGGTCACATCAACGTCTTTCAGGTTGTGCTCGCTGGCCCCACGGACTTCGATGTAGTCGCGGCTCATTCGTTACCAATGGCATGGACTGTATCAGTGAAACCCTGTCGGTTTCGGTTGCCCAGAAAGAGCATCTACCCTGGACTCGTCGACCCCTTCATTTGGCCATCGGGCCCTGAAGCCATTCCTGTTGCTCTTCAGTAAGAATACGATAGAGCGCTGTCCGTGCCAACACAACTGCCGCAAGAACGGTCCCGAGAATGACGGCAAATACCGGCCCGAGAATAACGCCACCAGTCTCTAGCCCAATGATGACATAGAGGCTGGCCAGCGACCACCACAGCGTATAGCTCGCGACGATACCGACAACCAACGTGATGAAAATCCCGTTCAACGAGAAAGAGGCAGCACCCGGATACGCCGGTTTGCCAATCAAGTCACGAAACCCCTCCCAGCCATATCTGACACACCGGGCAAGCAACGACAGCGAAAGGAGGCCAGGGACGAAGATAGCTGCCCAAATCCAGAGCCTATCAAGGCTCGTCCCACCGCCGAAAATGAACGCAGGCTCCACCGCCCAGATAGCCGCAAGCACTAACAAAGCAACGGAGAGGCCTAGCTCCACGGATAGCCGCGTTGATTCCACCATCTCTCTGTCGGGGGGACGCATCACCTGCCCTTCCGTGGGCGAGCTATAAGCGTGATACGTTCGAAAGTCAGGATACCGCCGATGCCTCCCACCGTCCGCGAAGCAACGCCAGCCGACGCAGCACGAATGATAACCGTTCAAGAAGCCGCAGTTCGAACCCGTGGAACCGACGCCTACACGAGAGAACAGGTCGAGGCGTGGGCGAGTGACAGAAATCCGGACGAGTATCCGATTACGTCACCGGAAACAGAAGTCCTCGTCGCCGAACGTGACGAAACTGTCGTTGGCTTCGGCTGGCTGAAACCCGAAGCGGACGACTATTTCGATGCTGACGTAGCGGGTGAGATTACGGCGGTCTACGTCCATCCCGCAGCGGCCAGAGAGGGAGTCGGGGCCACGATTTATGCTCGACTGGAAAAGGTTGCTCGGAAGGAAAACCTCGATTCGCTCGGGCTCTGGGCATCGTTAAATGCCGTGCCGTTTTACGAATTGCAAGGTTTTGAGCCAGTAACGGAACAATCACTGGAATTTGAGAGTGGTGTTGCTGTCGATGTGTTGGAGATGAAAAAAGAATTGAGAAGAGAGTGATACGAGGGGCGGCCTGCCCGCTACTGCCCGACAACAGTTGTCCGCGCTCTACAACCCAGCGACGTCTTCGATAGCGTCGGTGAGTTCCTTGATAGATTCAACCGTATGCTCGCCCATGTGGCCGATTCGGAACGTTTGCTCGCCGATGTCGCCGTAGCCGTTCGAGAAGACGAAATCGTATTCCTCGGAAACTTCCTCGATGGTCGCCGCAACGTCGATACCCTGCGTGTTCTCGACACAGGTAACGGTCTGTGAGCGGTAACCGTCCTCAGCAAAGAGGCCGAAGTGTTCGCGCGCCCAGTCGCGGGTGTATTCGGCCATCTCCTGATGACGGGCGTTGCGGGCCTCGTGTGTCTCCTCCAGCATGTGTTTCATCTGCTTGCGGTAGGCAAGCATAATCGGGATGGCTGGCGTGGAGTGTGTCTGGCCCTTGCGCTCATAATAATCGAGACAGCGCTGGAAGCCGCCGTACCAGGAGGCTGAATCCTTTTCGAGTTCGCGCTCGTAAGCCTCGTCGCTGACCGTACAGACCGCCAGTCCGGGCGGCATGGCGAAGGCCTTCTGCGTCGAGGTGAAGATAGCGTCGATGTTGTGTTTCTCGATATCGACGAAATCACCACCCAGACAGGAGATGGCATCGACGACGAAGTAGGTGTCTGGATATTCGGCGACGACATCCCCAATCTCTTCAACCGGGTTGCGAACGCCAGTCGAGGTCTCGTTCATGACGACACCGACAGCGTCGTATTTTCCGTTGCCCTCTTCGAGCGTCTCGCGGATATCCTCGGGTTTGACTGCTTGACCCCACTCGTACTCAATGCGGTCGACTGATTTGCCGAGCCGCTCGGCGACGTTGGCCTGTCGCTCGCTGAACGAACCGCAGGTCGCAACGAGCATGTGCTCATCGACCAGATTCAGCGTCGTTGCTTCCCAGAACTGAGTTCCAGAGGCGGTGAGAATGATGGTCTCGTTGTCCGTGCCGAGAAACTCCTTGGTATCCTCGACAATCGTCGTATAGAGGTCGGTCATTCTGTCCATGCGGTGCCCGAACATTGGCTCGGCCATCGCCTGGATGACGTCCTCTCTCACTTCCGTCGGTCCTGGCAGGTACAACCGCTTTTCCGGGTAGTCGCCGGTATACTCTCGTTTTTCGACCATGTGAATCGCTCGTATGAGAGTGTCCGACAGCAACGGTTATGCCGGTTTTGGTCTGTGCCGACAGGAGGGGTGGTGGCTCACAGGCATGTGGTTTCGAGGACCCGTAACCAGTTTTCGTGTGCAATCGCTCGCTGTTCCGACGCGCTAAATCCACGCGCGGCCAAGCCATCGAAAATCCGCGGAAGGCCGCTAACATCCCCAACACCGTTGATAATCTCCGCACCGTCGAAATCCGAGCCTAATCCGACATGGTCGACGCCGACAGTGTCTGCGACGTACTCGATATGGTCGAGCAGCGTACTCAGTGGTGTTTCCGGTTCGAATTGGCCATCTTGACGGAGTGCACTGGCAGCAAATGTGATGCCTACGAGTCCGTCAGTCTCGGCCACCGCCTCAAGCTGTTCATCAGTGAGATTTCTCGATGAGGGACAGATGTCGTGGACGCCGGTATGGGAGACAACAAGCGGGTCGGTCGAACGCTCTGTAACGTCCCAGAACCCGGCTTCGTTGAGATGTGCCAGGTCAATCATGATACCGCGCTCGTTACACGCCTCGACGAGTCGTTTCCCGGCATCGGTGAGTCCGGGACCGGTATCAGGGTGGCCTGGAAATTCAAAGGGGACCCCATGTCCGAACTGGTTTGAACGGCTCCAGACGAGTCCGAGCGAGCGGAGTCCGCGGTCGTAATACGAATCAAGATTCGAACAATCTGGTTCGATGGCTGCTGCCCCCTCGAAATGGAGTAGGCACGCGAGAGTGTCGGAATGAAAGACCTGCTGCAGTTCGTGTGACGATTCAACGAGCGTTATTCGGCCCCCGCCGACCGACAGGACGTCGTTCAATCGACCGAACAATCGCTCTGTAACCGACTGTGCGTATTCGATGTCGGGTGATGGCGGTGGCTCAAGTCTGAATCCATCGACGGTCTCTCGTCTCCGTTCCGCACGAGGCGGAGTCTCAGGTGATGGTTCGATGAAAAAAGCAAACAGACCACCACCGAATTCCCCCTCCGTCACCCGTGGATAATCGAGATGCCTATCAGGCAGTTCATCAAAAAACGCCGTTCCTGCATCCTCGTCCGGAAGCCGATAGAGACAGTCATTGTGTCCATCAAACACCGGGAGTTCTGTCTGCCGTTCCAGTGTCTTCCCAGCCATTACTTGGCGACACTATTTGAGCAACACAGTGATAAAAGCTATCTAGGTGCCGAAAAGGTAGAATCCATCGTTCAATACAAACCGAGTGCTCGCCCCCACGCTCTCGAGAATCAGAGTGGACTTTCGATACATAGTGATAACAACCAAGACAGTTGGGTGTGAAAGGCCGTTACCGTGACCGTTTCATTTTGGCTTCTCCTGGTGTTTGCGACAGTCACATCGCTGATAACGGCGTGGACACTCGGAGCAAACAGTAATTCACCCCCGTTTGCACCAGCAATCGGGGCAAACGCCATCTCAACCATGCGGGCAGCGCTACTTGTTGGCATTCTCGCAGCGGCAGGCGCAATCGCACAAGGGGGTGCAATCTCGGAAACGGTCGGAGCAGGGTTGACTGCGGGAGAGCCAATTACCCCACTTGCGGCGACGACTGGATTGCTGGTTGCCGCCTCATTTATGGGCTTTGGCGTCTACTCCGGCTATCCCGTTCCTGCTGCGTTCGCAACAACTGGTGCGATGGTTGGCGTCGGCCTCTCACTCGGCGGTGAGCCCGTGTTTGGAACGTACCAACAGATAGGGACATTCTGGATGCTTGTCCCTCCAGTGTCCGGGGGCATGGCGTTTCTCACAGCCACTATCCTGCGGCGCGATGACGTCCCGGAAACGGTCGGCGTTCCGCTCTTGGCCGGCATCGTCGGCGCTATCCTTGCGAACATTCGTCTTGGCTTGATTCCACATCCGACACGCACACAGGGGTCGGTCGCTGAGGCCGTGTCGTTTGCGGTCGGAAATCCCACAATCGTGGACATTCCTGTGGTTGTTCCTCTCGTAACGCTGTTGGTTGGGGTACTCAGTTTTCGGTTTATCCGACGGAAAACACAGCAGTCAGTCGAAAAGGGGATTCGGACCTTTCTGGTTATTCTGGGGAGCGTTGTTGCATTTTCAAGCGGCGGCAGTCAGGTTGGACTTGCGACGGGACCGCTGGAACATCTCTATGGAGTCGAGCTGGGCCTGCCGGGTATTATCCTGCTTGGACTTGGTGCCGGTGGGATTCTTGCAGGAGCCTGGATGGGTGCGCCACGTCTCCTCCAAGCAACCTCCCGCGAGTATGCCCAGCTTGGAGCGCGACGGTCGATAGCTGCACTCGTCCCCGGATTTATTATCGCACAGGTCGCTATCGCGCTCGGTATCCCAATTTCGTTTAATAACATCATCATCTCTGGGGTGATAGGAGGAGGGCTCGCCGCTGGTTCAGCCGGTGTTTCCCGCCGGAAAATTGGTGTCACCATCGGTTTCTGGCTGCTCACACTCTGCACGTCAATCGGTATCGGTTATGGGTTATATCAGGTACTTTCGATACTCTTTGGCATCCAGTGAGAGAGCGCTTTGTGACCTCACCCTACCGAACGACTGTCACACTTACTGGCGCTTCACCGACAACTGCTGTCGAAACGGTGCCCAACAGTCGCCGTGTGAGCCGTCCACTATCCCCTCCATGGCCACCCATAACGATGTGGTCGACATCAGTTTCCTCTGTATATGAAAGTATCACGTCAGCAGGAGAGCCAGTCTTAACAACGGTCTCAACATCTTGTGGTGCATTTGCTATCGCTGATTGTGCGTCGGCAAGCAACTGGGCTGTGTGTTGTGCTGTCTCCTCCTTGCGTTTCTGGTCCCGTTCAAGAACGGTTCCTTCACTCATCGCAGCTTCGAACGAAGAGCTAATCGATAACACCGTAATCTGGCAATCAAATACTGCCAGTGCGTGTTTGAGTGCCTTCTTTGCAAGCGGGGAGCCATCTAACGCGACGAGCACATGGGTCGGCTCCATACACATACTCGCTTACCAGCCAGTATAAAACGTTGGACAACCAGCCACAGATGCTGAAGGAGTTTTTATTCTTGCCCGTGTAACTACTGTACATGTTTCAGTCCCAACACCGGCATGCTCAAACACCTGTTCACGAGACAGCACTTGCCTGTCTCGAAGCCGGTATCGACGCTGCCAACCCGTCCGAGGTCATCCCCAAGCAACTCACCTATGACCCCGACGGCGACCAGTTGATGATTACAGGGGAGCTCTATGACCTGCGGGATATCGAGAATATATACGTGGTCGGCGGCGGGAACGCCGCGGGAGCGATTGCACAGGCCCTCGAAACAGTCCTCGGCGATGCTATCGATGCCGGCGCTGTCGTCACGGACGTGCCTCGCGAGACAGAAACCATCCAAACGCTCCGTGGAGACCACCCCATACCCACCGAGCGAGGTGTTAAACACACCGCAGAAATGACTGAAATTGCTGCAAATGCAGGTGAGAAAGACCTGCTTATCGCCGTCATTGGTGGGGGAGGAAGCGCACTGATGCCTGCACCTGTCGATGGTGTCACGCTTGAGGACATGCGGTCGCTCACCGACGAGCTGCTCAGAAGTGGGGCGACAATCGACGAAATCAACGCGGTCCGGAAACATCTCTCAACGCTCAAAGGCGGACAGCTCGCCCGGACGGCTGCTCCGGCACAGAGTATTAGCCTGCTCTTTAGCGACGTGGTCGGAGACGACCCGAGCGTCATTGCGAGCGGGCCAACCGTCCCAGATTCGACGACCTATGAGATGGCAATCGACGTGATAGAGCAGTATGACGTTTCAGTTTCACAATCAATTCGGTCGCATCTCGACGACGGGAACGCAGGGGAAGTCCCAGAGACACCAGGACCCGAGAGCGATATTTTTGACCACGTATCGATGCATATCCTTGCAAACGGGATGACCGCAATTGAGGCTGCAACGGAGACCGCACGAGAGCGTGGATACACCCCGCTCGTACTCTCTTCGCGGATGCGTGGCGAAGCCAGAGAGAGCGCGCTGTCCCACGTCGCAATCGCCGAGGAATGTCTGGCGTCCGGTCAACCGGTGGAACCACCAGCCGTGTTGGTTTCTGGCGGAGAGTTGACGGTGACCGTACGTGGAGATGGGACCGGCGGCCCGAATCAGGAATTTTCGGTTCGTGCTGCAAGTGAGCTTCCGGAGGGTGTTGTACTTGGAAGCGTTGATACCGATGGAATCGATGGCCCAACCGACGCCGCAGGTGCACTGGTCGATTCGGAGACCGTTAGCGAGCCGACTCGTGCAACCGATGCACTCGAGACGAATGATGTCTATCCGTTCCTCAACGAACGTGATGCGTTACTCGTGACAGGAGAGACAGGAACAAATGTCAATGACCTCCGGGTACTCGTCGTTGAAAAACCCAAGCGGTAGGCATTGCAGACAAGACAAACAACTATAGGAGCCCTTTCATTGGCTGAGAATTATCGGTACACCCTCGGGTACAGAACAGAGACACCAGCTATGAGACAAACCCGATTTAAAGACCGAACGGATGCTGGCCTGCAACTAGGGGAGGAACTGAAACGAAGTGGTATCGAGGCCGATATCGTACTAGCCATTCCTCGTGGCGGGCTGCCGCTTGGCAGGGCAGTCGCGGATGCACTCGGATGCACGCTCGATATTGTCGTTGCCAAAAAAATCGGTGCACCCAACAATCCGGAATTCGCAATTGGGGCTGTCGCAAGCGATGGAACCGTCTGGCGAAATACCGATGCGATGTGGTGGGCCGGTACTGAAGGCGATTACTTCGAAAACGAGCGAGAGCGAAAGCAACACCAGGCACAGAAAACCGAACTGGAGTATCGCGGTGAGAGCAAGGAGCCCAAAATCGAGGGCAAGACGGTCGTTGTCGTAGACGATGGCGTTGCGACAGGGTCAACCACCAGAGCCTGTTTGCAGAAACTCAGAGCGGAAAATCCTGACCGCCTCGTGCTTGCGGTACCAGTCGGGCCGCCCCGGACCATTGCCCAACTGAGAGCGATGGTTGATGACCTCATCTGTCTCCTCACTCCCGACGATTTCGGCGCAGTTGGACAGTATTACGACCGATTCGACCAGGTGTCAGATTCGGAAGCGAGAACGTTTCTTGAGCCAGCGAACTGAATCAGTTATCGTGTTTGTTTTGAAAAAGCGAGGCTAGCCACGGGCAAACTGTTGGCCCGAGAGGTGCTCAATTTCGAGTTCGTACGGAGTCACTGTTGCAGCGTCGGTCACCGACCGCCAACCCATCGGAGTGGGGACCTCTGCGGTCCGTTTTGCAAGCGTTGCGAAGGCAGTTTCCGCCTCAGCATATGGGATTTCGACAAGTTTCCCCTCCACAACTACACTTCGCCATTTCGCACCTGGTTCCGTCTCTTCGTACACGGTGAGACAGACGTTTGGATTATGTGTCAACGAACGACTTTTCCGTGAACCATCGGCTTCGGACAGTTGGAGAACTAACCGCTGATTGTCCTGCTCGTAGCCGAATGCAACCGGAATTGCGTACGGTCCAGGCCCACCATCAAGTGCTAAAACTCCGACGCCGTTATCATGCAGGATAGTCCGTATCTCGTCGGTATCAAGTGTCTCCATTACCGGCCAGTTTCGGTTGCAACCATAATCATACTGACGCTTGTTTGCCTTGCCAAGCAAGATGGCATGTCATTTTCACCCTTCAGGAATTGTGATGACGTTTTTGAGAGTTCCTTTCGGAAAAGACGGTATGGGAGCCGACGGGACAGAGACATTCATCGAGTGGGATGAAAAGCGGTATAGCACGGAGATTGAGCGGTTTGATGAACAACACAAGCGGCTGTTTACCCTTCTCAATGACCTCTATATAGCAATGGAGGAAGGGCGGTCCGAACAGCGGGTCGGAGATATTCTCCGTGAACTCGAGCGTTATACCGAATACCACTTCGGTGATGAAGAAGAGTTTATGCAGGATTGTGGGTTCGCTATGGACTGTGCAGACTGTTTTTTCAATCATCGGGAAATGCACGAAGAGTTTGCAGCGAAGGTAAAGGAGCTTCGCCAAAAGCACGAAGAAGGCGAATATATCACGATGGAGATGCTGATGTTCGCCCGCGATTGGCTTGACTCTCACATCGCCGGTCTTGACCAGGACCAGTCATACGGCGATTATTATGCTGACTCTGTCCCTGACGATTACCAGTATTCACCGGGAGCGCTCAGAGCGGACCGAGACATTCCTTCTAAGGCGGTTCCAGAGGCCGAAACAACGGACGAAACCCAGGAAGAACCCGTCAGACTGGGAACGACGACCTACGAGGGCCACCCAGTCGAACTACCCGAGGAGACGTTGGCAACATGGTTCGAACAAACCGTCGCCGGCCATACCGACCGCGACGCAGCACTAATCCGCAAGGATGAGACGTTCGAATCACTCTCGTACGAAGAGCTCAGAGACCGAGCACAGGCTGTTGCGGGCGGCCTGCTTGAACAAGAACTCGAACCAGGTGACCGGGTGGCACTCCACGCCAACTCAGGACTTAACTGGTCGGTGCTTGACCTCGCCTGTGCATATGCCGGGCTGGTATCAGTTCCACTGGCGACGATGCACAGCGAAGAGCGTACACGAGCGATTCTCAAAGATGCCGACGTCTCACTACTCGTTACCGACTCTGTCGCACCCGACGGTGTCCCCTCCACCGTTGCTGTCTGTCAGTATGACAATCTCTCGCGTGCCAAACCGGACGAATACCCCGGTTTGGAGATGGACCCAGACGAGATTGCGACAATCGTCTACCGGGTCGACCGGGAACCTGACGCTGATGGTTGTCTGCTCACCCACCGGAACCTTCGTGCCGCTATTGCGAGTCTTGCAGAAACGTTCCCAATCTCTGCAGGCGGCGTTGGAACGTGTATGCTCCCGCTTGCGCATAGTTACCAGCGTGTGATGACCTACTATCTCTGGGAACGCGGTGGGGCTGTTGCATATCTGGATGCCGAAACCGTGCTTGCCGATTTGCCAGCAGTCAACCCAACCGTCCTTGTTGGTGTTCCACGGCTATACGAAAAGCTTCAGGATGCATTTCAGGAGCGTCAGAGCGAACGAGGTGGGCTCCGACAACGGTTCGCGAGTGGTCTGGCAAGTGCCGTCGGTGCACATAAGAACACGGGAGAGTCGATGTCGACGACACTCTCGCTCAAACACCGATTGGCGGGCAAGCCCGCGTTTTCGGCGCTCCGAGAAGAACTTGGTATCGATGAACTCGATTACGCATTCACCAGTACCACCGCAACCGAGACAGACCTTCATGAGTTCTTCCTCGGCATTGGCATCCAACTGACCGAACTATATGGGACAACCGAACTGACGGGGATTGCGACTGCGAACGTCCAGTGTTCCTATCCCGCTGAGACCGTCGGCCGTCCGCTTCCGGGGATAACACTTGCGCTGGCGGAAGACGGCGAGATACTTGTGCGTGGCCCGACAGTCGCTTCCGGCTATGCAAGCGGTAGCACAAACTGGCAAACACGATATCGCGATGGATGGCTCCATACCGGTGACAGTGGTCGCATTACTGGCGACGGCACCCTTGAGGTCCTTGAATCAAACTGACTCGGTCTTTGGTTAAAGAAGGAAACGAGAACTGCTATCGGCTTCGTTCGCTCATTCGAGTTGGTGATAATCGAGTTCGTATCCGGCGTCGAGTGCTTTTTGAACGGCTTCGCTCGGTGCCTCGGGCGTAGCAGTCGACAAATTCGGCGACCCGATGCTCCCTCTCTGAAAGAGGATATTTCGCTGCCACTCAGCCTCTGTCTCCGGATAGTCTGTCCGGAAGTGTGCGCCGCGGGACTCTGGCCGTTCACGCGCACTGCGCAAGATACTGTCCGCAACAATCAGCGCAAAGCCGAGGTTGAGTGCAAATTCGTAAGAGCGGCTTTGCTCGTCCCCAACGGCGAGGTCAGCAGCCTGTGTGCGGATAGTATCGATGCGTCTGAGACCAGCTTCGAACCCGGCCTCGTCACGTAGAATCCCTGTCTGTTCCCAGAGCAGCGACCGAACCATCTTGAGTAACGCTTCAGGGTCGTTCTCGCCGTCACTGTTTGCAAGTGTTACAAGATCGCGAAGATGCAGTTCGGCCCGTTGAGACAGTGTCCCGTCGTCAGGCCGGTCGACCTGGGCCTGTAACCGGTCCGCAACCGCTTCACCTACTACCTGGCCATATGCGACCGTTTCAGCGAGGGAGTTCCCGCCAAGCCGGTTCGCACCGTGAACACCTGCCATTGTCTCTCCGATAGCATACAATCCAGCTATCGCTGTCTCGCCATTGTCATCGACGTGGACGCCACCCATGCCGTAGTGTGCGGTCGGTGCGACTTCCACGGGTTCTTCGGCCATATCGACGCCCAGTTCAGCAAATCGCTCGTACATCCGTGGGAGCCGGGCCTCAATGAACGAGCGGTCTCGGTGTGAGATGTCAAGGAAGACGCCGCCGTGTTCAGTACCGCGACCCTCCGCGATTTCCTTGGCTATCGCCCGGGCAACTACGTCACGGGCGTCAAGTTCCATCTGGTCGGGCGAGTATCGCTCCATGAACCGCTCACCCTCGGCGTTAAACAGTTGTCCGCCCTCGCCGCGAACAGCTTCGGTCACAAGTCGTCCGTCCCACAACTCGCCGTATCGGTCGCCGACCATGCCGGTCGGGTGGAACTGAACGAACTCCATGTCCATCAGCGTTGCTCCGGCCTGATAGGCCAGTGCTGGACCGTCACCAGTGTTCTCGTCGTCGCGCGAAGAATGGCGACGATACAAACTGGTGTATCCACCGGCTGCGAGAATGACTACCTCGGCGTCAAAGACGACGAACTCGCCAGTATCAAGGTCAGTTCCGACGGCCCCCAGCACGCGGTCGCCGTCGGTGATGAGCCGGGAAATAAAGACGTTCTCGCGGTAGGGAATCGACCGGTCCTGCGCTTGGCTGACAAGCGTGTTGAGAATTGCTTCTCCAGTGTAATCACCTGCAAACGCCGTGCGACGGAACGATTGTGCGCCGAAATACCGCTGGTCGATGTCGCCGTCTGGCGTCCGGCTAAAGGACATTCCCCACTCGTCTAACTCGCGGAGCAGTCCCGGCATGCGCTTTGTCACCGTCTCAACTTTTCCCGGGTCGTTGATGTGGTGGCCCTCGTTGAGTGTGTCGGCGGCGTGGACTGTCCAATCATCCTCCGGGTCGAGCGTTCCCAGCGCTCCGTTGATGCCGCCCCGAGCCCACGTCGTATGAGCGTCACCGTGACCCCGCTTGCCAATGACCAACAGGTCATCCGGGTCGATACCTTGCTCGACAAGTTCGATAGCCGCTCGTGCCCCAGCAGCACCGGCACCGATGACCAGTACACGCCGCTCTATGGTTTCGTATTCGGGCACGTCTGCCGACAGAGACGACTCTGGGGTTGCTGTCTGTTTCACATCAATCTATAGGGTCTCTACAGTATTAAGTTGCCCGAGAAAGGACATATTTTGGCGCCAATAATCCCGGAACGGAAACGGACACAGAGACCTGTTTGCGTACTTGGTGAAACAATCCAGACGACTCAGGGAAACGATTCATCACGCTGCCCGTACGTTTGTATTCTTGTCGTGCTTCAATTGATACAATGGAGCCCACTGAAAAAGAGAATCACAATCCACCCGATATCGTCCTCTACGGTGGAAAGGGCGGTGTTGGCAAAACGACCTGTGCAGCAGCACATGCAGTTGGCCTCTCGGAGCGAGATGCCAGCACGAAGGTCCTCGTGGTCTCGACTGACCCCGCGCACTCTCTCGGCGATGTGTTTGAGCGAAACCTCGGCGACGAACCAACCGCACTGACAGACTCGCTCGCTGCAGTCGAAGTTGGCTCCCAACGGGGGCAAGAGGCATATCGAATGGTCGTTGAAACCCTTGTCGACGAGTTTAGGAGTGCCGGATTACGGGTCGGTGAGGATGAACTCGAACGTCTCTTCGAGGCTGGCCTCATTCCTGGCGGTGATGAGGTGGCTGCACTCGAGTATATTGCTCGCTACACCGACAGTGAATACGAGACAGTCATCTTTGATACGGCCCCCACCGGCCATACGCTTCGCTTGCTTGACCTTCCCGAAGTCCTTGGCGAGACGTTCGCTGTCGCTAGCGAGATACAGCAGCGTGTTCGGCGGGTGGCCAAAACAGCGCGGAGCATGGTATTCGGACCAGAAGCCTACTGGGAGACGCGTGATGACTCCGAGGAACTGACATCGCTTCGTGACCGGATAGCCACTGTCGATTCGCTGCTCCATGACCCGTCACGTACTCACTTTCGTGTTGTTCTCACGCCCGAGCGAATGTCAATTGCCGAAACCGAACGCCTTGTTTCTAGGCTCAAAACTGCAAACGTGCCAGTTGATTCACTCGTCGTGAATCGTCTGTTCGAAAACGACCAGGCGTGTTCATGTGAGCGCTGTTGCGCTGACGCTGAACGCCACGAAAAACGGTTACAAGAGATACAACGGAGATTCAATCTACCGGTACGCGTCGTTCCGGAACTCGACACTGAGGCACAGGGCGCATTATCAGCAATCGGTCCGACGCTGCTAGCAGTTGGTGACTCTCGGTGAGGCGAATCGTTCGAGAACGTTTGTTACTGTGGAAGCCAACAAGATAGCATGAGTGAACAGCCTGAAACGCAGTACGAGCAAGCGGTCGCTGCGGTTGCTGACCGTGAGTATACCGCAGCGGGGAATGCCTATGCACGGGCAGGATGGAAACTGCTGGCAGCGCCACACCACGCTCAGGACCCATTCGATGCGGATGAAAAAGGTTGGGTTGGAAAGGGAATGCAACGGCTGCTGACCAGCGCAATTTGCTACCGGGTTGCTGGTCAAAGAGAGCGTGCGACTCACCGGAGCACCGAGGTTGGCGCAGTTGCAGCAGATTTCCAGAGTATACTCACCAATCCTGTCCAGCAAGCCTGTTGTAAGGAAATACGCGCAGATGCCACGCTCGTTGGGGGGTTGGGTGACGCGACCGAAGCCTACAATGACACAGCAGACGCATATCGCGAGGCTGGCGAAACGATTGATGACCCACAGTACTGGAGTACGACACCGCTTTTCCAGGCCGCTGCAACGCCGTTGCAGCAGGTCGCACGCAGCACAGCTAACGGGGAGATTGCCGTCTCATGGGAAGACCTCCACGGAGCCGACCCGACAGCGCCTGGACGATTTCTCGCTCACAGGGCCACGTTCAAACGCCAGCGATTTGCCTCGCTACTGGATTCCGTCATCGAAGAGGGATATCTCGCCGCCCCTCGTGGAACAACAGCGTACAATAACGCAACGTATCGGTGTCCTGCCTGTGAGTCGAGTGATGTGAATTGGGTTGGCAACAGTATCCTCTGTCTGCGCTGTTCGACGGCTCTCAAAAAACAAACCTAATCCTCGAATCAAAAGAGCCAGTGAAAGATGGAGTCGCAGCCATATTACTGAACGTAAGCTTTTAAATCATCTCGCCGCCCCGAAGTGGCGAGTAAGTGTACGAAGTTACGTCCGGCAGTATCAGTATGGCGGTCGCTGGGCCTGAATAACCGACGCGAGATGCTGCGTTTCTTCGGCAATGAGTTCGGTCATATCGTCAGCGGAGATGATTCCCACCAGTTCGTTGTTTTCGTTACAAACTGGCAATCGTCGGACGCCATGTTCGCTCATCGTCTGTGCGGCCTGGTAGAACCCATCCTCCGGATTGAGTTGACAGAGGTCGGTTGACATCACATCCGATGAGGTCATCGAAGCTGGGTCAACATCTTCCGCTAACACACGAGTCATCAAATCGCGGTCCGTCACAATTCCCTGTGGACGAGCACCGTCAGTAATCACGATGCTTCCGACGCTTTCGGCTTGCATCTGCTGGGCGAGTTCCCGTACTGAGGTATCCGGCGTGGCTGTCACAACGTCGTCGCGTGCGAGGTCTTGTATTGGCATAGGGACACCATCAAAACCGTCACCGAGAACGGGCATACCATGTGTGTCGGTTCGCGTTCGCTGAGATTAGCGTCCGGGTTTCAGACATTATCGGTAAATAGCTATGGGTGGCAACCGAGTTTCGTTGGGTTGGTCACCCCACCCCGAGGAGGGCAGCGTGTTAGTCCGACGGCTATTCCCGAAGTAAATCCTCATTCGTAGTTGGTTTACTCACCGATTGTCCGGCGAACGAGAGACGAATCCGAGATGCGAGAGTATTCAGCAACTGCAACGAACGCAACTGCCCAGAGGATAGCCAGAGCGCCCCAGACCACGCCTGCTGAGCTGGATTGCATCGGGAATGCTATTGACAACACGCCGTAGTAGGCCATTGGTGCACCTGCAAACCAGGCAGCGAGTCGCCAGCCGCGAAATCCGACGGCAGCAGCAAGACCGTATGCAAGCGGTGCAACGGCAAGCGCAACCATCATCACGTAGTGTCCATCGAGCGCGTGAGGGTCGACAGTACTGGTTGTCAAACTCAACTGTGTCGCGATGAAAGTACCCAACGGAACTGCTGCGACGGCCACCAGCGCCAGTAGTGCTGGGCTGTATGAGTTGCTGCGTCGAAGGACCTGACGGCCTGCAGGGTGTGCAATCAGTGCAATGCTGGTGAGGAGGAAGAACGGAATGACTTCCTCCGGGCGTCCAACGCCATACCAGATGGTCCCAGCCGTAGCGACGAGAATGATGACGAATGCACCCCACATCGCTGCGACGCGTTGGGTTGGTCGAATGGCCTGAACGAATAGTCCGAGCAAGAACACCGCAACGACGGTGGCAATACCCATGATGTGCAGGCGATGAATGCCAAGCTCTGCAGCACCTTCAGCAGTCCAGCCGGTAAGAAGGGTGGCGAATAACTCCGGGAGAAAGACTACTGCCATCACGCCAGCCAAGAGGAGCGAGAGGTAGAATATACCGCCCCGAGCTTTCAACGCGAAAGCGCGCCGTTTCCCTGGCTCTTCAAATGTCTGTTCCACATCAACGACACTGGTGTCGGTAGTTGTCTGCATGATACAAGAGAGTGTACGTCATGTGATATCATAACATAGTCTGTATGGTTGCTATTCCGATACTCTGGTATTGTCACGGATTGTCGAAGATACGTAGAATGGAAACGTCGTTCGATACCGACAGATTACAGGTTGGTCTTGAAGCGTACGACGTGCCGTGTGGCGCGTTCACGCGAAACAAAACCATAATTCGGTATCCTCGGTACTCATAAGCCAGAGTCTATCCATTGAGGACGGGTTGACTTGGGATACGCTTGGCTGAACCGACGGTAGGCCAGCAACTCACTGATTCAGTGATAACGAGAAAACCCGTACACGTGAGGTCGTTGGGTCGGCTTATTCATCGACCGTAATTACCGAATGTATCGGGGCGATACCGAGTTTCAGCGAAAGAGAACTTACTACAAATAGCCACTGTATAGCTAATCAATCGCTCTACGTACGTCCGATACGATGTCTAAAGAACCGAGTAAATCGTCCGTAGACACACATATGTATCGACGCCGAACAGTAATGGGGGGACTTGCAACGGGTGCTGGGCTGACTGTCCTTGGCTCCGAAGCCAGCAACAAGGCGCTCGCACAATCTGATGAGGAAGCCGAAGACTGGCCCCCAGAAGATAGCTCGGAAGCGCACGTCGCTGTCATGTCGGGATTCCAGGCAGATGTCGACACCGATGCAGGAGGTTGCGCACACGCGATGCCGGGCGAACCGGGAACGCTCATGGTCGACCTCGTGCTCGAAGATATCGAGTGTGTTACACAGGCCCATATCCACGAAGGCGAACGAGGGGAAGATGGACCCGTTGTGGCACCGCTTCTCGAATATACCGAGGAAGTCGATGGGAGCGGGAGCGGCGATCCGCTTACCACCCGACCGAACACCCCACTGATTGAGGGGACGGTCGTCGACGACCCTGAGCTCGTCGAAGCCATCCTGGACGAGCCGGAAGCCTACTATATCAATGTCCACACAGTCCATAACCCGGACGGGGAAATTCGCGGACAGCTCCGCGGATTCGACTTCGGCCAGGAGACCGAACTGGAACCGGTACCAGCGGAGTTCACTGTCTCAGCACTTGACCCTGAACAGGCCGAAGTAGTCCGCGGTGAGCAGATAACCATCAGTGCACGGGTTCGAAACGTTGGCGATATCACCGAGACCCAGACTGTCGAATTACGTATCGACGACGAGGTCATCGCAGAGCGTGAACTGGAGCTCGCCTGCCGTTCCTCGACGAGAGTGACGTTCGAGGATATCGACACTGACGAGCTTGAACCAGGCGAGTACGAACATGGAATATTCACCGAAGACGATTCGGAGACCGGGACGCTCACCATCCTGCGGCCAGCGGAGTTCACAGTCTCCGAGTTGGACCCGGTGGATGTGACCGTCACCCGCGGAGACCTGATTGATGTCTCCGCAGCAATCGAAAACGTTGGCGACGTTTCCGATACACAGATTGTTGATTTCCGGATTGATGACGATGCTGTCACAGAACAGGAACTTGAACTCGACGGAGGTGAGTCGGCACAGGTTACCTTCGAGGAGATTGACACGGGCGAACTCGAACCCGGTGAGTACGAACACGGCATCTTTACCGAAGACGACTCCGCAACGGGGATATTGACGGTAGAAGAGCCCGAGGAGGCCAATTTTGAGGTTACTGAACTTGAACCGGAGGCACTGACCGTTACCGAAGGAGAGCAGTTCGACCTCTCTGCAACCATCGAAAACGTTGGCGAGATGGTCGGCACGCAGACAGTCGAACTCAGCCTCGCCGACGAAATCATCAACGAGCAAGAGCTGGAGCTCGATGGCGGAGAAGCAGCAACGATTGAATACGAAGAGATTGAAACTGACACGCTCGACCCCGGCGAGTAAGAGTACATTGTCTCCACCGATGACGACTCCGCAACGGGGATATTGACCGTCGAAGCGCTAGAGGATGACGAGGAGGA
>LFFM01000650.1_pt1 | contig 24331 bp, 24 predicted proteins | sample 643131 | NCBI WGS metagenome assembly LFFM01 (sample SAMN03777445, study PRJNA286221) | soda lake metagenome | biome: soda lake; feature: Kulunda steppe; material: water; isolation source: sample Tc-Br brine of Tanatar trona crystallizer | place: Russia: Kulunda steppe | collected 2011-07
GCCGTTCGATCGACACCCGCTTCGTCGGCGATGAGTCGGGCGGTCCGGCGACCGATCCCGTTCATCTCCGAGAGCGAGCGCTCGACGGACTTCGTCCCGTCGAGGTCGGTTTGACCGATACGGACGAAGTACTGTAGATCTTCGTCCTCCTGTTCTTGAGGTGCTTCCTCGCTCATATGTGATGGATGTGTGTCTGGTTTGCGGCGTTGCAAAGCCGAACTGACGCAAGCGCGCCAGCGTGTGTGATCGCTGGCGACGGTTTCGCCAGCATAGCCGACGTTGTGGCGGGGATTCGAACCCCGGAGGCTTGACGCCACATGGTTAGCAACCATGCGCCTTGGGCCGCTTGGCTACCACAACACCGTGTCTCTGTATCGTCGCCCTCTCGGACTCGGGGACTGCTCCCCTACACGTATTGCACCCAAAGATACCCCCGTCGGGTACTTAAGCGCAACGAAAGACCGGCGATCGACATGTGCGGGTCGATCGACAAGCGCAACCGAAACACAAAAATGGGTCCCTGAGACGACCGACCCCAGACCCCGCTCGATCGCATGTGGCCACCAGCGATCGATCGCTACTGAACCGAGACACAGCGGGACCGTTGTACGGGTGTCCCGCCGATTGCCGGAACCCGTATTGGCCGAGCAGCGGTACCGACGGACACGACTCCGTCTCATACTGCTGGACACAAGCAACTGAACGAGCAACACCCAGAGTTGGAGTGCAACGATTTCACCGTGACGAAGGTGCCAATATTTCACCGTGACGAAGACGCCAACGAGTTACGTACGTGTGTCCGGTAGTATCAGTCCGCCAGCGGCTCGGCGTCAATGTACTCGTCGTTGACCTCCCACTCGCCCTGCTCGTTGCGGATCATGTACTCGCCGTAGTAGGGCACCCGGTTTGCGACGACCTCGCGGAACGCCTCCCTGATTTCGGGTTTGGTCATCTCCCCCATCGGCCGGAGATCGTCGTTCCGGTTGAGACAGCCTTTCAGGTATCCCTCGTGGGTGACCCGAACACGATGGCAGTTCGCACAGAAGGTCGGGTTCTCCACCGGATCGACGATCTCGACCATGCCGAGAGTCGAGTTATCCGGGTCGTCCGCGTCGATCGGCGAACCGTCTTCGACGTCGCGTTCACCACTACTGCCGACCCAGTAGCGCTTTCGATCGTGCATTTCGCGGTGTTCGATCTCGACGGCCTGCTCTGCCAGCCAGTCGTGAACCCGCTGGATGTCGATGTTCCACTCGGGGTTGCCCGTCAGCTCCGGCATATACTCGATCAACTGGAGCTGGAGCCCGTCGTTTTCGGCGACATGATCGACCATCTTCGGCACGTAGCCTGCTGTATGCTCGAAGACGACCATGTTGAGTTTGACCGGATCGAGGCCGGCATTGAGGGCGGCCTCGACGCCCTCGAGGACCTGCTCGTAGGCCCCGCTTTTGGTGACGGCAGCGAAATCTTCAGCATCGAGTGCGTCCTGTGAGACGTTGACCCGTTCTAGTCCGGCATCGACGAGCGCCTCCGCCCGCCCGGGAAGAAACGTGCCGTTCGTCGTCAGCGAAACCTCCATCTGGTCGGGTGTGCGCTCGATAATCTCCTCGAGATCCTGGCGAAGCATCGGCTCCCCACCGGTGAACTTGACCGCGTCGACATCGAACTCGGCTGCAACCTCAAGAAAGCGAACAACGTCGTCGGTCGACATCTCGTCGTCCTGTGGATCCATCGGTCCCCGCGTATCACCGAGCCCTTCGTTGTGACAGTAGACACAATCGAAATTACACCGATCGGTGAGTGAGACCCGGACTCCCGTCACCTCGCGACCGAACTCGTCGGCGAGCATACCCCCAGTTACAGACGGAACCACTTAACCAGACAGGGTGTTCGCGAAAAATTGTAACCGAATGTGGTTTCTATTGCGACTCGATCGCGTCCAGTAACTGACCAGCCAGCCCGAAACAGTTCCTCCAGTGACCAGTTTGTGAACGGATACATTGCTCTTGGGACTGGCCGTCGTGGAACTGCGTATGAGCACGATTGCCGAACTCGTCGTCCCCGCCGAGGAGTTCGCGCTCCACCGAACGCTCGAGGCGACCGTACTGGACGCAGCCGTCGAGAACACACAGTGGCGGTTTCGTGTCCTCTTCCCGGAACGGGACGCACTGTCACGGACCTACGAGTTCGCGACGGACCTGGGGTTGACGATCGATATCCGAACGATCCATCGGCTAGACGAGGCCCGCAGAAACCGATACGGACTCACCGACGCCCAGTACGAGACACTGGTCGAGGCACTCGATCGGGGGTACTACGAGATTTCCCGGGAGAGTGATATGGATGCGCTCTCCGACACCCTCGGTGTGTCCCACCAGGCGTTGTCCGAGCGCCTCAGGCGGGCACACCAGTCACTCGTCGACGAGGCGATCGACGTCGGCGACGAACACGACGCGACGTGATCGCGGCGGAACACCTACCTGAATCAGCCCCGAACCGAGGCGTATGGATGACGATATGCTCGCCGATCAGCGTCAGCTCGTCGAACTCATCGAAGCGGAGGGATGGGATGTAACGGATCTCGAGATTTCGGCCTACGACAGTCCGTGGGCGGACGAAGACGACCCCGAGGCGACGGTGACGATCACAGCGCGAAAGCCGTATGCGAGCGACGACGATGACGACGGTGACGACGAGAATCCGTTTCGACTGAAGTGAGCGACCGATCGGTGGCGCTTGATACGGACTGTCGTGTGTCAGTTCCGGCGTAACCGAGAACCGTCCTGCGGTTGCACCGGTCAATCGGGACGGCAGACCGTATGAGGGGCTTTCGAGCGATCCCGAGCGGCGGACTCCCGTGGGATCCAAAATCGGGTACTGGTAAACCGAATCGTCATTCACACATGTGAGCAACTAACACAATCAGTATGATCCGTGAGTGTCTATGTAACGTACGGATAGTTCCATGTCCCTCTCGACTGATCCCGATCTCATCACGCTGCAGTCGGACCAATCGTTCTTCGAGACGCTGTACACGGCGGCACCGCTAGTGATCGTCGGAACGCGTGACGAAGACGGCTCGGAGAACGTGGCGCCAAAACATATGGCGATGCCGATCGGGTGGGCGAACCAGTTCGGTTTCGTCTGTACACCCGACCACAGGACGTATCGGAACGTCGAACGGACAGGGGTGTTTACCGTTAGCTATCCGCGTCCCGAAGACATACTCGACGTTAGTCTTGCCGCAGCACCCCGGGATACCGAGGGATCGAAACCCTCGCTGACGGCGATCGAAACGGTCGATGCCGACGCCGTCGATGCACCTGCCGTGGCTGGAGCGTACGGCGTACTGGAGTGCGAACTCGATCGATTCGTCGAGTTCGACGACGGCGAACTCGTCGCCGGCATTGTCGTCGCAAAACACGTTCACACTGACGCCTACCGCAGCGACGACGCCGAACCCGAGACGCTGCTCGAGCAGGCGCCGGTGCTAGCGCACCTCTACCCCGATCGGTTCGCTGCGATCAGCGAGAGTCACGCGTTTCCGTTCCCAGAGGGGTTCGAGCGATGACGACATCCGAAGCGGAGTTGCCCACTGAACGACGGCTTCTAGAGTGGGCACGGGCCCACCGTGGGAGTCTGGAGACGTCTCTGCTCGAGTTGGTCGAACGCGAGACACCGACGGAGAATCCGGAAACGTTCGACGCCTTCTTCGATCGGCTGGCGAGCGATTTCCGCGAGATCGGTCTGGAAACCGATCGCGTCCCAGGAGACGAGACTGGCGGCCGACTCGAGGCGTGGACGCCGAACCGGGACGAAGCCGACGAGATCCAGCTGATAATCGGGCACGCGGACACTGTCTGGCCGCTTGGCACCGTCGCGGAGGAACCACCCGAGGTTCGGGATGACACCCTCACGGGCCCGGGCGCACTCGACATGAAAGGCGGACTGACACAGGCGATGTTCGCACTCCGTGCACTCGAGGAGCTCTCACTCGAGCCGTCACTGCCGGTTCACATCCTCATCTCCAGTGACGAAGAGATCGGGAGCCCCGAATCCAAGCCGCGGATTATTGACCTCGCCACGCAAGCAAACCGCGTGTTCGTACTCGAGCCCGCCAGCGGCCCGGAGGGAAAGATCAAGACCGCACGGAAGGCAGTCGGCCACTTCACGATCACGATCACGGGAAAGGCTGCTCACGCCGGTCTCGAACCCGAAGAAGGGGCCAGCGCGACGGAGGAACTTGGCACCGTCATTCACCAACTTCACGAACTCACCGACATCGAATCGGGTATCACCGTAAACGTCGGGCAGGTGGAAGCGGGGCTGCGGTCGAACGTCGTCGCACCCGAAGCGCGGGCCGAGGTCGACGTCCGCGCACCCACCGACGAGGCAGCCGAGGCCGTTGCGGCGGAGATTCGCTCCCTCGAAGCGACGACGCCAGGTACCGAACTGACGATCGATGGTGGGTTCGGTCGGCCGCCGATGGAACCGACGGCAGGCAATCGCCTGCTCTGGGAGCGCGTCCAGACGATCGGGGACCGACTCGGACTCTCGCTCGAGGGCACGCGCTCGGGTGGCGCAAGCGACGGGAACGACGCCAGCCAGCACGCCCCCACGATCGACGGGTTCGGTGCGGTCGGCGACGGGGCCCACCAGCGCTACGAGTACGTCAACCTCGATGCCCTCGTCGACCGAGTTGCACTCCTGGCTGCCTGCCTGCATGATGAACCGCTCTCAGCCGACCGACAGTAACTACGCATGAACGCAGATCTCCACACCTCAGTCACGCGGATCGCCGACCTCGAGCACCGGTCGTACGACGTCGAACCCCGATCCACGTCAGAGTGGGGGACGGGAGAGTACGTGTTCGCCCGGGTTACCCAACGTCCGAACCCCGACGTCAGGATCGAGAACCCACGGGGCCGCCGTGTCGAACTGATCGAGGGTGAGACGATCGTCGGCGCACTGGGCACCCGGCGAGCGACCCGCGAACTGGTCGGCAGCTGGCGGGACGTCGGTGACGACGGGCTGTTGGACATCATGACCGGCGGCGGCGTTCTCGGCCGGGTCACCTCGGCGTCGCCGTTCACTCAGACACCGATCGAGGTCGAATACGAGGGTCACGTCATCGTCGACGGCGATGTGGCTCGAATGTCGGCGTACGGAGTGGGCGCTGCGTCGACGACGCCGGAGGTGCCGGTCGTCCTCGTCCTCGGCACGAGCATGTCGTCCGGCAAGACCATGACCGGACGAGTAATCACCCGTGTACTCGTCGAGAACGGGTACGACGTCGCTGCCTGCAAGCTGGCAGGTGCAGGCACCTACGGCGACGTGTTGTCGATGGAGGTAGCCGGCGCGGACCCCATCTACGATTTCGTCGACGCGGGGCTGCCGACGACGGTCGTCCCTGAAGCGACCTTTCGGGAAGCCATCCGACCCGTCTTCGATCGGTTGCAGGAATCGGACGTCATCGTCGCCGAACTCGGTGCCAGCCCGCTCGAGCCGTACAACGGGGCCGCCGTGGTCGACATGCTCGAAGACCACGTCGCCTTGACCGTCCTGTGTGCGTCCGACCCCTACGCAGTCGTCGGAATCGAGGAGTCGTTCGGCCATTCACCCGACCTCGTGGCAGGGATCACGACGAACACGACCGCTGGCGTCGACCTCGTCGAAGCACTCGTCGACTGTTCGGCGCTCAACGTCCAGAACGAGGCGGCCAAAGAACCACTCGAGGAGATGCTCCTCGCGGCGCTCACCGACGCTTAGCCTTTGATGTTGCAGACGGGGAACGTCCGTGCGACCTTGTCACCGATGCCGAGTTCGTCCGAGATTCGGACGACTTCGTCGACGTCTTTGTAGACGCCGGGAGCTTCCTCTGCGATCGTCGCTCCGGACTGGGCCTTGACGTAGATCTGGTTCTGATCTTCGAGCTCCTGTTGGACGTCACCGCCCCAGTACTCGTTTTTCGCCTGCGTCCGACTCATCAGGCGGCCCGCTCCGTGTGCGGTAGAGCCGAAGGTGAGGTCCATCGAGTTCTCGCCGCCACGCAGAACGTAGTTTCCAGCGCCCATACTGCCTGGGATGATGACGGGTTGACCGACATCTCGGTACGCGTTCGGCACCTCGGGATGGCCAGCCGGGAACGCCCGCGTGGCACCCTTCCGGTGGACGTAGAGCTCCCGTTCGGTGCCCTCGTCGTCGATCGTATGGGTCTCCTTCTTCGCGATATTGTGTGCCACGTCGTACAGCAACTCCATCTCCATTGCCTCCCACGATCGATCGAAGACGCGCTCGAAGACCTGCCGGGTGCGGTGCATGATTAGCTGTCGGTTGACCCACGCGAAGTTGATCGCGGCGTTCATCGCGCCGTAGTAGTCCTCGGCAAGCTGGGAGCCAGCAGGGGCCGCCGCCAGCTCTTTGTCCGGCAGCTGGTTCAACAGGCCCTGGTGTTGTTGCTCGATCTTCCGGAGGTAGTCGTTACAGGTCTGGTGGCCGAGGCCACGAGAGCCACAGTGGATCAGGACGACGATCTGGTCTTCTTCGAGGCCAAACGCCGCGCCCACCTCCGCATCGAAGATGTCCGTCACGCGCTGGACCTCGAGGAAGTGGTTACCCGAGCCCAGCGAGCCGATCTGGTTTTTCCCGCGATCTTTGGCCTTCTGGCTCACCTTCGAGGGATCGGCCTCCTCGCGCATCCCCTCGTCCTCACAGTGGCGCATATCGTCTTCGACGGCGTGGCCGTTCTCGACGGCCCAGTCGACGCCCCGGGCGAGGATTTCGTCGACAGTGTCGACGCCGGCTTCGACGACGCCGCCACCGCCAAGCCCCGACGGGATGTTCGCAAAGAGGGAGTCAACGAGTTCTTCCTCGTGTCCCTGGAGCTCGTCGTAGGTGAGGTTTGTTCGCATCATCCGGACGCCGCAGTTGATGTCGTAGCCGACCGCTCCGGGCGAAATACAGCCGTCTTCAGCGTCGAGCGCACCGACACCACCGACGGGGAACCCATACCCCTGATGGCCGTCGGGCATACAGATCGCGTGCTTCGTGATGCCGGGCAGATGAGTCGTATTTTTGATCTGCTCGAGTGTTTTGTCCTCTTTGATCTCTTCGAGTAGTGCTTTACTCGCTAGCACTCGTGCTGGCGTTCGCATCCCGCCCTCCTGTGGGACCTCCCAGACGTACTCGTCGACCTGTTCGAGCGTGATTCCATCCGCGTCGAACGTGGCGTTGCTCATACGTCTCCCTCCGCCCGCGACAATCAAAGATGTTCGTCTCTCCGATCGGGGCTGCTAGTCGGTATCGGTCAGCACGCGCTGGCGATCGGCACGAGAAATTGCGAGTGCGTGCAGCGACGGACGTCTAGACGTCGAAGACGACGTACGCCTCCCAGCCGTCGTCGGACTCCGCGAGACGCATCTCGGAGTAGGTCACCGCCTTCACTTCGCGGGCATCGATCGCCGAGAGCGGGACGCCACGGGCAGTTGCGTCGAGCGACCACGGCTCGGAGCCTCCGTCGGCAGTCGTCGGGTCGGCAATCGATTCGACGCGGTTGTCGACGGGAAGTTCACCGCGGACGTCCCGGAGATAAATCAGTTCGTCGAGATAGTCGAACAGCAGTGCCTCACGGCTTTCGGCGGTGACCGACAGCGAGAATCGATCGTCCGACGTCTCGGGAACGTCCTCACACATCGCGGCTGCGAGCCCATCTGCAACTGCACCGAAGACCGCCGCGAGCGTCTCACCCGTCGCTGCGACCGCGACGTCTGCCGTGTGGTCACGCAGTTCGAATCCCATCGGCTGGACGTTCTCGGGCCGTCGTGGTATGCCCGTCGGTTCCCGACCGCAAGCGTACCAACTTCCGATCGACCGGCGTGGTTGCCCGGTGATCCGTGATGATCGACCGGTGTGGTCGATTCGAGGATCTGCTAATCACAAGCGCGTGCGCGTTGCGAGCTGCTGTAGTTGATACAGCAGTTCAAGGTGTCAACAGCGCGTGCAAGCAAGAACCGACAGTCTCATACGGATTAGTGTCCGTAGTTACCGCCGATCGGCCGGGACGGGTTCGCCGATCAGCGCGGAGCGACGCTCCGCGAGCAGTCGGACGGAGTCCGACGACAGCGTGGCGCGACGCGCCACGAGCAGTCGGGCGTAGCCCGACGACGGCGGTAATTGATGACACTAATCCGTATCAGTCCCGGTCGGGCCCTGAATGGGAGTGCCGGTGGAATTATATTGGCCACGATGGTAGAGTGTGGTAGTGAGCGTCAACATCGACAGTCGTGTCGTCACGCCGGGGAGTGACGACTACGTCGACGAGGCCTGGAAATTAAAGGAACGAATAAACCGGCAGGAGGGAGTTCTCAAACAGCGACACGATTTCTTTACCGACGCCTACCGCCGATCGACGGTTCACTGTTACTTCGGGAACGAATCGCTAATCGGGTTTGCAGCCGTTCGACGCGACGGCTACGTGCTGTTTCTTGCGGTCTCGCCCGACTGTCGCGGCGAGGGAATCGGCAAACGTCTCATCGCCAGAGTCGCCGAAGACCACGACACGATCACGTGCCACGCGCGGACGAGCAACGAGAACGCCCTCCAGTTTTACGAACACCTCGGCTTCGAGATCAAACGCCGTATCGATGGCTACTACGAGGACGGCGGCGACGCCTACTATCTGAAACTCGGTGCCGACGTCAGTATTACCGATCGGATTTCGGATCTCGTTCGACGCTGACTGACGGATCCGTAGGACGGATGGTCAACTGGAAATACGCAACGAAACTCCCCACAAGCAAGCGCTTCACGCCGATCGACGATCCGTTTCGATCGATGCCCGCACGGACAGTTCAATACAATTATACCGACCCCACTCTGAGAGAGCAAGCGCATGGAGGAGCGAACGAGGGCCTATCTTCGGGGGCGATTCCGCGATCATTACCGCCGCACGGAGCTATCGCCACCGCCAGCGGCACACGAGCGTGAGTGGGGATTTATCCCCTGGACTGACAGCCCCGGAACGACGATGGTCCGGCACCGATCGCTGCTCGAACTCGGCGACCTCTCTTCGTTTCTCGTTCGCAAGCGGCCACGACACGTCTACTTCTCCGCCGGTCGGTTCCGCGATCCGGGTGCCAGCTCGATGCACGCAAAAGACTGGCAGGCTGCGGATCTGATCTTCGACCTGGATGCCGACCATCTGCCGGCGGTAACACTGGGCGAGGACTCCTACGCGGAGATGCTCGCGACCTGCAAGGACGCGTTGGGTCGATTGCTCGACTTCCTCGACGACGATTTTGGCTTCACTGACCTGGAGATCGTCTTCTCGGGTGGGCGGGGCTATCACGTCCACGTCCGTGACGACACCGTCCAGGAACTCGAACGGGAACACCGTCGCGAGATCGTCGACTACGTCCGTGGCATCGGCCTCGACTTCGAGGCACTGATCGAGACCGAGACTGTTGCAGGACTTGGCCGAAAGACTCCGACCGAACGACGGACGCTGCGGATCGACGGCGGCTGGGGCGAGCGGATCCACACCCACTTCATGGCCTTCGTCGACGAGCTCCTCGCGATGGAAGAGCAGGCGGCCCTCGATCGGCTTCAGGAGTTCGACGGCATCGGCGAGGGAAAGGCCCAGGCGACCCTCAACGCTGCGCGGAACAACCGCAAGGGGTTGGAAGCGGGTAACGTCACCGTCCATACGGCCGTTGCACAACTGGCCGAGCGGTTCGCCACGAACGCAGTCGAACGGGACAACGCACCGATCGACGAACCGGTGACGACCGACACGAACCGGCTCATTCGACTGCCGGGGAGTCTCCACGGCGGTAGTGGGCTCAAAACGGTCCGACTCGATCGGGACGAAATCGAGGCGTTCGAGCCGCTGGTCGATGCCGTTCCGGAGACGTTCGTGGGCCACGAGGTTGTGGTCGACGTCACCGACGGCGGAGCGATCGAACTGAACGGCGAGACGTATTCGGTCACCGAGGGAGTCCAGTCGCTGCCGGAAGCCGTCGCAATCTTCCTGATGGCTCGCGGTCGAGCCGAGAAAGAAAAAGAGTGACAGGCGGGCACGCAAGACGGCAGTGTAGACGACTTATACGGACACCAATCCGTATCAGTCCTCCGAAACGCCGGGTCGGCTCGAAACGGCCGCCATCAGGGGATCGCCAGCCCCGGTCTCTGGCTGGCCGTGTTCGACGGTCGCGGCGACGACGATATGTTTACAACCCCGGAGGATGTTCACTCAGTTCAGGAGTTCACGACGACCGTCCTATCCGAACGGTCGCGATCGAAACATACGATGAATCTAGACGAGTTGCGATCGGTCCAGAGCACGGAGCGCAAGAAAGATAGCCTCCAGAACCTGCGCCCGTCGTTCTATCAGGAGGTCGGGGAGTATATTGCCGACCTCGAGGCTGAACGCGATCAGGTCGCCAGCGCGGCCGACGATCCCTTTTCCTCGCCCGAAGTCGGTCGGCTCACCGACGAGATCGAAACTGCTCGCGACGTCGTCGAAGCCGTCTACGAGCGACGGATGGGAAAGCTCGTCAAACAGGCCAGCCTCGCTGCAGCCGGCATGCAGGCCGACGACGAGGGACTGACGGCCGAAGAACAGGACCTCTTCGTCGATCTCGTCGATCGGATCCAGGCGAACAAAGGTCGGGTGCTGGATACGCTTGAGGGGGTCGACGAGCCCAATGGCGACTCGACGGCACAGACTGCGGGGGCAGGAGAGTCGGACCTGCCGTCGACGCGGACCGAGTCGACGGCGACAGACCAGACGCCAGCAGAATCCGGGGAGCAACCGACGGCAACCGACACGCCACCGTCGGAGCCTGAGGTCCCACCGGCGCCGCCAGACGAACCCCACCCCGATCAGTCCGCCGCCGACACTTCCGGACCGATCGCGGAAAGCGGCGTCACGCCGGCCGACGTGATGGGCGGCGAGCCGACGACCGATGTGATCGGGAGCGGGCCGTCGCCGTCAGCCTCTGACTCCGACTCGGAGACGGGCGGAGAACCACGCGCGTCAGAGAGAGACCTGCCAGCGTCCGATGCCGACGAGCGGGGCCCCACGGCAGCCGACGACGGCGACGCCGACCACGACGTCGATCGGGTTACCGTCAGAATCACCCAAGACGTCGGCTCGATTCTCGGCGTCGACGATCGGGAGTACACACTCTCTTCCGACGACGTGGTGACGCTTCCCGAACAGAACGCGACACCGCTGGTCGAACAGGAAGCGGCCGAGCCACTGGAGTAGGCAGACGCCTGGCCACCCGACGGGGCGATCCGCCGCTGCTCGATGAACGGAATCCATAATCAACAACTATACAAGAGCACTCGCTAACACGATCCTATGCTCGACGTAGGCGAGGATGCACCCGAATTCGAACTTCCAAACCAGCACGGCGATATCGTCAGTCGCTCCGATTTCGCTGGCGAGCGACTCGTTGTGTACTTTTATCCGCGCGCAAACACCGACGGCTGTACGACCGAAGCATGCGAGTTCGACGACGCGCTCGCTGCGTTCGAGTCCCGGGACGCCACAGTCGTTGGCATCAGCGACGACCCCGTCGACGACATAGCCGAGTTCGCAGCCGACTACGACCTCTCGTTCGATCTGCTTTCCGACGAGGGCGGCGAAGTAGCCACCCTCTATGACTCCTACGGCGAAAAGCACCTGTTCGGGAACACGTTCGACGGCGTCTTCCGGAACACCTACGTTGTCGGCCCCGACGGAACGATCGAGACAGCGTACGACGGTGTCTCCCCGGAGGGGCACGTAGACGAGGTTCTCGACGAGATTACCGGACACGAAGTCGCGGCGTCGGACTAAGACGGGTCGATAGACCGTTTTTCCGGGACTCGCTCGAACGGGAGCGATCGTCGGAACCAAACTCCAACAGTCGGATAAGAGAGCGATCGGCGCGAACGCGCCAGTGTGCGAGAACCGACGAAAAATCGAGTCGAGTCGCAACGCACGTCTTCCGATCGACCGACGCGTCGCCCCTACTGGAAGGTGCGACCGAGCTGGTCTGCTTCTTGGGCCGGTTCGGCCTGCTGGAACTCCTCTTCGATCTCCGCGTACTGTTCGCGGGTTTCGGGGGTCACGCTGGCGTTGACCTCTTCGAGAGCGTGCTCGAAGTGGGCCTTGCTGATGCGGACGTTCCCGATCGTGTCGGTCATCTCGTCGGGATCGACGGAGTTGATGAACTCACGGCTCGCAGCCATCGAGGCCTCGCGGCAGACGGCTTCGATGTCCGCACCGACGTAGCCTTCGGTCTCGCTGGCCAGCCACTCGAGGTCGATCGCGTCGGCCAGTGGCTTGTTGCGGGTGTGGACCTCGAAGATCTTTTTGCGGCCACTCTCGTCGGGGACGGGAACGTGGACGTGGCGGTCCAGCCGTCCGGGACGGAGCAGCGCCGAATCGATCAGGTCCGGTCGGTTGGTCGTCGCGATCACGACGACGTCCTCGAGTTCCTCTAACCCATCGAGTTCGGTCAGCAGCTGGGAGACGACGCGTTCGCCGACGCCGGAGTCACCCTGTCGCTGGCCACGTTCGCCCGCAATCGAGTCGATCTCGTCGAAGAAGATCACCGTCGGTGCGTTCGACCTGGCCTTCTCGAAGACCTCGCGGACGCCCTTTTCGCTCTCCCCGACGTACTTGTTCAGCAGTTCGGGCCCCTTGATCGAGATGAAGTTCGACTCGGCCTCGTTGGCGACTGCTTTGGCAAGCAGCGTCTTCCCGGTGCCAGGTGGACCGTACATGAGGACACCTTTGGCGGCCTCCATGTCCAGCGTCTCGAACACCTCGGGGTAGTCGAGTGGCCACTGAATCGTCTCGCGGAGGCGTTCTTTGGTGTCGCCGAGGCCGCCGACGTCGTTCCAGGTGACGTCGGGGACTTCGACGAAGACCTCACGCATCGCGGAGGGCTGGATCCCCTTCAGTGCGTCTTTGAAGTCACGCTCGGTGACCTGCAACGATTCGAGCACGTCGGCGTCGATCTCCTCGGATTCGAGATCGAGCTCCGGCCGGATGCGACGGAGCGCGTTCATCGCGCTCTCGCGGGCCAGCGACTCGAGGTCAGCCCCAACGAAACCGTGGGTGTTGGCGGCGTAGTGATCCAGATCGATCGACTCGGTCAGTGGCATCCCGCGGGTGTGGACCTGCAGGATCTCTTTGCGACCCTCCTTGTCCGGAACGCCGATCTCGATCTCGCGATCGAACCGGCCACCACGGCGCAACGCAGGGTCGATATCGTCGATGCGGTTGGTCGCGGCGATGACCGTCACTCGGCCGCGCTCTTCGAGCCCGTCCATCAGGCTGAGCAGCTGGGCGACGACACGTCGTTCGACGTCGCCACCGGCGTCTTCGCGCTTGGCCGCGATCGAGTCGAGTTCGTCGATGAAGATGATCGCGGGGGCGTTCTCCTCGGCCTCCTCGAACACTTCACGGAGTTGCTCTTCGCTCTCACCGTAGTACTTCGACATGATCTCCGGCCCGGAGATCGTCTCGAAGTGGGCATCGATCTCGCTGGCGACGGCTTTGGCCATCAGCGTCTTCCCGGTGCCAGGCGGCCCGTGCAAGAGCACGCCTTTCGGCGGTTCGATGCCGAGTTGCTGGAACAGCTCGGGGTGGCGCATCGGCAGCTCGATCATCTCGCGAACCTGGTCGAGTTCGCCGTCGAGGCCGCCGATATCCTCGTAGGTGACGTTTGGGACGCCCTCGGCGGATGGGCCGCTACCGGAGGTGACCTGTTCGGCTGGCGTCTCGGAAATCTCGATGTTCGTCGAGTCCGTGATAACGACCGTTCCGGAGGGTGCCGTGCTTGCGATTTTTAGCGGCACCGACTGCCCCGAGCTCGCCATCGGGCCAAACGATAGCGAGAACGGGACGGTCTGGCCTTCGGTAACGGCCTGTCCGGAGAGCTTGTCGCGGACGAGCGGCCCGATGTCGCCGCGAATGCGGAGGTTCTGTGGCAAGGCGACAGTGACCGACTTCGCCGGGTTGACGTCTGCGGGTTCGATCGTGACGCGATCGTCGATTCCGACACCGGCCTCCTGGCGGAGTCGACCATCGATCCGAACGATGCCACGGCCCTCGTCTTCGGGGTAGCCGGGCCAGACACGAGCGACCGCCTGTCCGTCGCCGTTCCCCTGAATGAGGATGTAATCGCCGTTCTCCAGGTCGAGTTCCCGCATCGAGACTCGATCGATCGCGGCCAGTCCACGCCCTGCGTCTTTTTGTTTTAGTGGTTTGACAGTAAGTTTCATTAGCGGACCTCCATCTCAACAGTGAGCACACCGTTTTTCATAAACGTGTGCGCGTCGTCTGCATCCGCCGGAAGTTCGAACTCGTACTGATCGTCGTCGACCACGACAATAACCGTATCGTCGATCAGGTCGACAGCGGCCTCCGTCCCGGCACCGAAGTCAACGGCGACCACCGTGCTGTCGTCGTACTCGTACTGCCGGGCAACCTGCCCATCGTCGCGAGTGAACTGTTCGAGTGTCATTTCTAACTAACCCAAGGTTAGCACTCTTAGTATATATATCCTTCTATCAAAACCCGGTGACTGCATTAGGGTAGCCAAAAGAACGCTGTTGGTGGTCCACAGCTAAGATTCCCCACAGTCCGACGGCCTGGGGCTGCTGGCGGGGACGTCGATCGACGGTCGACGAACGCAGTCTCGGATCGAGCTTTTATACGGGGTCCTGTCGTTGATTGCGTATGGAAACGGTACCACACCACGGCCGGGAGACGGCATACGACGTGACGGATCGCGGCGGTGATGGCCCACCGATTTGTTTCGTACACGGCAGCGGTGGCTCACGCGACGTCTGGAGTCCACAGCGCCAGCTCGCGGACCGATCGCCGGTCGTTCGACTCGACCTTAGCGGCCACGGCGAGTCGGACGACATCAACGCCGATCCGGGCTACGTGACGCTCTCGGCGTACGCAAGCGACGTCATCGCCGTCGCCGACGCCACTGACGCTGAGGTTCTCGTCGGAAGCTCACTCGGCGGTGCGGTCATCATGCACACGCTGCTCGAACGCGACTTCGAAGCCGACGCTGCCGTGCTCACCGGGACCGGGGCCCGACTCGGCGTCCTGGAAGACCTGCTGGTGTGGCTCGAATCGGATTTCGACCGCGCCATCGAGTTTCTCCACGGTCCCGATCGGCTCTTTCACGATCCGGGCCCGGAGCTTCGGGAGCACTCGATGGATCGGATGGCCGACTGCGGACAGGCTGTGACCCGCCGAGACTTTCTCACCTGCCACGAGTTCGACGTCCGCGATCGGGTAAGCGAGATTGACGTCCCGACGTGTGCGGTCTACGGCGAGTACGACCAGCTCACGCCCCCGTGGTTCCACGAGTACCTCGCAGACGAGATTCCCGAGTGCGATCTGGTCGAGATCGAAGACGCGGCCCACCTCACAATGCTCGAACAGCCGGCAGCGTTCAACGCGGCTCTCGACCAGTTTCTCGACTCGATCGTGGCCTGATTGGCCACTGGGGCGAGTCCACCGGTGTAACCGCACAAAGCGACACCTCACGGGGTGTGCTCGTCTCCCTGTCGAGGCCCAGTTCGTGTGCGTATCGGCGTCTCCGTCCAGTACTCGGTCAGTAGTGTTTGGAGAGTGTATCAGCACTCACTACCACACGCCGTCAGTAGAGATCGTCGAGGTCGGTCTCGCGGTGACTGTGTTCGTCGGCGGGGAAGGAGCCGGATTCGACGGCCGAGACGTAGTCGTCGACGGCACGTTCCATCTCTTCGCGAACCGCGCCAAACTGCTCAGAGAACGACGGCGACCACTCACTGAGCCCGACAGCATCGTTGAAGACGAGGACCTGTCCGTCGCAGTCGGGACCGGCCCCGATTCCGATCGTCGGAATCTCCAGTGTGTCGGTCACCTCGGCAGCCAGGTTGGCGGGGACGTGTTCTAACACCAGCGAGAACGCGCCAGCCTCCTCGTGGGCCGCTGCGAGATCGAGAATCCGTTCGGCGGCCTCCGGTTCGGTCCCCTGTCGCGGGTAGCCGCCGTACTGGTTGACGTGCTGGGGTGTGAGGCCGAGATGTGCCATTACCGGAATGCCAAGCTGGACCATCCGTTCGGTGAGATCGACGGTGTGGGGGCCACTTTCGAGCTTTACTGCCTGGGCACCCTCCTCTTTGAGCATCCGGCCGGCGTTTTCGAGACTGTCTGTCTCGTCGACACCAAAAGAGAGAAACGGCATATCGGCGACGACCAGTGCGTCCTCGGTCGCGCGGGAGACGGCCCCGACGTGATGGGCGATGCCATCGACGGATACCGGAACCGTCGTCTCGTAACCGAGCGTCGCGTTCCCAACGCTGTCGCCGACGAGGATGATATCGACTCCTGCCTCGTCGACGATCGCCGCCGTCGGTGCATCGTAGGCTGTCAACATCGTGATCGGCTCGTCGCCGGCCTTCGCCATGAGATCTCGGACCGTAACCATACCCACTGGTTTGCCTCCCACAAGTAAACGTCACCGCCTGTCGGCCGCCGCTATATCGAGCCCGCCAAGCCGTTCCCGCGGTGCTTATTAGCTCCCAGCCGACACCGTCTACTGTGCCAGAACCCGTCGAAACGACCACGCCAGATGGCGTCGATTACGGGTGGGTGATGCAGGTCACGTTCATCGCAACCATCCTGGTCGGCGCACCGATCGTCGCACTCCTCTCGGTTCCCGCCGACCTGCCGACGTGGGGGTCACGAGCCGAGTTTGCCGTCCGTGTCGGGGCCCTCATCTGGCTGGTCATCGGACTGTCCGTGTTCGCCTATGCGAAACGCCAGGAGTCGAGATAAGGTGCCGAATCCGACGACCGTTCCGTGTCGACCACAGCGCCTACACGTCCAGTGAGCTTCGACGGGCGTACTCGAACGCGACGCCGGCCCGATCGGCCGTCTGCTTGTCCGAGGCCGAATCGCCGATAAAAAGCGCCTGCTCCGGGGCGACACCGAGTTCGTCGACGGCTTCGAGAAGTGGCTCGGGGTGGGGTTTTTGATTCGCGACCGTATCACGGCCGATGACGACATCGACAGCGTCCGCGAGGCCGTGTTCGTCGAGTGCGAGACGACAGGCTGCTTCGCAGTTGAGCGAGCAGACGCCGACTGGAACTGTCAGTTCGAGGAGCTCGTCCGCACGGGCGAGTCGACGCGAGTTTCGTGCACCGTCGCGTTCGTGGCTGGCAATCGCCGCCTCGACATCCGCGGCGACGTCGAATTCGGACGCGCGTTCGAGCAGTTCCCACAGCCCACCGCCAGGCGGTTCGACTGCGGTAGATTCGTAGACGGACCGCACGTCACGCGCGACGACGTCCCAGTCGACAGCAAGGTGGACGAGCGTTCCGTCGAGATCGTAGACGACGGCATCGTAGTCGGTCACAGTCAGCGATACGTGGGGCCGAAAAATATGGCTTCGGTTCGGTAGCAGCCGCCGTCGCTACGCTCGACGATCAATCGAGCAGGTCCCGTGCGATTACCGTCTTCTGGATCTCGGTCGTCCCCTCGTATATCTCGGTGATCTTGGCATCCCGGTAGAGCCGTTCGACGTCTGTTTCGGTGACGTAGCCGTAGCCGCCGTGGATCTGGACGGCCTCGTTCGTGACGAACATCGACGCCTCGCTGGCGAAATATTTCGCCATGCTGGCCTCGCGTTCGGCACCGCCCTCGGCACGCGCCCTGGCAGCGTGGCGGGTCAGGAGCCGGGCCGCCTGAGTCCTGGTCTCCATCTCGGCAAGGGTGTGCCGGATCGACTGGATCTCCGCGATCGGCGTCCCGAACTGTTCGCGCTCTTGGCTGTACTCGATCGCCGTGTCGAGCGCTGCTTGTGCGAGTCCGACTGCCTGCGCGGCGATGGCGATCCGGCCACCGGTGAGAATGTGAAACGCCGCGGAGAGGCCGTCCCCCACGTCGGTCAGCCGGTTCTCAGCAGGAATCCGGACGTCGTCGAGCGTCAGGCTGGTGGTATCACTCGCACGAAGGCCCAGCTTGTCCTCTTTCTCGCCGACCGTGAGGCCGTCGGCGTCACCGGGAACGAGAAACTGCGTAATCGTCGACTGATCGTCCCGATCGGTCTTTGCAAAGACGATGTAGACGCCCGCCCGCTCGCCGTTCGTGATCCACTGTTTCTCGCCGTTGATCACGTAGCTCTCACCGTCCCGCCGTGCCTCCGTCGACAGTGCTGTGGGGTTTGAGCCTGCGTGTGGCTCCGAAAGGGCAAACGCACCGACGGGCCGCCCCGCGGCCATTTCGGGGAGCCAGCGTTCCTGCTGGGCCTCGCTGCCGAAGGTAGCGATACACGACGTCGCAAGCGAGTGGACAGAGAGGGCTGTCGCGACCGCGAGCATCCCGTAGGCGACCTCCTCGTTGACGACGGCAGCGGTGACCGGATCGGCGTCGTAGCCGCCGTACGGTTCAGGGACCGTCAGCCCCGTCAGATCCAGTTCGGCGAGCCCGTCCCAGACGGCTTCTGGAAACTCGCCGGTCCGATCGGCCTCGCGGGCAGTGGGCCGGATCTCTTCGCGGGCGAACTCACGAACCAGATCGCGGATCGCCGTCTGCTCGTCGGTGAGCGCCATACCACGTGTACGATGGCTGTGACAAAAGGTTCCACGTCCAGAGGACTTCCCCGGGACGGACAGCGATCGGAGACGGCGGCTCGTCTCGACAGCAGTTCCCCGACCGAGACGTTCTCAGTCCGACGCCGCAGTCGTGCGATCGAGAGCGGTGAATCGATACGTGCACCGTCACGAGCAGGGGGCTGCCGGTAGATACGTATCTTGACACCCACTGAGTACTCTGTGTCACGAGTACGGTGTATGGATAGATACCCCGCCATCGGTCGCGAATCCGTTTTCTGTCGAGTTCGATTGGCAGAATAGTATAAATAATTCTATTCAAGTATGTTCATAACGTTTATTAAATCCGAATATCATTGTCTGGTCAGATGAAAAAGATTACACGACGCGATGCACTGAGAAACGGAACTGCAGGCCTCTTTGCCGTCGGTGTTGCTGGACTTGCGGGTTGTACTGCATCTATCCCAGGGATGGGAGACGACGGCGCGACGGTCACGAACTGGCTGGCCAACCCATCGTTCGATGACGTCTTCGTCGGTGAGGAGTACGAAGAGCAACTAGACGAGTTCGAGGTGGAGGACAGCGAAGTGACCGATCTGAACTTCGACTATCTCGTTCCCGAAGCCGTTTTCGACAACGAACAGGAACTCAACGGCCTCGACCTGGTCGAACGCTACGGGAGTAGCCTCCGAACCACGATCGGTGTGCCCGCGATGGAAACGGATTGGGCCCTGGAACAACAAACGAGCTGGTCGTTCGACTATTCGTACGAACAGGAATTTGGCGGTGGAGAGACAAGCCAATCGGATGATCAGATCAGCATCGAGACCACGATCATCGGCGGTTCGTTCGAGCCGGACGATGTTGTGTACGAGCTCGAAGAGTGGGTCGAAGACCAGTACCCGGACGGTGTCGCTGACGAACGCGAACTGTCATCGGAAGGAGAATACGAAGGATACGAGCTGTACTATCTCGAAGTGCAGCATCAGGCGTTCGCTATCAACAGCAGTCACATTATCGAAGTCTCCGGCGACGGCAACACCGATTCGATCGCTGCGATCGAGAGCGTCCTCGATACGAGATGGGACTCGGGTGCAGACAGTCGGTGGGCCGAGGGCACCGATTTCGAGGACGTCTTCGCACAGTACGATCCGGGTCACCGTTCCAGAGGACAACTCACTCTCGAACCCTTCAGCGTTGACGACTTCGAGGGTATAGAAGAGTGGCTCGATGGATTCATCGGTTCGATTACCTCCTACGAGATCGATGGCGCGACATCGGACGTCACGCAGCTGTATGCGTACGAAAACGAACGCGATGCGAGCGTCGACGACCTCCGCGAATTCGTCGAAAACAACCGCGACATTGGCGAAGAGTTCGAGACGCTCGAAGATTTCTCCGTGGCCGACGAGGGATCGATCCTGGTGGTCACCGGGACGGTTCGGACGAGCACGATCGACTGATATCGTCCCCGAAAACCGATCGAACAGTGATTCACGACGGGAAGCCGGCCGAGTAGCCAACACTGACGGGCTATTCGATCTCCGGCGATAGCCGGGTTCTGGTTTTGACCGGGGGCGACAGACTCGATCGCCCCGTCTCTGGCTCTGGGCAAGAATCGACGGACGCGATCGGTGTGAATCGGCTCAGTGGCTACTGATATCGACACACCCAATCTCGTCGTCGATCGCTGTGACGGCATCCGAGAGCCGCCACGCGGGGGAACACGGCGTCGAATCGTCCACTGGCCGCGGCCACGGGCCGTGGCGGTCGGTCACTCGAGCCGTGCGAGCCGATTGAGCGCGTACACCGTCTGTAATACGTCCACGCTCTGTCCCTCATCGAAGACGAGTTCGTCAGTCGCGAGGGCATGATCGAGCGTCTCACGGGAGGCGTGGTTCGGTGCAGCCCCGATCCCCGCATCGTTCTCGTCGACCCACTGCATCACGCGAAGATCGCTCTTGGAGTCGCCCATCACGAGTGCGAACGGATCGTCGATCCCGAGCACCTCGAAGGCTCGCTCGACGCCGACGACCTTGTTGAGCTCGAGACTTCCGATCTCGGCGGCGTCGGCTTCGTAGTAGGCGACATCGATCCGCTCGAAGATATCGACGAGAATCTCCGGCACTGTCTCCGCATCGAGGTCCGGATAGGCACCCTCCTCTTCGAGGACGGCTCTGATCTCCGGATCCTGGTCCGCATAGAACGCTCGGGCCCAGTCACGGACGGGTTCGCCGTCGACGTCAGTCCCGTGGTGCTCCTCGTCCGCGTTGGACTCGGTTCCGGATGGGGCCGTCTCGTCGATTTCGAGTGTCGTCGCGATCGCGTCCGCGAGCAGATCGATCTGGTACACCATGGCCTCGCTGATTACCGCTCGTGCTCGGGTGGAGCCGGTTTCGTAGTTCGGCTTGAGTGTGATGTTGAACTCGTTGCCCTGCAGGTGACAGTCTCGCCGGAGATTCGCGGGTGCGTCGGGAAGCACCCGCGATCGAACGTCGTCGAAGACGGTGCGGATCTCGTCGTCTAACTCCTCGTAGAGAAGCTGTTTCGTCTCGGCACCGTGGCCAGGTGTGAACACACCCGTCCCCGTTTCGTAGACGATCGAAAGGGTCCCCGAGTGGACGATTTCGCTGCCAAGCCCCTGGATCGCAAACCCCTTGACGTTCTCTAACGTCTGGCCGGTACAGATGACGATCGGGACGCCTGCCTCGTGGAACTCCGTCAGGACGTGGAGCGTGTCTCTGGGGATTTCGTTGTCGGTGCCCCCGGCGGACCGGAGCGTCTCGTCGACGTCGAGCACGAGGACGTTCACCGCACGGCCGTACTTGGCCTCGAGGTCGAGTGCGGCAAACGCCTGATCGCGAGTTGCCCGTGAGGCAACCTCTGCGAACGTCTCGCCGGCTGCAAAGTCCGATCGGATCTCGTTCTTTCGCCGGTCGAGTTCCTCGGTGGCCTCCTGCCAGTGATCGAGGGCGACTCGCGAGTCCACCGCAGGGAACAGGTCGACGAATTCCTGATAGTCCCGTAGCGTTTTGGTGTCGTACTCATCGTAGAGTCGATAGACGAGATCGTATCGCTCCATGGTTGCTACAGGTATGGGCAGCGGGATAATCGTTTCTTGTCCGGAACCCACGTCGCCGATAGCTGGTCAGGATCGACGCCAGCGATCCGAGACACCAGCCTCGGTGCATTGATAAAAGTGGCCCCCGAATCCGAACCGTATGAAAAACGTTGACGATCTCATCGAGAGTGCGGCCGAGCTCGCCGATCGGGGCCTCTCGAAAGGAGAGATTGCAGACGAGTTGAACGTCTCCAGAGAAACGGCAAGCTGGCTCGTCGAACGCAGTGGCGTGACCACCCCACAGACCGACCAGAAAACCACCGGGGCAAGCGCCAGCGGCCCACAGGACATCCACGTCGACTGGTCGGCGATCGGCCGAGACAGCAAGCGTATGGAGTCGATCGCGTCGGCGATGGCGGACATGCTCGCCAAACACGGAGAGGACGTCGATCTCACGATCGGTATCGAGAAGGCGGGTGGCCCGATTGCGACGCTCGTCGCCCGCGAACTCGAGACCGACCTTTCGACGTACACGCCTGCCAAGCACCAGTGGGAAGAAGGCGACATCGAAGAGCTCGGTGGAACCTTCTCCCGGAACTTCGCTGCCATCCGCAACCGCGACTGTTACATCGTCGACGATACGATCACGAGCGGCACCACGATGCGAGAGACGATCGAGGCGATTCGGTCCGAAGGTGGCGAGCCGCTTGCGTGTATCGTGCTTGCTGACAAACAGGGCGTCGAGGAACTCGACGGCGTTCCCGTCTACTCGCTGTTGCAGGTTATCAGCGTCGGCAAAGAGGAGTGAGACGAAGTCGTGTCCGTCGGCACCGCCGATTGCCGACCCGGTGGGCCGATCGGCGATACGTTGAGACACCAGTTCCGATGCGGGGACAGCTCCCTTCGACACCGCCTCTCCAGTCGGCCCGGTAACGTCAGTTTTCGAAACGGCGATCGAGTAGTAGTGGACGGACTGTTGTGGACCGTTCGACCCGGCAGCGGACGGTTCGATCGAAGTCCTCGTCGGTTTATCTCATCGAGAACGCGTCAGAGGTAACTGTTGTTTGTCGGTTTCGAGCCGATGGTACGCACCGCATTCTATTGAACAGCGGTCTCCGACCACCGGTGGGGGTTGTCCCAATGACTGATGAAATTACACGACGACGGGCGATTGTACTCGGCGGTGCTGTCAGCGTGGCTGCACTCGCAGGGTGTGCTGACGACGATCCGGAAGAGCCTGAAGAAGAAGAGGAGGACCCTGAAGAAGAGGAGGACCCTGAAGAAGAGGAGGACCCTGAAGAAGAGGAAGAGCCTGAAGAAGAGATAGACGATGACGAGGAGGACGTCGAAGACGACGAAGAGGACGACGACGAAGACGACGACGAAGACGAGTAGAACGGCGTATACCGCCACCAAGGCTGTATCGCACTTGAGATCCCAGTTGCGGCACTCTCCTGGGAGTTTCGGCACTCTTTTCGAACGATCCGATTGCGACCGCAAACCGGACACTGTCGTCGACACCGATCGCGGCGAATCACCGCTGTCCATGACAGGGTCGGTCGCAGCGCGTGACTGTCCCGACCAGGCATCGGACAGGAGCGACCGGGACGGGCGTCGCTGTTCGATCAGGACGCGAAAAAATTCATTGCGGAGACGAGACGACGTTAGCTGTGAATGCCCATTGCTTCGATCTGTTCTTGATAGCGGTTCCGGATCGTCACTTCGGTTACCTGTGCGACGTCTGCGACCTCGCGCTGGGTCTTCTTTTCATTACACAGCAACGAGGCAGCGTAGATCGCCGCGGCGGCGTAGCCGGTGGGTGACTTGCCCGAAAGCAGCCCTTCCTCGGCCGTCTTCTCGATGATTTCGTTGGCTTTGGTCTGGACCTCTTCGGAGAGTTCGAGTTCCGAGCAGAATCGCGGGACGTACTTTTTCGGGTCGACGGGACGCATCTCCAGGCCGAGTTCCTGGGAAATGTACCGATAGGTGCGGCCGATCTCTTTGCGTTCGACGCGGGACACCTCCGAAATCTCTTCGAGACTGCGCGGAATCCCTTCCTTGCGACAGGCGGCATACAGCGCAGACGTCGCGACACCCTCGATCGATCGCCCGCGGATGAGGTCTTCTTTCAGTGCACGTCGATAGATCACCGACGCGACCTCACGGACCGAGCGTGGAACCCCCAGTGCGGAGGCCATCCGATCGATTTCGCTGAGTGCAAACTGCAGGTTTCGTTCACCGGCGTCTTTCGTCCGAATCCGTTCTTGCCACTTGCGCAGTCGATGCATCTGACTGCGCTTTTTCGAGGAAATAGAGCGCCCGTAGGCGTCTTTGTCCTTCCAGTCGATCGTCGTCGTCAACCCCTTGTCGTGCATCGTCTGGGTTGTCGGCGCGCCGACGCGGGACTTCTCCTGTCGTTCCTGGTGGTTGAACGCCCGCCACTCAGGGCCCGGATCGATTTTTTCTTCTTCCACGACGAGCCCACAGTCTTCACAGATGAGCTCACCCCGGTCGGAGTCCTTTACGAGATTGTCCGATTCACATTCGGGGCAGGCACGTACCCCTTCCTGATCCTCGGTCTCGTCCGTCTCACGCGTTCGCTCCCGCTGGCGGGTGGACCGTGTCATCGCACTTTTATAGTAGTATCACCAA
>LFFM01000651.1_pt1 | contig 24327 bp, 15 predicted proteins | sample 643131 | NCBI WGS metagenome assembly LFFM01 (sample SAMN03777445, study PRJNA286221) | soda lake metagenome | biome: soda lake; feature: Kulunda steppe; material: water; isolation source: sample Tc-Br brine of Tanatar trona crystallizer | place: Russia: Kulunda steppe | collected 2011-07
AAGATCCCGGCTGCACCGACTGCACCTCCTCCGTCGGCGACACCACCTCATCCAACCCGTCACACGCATCACCCGACCCACTCGACCCGTCCGACTCATCACTCATACGCCACCCCCAACTTCACCATCCACACCACTCACACGCGCCTGCAGCGCCGCCACGAACTCCTCGCGGACTGACTCCCGCCACACATCATCCTTCCACTGCATCCCCGACGTCGCATCCTGCGCGCGATTAAACACGCGCCGAATCTCCGCATCCGAGTACAGGGGATTGATAACACGCGCATCAACCATACCCGCCCCGAAATTCCGCGCGCCACCCAACTGTAGTTCGAACTCATCGCTATGCGCATCCAAGTAATCGACCGCCTCCACGAGCAACCCAACGTACTCCGGCTTCAACTCTCGCAGCGACAATTTCCACGTCCCCACGAGATTACCGACAACATCCCGAGACGCCATCCGCAACGGCTGCCCATCATCCTCCGCATTCCGCGACCGCACCTGCATGTTCAACTGCCGGTAGTGCGCCTCCGCTTCGCCTTGGAGCACATCCACTTGCCGACGAATCGGCGAAAACCCGATCGGGCGACGGACCAAGCGACCCGCCCGATCATTGAACCCGCCGAACAAATCATACAGCACGCAGCCAGCATCGCCATCCACACACGACCCCTTCTCATGATACCCCACGTCGAGATCACGCTCATACACGTCCTCCAACATGTACTCCGCATCCGCCGCCCCCGGATGGCACGCCGTGCCCCCCGCCGCCTGGACCACGCGCTCACACCCATGCCGCAACCACCCCGACAACGGGAACGGCGACACCATCCCCCCGATTTGATTCTGCGGGTCGTCTGCTTCGTACCGATCCGCCGACGCATGGTGTCGATCCGTCACGATCCCATCGCCCGGCGCGAGCAGCGGAATTTCAAGCCCCACATACACCTCCGGGAGCGTGAGATTCTCGACGTCATCCGGCAGCGAGAACTCGTGATCGAGGTGCGTCGTCTCAAATTCCGGCAGCATCACCGCTCACCTCCATCCGCCCGCGCATCCTCACGGACAGCCGCCAGCAACGGAGTCGGGCCCTCCCGGTGTTCAGTTGTCTCCGTGTACTCAGAGTCCCCGTCACGCGACGCATCACCCACCGAGCGAGCCGAACTCGACGACGCCACACTCACCACTACCGGCGACGGCTCAAGCAACACCAACCACGACGACTGCGACGACACATCCGTACAGAGACCAAGTCGGCCAGTCACAACCAGTTCATGCACACCACGCGTAAACACCGACGGGTGCTCATGCACATCCGCCCCGCACATCACGAACCCGATCTCAAAAATACGGTTGCCAGCCGCCCGGAAGGCATACGCCGTTAAATCGTCGCCTTCCCGCAGCTCACACCCGCACACCTGACACATCGCGGCCCCTTCCCCGAGCGAAAATTGTTTAATTTCTGATATGTCTTCAATTAACTGGTCACCGACAACCTCTTGATTCGGGGGATTTGAGTTTTCCATGGGTTATCACGTCCAGTGTGAAACCCAGTCCGAGTGTCCCTAGCACTCGGGCGTTTCTCGAAATTAACGCCCCGTTGGGACCGGGCTTCCACACCATCTCTTACATAGTGTAATGGTATAAAACTTTTCCATCTCTTCAGTAAGAGATGGCATCCAACCCACCACCTACATAGGCGATGTATACGAATTAGACACCGTGCCTGGAAAAGATCGTGAGGAAGAATCGGGAAGGTATACTACGAGTTATACCGATTCTGAGTTCATAGAAGCCATTCAGCACCTCGAAGGAATGGCAGGTACATCAGATATCGCCGAAGAGATTGGTTGTACTCAGCGGACCGCATACACGCGACTCAAGTCCTTGGAAGATCAGAATAAGATTGAGAGCCGTAAGGTCGGAAGTTCACTGCTCTGGAGTCTTTCTGAGTAGCTTACTCATTGCCAATATGAGTTTGTATGTTCCACTTCGACATCCTTGTCTTCTAAAAACTTGACAATCTCGTGACTCAGTTGATTGGGGAATTGGGGTCTTGCGATGCAGGGAACTATTTTGCGCGTCTGAAACAGACCGAACCCAACTGAAATTAGATCATCTTCACGCCGAGAGCCGGTTCCCGCCCCAAAAAAACAGCTTTCAAATACTGTTCGAGACACGTAACAGTAGGTGACTATCTACGCGTGAGGTTCTATGTGCCGGAATGGGAGGACCGTGTCGACGCTCACTATAACTTCGAACACGACGAACACTCTTCGCCGCATACCAGCGAACGCGTCCAGCAATACATCTGGGATGTCTTTGATTACGAGAGAACACCCATCGACGGCGTCCTCATCTCCCGCGAGCAGGTTGAGGACAGCCGCACGAAGTTCGAGCGCCTCATCGACCATGGAGTCCACCACGAAGCGTCCGGCCTGAACATCCCCGAATGGTTGCCAACGATTAGCGACTGCGGGGCTTGGGGCTACAAACAACTCCCGTTTCCACCCTACGACAACGACGGGATGTTGGAATTCTACGAACAACTTGGCGTCACGGTCGGCGTGACTATCGACCACCTTGTGCTAGGCACTGGTCATCAGGAGCGACTTTACCTCGACAAGCGTGCGATGCCCGAGGGATTCTCCACGGACGATCTACCCGAGGACCTAACAGAAGATCTCGACCTCATGATCGACGATTGGCCTGACACTTGGCCTGACTACGTGGCCGAATCCGAACCGTCGATCTACAAGACGGGCGAGCCGGACCCGTTCGACCTGTCAATTTTTGAGGGATCGGCTGACCGTGTCCTCGCCGACCTCCGGGATGACCCACGGGCGGTTTATCGGGAAGACGACACCGATTTCCGCTACCAGTTGACGCTGAAGAACGCACGCGAGATGCGCGACCTCTACGAAGCAAACGGCTACTCGTTCCGTCTTATGGTCGCAATCCAGGGGTGGGATCCCGGATCGTACGCCAACGCGGCACGGAAGGTCCTCGGGATGGGCTACGATTACCTCGGTATTGGTGGGGTTGCGGGCAGCAACGTTGAGGACGTCCGGAAGACCACCACCGAGCTCGGGACTGTCATCAAGGACTACGAGCGCGGGTTCGATACCCGAGTCGACACGCACGTCTTCGGGTTTGCAAAGACGGACGCCTTCGAGACGATCGGCCGGACCGGGATGACGAGTTTCGACAGCGCGAGCATGCTGCGGGCCGCCTGGACGGGTGGCGAGAACTACCACCTCGATAGTGAACGCCGCTATGACGCCATCCGCGTCCGGTATCCGTCGAACGTTGATGACCTCGAAGATGCTGTCGAGAAGGCCCTCCGGGGACAGGAGGTGCTTCACGGCCTCCGGGCGTTCGACGAGAATCGGTCGATCGCAGTTGCGCTCGACGAGTGGCTCACATCGGCTGAGATCGCCCTCGATAGCTTCGAGAGCTACCTCCGTGAAAATCGGTTCGACGACCGGTTCGACGCTTCTCGGCTCCGTGATATTGAGCAGTCACTCCGAGAGGACTTCGATCTGGCAGGGGAACTGAAGGCGAGTTTCAGTGATGCGCTTCGGAGTCGCGTCCACAAACTCCTCCGCGAAGACGACCCGGAGGAGCCGCTCTCTTTCGAAGAGTACGCGAGATTGTTGAACACAGCGAGCGGCGTATTCGAGGAGTTCGAGTCGATGCAAGCGGAGATTGCACGACGCGAACGGGCGACCGCCGATGTCGGGACGTTCAAACAGGTCTGGGCGCTCGTCAAATCGTACGCCGATTGGATAGGTGACGAGGACCACCTCCAAGCCTACGAGAAGACCCTCCGTAACGAACCGTGGCGGGAGTGTGGCTGTCCAATCTGCTCCGAACTCGGTATCGAAGTCGCCATCTTCCGGGGAAACAATCGGAACCGTCGCCGCGGATTCCACAACACCCGGAAGTTCTACGACGAGTTCGAGGAGGAACTGCCGAAGATCCTCGTTGCCACCGAGGCCTCAGCCAGTTTATCGGGTGCTAAAACGATCGAGTCGTACCTCCGGAACAATGAACCCGAACTCTGGAATGCAGTTCATGATCTGCCGGTCGCCGAGATCGGGGTCGTAACCGCGAACGGCGTTCACGAATGGTGGGAGCAACCGCCGTCAACGGTTTCACTCGCCCCGTCCAAACTCGGCCAACAGATCGGAGCCTATTGCGTCCGCTATCAAGACCTCTTCATGTATTCGACGGATCGCCCCCTGTTCGAGGAAGTTCGACACACGGTCGAGACACATGATTGTACGGTTCACGAGTATTCCGAAGCGGACAAGCTACGAACGGCGGTTCTCGACCGTCTGGGGTACAAGGACGAATTCCTGCCGTCACGACTCGTCCAATCCGGGCTCGCGGAGTTCAGCCAATGAAGATACTCATCATCGACCAGTGCTCGGGATCGAAGGATTACCCAGATGAAAGTCCGGTGTTCGATGCCGACGAGATCGACGCGCAGCCGAGGGAAGAGCTGTTTGAACAGGAGGGTGTGGCAAGATTGCGGGCACGCAATCTCTACAAGGGCCGACAGCAGCAATATATTTCCGGAGCCGTTGACGCTCTCCGGGAAGCGGGGCATGAGGTGGACCGCTACTTCATCAGCGCAGGGTTCGGTCTCGTCGAAGAGAACGAGGAACTTCCCCCGTACGAAGTCACCTTCAACGAGATGTCGAATGAAGAGATTCTAAATCGGAGGGCGAAGCTCGGGATTCCGCAATCGGTTCGGGAACTCTTGGCCGTGGAGAAACCGTACGACATCGTGTTCTTCGCGCTGGGGAGCAAGTACTATCTCAGCATGGAAGTTGAGGAGATAATGTCCGAAATTCCATCCAGCACCTGGGGTGTGTTTTTCAACCAGGAAGAGGTGGCCAACGGGCGGGAGGATCTCATCTCGATTTCGGCAAGAACTGACGAGGCGAAGGAGAACGGATCGATTGTCGTGGCACTTAAAGGAACGTTCCTGAAGAACTTTGCCAGCAACCTGTCTGCCGGGAATACAATCGAGGCAATCTCTGACATTGAGGATTTCTGTACGTCGGAACCAACGGCTCAACTCGACTTCAAGCAGTTCGATGATTCTTGAACAACTCTGAATGACATAATTATCATAATTAGATTCATTTCAGATTTGAGTCCACTCGAACGCGTTTCCAAATGCTGTACCGCCAATAGACGCTCCAGACACACCACAGAGCACCCAATACCCCATGGTCTGAAACATCGGGAAGCGATCGAGCGGCAACACCCCAGAATATATGGACAGCATCCGGCACCTAATGGATCAGAATAGCTCAGGGCTCTACCTGCTCTTCGGTGTGCTTCCGAGGTTTGGCAGGACGTGATGAGTGAACACCACGCCTTCTCTGAGAGGATCGATCCAGAAATTTCACTCAGACCTTTGACGGTTGAGGACGTCAACGAACACATCGAAGCGTATTGGACCAGGAACGAACTGGGTCAACGACAGGAACCGAGCCATCTTCAGAAGTGGCTGTAGAGCTTGTTCTACAACGTTCACAGGAGAACATCCGACAGATATCGTTCGTATACAGTCGATTTCTAGACCAAGCAGTAGACCGCGGTGAGAAGGATATCGACCCCGACTCTGTCAACCAATTCTGGAGTGACACCGGTCATCGGGGAGTACTACCCAAACTACAAAGATGCCCAACCATTAGCTACCGAATAGATGGTATCGAGCGAGGATTTCTACGAACTCTCTCAGGAAGAACAACAGAAACTGGTCGACGAGCGGAGGGTGATCCTCGACCAGAATCCTTTGCGCGAAATCCCTGGGTACGGAGCGCCGATTAGGGTCCTCGATAAGCCGCTCACTACCGCCATCTTCGATCGACTCCAGAACAATCGATATACGGTCACCGATCTCGCCGACGAAATCGGTGTACGTGACAAGTACGTTCGGAACGTCATCAACAAACACCGACACCGTCAGTTCGAGAAACTACTTGACGAGTACAGCGCGGTCCTGCGAGCCAAAGACATCAACGGACCCGCTCTTGTCTACTCTCTCGAATCGATTCCGTACTTTGCTCGGGTGATGGATCCGACGCTGAGTTGCTCGCTTTTGGGTTGGAACGATCTACTCGTCGAGCGACTTGACGTCACCGAGTGGATTCCTGCCAATAAGGTCGTAGATATTGATGAAGACTACGCGTGGGTCATTGCGAACTACTGGGACCTCGACCCGGACGACACCTTCGACTTCATCACCGAGTTCGAGCGCCGGTACGTAGAGACGGATCTCGGGCCTCTCCCTCTTGTTTCAGATACTGAGAAGTACGAGAGCGTCCGGCGTCGTCTCGCTGAAGCAGAAAACGCCTATGCGAGACGGAAAGGTATCGATGATACCACGCCTCGTGAGAAAGTGGATGCATTTGCGGGCGACCATGCCAAAGGAGTTGGAGGGATGAGTTTCTACCAGAGCCTCTCGCTGATCCTTTTCGACCTCTTGGAATACGCTCGTTACGAAAATCCCTCTATTCAGGATACGATTGAGGACCAGCTAAACGTGGTGCTGGAGTGGGTGGAACCCGAACCCAGTAATCAAAACGAAGTCTCAACTCAGACAGACGCCGAATCAGTATCACGAGACTCGCTAGAGTCCTCCGGATCACGACCGACTTCCAATACCGACGAGGAGGAGTTCGACTGGGACGAACGAGAACTTCTCATCGAGTTAGTTGCGCTGACTCAGGAGTTGGGTAGGCTCCCCAATGAGACCGAAATCAACGACAGAACACGGTTCTCCCACGGAGCCTATGTGGAGAAGTTCGGCTCGTTGATGGCCGCCTTTCGGAGCGCAGGAATTCTTACCGAAGACGCATCCAATAATTGAGGGCAACCCAGAACCCACCGAGAGCCGAGTTTTAAAGACGGTAAAGAACTAGGTAGAAATGACAGCCAAAATTCTCGATATTTTTTCGAACCAAATAAATTGCTGTAGGGTACTTCCAGATCGTATCTGATTCAGTAGTTACACTTTCGGCGATGGAAGGGATGCTGGCTAATGGGTAGTCGCTGCTACAGTAGTCGCGGCTAAACAGGGATAAGTGAAAACGAGGGAACAATTTCAAAGAACTCGCTCGTTTAGGAGATGTCTTGGGGTGAATTGAATAACAGTGATGGAATCTCAAGTGCACTCGAGGAAGCAAAAGAAGGTTGACGCGCCTCCCGATGGGTATCATCGACTTACTCGTCTAATAGCGAGTCTCCGAGGATGTAGTCCGGTTACAGGTCGGTGAGGCGTTCGGTTAGTGTATTTCGCTTGAGCGTCTTTTCGTCGCCAACGACGGTGACGGACTCACCGGCCGTTAGCAAGGTATACAGTGTCTCGATATTGTTCACGGGTGGCCGAACGATTTCTTCGTCGTTGGCCACTGTGAGGCTCACGATTACGTCTTCTACGATATCCCCTTCGAGAGCGTCGGGGGTGACCACCGGCACGTCGATCCCTCGGTCCTCCAGTTCCGTGCTGATGGAAACGGCTTGCGCTTCGAAGGGAGTGACGACGAGCGAAGGCTCCTGTTCAGCTGTGAGTTCAGCGACCTCCTGCGCTTCCGACGGGTTCGAGATGAGTCGCCGGGTGAAGTATGGCGTCTGGGAGAGATTTATGTCGACGGTGACCACGTGGCCCATATCGCGGTCAGGGGCAACGTCATTGTTTTCGACTTGGAATCGGGCCTCGCCGAACGTGTAGGTCTGTCCCACTCTGAGGTCGGTTGCATCAAGTGCGTTCAGATCGTCGAGTTGGGACGCCACGTAAAGGGCATCACCTCGATCGACCGCTTTGAGGAGGATATCTCGTGGTTCGTCGGTCTCGCCTACCGCATGAATCCGCCGCTCGATGGTCATGTATTCCTCTGCTCGTTGCTCTTCTCCCGAGACGTGGTGGAACGACGCGGAGCCGCCGATCCCATCAAGCTCGATGTCCAGCGGTTCAAAGAATTCGGCAACCGGCGTCGAAGCCTCCCCCTCGATGGAAATCGACTCGGCAGATTCACTCGAAATCGTGCTGAAACGCTTGTACGCGTTGACATAATATGACTCAGTGAGTCCTTTCTCCCGAGCCTCTTCGCTAACCATCTCGGGACTCTCTCGGTTGGCGTCTCCGACGGCAACAGTTCGATCGCCGAGATCGCGGAGGAAGACGTATTCGGGTTCTGTGAGGGTCTCAGCACCAAGTATCACGATTGTATCGAAGAAGCGGCTCGAATGAGGCCGGGCCGATTCGTCACCCGACGTCATCGAGTGGAAGACTCCTTCCTGTAGGGCGTACTGGGCCGAGGAGACGATGGTGTCGGAGTCTCGGATGGCCTCGTAGAGCCTGTGTGAGTTGCTGTCCGGGCCATATGCGTTCTTCGTATCACCGAATCCGTCGATACGGATTATATTGTCTCCGTCGACGAGGTGGTCGGCCACAGAATTTAGTTCGGGAAGACGAGCACCGAGAACGAGCACCCGGCGGTCGTCGTCAGGCACCGAATCCCCATCGAGGGACTGGAGAGGGGCCTGCGTGACCTCGTGGACGAGTTGGGTGAGTTTCTCAGCCCGACTGACTCGCGCCGGGAGATCGACGAAGACCTGCCGGTTGTCCAGGTATTTCGAAATCTCTTCGACTGCGCCGGGACTGATTTGCTCCGGACTTGGAGAGATCTCTCCCGACTCTCGGAGACGGGGATCGATTCCGATTCGTTGGGCGTAATCGAGTTCCGAGAGCAATCGGCGAGGGAACGACGTTGATTCGACCGCTCTCGTGGCTCGGTACGTGACTTTGAACCGCTTGAAATCAGTCGGGGGCGACCCGTCGAATTCGAAGACATGACCCCCTTCCTGGGTACCACAGTAAGTCGCCACGGCGTGTGTAGCTTCGTCTTCTGGGACGATTCGTACTGGGGATCCTGGTTCGAATAGGCGAACCGACTCGCCAGAATAGAGCATCCGCCGGGAAGAGAGTGCTTCCTCGAAAGATAGCTCGGAGAGCTGCATCCCTGCGCTCTCTAGGACCTCATCGGTCATCCGGGCCATCGTCTTGCCGGCATCCTTCCTGGCCCGTTCCTCCTTCTGGAGAGCCGACCTAAGCTGGTTGTAATGGTCTGTGACGCTCGGATTGCGGTACTCCAGACGCTGGTCACACTCGTGATATAAAGGGCACTCGGTCTTCACTTCGCCCTCGTCGTTCGTCTCGTGGCAGGCCCACCGGCGTTCGGACTGGCAGTGGAACTTACAGGCGGACGGCAGTGTCTGGCCCGCACCCGCACCGCTACCGATCGTGTCCTCGTGCTTGAAGTAGCAGCCAGAACAGTCCCTGTCATACGTCGTCGGCACGGCGAAGGAATCCCGGAGCGTCGCCGCTTGGTTCCGGAGCTGCATGATGTCCTCGATGTGGCGGTGTTCTAGTTCCACCCGTTGGTACACCGGATCCGACTCATCCCGCAGGTTGGGGTAGATAATCACTCCTGGCGGGAGTTCGTCCATCGCCTCATCGAGACTCGTTCCTTGGTCGAGATTCTCCAGCAGGACCCCGAATAGGTACAGGCGAAGTTGGAACCTGTGCCGCTGTTTCATCCCGTCTTCGAGGAAGAAGTTCGTCTTGAGGTCGAGCGGACTACCGTCGATCATCAGGTCGACGCGGCCGTTCAAGCCGTACGAATCGGCGATCGTTCGTTCGGTTTCCAGGGTTTCGGTTCCCCGAACGAGTTTCGTGAACCTAGCGTCCTGGAGAAGGTTGCGAACCGAGTTCTCGGCGAACTCCTTGATGTCGTTGGGGCTCACCCAGGCGAGGCGGCACAGCGTCATCTCCATCGAGAAGCTCTCATCCACGACGGCGTCCATGAGTTCCTCGACATCGCCGTCCGTCCATCCCGACTCGAAGTTCGCGGCGAACTCGGATCTGTCTATCGCACGTTCTAGTGCCCGGTGAGCGATGTTGCCCTTGACGGCGCCCTTCGAGATGTCATACCGGTTCGGGTTGAAAACGTTCTTCCGGTATCGTAGGTCGTAGATTCGGGGGCATTCGTTGGCCGACCGCATCTCGCTCTTCCCGATGGTCATATCCGGGTTGCGGACGAACAGCGAAGTCACATTAAGATACCACTTGCCATCTCGATGGACAGGAATCACCCGCACGAGCAACTCCTCACCACGCTGGAGCGGTGCTGTGTCGACGAGAGTCTGAATCGCTTCGTCGGTCTCCTCAAGCCAGCCCCAGTTGGGGTCCTCGTACCAGAACGATAGCAGTACTTCGTCTTCGACCTGAGTCGTCGGGTCATCGACCGGGTAGAGAGTCTTCTCACCCCCTGCAGTTCCGGTCGATGGAATCCCGCTGACTTCACATCGGACGGTGAGTTCCTTGTCCTTGAACACCTGTTCTCCCTTGGAAAGGTCCGTTACTGCGTACTTTTCGGCGTTGTGGACGACGTTGTGTAGCGAGACAATCATGCTTCAATCACTTCGGTAAGCGACTCCTGTAGGAGGCGTTTGTCGAGCATCTGGTTCTGGTAGCGATACGCATACATGGAGTCCTGCCGTTCGAGACAGTCCGGACAGGCTCTGATACACTGCTTTGTGATCTCCTCAACTCGGTCGGCGAGTTCGCTTAGGTCCCTGCGCTGGGAGCCACGGTTGGCAAACCGTTCGTAGGTGTTTCGCACCCGGGAATCGACAAACGTCTCTTCTTCGAGACCGAGGACAACGTCCATCGCAGTCGGTGTCCGATTCAACTCGGACGCTATGCGCTGGTACGTCCGGGCGACCACGCCGTAGAAACGCGCGAGTTCTTTTGTCTCGTACAGCGAGGCGATCCGACGATTGAATACGGTGATAACCTCCTCTTCGTCAACGAGATTGGCTCTGTCGATATCTGACGCGGTAGCGGCTGCGAGGTCGAAGAGATCCCTCCGAATCTCGTCGTCTTCACCGTCGCCCTGCGTGTAGATGTCGTAGAGAACGGACGCGTCGCGCTCGGCGAGCAGCGAGAGCACGAGATCCTCAGCGAGCGAGATGTGGCAGGAACACTGATCAGAGAGTGGGCTGGAGATGTCGAGTGATCCATCCTTGAGCCGCTTGAAGACCTCTTTGCTCGTTCCGGCACCGCCCTGAATCGAGTCGTAGAGCGCTATCTGTACGACGTCGATGTCCTTGCTTTGGTAGTTCGCATCGTACCAGGTTTCGAAGTCGCTTCCGCCAAGTCCCGCCGCCACGGCCCATCCTGCGACGGCGTTCTGTAGGGAGTGAACGAGAACCTGCTCAGTGAACGTCCGCTGGTCTTCTATCGACGCACAGTTCTCCAGAATCTCGCGTAGTTCTTCCGAGTTTTCCCGGAAAAGACCCTTCAGATCCTCGCGCTGGTTACCGTCATACCCCATCAACCGAAGTCTGCTCGGACCTGACTCAGGAATTACCTTGTCGAGAACTCCGCAAATTTCATCGACTGACGCCTCGAACACGGAATTGGGACTCCCACCCGAGGTCCGAATCCAGTAGTCTACAGCCTGAAGCGCCCTGAAGATCGGATCGACGCCGTAGACATTCTGTATCGCCCGGTTGTTGAAGAAGAGGTCGTCCCAGAGCTCCCGATACAGTTGGGCGAACCCGAGGTCACGCCGTAGTGACTCATTCGAGTCCAGTTGCGTACTGACCGATTTTTCGACCCATTCACGGGGAATGTCGAAGAGAAGCACCTGGCTCTTCTCCTCGCTCGTCATGAAGGCGACCCGACCGCCGCGGTCATTGAAGTACCGGACAACATCCGAGAACGTCCGCTGGTCCTGCCGATACAAAGTGAGGACTGTCGCGTAGTAACACTTCAGGAAGACGGACTCGTCGGAGAAGACAATCCGACTGAACAGTTCGCCCTCCTCCTCGATGTCGAATCCTTCGATGTCTCCACCGAGTCGGTGGAGGTGTTTGAACCAGAGAAAGTTCGAGCTCGGATCGCTCATCCCGAGGTCGATAACGTCTTCGTCTGGAACGTCGTCGGGGTTGTAATTAAGTACGTGCTTGTGAACGGTGTCGAAGAAGTAGCGCGGGGACGCAGGCTGCTTCACGTAGATCTCCTCGGGTACATAGAGACCGACCCCGTCCGTTTCGTACCCGAACGGTGTGTACTCCTCCGAGTCTGTCAGAGAGAGAACCTCTTCGAGAGGGTAGTCCTGGCGGAACTCGAAGCCAGGCGTGACATCCACGTAGCCGTCACGTTGCGAGGCAGCGAAGTCTCCGGTCCACATCTCGAAGTCCCATCGCCGTTTGTAACCACCAGGGAGGTAGTACGAGAGCATCAGGTCGAGGGGCTCCGAGTCGAGCAGGCCCCCCTCGTCTGCTGTGACGGGGATGTTGCCGCCGACCTGCTCGGAGATGAACGTCCCCGGAACTGTGAGGGGGCGTTCCGCTTCGGGATCCACCTCGAATAGGTCTGGAATGTGGCAGTAGGGCTGAACAGGCCCGTATCTGGTTCGCTCTGCGAGGTCGTCGTAGAACCGAACGATGGATTCGATTCTGTCACCCAGTTTCCGCTGCTGCCGTTCTTTCTCGTCACCACTCATTCGTCAGTACCTCCGGCCGCATTCACGCCCTGAAGCATCTCGAACTGGGTCAGGAGTTTCTGCAACTGTTCTTTCTCTCGTTCGACCTGCTTCGACTTCGTACCGGATTCGATCCGAAGCGCTTCCCAGAACTTCTCGAACCCACCGGCCTCCTCCAACTGGTCGTGCGGGGCCAGCGCCATCTCGGTCAGCCCGACGTAATCAGTCAGGTCGTCTAGGATCCCCTCAAGGAAATCGGGGTCCGCCGATTGGAACGCTTCCTCCAGCCACATCTCTATTTCGTCACGGTTGTCCTCAAGGATGCGAATTAACTCCGGCATCTCCAATCGCCTGTAGATCTCGTCCGAGACGTCCTGATGACGAACGTTGACGTAATCGAAGATAGCTGAGACGACGTGCTGGGTCCTAACGAACTCGTTCTCCTCGTCGAGTGAAATCTTCAGGTATTCGTCGCTCGGATTGCTCAAGAGCTCTTCGTGGTGGAAGTAGAACGAATCCTCCGGGAACGTCCCGAGGACGACGACCGAAATCGGTTGATCGCCCGGATCCCGTCCGCCACGACCTTTCCGCTGGACGAAACCAGGGATGTTCATTGGCGCCCGATACTGGAATGTCCCAATAATACTCGGGTGGTCGAACCCAACCTCTAACGCGCTGGTCGTGACCATCATGTCCCACTCGTCGTCGTTGGCACGGCTTCCGTCAGGTGTCTCAGTCCGACCGCTCTTGTGGAGATAGACATCCATCGATTCGAGAAAGTCGTCCTGTAGCGTCCACCAGCACTCACCAGCCTCATACACTGGACAGGGGTTCAGCTCTGGATTCGGAGGGAGTGGTTCACAGACTGCGGTCTCGTGGTCGGCTGCCGATCCTCTAAACAGGTCTTTCGGACAGTCGGGGTTCGTTTGTTCTGTTTCAGGAAGGAAGGCGTCTGGCTTCCTGAGTGAGTATAGCCCGGCGTCATCGTTTCCACCAGTTCCCTCAGCGTCATGTATGTAGTCGCCGAGGCGTTTGACGGAGTCGATCGAATCGACGAAGCCAAGGATCTTGTCCTTCGCGTCGTCATCTTCGGGTCGTTCCTTCAGGATCGTGTGGTAGAACGCGAACGCGACCTGGATCATCGTCGAAAGATTGGTCACGTTCGTCTCATCGAACTCCTCCCACTCGGAGCGAGGCTTGTAAACATCGTCGCCCTGTGGAATCTGGACGGTTCTGGGCTCTGTCGATTTGACAAAGACGAGGTACTCCCAGCCAATCTCTTCAAGTTCCGGTTCGAGGCCCTCGCTACGGCTCTCGTTCATCTCCTCGATATCTTTCTTCGAGTACGGTTTGATCTGCTCAGCACCGGGCGCGTCGAAAATTCGTTTGGTGAAATCTTCGGCGTTCGAAATCGTCGCACTCGATGCCACAAGAACGGGATCCTGTTCTTCTGCGACCGCCCTCATCGTCGCCTTCAGCCGCCGCATCAGGTTCGCAACGTGCATCCCATACTGGTCGGTGTAGACGTGGACCTCATCGAGGACGACGAACTTCGGCGGGTGGCCTCGCTTCCAGAACTGGTTCTGCCCGTACGGATCCATGAGGCGCCGATGGAGAGTGTCTGGCGTCGTGATGAAGATATCTGCCTGACCCTGGTTTCCGGTGGAGACATAGTCAATGACGTGCTCCGGGTTTTCAGAGCACTCAAAGTTCTCCTCCGCTGACATCCGGCCGCCACACTCCGGACAGTCTATCTCGACTTTCCCGCTGCTGCTGTGTTGTAAATTCACCGTGAGCGGGGACTGGTTGAATGGTAATGACTCGTCGTCCTCGATGAGTTCGCCGATGGTGTAGAGGTAGTGAACAACTCGCTCGAATTGGTTGTCACAGAGGTCGGTACGTGGATATGCCAGCAAGGCTCGCGCTCCGTTCAGATTCGCCTGCGACGCGGTCAGGGCATACGTGAGTAGGGGAAACAGGAACGCTTCTGTCTTGCCGCCCCCAGTACTAGCGGTGACAACGCGAGCTGTTCCGTCGTTGTCGTCGGTGACGCTCTGGAGATAGAGCCGCTCGAAGGCACGACCCTGGTATTTGGCGAGTCCTTCCATCCCCAGTTCGTGGCAGAGGTCTCTGACCAGCGTCAGTGACGTTTCTATGGCATCCTGCCAGTCGCCGGTGGAATCGAATGCCTCTTGGAACTCAGCGGCCGGTTCGGAGGTCCTGACCTCTTGGTAGATATCGCGGACGATGGAGTTTATACGCTTCCCGTCCTCTCCCCACTTCGGCTTCTCCCGGGACTGAATGTCCATCTTCACCATCTTCGTTAGGCTCGGAGTGAACTCGTACTCCTCTCCGCCGAAGCGCTGCCGTAGCAACGCGAAGTACCGCGTAACTTCCGCGACACGGCTCCGGACACGCTGGCGGTCGTAGACGTACAAAATCGTATTCCGCTCTTCGAGTTCGTCAACAAGACGCTGGAAGACGAGGTGGCTCGCGTGGTCCTCTCCGACCTCGCGTGGGACCGCGTCAGAGAACCGGTCGTCATCGGCTATGGTATCGACGAAGTCCTCGTACAACTCCCCGAGCGCCACGGTGGCGTCGTAGTTTCCGGAGTTGATCTGTCGCTTGCAGCGGTCGTCAATTTTTCGAAGCAACCGCTGCTGCAACTCCGTCTTGAACTCTTGAGGGAGTTGGTTCCAGACGGCCTGGAGGGTACTGAGGTCGCTCTGGCCCTCCGCCCCTGTTCGGCTCATTTGTCGTTCACCAGATGGATGTCGTCGAATTCACCGTTACTGTACAGCTGGTACGCCCATTTGAACGTCTCATCCCAACTGAAATCGGTCGCATCGACGACCTTCGATAACCGCCCGTCATGTTCCTCGACGGCATTTCTGAACCGTTCTTCGGGAGTTGGGCCCTCCAGTCTGTCCTGGATGTCCCCGAGTTGTTGTTCGGCTTCAGCGAACTGGCCGCGAGCCACGTTTTCACGAGCGTCGCGGAACTGTTCGAGCAGGTCGTCGTCGCCCTCTTTTTTGACGTCGGACTCGATACTATCTAGGTTGTTGTTCAAGCGGTTCTGTCGACTGGAAATCTTCTGGGCACGGTCCTCGGTGTCCTCAAGTTCTGGTAGGTGGTCGTTGAGGTACGCCAGGGCCTCTTTGTACTGTGTCGCGCTGTAATACTCGTCGTAAGTTTCCAACACCTCGTCGAAGTCATCGAGTTCCTGCTGAAGTACTCCTCGCTGATCGTTATCCGTACTGATGCCCGAAATAGCATCGACTGCGTCCTCTTTCAAAGACTGGGCATCTTGATATGCCTTGACACATTGCTGTTTCGCCCCGGCTATCTCCTCTAGTTCCCCGTCAATTTCATCGAGGCGTTCCCCGACCTCTTCCACACGGTCTGCTAATAGGGAATACTCATCATCGCCGACGAGTTCTCGGAGACCCCCTAGCAGCTCGGAGAGTTCTTGGTGCCAGCTATCGAAGTCGTCAACGTGGACCTCCTCCTGCTTGATTTCCTCCAGTCTCTCTTCGAGTTCATCCGCCTGGATTGCGAGGTTCTCTACTTCGCCCTCCAACTGCTCGTGACGTGCGTCGATTTCATCTTGGAGTTCGTCACGAACCGTCTCGGCTTTACCGAGAGCATCTCTTAATCGAGAGAGATCGCCTGAATCTGGATTGAGTGACCCATCGACGTCGGTAATCGTTGTTTCGACATCGTCAAGCTGGTTGTTGTATTCGTTCAGTTCGGTGATGTTCAGTTCCTGCGCTTCCTCGTAGGTCTCTCTCGCATCTTCCAGTCGATCTCTCGCCTGCGAAACCGTCTCGTCGACCTGATCTGCGACACTCACGACATCGTATTTCATCCCCTCTCCGGCAGGTCCTTTCTCCTGTTCGACGTAACCAGCGATGCGGAGTCGGTTGAGATACCACTGAAGCATCTCATCTTCCTCGCCTTCGTTACAACCGAGGACGAAGCGCTGTTCGACTTCGGATTGGAGTTCGTCGCGCGCGAGCGGGCCCTTGTCCATCAGAATTGCATAGATGTGGTACCATGGTGGCCGGTCGTCTTCGACATCCGGGTACGTCCAGTTCTGACCCTCTTTTGAGACCAGGCCCTGCTCCAGATAGCCTCTCATCGTCTCGCTGCGGAGGTCGTATTGCTGAAGGTCGAGTTGCTCGCGGAGGCCTGTTATCGTGAAGTCCGTCTGCTGGTTGCGCTCCATCTCTTCGATGACGCGTCGCCCGATAGACCCCGGGTACGGGAGTACCGACTCCTGAATCGCCTCAACGAGTCGGTCGTTCACGCCGAGTGACTCCACGAGTTCGTCGATATCGAACGCGTCGTCGTCGAGTTCCACGTCGGATTCGCCCAAACCTAGAAGTTTACCATACGCATACTCCTCGCGCTGCTTCTCCGTCAAGTCGATCTTGAGGACCCGTTCCCTGTAATAGTCGCTCTTCAGTCCCTCCGACTCACTCAGATACTTGTTCAGTTCAGCAGACCTACCCTGACCCTGCTTGAGTAGAATTCCGAAGGAGGCCCCTTTCTGCTTAATGGCTTTGATAAAGAGTTCGGCGATTTCTTTCGGAAGTTCCGGTCCATTATAAACCGCAAGTGCTACCGTGGGCCTCCGGTACCCCTCGCCAACGTGGTACTCGACGAGCCACGATTCGAGTTGGTAGTCCTCGTATTCGACCTCGACCGGATCGGGGAACGTCGTCGCGTAGTCGGCCTCCCGTAACGCCAGTGCAAACCCACGGGACATGGCTGATTGGTACTTGATCGGCGCAGTCGTCGCACGGATGTCAAGGTCGGCGATGAGAGTCCCTTCGCCACCAGTCGACCCAAAAAGGAAGTCCTTCGCCTCGTCGTGGAGTTGATAGAAGTACCGTCCGTCCTCGTTGATGCGTTCAAGAACCCGGATATCCGTATCGCTACTTATCGAAATCGGCTGGAGTAACTCTTCTGGGTCGGTCGTGAACCCATCCTGCGGGACACGGACATCTTCCCCAATAAGACGACCCCGGAGGTTCTCGAAGTCGTTCGCTGCGTCTGTATCAAAGTTCCGAAGGCCCTGCTCGAAATTGCCGAGGGACGTCGTCGAAAGGATCTGTTCATCTCGGACCAGCGAGTCGAACCCGCGAATCGCATAGAACACGGCGTCACCGTTGACCGCGTCCAAGTCTGCCTCAGCAGCATACTGGAGAGCAGACGCGTATATCGACAGTATTTCTCGGGGATGCCCGTTGGTGAGAGACGTTATTACTCCGACCGTCTCTTCGACGATGGGATAGAGTTTCCCCTTGTTGGTAGAGCGGTGCTGATCAAGACGATCGATCAGCATCTCTTCCACATCCCCTTCTCGAAGGTTACCGAGTCGAATCGCCGGTCGTTGTGCGAAGCGCTGGAAGAGCGCGTTTCCGAGCGGTTGGCTTCCCTCCTCGTCGTACCCCGTAATGCGAGTTTTCGCCTTCTGTGAGAAACCCAGTAGGATATGGATTCGAGCTGCGCTCAGTTCGTTAACGACATGGAGAAACGACCTAACGAAGTCTTTTACTTTCGATTCCTCAGCGTTGACTATGTCTTCGGCCTCGTCAATAAAAATAAAGATACTGTTGTAATCATACTCCGTCGTCGCCTCTTGGGACAATTTTCGGAGGTTCGTAGCGACGTTCTTCATCAATTGCTCGACCTCGAACGTCTTTTCGACGCTCGACTCCGGCTCCACTGGTTTCAATCCTTCTACGAAATCCTTCAGTTCCGGAGCGAAATCGAGTATCTCTTCGACGATCTCTAAATAAAGCGACTTGATACTCAACCCAAGGTTACCCACGTAGACCCCGATTGCGTGATGGGTTTCACCCTCGATTTCGACCCCATCCTTCAGGTCGTCGCGGAGCTGGATGAGATGGTGGCTCTTCCCAGTACCGTAGTCTCCGAACACCAGCGACCGACTCATATTCTCTGGATGCTGGAGAGCATCTTGGACGAACTCTTCAAGTCGGGCTTCCTGATCGTCGCGGCCGACAATACGGTACGTTCGAGCGGTTTTTTCGTCCGCAATCGTTCGCTCGAAGGGATTCGTGTCGAGGTCAAATTTGTTGTACTTACTCATGGATACGAGCTGCGTTGAATGCGTCCTTGTCGAGGGTTATTTCGCCGTAGCTCCCGGGCGTGATGAACCCGTGACGCTGGAGTCTGGACAGGTGGTTCTCGAAGGTTGACTTCTCGATACCGTACATCAGTTCGATACGTTCGAAGAGTTCTTGCTCGGAGACGCCATTCTCGTCGCCTGAGGCGACTGCTTCGTACTCTTCATACATGAGATGTGCTAGTAGGGTAATCGGACACCGGCCATCGGTGTATCCACGATCACTCTTCCGTATCACGTCCGCATCTGATAACAGTTCTACACCAATATCGATAGTGAAATCATTAAGTTTGTTTCCGAATGGAGCGTCCCCAGCTATTGCCCGCTTTATTTCAAATTTTTCTAGCGGCTTGTTTCGATAGACCTCTCTTGCGATGGTGAGAAGTTCCGGATGGGCGTAGGTGAGGTTCGTTAATATTCGGTCATACGCTTCGGTGTCGTTGGCTGCATAAATCGACTCACTTACTGCCTTTCCGGAGAATAGCAACCTCGAATTCTGGGGAAGTTCAGCCTCCGATGTTAGCTGGATTTGACCATCAGTTTCTTGAATAAGTTGGGCATTTTTCATTTCTTCGATGACGTCTTTGGCGCCTTCCTCCGAGTCTGGGAGGTTCGCATCAAGATCTTTCCGTGCCGCCAGAGACTCACGAAGCGACTGCTTAGTGTACGCTTCGTCATTTGCGACCAACTGGACTGCTGCATACAGTTGGTAGAACCGTGAGTACTGTAGGGTCACGAGTTGGAATCCTCCCATACTGCCCCATTAAACAGGAGCTGGTCGCCCGATTCGTGTGGGCAAGTCATAAATTTTGTTGTGTATTTGAGGTATTAGAAGAGTCTAGTATATCAGAAAATGAGCCATCCTTAATTCTACTTGATATGTCTATGGGGTAGTCAGATATGACCTGAGATTGAGAAAGTTGCTCGGACAAATTTTTATTGTCTTCAGTAGCTTCTGAAGGGTACCCATACATACGTGCTAGCACTGACATTACCGGCCCAACACCGGCACCGGATATAATATTTTTCAACGCGGATTCTAGTATTTACATCACCGGTTGTATAGCTGAATTCAGCTTTTAATTTTTGTACTTGGACATGCCTGCCCCGTACTCTTAGTATTATTTTCGGGGCAGTTAGGTGAATCTCCTAAGTGCGAGAGTACATCAATCCCGGCGTAACAGTTGATAACAACTCTAGTATCGCATCAGATACCGTCGTTACCGAGGAGACTCCTGAGAACGTCGTCGTCCTAGGGAATCCTACGACTGTTATGAAAGGACATAATGACGGAGCCACAGTTACATTTACACGTTCAACACGGCCTATCAAACTTTACGTGAAACAATCAAAGGAACCGTACTATAACCACCCTCTATATTCAGCAAGCACTACCTATCAACTACAGAGGGTCCCAACAGAGTCTATTGATTCTCATTTTTCTACCACGGCGCTTCAAACGCATCAATAGACGATGACTTCAACAGAACCGATCAAGTGAATCCTGCCAGAGGTAGATGATTTTAGGAGACGACCTCCTGAATGATTTCTGCGTCTATATTTGCCCGCCCCCGTTCGGCGGCATCATCGACCGTGTAGCTACAGATTGAAAGCGCCTGTCGTACGTTCCCCTGTGAACTCTGTAAAATCAGTTGGAGGCTATCTTCTTCGAAGATATCGGACACTGAAATCTCCTCACTGGCGGCAAGGTCAATATAAGAATCAACGAGGTCTTTCAGATGGTCCTCTGTCATCGGTCGGAGGGAGACCTCTCGTCCGATCCGCTCGGAGAAGGCGTGATATTCGCTCATGATGTCTTGCCAGACCTCCGGAGCGCATCCGAACATCATGCTGAGTCCGGAACTGTTCTGGTCCATCAAGTGTCGGAGACTGTTGAGCGTCGCTTGTTCGTTCTTCGGGGAGAGCCGCGCCACGCTCTCGAATTCGTCTACGAAGACGAACACGCCCGTGTAGTCGAGTTCGAGGAGCATGTTCTTCAGCGCAGTGAACGCACGCACACCCATCGTGTCGTCGTCAAGCGCGCTGTGAATCTCCATCTCCTTGCGCTGTTCGTACCGGATCCCCTCAGCGGTGAGCCATTGCCACGCGTAGAGGTTCGTGTCCTCGTACACCATGTGTACGATCGCCCGAGCGAAGTCCGCGAATTTCGTGACGTCACTCAGCAGTTGGATGGCCTTTGGGACGAGTTCTGAGAGCAGAATATCTCCCTCGTCGATTAGCGATTTCATCGAGGGTGCTCCCATCGGATTTGTCTCGGTATACTTCCGGGCGACGTGAGCAAGGAATTCGTACGCAAGTTCCTGTACGCGGTCGAAGCCGAGGTCGTACATGAACTCGTGATAGACGTCGAGGAATCCTTCGCCGGGTTGAGCGACGTATCCCACGAGCACGTCTTCGCGGTCACGGACGAGCGAGCGGGCGTATTTGAGGGTGTGTGATTTCCCGTTCCCGTACTTTCCGGTTATCACGAGGTGTTTGGATTTTCCGGTGCTGAGTACCGATGACACGGTGTCACTCACCGCGTTCGCTACGTGATCTTGCCCGCAGTAAATCTCTGGATCGTCTGCGGGTACTGGGCTGTAGGGGAACGGGTTTTCGTCGAGACCGAGCGATGAGTAGTCGCGCTGTTCGTCTGTGATTTCGAAGTTGTCAGTTGTCATTGTTGTTGAATTGGAGGTCGCGGTCGTACACCGCGAGGTAGTAGTACTGTTTGCCGAGTTGTTCGACACCACGCATCACCTGTTCTGATGACTGATCGGTGGTGACGAGTTCGCCGTCACTGTCGGCCAGTTTGATCGTTTTGAGTCCGTATCGCGCGTCTTTCGCGCCGGTGTCGATCGGTGCTCCGGACAGTTCGATCCGACCGATGTTTTGTTCTGTGAGAGTCCGTAGCGCGTCATCGAACGTTGCGCGGTCACAATTGAGGCGCTCACAGGTGTGCTCACGAAGTTCGGGGATCGAGAGATACCTCTTTTTCAGATTCACGCCAGCGCTTTCCTCCAGTCTGTCAGCAACGGACAGCAACACGTACGGGAAGTTTGGCGGCACCTCACTTTCTTCGACAGCATAGAACGTACCGTCGAACGCATTTCTCTGGATCGCGCCGAGACGTTGCGCCCATCCCCCGATGACGTCTAACGAGGTTTCGTTATACTCGTACGGGGTGAACTCGGCTTGGTCTTCGAGTAGTTCAACTGCTGCATCTGGTTCGATGGTACTGCCATCTTCGAACAGGCTGAGAAACGCGCCGTAATGTGGGCTGTGCGTCTTTAGAACCGAGTTGACTTTCTCCCAATCGCTCGCTTCAACGGCATCGATAAAGCGCTCACCGACAGTCGTTGTCGCGTAGGTTTCCTCGTCAGGTATTTCTTCAATAAGACTGATGCGCGTCGATTCGAGGATTGTTTCTCGTGCACGCCGTTTGCTCACGTCGAGTGCAGCAACGACGTCATCCGTTGATTGTGCGCCGTCCCGACACAAGTGAGTTAGTTCGACAAGCCGACCGAGGTTAACGGGGCGAACCGTGGGACGTTCGTCACTCATGCGAGCCTCCTCACTTGCTGTTTCGCCAGTTTGTAGGCACGGGCAGTTACTTCGTTGCCACGGAAGCGAAGATCGAGGTACGATTCAACATCTTCGCCTGCTTCCACCATATACCGGAAGCGACGAAGTTCGAGTGCGAGTGCCCATAAGTTGTGCTTCACGAGAGCATCACGGTCCTCGCGGATGTCGTCGAGCGTACGGTCTTTACAGACCGGACAGGCACAAGGGAGATATTTGAGATCCTCGATGTGTCGAAGTTCCTCACCCCCAAACCCAGGGATCAGGTAGTTTCGGTTACCGGCACTTCTGATGAACGCAGTTGAGTCGAAACTGTCGACTCCACAGTAGAGCAGAAGTGGTTGGTACACTAGGCCGCCCAATCCGTACGCGTGGAGATGCTTGTCAGTTGCCCGCCGTGCAGCTAATATCAGCTTTGTGACTTTCTCGTAGTCAGTTCTGATAGGAACGAGACTCCCGAGCGCGTATCCGTCGAAATCGCCGTTCTTCTCAAGATATCGAATCCCATTCCGTATCGTCTCTGGGTCATAGCCGTGCACGCTGGCGAAAAGTAAGCCGTCGCCGTCATGCAAATCACTCGCAGCAAGCGCCCGCTGTATGTTCTCTTCTACCCGGCGGTCGTTCTCTCGTTCTCTATTCTCGCGCGAGAGGGGAACGTCGACTGTGCCCAGAATATCTGCGTCGATTGCCTGCTGTGTTTCGAGTGATTTCTCTGGGGTGGTGTCCAGTTCCTCAGAACGGAAATCAAACCCACCACTATCGGCGAAAACGATGGTTGACTGGGGTACCCCCATCTCACTCCGTAGGGCCTTGCCGTCCTGAATTCTATTCCACTGTGGTTCCCGCTGACGTATCGACCGAGCGTTAACCATCGCAGTCGAGAGGTCAGGGATCTTATCCGTGTACTCTGGGGTGTTATCACTCGATCGCTTCCCGATGTTACGGACTGGGAAGAGAACAGGCGTCTCTAACTCCCCGTGTGGTGTTGATAATGACTGTCGCCTGTACAACATATGACGAGCTGCGATAAGCTCAGCTGCAACTTATATCTTTTCCCGACTAGAATATCCAGAGACGGTTTTCAGTCTCCAAAAGTAGATATGAACTTGTCTCGATAATACTAATCTACTATTTAAACAGCCTGTAATTCCGATTTCATTTCTTCACCTCTCACCACCTTTCACGTCATATTAGCCAGTATTCCATACCTTTGTAGCTACGCAGGCTGCTCGACGAATTCTGTGACGGCGTAGAATGGGAGCGTATCGATCAGCGCCACGAGCAGTTTCACGATGTACTGTCCAGCAACAATCGAGAGGAGTGCCCAGCCCCACGTCGGGTCTCCGCCGAGGCCGAGTGCCGGAAAGATAGCGAAGCCGAGCGTGATGAACACGACCGTATCCACACCCTGACTAATTGCGGTGGAGCCGCAGTTCCGGAGCCAGCGATGACGACTGGCGGTGCGAGTTTTCAGGTTGGCGAAGAGTCGGACGTCGAGGTGTTGGGCGGCGGCGAGCGCGATGACTGAGGCGAGGATGATCGACGCGGAACCACCGAGCGTTGAGACGAACGCTTCCTGCCCGCCGTAGAACGGTGCGGACGGCATCCAGATGGCGAGGAAGACGAGTGCGTACGCGATGAGGAGGGTGATGACGGTTCCGTTGACCACTGTCGCAGCGTAGTCCTTCCCGTGGTACTCGACGAGCAGGTCTGAAGCGAGGTATGCGACGCCGAACGCAACGAATCCAGCAGGGACAGCGACACCACCAAGTCCGGGCAGTTCGATCCAGGTGAGTTTTGCTGCGAGGACGTTTGCGAGGACGATTGACCCGGCGAACACGGCGGTGAAGATCGCGCGAGTATCCTCAGTCTCCATTAGCTGTCACCACCGTCTGTGACCGTACGACTGGGTGTGGGGCGTGGTTGTGGTTCGAGCTGGGTGGCCACACGTAGGCGACGAGAGGTCTCATGGCGGTGGGATGATCGTGAATGTGGGTGGTGCTGCAG
>LFFM01000652.1_pt1 | contig 24315 bp, 23 predicted proteins | sample 643131 | NCBI WGS metagenome assembly LFFM01 (sample SAMN03777445, study PRJNA286221) | soda lake metagenome | biome: soda lake; feature: Kulunda steppe; material: water; isolation source: sample Tc-Br brine of Tanatar trona crystallizer | place: Russia: Kulunda steppe | collected 2011-07
ACCTCCTCGTCCGCGAGATCGACCCGTGCCAGCCCGGCGATATGGCGGACGGTCGCGGGGGTGACGGCTTCGTCGCTCATACCTGCACCCAGTCAAGGCCGGGGAGTAAGGGTTTCGATACCGCCGGGACCGAGGCGACGCTGGCTCGGAAGGTCTCCGGGCCGCCGGACAACTGCGCGTTGGCGACCCGCTCGCAGCCCTCGACGGTGTGACGAGCAACCGAGCGCGCTGGGTGGTGACCGGTGTCCACCTCGAGTCGAGACGGCCAACATCCAAAATCGAGTGCCGCCTCGACGGTTCAAATCGCCGATTGACCGGGTGGGACGGGTATAAACCACAACATACTCAGTACCCCACCCGTCGTGGAGACGGACATGCAGTGTGCGAACTGTGCGGCAGGGCGGGGAATCGCGTACACGCTACGGACGTACGTGGAGGGGGACCCAACGACCGACGCGATCACGACTGACGGGGGAAGAGACGTTCGGCCCGACGACGACCGTCGGACCGTCGACCTCCACTTCTGTTCGGCGCAATGTCTTCGGGCGTGGACGTGACCGGGGCGCTCGCCTCGAGGCTCCGACCCACTCATACGGTCTGTTGAAGCGGTGTGCTGCTGCGTGTCGACACGGAACCGGCGCTCACCGGTCAGAGACGACAACAGACCGCATCAAGCGTCCTCGAGTAACGCCTCGACGTAGGTCGTGACGTGGTCGTCCATCCGTCGCTTGTAGCCTGCCTGCCGCGCGAGTCGGTCGAGTTCCCGGGCGACCAGACTCCCGTACTGAACAGCCTTTTTATCCCGCGCCGCGATCGACTCGGGGAGATATTTCGCGGCGACCGCCCGAAGCGCTCGCTTCCGTTCGGTTTCGTCCGCAAGCCACGGTTCGGGGAGGCGGAGTGCAGCCTCGACGACAGCGTCGTGCAACAGCGGAGCGACCGGTTTCACCCCGGCGGCCTCGATAGCGAGGACGTCTCGAGGAAGCTGGTCGGGCAAGGTCCGCACCTGCTCGCGAACGGCGGCTCGGACCGTCTCCGCCTCGACGCGATGGTCGAGGTGGACGACCTTCTCGTAGCCGCCGAACAGTTCGTCGGCCCCCTGGCCCACGGCCATCGCCTCGAAGCCGTCGGCGGCGATTCGCTCGGCGGCGAGAAAGAGCGGGAGCGCGATCTGGACGTCCATCGCGTTCGTTCGCCCGGTCGCCCGCGCCACCCGCGGAACGGCGCGCTCGAGGTCCGCGGGCTCGAGTTCGACGACTTCGAGCTCCCGATCCATCGACGCGGCGGCCGTCCGGGCGGCAGCCACGTCGTGACTGTCGGGGAAGCCGACGACGTACAGTGGGGCGTCCAGCCGCTCAGCCACGAGCGCGGAGTCGACGCCGCCGGAGAAGGCGACGGCAACGTCGTCGGCGTCGGTATCGAGGGCCTCGACGGCCGTCCGTATCGCGCCGTCGACAGCCTCGACGACGTCCGCTTCGGTCGGCATCGGGGACATCCCCGATTCGCACACATCAGGCCCTGGAAGCGCCCAGACTCGTTGTACCGCCCCGCCCGGCTCGAGCCTCGACCCTGCGGGAAACGGGACTGGATCCTCGAGTGTCGCCGGGCGAAACGCGGCTGCTGACGCGAGTGAGCCGACCGGGGCAGCTGGATCCACCGACGCCCCCTCGAGAACGGGTCGCTCGACGAACAGTGGGACGCGCCCGAGAACGTCGCGAACGAGGACGTCACCGACGACGCCCGCAAACCCTGCCGTGGCGGGGAATGGGTCGTCGGTCTCGAGCGCTCGGCGGACAGTCGATTCGGGCGCGCCACGAAGGCCGAGGGTGTTGCTGTCGGCGGCCCCACAACCTCTCCCGCTGTCGTCGGTCATCCGAAGAAGCCGACGACCGCGCTCTTCATCCGGCGTTTCACCCCGCCTGCGGCCTGTCGAAAGCTAATCCGCCAGGGGGTTCGCTTGCCCTCGACGGTCGTTTCCCCGGCGGCGATCGCCTCGAGGATGGCGTCGAAATCACGCTCGTCGGTGTCGACCTGGGTGATGGCCTGGCCAACCATCTCGCTGATGTGGGCGTCGCTGCCCGCGGTCATCGGCACGCCGCGGGCCCTGGCGAAGCGCTCGGCCTGGCGGTTCGCTCGCCCCGTAATCAGCCGCGAGTTGTACACTTCGATGGCGTCGGCGTCGGCCAATTCGTCCCGTGTGATTCGGGCCATCACCCCGTGGCGAGACTCCTGAAAGGGGTGGGGGACCACGGCGATACCGCCCTGTTCACGGATGGCCGCGAGCGTCTCGTCGTATGGGAGCCCCGGTGGGACACCCTCGGTGATTCCGAGGCCGAGGACGTGACCGGCCTTGCTCGAGATTTCCATACCCGGAATCCCGACGAGACCGTAGTCCGGGGCCTTCTCGACGGCCTCGAGGCTCGCGTCGATCTCGTCGTGATCGGTGATGGCGATGGCGTCGAGGCCCACGGCGGCAGCCTGCTCGAGAATGAGGTCGACGGGGTCCCGGGCGTCGTAAGAGAGCGAGGAGTGGACGTGGAGTTCGACCGCCAGCATTGCTCCCTACTCGTGGGGGGTCGGACAAAAGGACCTCGGTACGCGGCAGTGGCTGGCCCCGCTCAAACGGTTCACACACCCGGACAGCGAGAGGGCGCAAAACCGGCAAGAGGCCGGTTCTGCGTCCTGGTTTCGTGAGGATGCGTGCCGGGTACTCGATGAGTCATAGGTTTCACTATCGTCTGAAACCACCTCGCGTCGGAGTGAACCGATGGCATTACCCGTCTTCCCCAACTCCGGTACGTATGAACCGTCTCTCGACCGTGGGCAACCGGGCCATCGCCATGACCAGAGCGCAGGTCGTCGCCCTCCGGGAGAACGGACTAGTGACCTACGTGCGGACCCGACCGCAGGCCGCCCTGGGCTGGCTGGGCAGCCTCCTGCTGACGATGGATTCACTTCGAATGGCTCCGACCGACGTCCACGAACGGTGGGCCGATCGGTCTGGGACCTACTCCCCCGAGTTCTACGCCGCCCTCGGCGAAACCGGTGGGACCGAATCGATTCGATCAGTGCTCGACGCCCGGGTCGACACGGATGCGTCAATCCTCGAACTCGGCTGCAGCGCCGGTCGCAACCTCGCACACCTCCACGAGCACGGCTACGAGAACCTCCACGGAATCGACATCAATGCGGAATCGTTCGCGGTGATGAACGAACACTATCCGGACCTCGCCGCCGCGGGAACCTTCCATCACGGGGCCCTCGAGGACGTCGTTCGGTCGTTCGACGATCGCACCTTCGACGTGGTCTTTTCGGTCGAAACGCTCCAGCACATTCACCCGGACAACGCCGACGTTTTCGAGGAGATTGCCCGGGTCACGGACGACTTGCTCCTCACCAAGGAGAACGAACCCGACGAGGATCAGCTGGTGACGACGAATAACGTCGACGGGTTCCCGCTCTATCATCGTCAGTGGCGGCCGATTTTCACCGACCTCGGGTTCGACCACGTGACGGTGACGAGGGACAACATCGACACCCTGCGGGTGTTCGAGCGTGCGTCCGCGGGCTCGAGTGACGCTTGAGGTGGTCGAGGGGTCGCCGTCCCGATCGAATCGCCGCCAAGCGGTCGTTGGGGCGAGCGGATTGACGGCTCGAACGAGGGATACACCTTTGCCCCCTCGAGGGAAACCCGTGTGTATGCCGAAGATCGATCTGCGACCACCGTGTATGCGTTCGAAACACGCCTCGAGGGGAGCCACGAAGGGGGCCGAAATCGGCGGCAGCGTCGGCGGCGTCGGTGGGCCCGTCGCGGGTGCCGCTGGGGCCGGCGTCGGCGCGGCGACCGGCTATCTCGCGGGGGCCGCCCGTGACCGCGTGGAATCGGTGTTACAGCCGTTCTGAGTGAGCGACGGGCCACGAGCTCACGGCACCGGCCCATCGTGACCGTGACACGTCACGACGTGATCCGTCTCATCGGGTCACACAGACACGCTGGCACACCACCACCCTGGCACAGTTCGCAAACATCTAAAGCCCGCTCCCGATATCCACCTGTATGGACACACTCGAGTTGCTGACACGGAACGTCGAGGAGGCCGTGACCGACGAAGAGGTGAAAGCCCTCGCGGCGGACCCGGCGGGCAAACGGGTCTATGTCGGCTACGAGCCCTCCGGCGTCTTGCACATCGGTCACCTGCTCACCGCGAACAAGCTCATCGACCTGCAGGAAGCTGGAATGGAGATCGTCGTCCTGCTCGCTGACGTCCACGCCTACCTCAACGGCAAAGGCACATTCGAGGAGATTCGCGAGACGGCAGAGCGAATGCGGGCCCAATTCCTCGCCTACGGGCTCGATGAATCCCAGACGGAGTTCGTCTACGGCTCGAGCTACCAGCTCGAGGAGGACTACGTGCTTGACCTCCACGAGCTCGAGCTCTCGACGACGCTCAACCGGGCCCAGCGCGCGATGGCCGAGTTGCAGTCGGGGCAGACGGCGAAGGTCAGTCACGTCGTCTACCCGCTGATGCAGGCGCTGGACATCGAGTATCTCGACCTCGACCTCGCCGTCGGCGGCCTGGACCAGCGAAAGGTCCACATGCTGATGCGCGAGGAGTTGCCCGAACTGGGTTACGAGGCCCGCCCCTGTCTCCACACCCCCATCGTCGCCGACCTCGAGACCGGCGAGGGCAAGATGTCCTCGAGTACGGGCGTCACCATCTCGATGGAGGACTCGACCGAGGAGCTCGAGGCGAAGGTCAACTCGGCGTTCTGTCCCCCGACCCGCGATCCCGAGGGCGACCTCGAGAACCCCGTCCTCGAGCTGTTCGAGTACCACGTCTGCCCGCGGTTCGAGACCGTTCTCGTCGACCGCCCCGAGAAGTACGGCGGCGACCTCGAGTACACCGACTACGAGTCACTCGCGGCTGACCTCGAGTCCGGCGAGTTGCACCCCGCGGACGCGAAGGGGACGCTCGCGAGCTACCTCGACGAGTTGATCGCCCCCGGACGGGAGACGTTGCGGGAGTTCCGGGAGGCCTAAGGCCTGGCGAAGTCACGGGGGAGCGCCCACCGAGACGGGGGCCGCGAGTGACCCTGCGAAGCACTCACCCACCACGGAGCGGTTTTTATTTCCACCGAGCGATGGCCCTCCATGGACGACACGCGGCTGACCACGGACGAGGACGCCGTCCGCAAGCACCTCGAGGCAGTCCTCGAGACGACGGTCGAGACGGTGTCGGTCCTCGCTGACGGCCTGAATGTATTGCTCGAGGCCGAGACCCCTGGAGGATCGATCGTGATACGACGCCCGACCGACCTCCGTGAGACCGACCTGTTCGTCGATCTCGAAACCGAATATCGTGTGATGGAGCACCTGTCCTCAACCCGGATTCGAACGCCGGAGCCGCTGGTCTTCGTCGACGAGTCGACGACACTCGAGGGACCCTGGTTCGCGATGAGGAAACGTGCGGGCGACCCGGTTCCGCTCGGCTCGACACTCCCGGCCCGCTTCCAGGATCCGGCCTCGAGACGTCGACTCGCCACCGAACTCCTCGACACACTCGCGGCGATCCACACACTCGAGACGCGGCCTGTCGCCCCCGTCCTCGAGCACGTCCCGCCCGTCGAGCAGATCGAACGAGCGATGACACGCCTCGAGGCTGCCGAGTCGACAACGAATCGTGCGTGGACGGAGCTCCGAACGCTCGGCCAACGGCTACGGGTGAACGCTCCGGCAACGGTCGAACCGACGCTCGTTCACGGCGACTACCGACCCGGGAATTGCCTTTTCGCCGGAACGGACCGCCCAGCGCTCACGGCCGTTCTCGACTGGGAAACAGCCATGCTCGGCGATCCACACACCGAACTGGGCTACCTGCTCTTGCGCTGGCACGATGCTGGTGATACGGGTATCTGTCTCGAGGAAATCGAGCGAGCGTTCGATCGACCCGAGGCACTCGCCGACATTCGGCGAGCCAATCGGGAGGGGTTGGCCCCGTTCACGGGCCGGCCGGGCAGCCCCACGAGAGGGGACCTCGTCGAACGATACGAACGTCAGACTGGGCGACGGTTTCGGGCCGACCGATTCTACCGCGCCCACGCGGCGTTCCTGCTCGCGACGGTCTGGGTCGACCTGCACCGACGCACCCTCGAGGCTGGGCAGCGATCCGACCGGGAGCCCCACATCGCATACATGACTGCACTCGCAGGGGCGGTTCTGGACGGCGACCTCCCGCTGTAGTCGTCTCACAACGGTCGAGGGTCGGCGATGGCTTCCAACGGGAGCTGGCTCAATGTGTCACAATCGAAAGGCCGCCAGTTCAGTATAGATAGTGTGTTGATACCCCGTTTGGACCATGGGCGAACCCCACCGTTCCCGCGGATCGGTGCCCCGCGACGGCGGCCGTTCCGATGACGGCCGACTGCTCTCCAGGGCAGCCATTGACGAAGCACAAATCAATAACTACACCCGTGAGAAATGGTCGTGTATGACCCTGCAAGTCGGCGTCTTAGGGTATCGCTTCATGGGCAAGGCCCACGCCAACGCACTCGCACGGCTCCCGATGTTCTTCCCCGACGCACCGGACGTCGAGCGGTCGGTTCTCGTCGGCCGCGATGAAGCGGCACTCGAGGCGGCCGCTGACGAACTTGGCTTCCGATCGACGGCGACCGACTGGTCCCAGGTGGTCGACGACGTGGACGTCTTCTACAACCTCGGGCCGAACCACGTTCACGCCGAACCCTCGATCGCGGCCCTCGAGGCCGGGACACCGGTCTTCTGTGAGAAACCGCTCGCACCGACCCTCGAGACGGCCGAAAAGATGGCCGACGCGGCGACCGAGGCTGGCGTCCCCGCCGGGTGCGCGTTCAACTACCGGTTCGTCCCCGCGATTCGCTACGCGAAGACCCTGCTCGAGGCCGGCGAACTCGGGGAGATCCATCACGTTCGTGGCCGGTACCTTCAAGATTGGCTCGTCGATCCCGACGCCCCCTGGTCCTGGCGCAACGACGCCGACATGGCGGGCTCGGGTGCCCTCGGCGATCTGGGCTCACACACCGTCGACCTCGCGCGATTCCTCGTCGGCGACGACGACCTCGCAGGCGAGATCGAGCGCGTCAGCGGCCACCTTCAGACGTTCGTCGAGGAGCGGCCAGTCGAGGGCGGCCAGGATACCCGGCCGGTGACCGTCGACGACGCCTACACAGCCCAGGCCCAATTCGAGAACGGCGCAGTCGGCACGTTCGAGGCTTCCCGGTTCGCCACCGGCCACAAGAACGACCACACCATCGAAATCCACGGCTCGACGGGGAGCCTGCGATTCTCCCTCGAGCGCCTGAACGAACTCGAGGTTCTGTGGCCGGAGAGTCGGGGCTACGAGACGATTCTGGTGACCGACGCCGAGGATCCCTACGTCGACCACTGGTGGCCGCCGGGCCACGTCATCGGTTGGGAACACACCTTCGTCCACGAGAACTACGAGTTCCTCTCGGCGGTGGCCGCCGCTGACGAAAAACCGTTCAGCCCGAATTTCGAGGACGGACTGGCCGCCCAGCGAGTGCTCGCCGCGATACAGGAGAGCGACGAACGCGGTGGATGGGTGGCCCTGGAGGACGGCTGATCGCGGTCGGCCGAAGGGACACACCTGAGCATGGTGTGAGGACCGTCAACCCCGCCGCAACCGCACCACCTATCTCCCTCGAGCCGACAGGGGCCACCATGACCAAGCCGCTGTATCTCGCGGACTCGAGCGTTCGACGGTTCGAAGCGACCGTCGAGCGCGTGCTGGACGACGGCCGAGTCGTCCTCGATCGGACGCACTTCTACCCCGAGGGGGGCGGGCAGCCGGCCGACGGGGGGTGGATCCGTCTGTTGGATGGCCACGTCGACGACGAAGCAACCGACGAACACGTAGTCGACGGAACGGGCGACGATCACATCGACGGCGCGACCACCCGAGTGGCCACCGACAGCGCCCCCGAGTGGCGGGTTATGGACGTCCAGAAACGCGACCGGATTCACCACCACCTCGAGCCATCGAACGAGAAACCCGAATCGCCGGTCCCCGAACCATCGGCGGCCCTCGAGCCGGGCGACACCGTTGTCGGCCGGCTCGACTGGGACCGACGCCACGCTCACATGCGCTATCACACTGCCCAGCATCTTCTCTCTGCGCACTTGCTGGAGACCGACGACGCGCCGACCAGCGGCAACCAGCTGTACGCCGATCGGGCGCGACTCGACTGCGAACACGACCGTTTCGACCCGGCCGATCTCGAGTCGATCGAGGGAGCGATGAACGGGTACGTCGAGGCCGACCTCGACGTGCGGTGGTACGAACTCGAGCGAGAGCGGGCGGAAGCGAAACTCGACCTCGAGCGCACCCGGATCGATCTCCTCCCGGACAGCATCAGCAGGATCCGAATCGTCGAGATCGGTGATAGTGCGGATCCGCTGGATCGGGTTGCCTGTGCAGGGACCCACGTCGAATCCACGGGCGAGATCGGACGCGTCGAAATCACGGGGCGGGAGACCGCCGGTAGCGGCCGTGAACGGATCCGGTTTCGCCTGCTGGAGTGAAGACCACAGTGGCCCCTGCGCATCCGTGCAAGTGACTACCGAACCTAATTGATTCGGCACAAGTGTTGATAGGGTAACGGTTGTATACTTTCACATGACCGATTTTCGCCCCAAGACCGTGGACACCCTGCTCGAGGCGGTTTCCCATCACCGACGGCGATACGTGGTGGCGCTATTGAGCGAGACCCAGACGATGACCGTCGAGAACCTCGTGTCGGAGCTGATCGCCATCGAACGGCGCGCTGTGGACGGCTCGACGCCGAGCCCCCAACACGTTCACGTCTCGCTGGTTCACACTCACCTCCCAGTCCTGGCGGACGCAAACGTCATCGACTACGACCCGCGAAGCGGGACCGTTCGTCGACGGGACCTCGAGGCCCCGATCTGGCCGCTCCTCGAGAATATCCTTGCCAGCGACGACGGCGCAATCTATCCCGAAGCTGTAGACACCTCGACGGAGACCACGATCGGTCCTGAAAAGGAGTAGCGAGGCCGAACAACTCATTGTGTGGAGACGACGATCTATACGAGCCACTGAACGCCATTACCACCCCCTCACGAGACCATGGCTCAGAACCGGTTTATTAGCGATTCTGAACCGACTCGCTGTGAGGGTGGCTAAATCGGTTCAATTGTTACTCCCCCAACCCATCACTCTGTGAAGGTGATCCAGCCCTCGGGCGCGTGTTCTTTCACCGCCATCATCGCCTCGCGGGCATCCGTCCGGTGTTCGTAACTCTGGGTACTCTCGGCCAGCACGTCACCGTAGCTGTCGATGAGCCGCCAGACCCACCCGTCCTCGGCACGGTGCAGTTCGAACGACACGCCGTCGATCTCGAGAATGCTCGCGTTCTCGATGACCGTGCGCACCTCGTCCAGCCCCTCGCGAGCGGCGTCACTCGAGGGATAGCCCTCGGTGCCAGTGGCGACCGTCCGGCCATCCTCGTCGATCAGTCGCCAGTGCCAGCGCTCGTCCTCGTCAGCGAACAGTTCGAACGACGCCACGTCGAAGTCGACGCGGCCGGCAATCGGCGCGAGTCGGCGGACCGCCTCGACCACGGTCACAGCCTCGGCCTTGGTCGCCTCGTCGGTGGGGGCGGTTGCCGTGACCGTCCGCTCCCGATCGACGAGTTCCCACCGCCAGCCACCCTCCTCAACCAGGCGAATCGCCGCCTCGTCGATCGTGAACACCGGCGCGCTGTCAGCACGTGCGGTCAGTCCCTTCACCCGTGCGCCGAGTTCCCGACGTTCCTCGACGGTCTGGGCACCCTCGGCGACGACTGACCGGTCCTGCTCGAGCAAGCGCCAGCGCCACTCGCCCGAACCGGAACCATACAGTTGGACGGTGACGTCGCCGATCGTCACGACCGCCCCGTTGGCCGCTGACGTGCGGATGGCTTCGATGTCCGCTTCGACCTCGTCGCGAGTGGATGCCGGCTCGTGGGCCTCGGCGACCACGTCACCCCGTGGCAGGACGAAACGCCAGTGCCAGTCACCGTTGCTGTAGGTCTGGAAGATCGCCTCGTCCATCGTTCTGATTCGCGAGTCGAGGTGTGCTAGCAGTCGATCCATCGCGTCCTTGGCCGCCGATCGAGTGGGATGGGTCACCGGATCTTCAGCAACTAACTTCCCTGCTTCGTCGATCAGTCGCCAGCCCCACTCGTCGTCCTCGTCGACGAATATCTCGAAGGCGGCGGTGTCGATCTCGAGGAGTTCAGCCTCCGGAGCCTGTTCCTTCAGCGTCATCATTGCCTCGGCGGCTTCACTTCGAGACGTGTGTTCCTGGCCGGAGTCGGCCAGCACTGTCCCGTCCTCGTCGATCAGTCGCCACCGCCACTCGCCGGAGTCCGCCTCGTAGACCTGGAACGCCGCGTTCTCGAACTCGATCAGGTCGGCTTCGCTCGCCTGCTGTCGCACCCGCTCGATGGCCGCCTCGGCCGCTTCCTCGCCGGGATGAGCCTCGGTGCTGGCGGCGATCACCTCGCGGTCTTCCGTCACGAGTCGCCAGTGATAGTCGGTCGTCGGCTGGGCGTCAGTCTCGGCTACCTGCTCGTCCTCGACAGTGACTGGCTGTAGTTCACCCCCGTCGGTAACGGGCTGAGTCGCGGGATACAGTTCGTAATCGGCCGCGTCGACATCGACGATCGTCGCCGCGTCGACGGCCTCGGCAAACGCCGCAGTTTCCGCCTCCGCCGCGGACTCGTCGTCGTGGGTGGCCGGACTCCGGGCCACCAGGTGCTCGTTCTCGTCGACCAGTCGCCACCGCCACCCATCGTCGTCGTAACACTCGAACGTCGGCTCGCTGGCGACAGTGATCGCCGCCGAGTCAAGCCCCCCGAGCAGGGACTCGACGGCCGCTTCGGCGTCACGTTTGTCCGCGAAGGATCGGGTCGCGTGGGCGAGTTCCTCGTCGGCCGCATCGACGAATCGCCAGGTCCAGCCCTCGTCTCCCTCGAGCAGTTCCACGCCAAAGTGCTCGATGTCGAGCAGTCGAGCGCGATCGAACCGTGAGGCGAACGTCTGGGCCGCTTCCTCGGCCTGGTCCATGGTGGAGTGGCCATCCTCGCTCTCGGCCAGTGGCCGTCGATCGTCGTCGAGCAGTTGCCAGTACCACTGGTCGCGCCGTTCGGTGTAGGTGAACGCCGCCCCCTCGATCTCGATAACGTCCGCGTCCGGCCCGCGATCCTTGAGAAAACTCACCGACGTTTCGGCGTCGTCGCGCTCGCCGAACTCCGTGGCGCTGGTGCCGACGATGCTGCCGTCGTCCCGCGCGAGCGTCCACTGCCAGTCGCCCTCTCGACCCTCGTGCAATTTGAACGCCGAGGTGGTCAGTTCCATCAACCCTGCCGACCCGATGCGGGACTTGACGTTCTCGATGCTCGACTCCGTTTCCGGGCGAGTTACCGAACTCGAGTCGCTCGCGGCCAGTGCCTCGAGGTGGAGCATGTGCCACTTCCAGTCGCCCCCTTCGTCGCGAAACGCCGCGAACTGCGCGCCCTCGAGGGAATCGCCGGTGAGAATCGGTGGATCCTCCGTGACACCCTCTTCGGACATGTACTTCGCCTTCTGGCCCGTGAGGACCGGAACGAGCGCGGTCACGCCCGCGATGATGCCGATGCCTACGGTGTACAACACGATCACCTCGAGGGTGTAGTCCGGCGGGGACCCGACTCCTCGCCAGTGTGCCGGATATGCGACACCGAAGGAGCTGACGCCGACGAGCGCAATGAGCAGGCCGACCACGCTGGCCTGAATCGCTCGTTTCCTGACGGGCAACATGAGGACGATTCCGAACAGACACAGCGACAGTCCGGTGGCCGCGGTCACGCCCGAAACGCGAATGAGAACGAACGACGCGGTATCGCCAGCGAAGCCGACGATGAACGTCAGGACGCCCGCGGCACCGATGAGGTAGCCGGCGATGAACACCCAGAATCCGTACACGTCCTTGCTTGAATCGGGTTCACCGACGTAGTGTTCGTAGAGCCGAAACAGATGCCGGTTGAGATCGCTGGGGGATGCCATGTGGTAACTCGAGTGGATCACTGAACCGAACCATAATAAAGTTCTGGCTACGATTAATCGAAAAAACATATATCTCATCTGCAAGAGTGTCCGGAGGCTCGATGCGTTCGCCATACGGCGTCAGACTGTCGAGGGCAGAGTCTGTCGGTTGGCCACGGCCGAAACCACCGAAATCAGCGATCTTAAGCGCCATCCCCAGGAGTTTCGCATTCATCGTAGCTCCGTATTGAATAGCCACACGAGGCTGCCCCCACCGATCGACGGTCGAATCACACGCGAGCCTACCAGTACGGTGCTCGACTCCCACCGGCCTGACAGCTCGAGGACGTACTTAACTCAGACCGATTATTTTCGACACACTGGTCGTTGGTATTTCGAGTCCACAGCTCACTTCAACATCGCACCGGCTGGGTGTGTGGCACAGACGGTCGGCTCGTACCCTGCCTCGGAGAGCCCCCGACCGAGTGCGAACACCGTGTTCCCGAGCATGGCCATCGAGGCCTGCCCGTTCACCGCAGCCACGGCCTCGAGCGCCGCTCGAACGTCCGGCGTGAGCAACTCGGCTTCGCGCGCAAAGCGTCTCGAGGCGTAGATGAACGACGATAGCGTCGGTTCATCGACGACGAGTGAGAGCGCCGACGCGCCGGCCGCACTCAGTTGGTCCGTATCGCCGGTGATGATCTCGGTCGTTGAGAGTTCGCCAAAGGAGACGTACTCCACCCGCGCTCGAGCGGGAATCGCGTCGAGGCTGTTGTGTGCCGGTGCGCCCGGCTCGAGACGAATCGGGACGCCGCCGTGGGCCTGGGCGACGACGTCGCCGAGACCCGTCCCCGCCTCGACCTCGGCGCCGTGGGCGATGGTCACCAGTTCGTTGTAGGATAGCTGCCGGTCGAACACCTGATTCGCCGCCAGTGCCGTCCCCAGTGCGGTCGCGCCAGAGACGCCAAAGCCCGAGCCGATCGGAAGCGTCGAGGTGGCCTCGACCCGTGCCCGTGCCTCGAGGACCTCGAGGACGGTCTCGACCGGTTCGATCGAGACCCGTTCGCCGTCGAACAGTATCGTCGGCTCCCGCGTCGCCCGCGTGACCGTCACCTCGACGCCATCAGTGAGGGTGAGTCCAGCTCCTCGAGAGCCCGCTTTCGTCGGATCGTCGTCCGGGTGCGCGCTGAAGAAACCGGTGATGTGGCCCGGGACGAACGCCGTCGCTTCCTCACGCATTTGCCGGTCGTTTCGAGCGTGCGGACATAACGTTGCAGGTTCCGGGCGGCGAGGGGGTCGCTCCGGCTGTGGTGATCGACGGCGTGATCGCTCGCCGAACGTCAGCGAGCCCTTACGGCGACAGACGCTGCCTGCCTCGTGGGAACACGGTCGGACGCTTCGCGACCTCTCTGCACCCACTCACTGTTACGTCGTCGCCTTACGGCGACAGACGCTGTCGATCTCGCGGGAACAGCACAGCCTCCCGAATGTTCTCGAGCTCGAGCATCGTCATCACGAGCCGTTCGCCACCGAGACCGAATCCAGCGTGGGGTGGCATCCCGTACTTGAACATCTTCGTGTAGTACTCGAACTGGTCCGGATCGAGCCCCTGCTGTTCGAAGCCCGCAACGAGGTGATCGTAGCGGTGTTCACGCTGGCCGCCCGACACCAGTTCCATATCCGGGTGCATCAGATCGAAGCCCGTGGAGAGCGTCTCGTCGTCGGCGTGATCCATGATGTAGAAGGGCTTGATCTCGCTGGGCCAGTCGGTGATGAAGTAGTGGCCGCCAACGTCCGCCCCGAGGGCCTTCTCGCCCTCCGTGGGCAGGTCGTCGCCCCACACCAGCTGCTCGTCGAGAGCACCCGTCGCGTTGATCCGCTCGATGGCCTCCTCGTAGGAGAGGCGTGGGAACGCTCCGTCCGGAAGCTCGAAGGCGTCCGCGAGTTCGAGCGTCTCGAGTTGCTCACCACAGTGCTCGTCGACGGCGGCGTAGACCGCCTTGACGACACCCTCGACGACGTCCATCGCGTCGTGGTGGTCACAGAACGCCCCCTCGAAGTCGATCGAGGTCGCCTCGTTGAGGTGTCGCGGCGTGTTGTGTTCTTCGGCACGGAAGATCGGACCGATCTCGAAGACGCGTTCTAAGTTCGAGCCGGCCATCAGCTGCTTGAACAGCTGGGGGCTCTGGTTCATGAACGCCTCCTCACCGAAGTACGTGATCGGGAACAGTTCGGTCCCGCCCTCCGTTCCCGTGGCGACGATCTTCGGCGTTGTGATCTCCGTGCAGCCGACCTCACGGAAGTGCTCGCGGCTGGCCCGGAGGATCTCGGCGCGAATCTCGAAGATGGCCTGGACCTCGTCCTTTCGAAGGTCGAGCGTGCGGTTGTCCAGTCGCGTCGAGAGTTCGGCGTCGACCTTTTCGGAGGGGTCGAGTGGCAGTTGGGGGTCGGCAGGCGCGACGACCTCGAGATCCGTCGGCGTGATTTCGACACCCGTCGGGGCGCGAGGCTCCTCGTCGACGGCTCCCGTGACGCTGATGACGCTCTCGCGGGCGACGTCGAGACCCGTTTCCACGAGCTCCTCGTCCATCTCGTCTTTCTCGAACTTGATCTGGATCTTTCCGGTGGCGTCCCGGAGGATCAAGAATGCGATACCGCCGAGGTCACGGACCTCGTGGACCCAGCCGGCGACGGTGACGTCGTCGCCGGGCTCGGCGTCAGCCGTGTAGGTTCTGTTCTGCATACACACTGATTCACGTAGCCAGAACTTAAGCGCAATCGTTCGTGGTCGTGTCCGAGCGCGGAGTGCAGTCGCGAGACGGCACTCGAGACCGGTTACCAGTCGACGCTCAACGTCCCGTCACCGTGGGGGTCCGGTGCGACCTCCTTGTCCGTCCGTCGATCGACAACGTGGATGCAGCCGTCCCCCTTCTTCGCCGGGCAGGCCTCGGCCGCCCGAACGTTCGACTCGAGTTCATCCTCACCGATGAAGTACGAATCGACCCGTGCCAGGCCCGTCGAGACGTCCATCTCCCAGTTGTCGCTTACCTCGGCGCACTTGCCCGCCCCGAAGCACTTGTTCGCCTCGAAGATGATCTTGTACGGTTTCTCCTCGATCGGTGGGCCGTCACGCGAGCCGACCTCACGTGGACTCGGGTGTTCGTTTCCCTCGCTCATTGGCAGTACCTCGGGACCCGGTGGTCTTTCGCCTTACGATCCTCCAGGGAGTGACATCGAAAATCGGTGTGATCTCCACGGCCAGCCGCTCCACCTGAGTGGGTGTCACTGCGTTACTGTCAACAGCAGACTGGGGCCGTCCCTGGCCGGGAAGCGACGACAACTCCGCTCACTCGAGACGATGAAAGACGACGGAGAGCAACGTTACCGGCCCATGACGTACAGAATCGGCCCGATCATGAGTAAGGCGATTCCCACGAGCCGGAAGATGACCGTGTCGCCAGTCATGCTCACTGGCGTCAACACGAACAGCGAGCCGACGAGGATGATATTCAGCCCGATGATCTTCATCGACTTCAGCGGCAGGGCTCCGAGAATCGCGAGCGCGAGCAACCCGAGCAGCGCGTGGCCCATATGTAACTCGAGCATGAAGTTGTCGATTGTCTGGAGAGGTACCTCGATCATTCCTGTTCGTAACTCCCCACGATTCGGCCTTTAATACTTCGATTCACGGGTTGTCGGCCCCCTGGCTTCGCGGCCCGTGAAACGCCTCGAGATGAGCGATCGCTGACCCCTCGTGGACGCGGGGTCGCCCGCAGGTGCCAACGCGGTGACGACGTTGGCGGCACAATCAGTTGAGCGGACCGGGAATCGAACCAGTATCCACGCCCAGCGCTCACCCGCTCCAGCGGGCGTCCGCCAGCGTTCGCTGGACCACGTCGTTGCCGACCGCCTCCGCGAGCGTCTCGAAACCAACGCGCTCGGACCGGTCGTCGGCGTTGGCCACGAGTCGGGAGACGATGAACTCCGGTGTCGACCGGCCCACGGTCCCAAAGCGTGGCTGGTAGTCGACGAGCAACTCGAGGTCCGGATTCAACCCCTTCGCGAAGATGCCGTCGACGCGGGCCTCGGGTGGCAGAGGCTCGAGATCGTCGGCCAGGTGCGTGACGAAGACGCCGAGGGCGTCGCGGTCGACGGTCAAGCGAACCAATCCGTGGAGGAGATTGGCCGCGCTGCCGGGTTCGGTGATCGCCTCGAACTCGTCGACGAGCATCAGCGTCCGTCCGCCACTCGAGAGCGGCGGGACGATCGATCGCAACGTCGACTCGAGAACGCCGGCGTTGAAACTGGCGTGGCGGCGATGGAACACGAGCGAGTCCACCGGCGTCACCTCCGCGCGTTCGGCGGGGACCGGCAGCCCCATCGTCGCGAGCAGGACGATCTGACAGCACGTCTCCAGCAAGGTGGTCTTCCCGCCGCTGTTGGCCCCCGTGAGGACGGCGACGCGCTCGTCGCCAGGGAGTTCTTCGGGGTCGACGTCGATGGCCGTCTCGTCGAACGACAGGCCCTCCTCAGGCTCGAGATCCGCGGCCGTCACCGTGTGGTCCCCCAGCGTGTAGGTGACGGGCTGGACAGGTCCCTCCTCCCGGGCGGCGAGGGAGAGGTTTCGCGCGGCGACTACCGAAACCGCCGGCTCGCCCTCGGTTCGGAACGTCGGGCGGGTGCAATCGTAGGCGAGCGCAAAGCGTGCCAGCGACAGGTGAAACCCGATGTCGTCGACGGCACTCACGGCCATGGAAACGTCGTCGCTCGCGTCCTCGAGCGTTCCCTCGAGGTCCTCGCGGACGGCCGCTTCGCGCTCGTCGACAGCTGCCGTCAGATCGGAGCGAAGTCCGCGGAGCGTGCTCCCGACGAAGTCGGTTGCGTCGGTCGCCTCCCGCGGCATCGCCTCGTGGACCTGCGCCAGGGTGAGCTGGGTCTCGCTCACCAGCCGATCCTCGAAGGCATCCCGGAACTCGGTGACCGTGGCCACCCCGTCTGAGCGGAGGTCCTCGATCACCTCGAGAGCGTTGGCGTCCATGTCCTCGACGGTTCCGAGGGCGTCACGGAGTCTGTCGAGTTCGTCGTCTGCCTCCTCGCGGACTCGACCGCCATCGAGAGCGGCCAGTGCGGCTGCCGCCTCCTCGAGGGTCGCGGCCTCGAGGTCGGCGATCGTCTCGAACGGACCGCTATCGACGCCCGCCTCGATGAGCGCCAGGGCAGCCTCGACGGCCGCCCGCTCGCTTCCCGCACGGTCGTCGTACCGGCTGTAAGCCTCGAGGACCGTTCGCCGGTCGGCGTCCTCGAGTGCCGCCCAGGCGTTCCGGGCGGCCAGGACGTCGTCGAGTCGGCCACGCATCGCCTCGACGTCCGTCAGCGGCGTCAGCACCCTCATTCGGTCGGCCGCGCGATCCGTCACCGCGTGCTCGACGGCCAGGTCGAGCAGTTCCTTGTAGGCGTCCCGGGCATCGGCCGTCGCGAGCGTGTCCATCCCGGCCCCACCGGTCGCCCGCCGCAGGATGCGTGTCGCCCGCCCGCGGGGAAGGCCCGCATCGGTCAGTGCTCGCACGTCGCCCTGCTCGATCGCCCGGATCGCCCGCTCGGTGCCCAGCGCGTCGGCGAGGGTCTCCCGGGTCTTCGGCCCGACGCCCCAGTACTCCTCGAGTCGCATATCCTTCGGTTCGAAGGGAGCCCCTTGAAGTTATAGGGATTTCGTCGCCAATCGGCGGCTGTCTGCCCCGACGTGCGGTGGGGCCTGACAGGGTGAATCGGTGCCATACGTGGAACCGGACCGAGTTCTGCTCCCGTGCTCGGGGTATTCCGGCGATTCCAACCGTTGGGAAAAGCTATTCAACTGCCCTCTCGCTAGCTCATCCGTGGAGTCCCCGTTCGACGTTCTGGGCGTCGATGCCGACGCCGAGGAGGCCGAGATCGAACGCGCGTTCAGGCGACGCGTCAAAGAAACCCATCCTGACCAGGGCGGGTCGACCCGCGAGTTTCGCAAGGTCCACGCCGCTCGAGAGCACCTGCTCTCCGGTGACACGGGACCGATCGAGGACGCGGACCTCGAGCCGGGCGCTCGAGGCCCACGGAAGGCGAACGGAGCCACGGAGAGCCCGGCCGAGGAGCCAGTTACCAGCGTCGAGTACCTCAATTACGAGGTCCTGGACGATCACGGCTGGACACTCGAGGACGAGGATCTGTTCGAGAAGGCTGCCGAGGCCGATCTCGAGGATCCCGACTACGGTCGGTTCGAGGTCGACCCCGGGGTGACACTTCTCGAAGCGGCCGAAGAGGAGGGCTTCGAATGGCCTTTCGCCTGTCGGGGTGGGGCCTGTGCGAACTGTGCGGTGGCGATGGTGAGCGGGGACCTGTCGACACCGGTGGACCACATCCTCCCCGAAGAGAACGTCGAGGCGGGGATTCGACTGTCGTGCGTTGGCGCACCGACGACAGACGAGGTGACCGTCGTCTACAACGTCAAGCACCTGCCGGAACTGGACGAACTTCGGCTCCCACCCCGGCCGTTCGAGTGACTGGTTCTGACTGTGTTGCCGTGTGACCATCGATTGCCGACACGGGACGGATGCTGCGAACACGATGGAGCAACGCCAGAAGTAGTCGGTCAGATCCTCGAGTGTGCCCCGAGCGAAACCGATCAGTCTCGAGAACTGTCCTGCAACTGATTTTTCGCCGCTGTCCGTCGCTTCTGGGAGAACTGCGGTCGATCCGCCGAGAAGTCGACCTCGATCTCATCGAGCGTGCGACGATAGATGTTCGTCCGCCGACCCTCCTTCGAGAGCGTCCGTCCCTCACACTCGAGGAGGCCAGCGTCGACGAGTTCCTCGATGCGTCGGTAACAGGTCGCGATCGGTATCTCGATATCGTCGCTCAGCGCCTGGGCGGATTTGGGGGTTTCCGCGGCACAGAGAATCTCGGCACTGTACTTGCTGCCGAGCGCTGAAAGGAGTGCGTCCGGTTCGCCATCGCGTTGATCGGTCCAGCCACCACGGGACGTCATAGGCAGAGACATTCTAATTATCAAAATTGAATCTTGTGGTTATTTCGGCCGGTTGATTTAAGTCCGGGGGCGGTCGAGGGGGTTTTTGAGTTGGACGCCATAGACGGCTCCATGAAGGTCGCGCTGGTCACCGTCGGCGACGAACTGCTGGCCGGACGGACGACGAACACGAACGCCACCTGGCTCTGTGCCCAACTCGACGACCGCGGCGTCGACGTCGAGCGCGTCACCACCGTCCCCGACCGCGTGGGCGACATCGCCCGCGTCGTCAACGAGTACCACGCCGAATATGACGCCGTCCTCGTCACGGGCGGCCTCGGGCCCACCCACGACGACGTCACCATGGAGGCGGTCGCTGCCGCATTCGGACGCAGCCTCGTCGAACACGACGAGGCACTCACCTGGCTCGAGGAGGAAGGCGGCTACACCCGCCAGGACCTGACGGCGGGAACGACCCACCTCCCACGCGGGGCCCGAGCCCTCCACAACGTCGAGGGTGTGGCCCCCGGCTGTGTCATCGGGACCGCGTACGTGCTGCCGGGTGTCCCCGCGGAGATGAGGGCGATGTTCGAATCCGTGGCCGCGGAGTTCACTGGCGAGGACCGATATCGCGAGGTCGTCGTTGCCAACGAACCGGAGAGTGCGCTGCTCGAGCACCTCACGACCGTACAAGAGCGCTTCGATGTCGCGGTAGGAAGTTACCCCGGCGAGCACGTCCGCATCGCCGTTCAGGGAACCGACGAAGCGGCCGTCTCGGCGGCGGTGACGTGGCTGACCGAACGGGTCGACGTCGCTACAACGAACGAGTGAGATCGGTCGTCGCACTTACCGATACAGATATCGAAGCCAAAGGGCGGTGGCGGCGACACCGGCGACCAACAGTCCCCAGCCGGCGACGGCCATCGGCACGGGCCCGGACTCGAGTGCGACTTGCGTGAGTTCGATCATACGCGAACTGGGTCCCACCCCCTCTTAGTTTTTCATTTTCGGTGCCCGCGCCGGAAGCCGTATGGCTTTTTGACTCGCCGCCGAAGGCAGACATATGGAGCAACTCGGGTTCGTCGTCAACCCCATCGCCGGCATGGGTGGTCGAGTCGGGCTGAAGGGAACGGATGGGCAGGTGGCGGAAGCCCGAAAGCGGGGCGCGGAACCGAGAGCACCCGACCGTGCCGTCGAGGCTCTCGAGTCCCTCGCCCGGCGCAACCCAGACGTGACGATCTACACGGCCGGCGGCCCACTGGGTGAAGACGCTGCTCGTGCGGCCGGTTTCGATCCCGAGGTCGTGTACGATCCACATGCTGACACGCGTGGGGGAGCCGACGTTCCCGCCACCTCGGCTGTGGACACGAAGGCTGCTGTGGCGGCGTTCCTCGAGGAGGGGGTCGACCTCGTGTTGTTCGTCGGCGGCGACGGGACGGCAGTGGACGTGGCCGAGGTGGTGACCGACGCCGAAGACGGGGAAACGGACCCTGCTGGCGCCCGCACGCCCATGCTCGGCGTTCCCGCTGGCGTCAAGATTTACTCCTCTGTGTTCGGCGTCACGCCAGCAGACGCCGGCCGGATCGCCGCCGACTTCGACCGCGTCGAGGATCGCGAGGTCAACGACATCGACGAGGACGCCTACCGCGAAGGCGAGGTCCGGGCCGAACTCCGGGCCGTCGTCCCGGTTCCCGTCGCGAGCGGCGTTCAGTCGAGCAAACAACTCGCGAGCGGGAGCGTCGAGACCCTCGCCGAGGGTGTCGCCCAAGACGTCGAGGCGGGAACCACCTACGTGTTCGGTCCCGGCAGCACCGTCGGGGCGATCCAGTCGGCGCTCGGAATCGACCCCTCTCCACTCGGGGTCGACGTCTGGCGCGACGGCGAAGTGTTGGCGCGAGACGCCAGCGAAGCCGAGATCCTCGAGGTCCTCGAGGAGCCGACCATCATCGTGGTCTCGCCGATCGGCGGCCAGGGGTTCGTCTTCGGTCGGGGAAACCACCAGATTTCGCCCGCCGTGATCGAACGCGCCGCGGACGTCGAGGTCGTCGCCTCGGAGAGCAAACTCGACGCCATCGGCCAACTCCACGTCGACACCGACGACGAGGCCGTCGACGAGTCACTCCGGGGGTGGACGCAGGTCCGAACGGGGCGATTCACGACGCGACTGATGAAGATCGTTTGAGTGGGTCGTCCTATCGCTCGCGCTCGTGAACCACCATCGGCACCTCGTGGGTCGGGCGCGCCGTGATCGTCGCGAGCAAGTCGAGATCCGTCCCGGGCACCAACTCGAGGTGATAGCGCTGGTAGATGGTTGCGAGTAAGAGTCGCGCCTCGAGCATCGCGAACCGGTCACCGATACACCGCCGTGGGCCGGCAGCGAAGGGGAAATACGCCAGTTTCGGCAGCTCGGACTCCATCTCGTCGGTCCACCGGCCAGGGTCGAACGCGAGCGGATCGTCGTACCACCGCCCGTCCCGGTGGACGACCCACTGATGCATCCGGATCGTGGCCCCAGGCGGAATCTCGTAGCCGTCGATGATGTCGGGTTTGACTGGCTCACGGACGATCCCAGGCACCGGTGGATAGAGGCGCATCGACTCCTTGACCACCTGCTCGGTGTACGTCAGGTCCCCCAGATCGGCCATCGTCGGAGGCTCCCCGTCGAGGACGGCCTCGAGTTCCGCGACCAGTTGCTGTTCGGCCCGCGGGTGCTTCGAGAGCAGGTAGGCGGTGAACGTCATCGCGAGCGCCGTCGTCTCGTGGCCAGCCAGCAAGAGCGTCACGACCTCGTCCCTGATCTGTTCGTCCGAGAGTCCCTCTCCCTGCTCGTCGGTGACCTCGAGCAGTTGTGAGATGACGCCGTGGTCGGTCGGCTCCGTCTTCCGTGTCTCGATGATGTCGTAGATGAGGACATCGAGTTGCTCGCGGGCCCGCTCGATGCGTCGACGCGACGGCGTCGGTACCCACGGCGGTAGGGCGTAATTCGAGAGCGTTTCGGAGGCGAGCATGAACTCCTCGAGGGCCGCCCCGACGGTGTCGACGTGGTCCTCGATCCCGACGCCGAACAGCGCCCGGGCGACGATGACGAGGGTGAGCGAGGACATCTCCTCGTGGAACGACAGCGTCTCCCCGTCAGCCCAGTCTTCGACGGCCTCGAGGGTGAAGTCGGTCATCATGGTCGCATACTCCTGGATCCGTCCCGGGTGGAACGCCGGCTGAATCAGGTGACGGTTGCGTCGCCAGACCGCTCCCTCGCTGTTGAGGATGCCGTTGCCGGTGACTGGCCGGAGGATCGACTGAAAGCGCTCACCCTTGATGTAGTGTTCGTTGTTGGTGACCAGCACCTGCTCGATCAAGTCGGGGTGGTTGAGCTGGTAGGTCAACCCGCCGGGGTCCTCCCAGCAGGCGATGTCGCCGTACTCCTGGCTGATCCCGGTCATGAATCCGTAGGGGTCACGGAGAAACGACAACTGAGTGCCGACGAGGGGGAGTCCGTCCGGACCGGGCGGACGCTCGAGGTCCCGACCGTCGGACCCGAGAGCGCGTGGTAATTGCATACACGTACTCGGACGGACTGTCCCATTAGTGCTGTGCCCCAACCACCGGTCACGGCAGCGGTCAGCACCGTTTTTGTTCCCGAACGCCTCCCGCCCAGTATGGACGAACTCGCGGAACTCTCCGAAACGGTTCGCGACGCATCCGAGGTCGTCGCCCTCACCGGTGCGGGGATCTCTGCCCCCTCGGGCGTCCCGACGTTCCGCGGGGACGATGGTGTCTGGGAGCGCTTCGACGAGGGCCAGTTCACGTTCACGCGATTTCGACACGATCCAGCCGGTTTCTGGGCGGACCGACTCGAGTTGCAGCGGGCGATGTACGGGGAAGCCTACGAGCCAAACCCGGCTCACGAGGCGCTGGCGCGACTGGGCGAGGCTGGCCACCTGCGGGCAATCGTCACCCAAAACACCGACGGACTCCACTGCCAGGCGAGAGACCGGTTCGCCACCGTGGACGACGGTGCCAGCGGGGCGAGCGTCCTCGAACTGCACGGCAACGCTCATCGGGTGATCTGTACCGACTGCGATCGACGGGCGGATGCCGAACCAGTCCTGGAGCGGGTCGCCGACGGCGAACGGCCGCCGAGGTGTGAGTGTGGTGGCGTCTACAAGCCCGACGTGGTGCTCTTCGGCGAACGCCTGCCGGAATCGCTCTTCCAGCGCGCCCGCCAGCTCGTGGGTTCGTGTGACGTCTGTCTCGCCGTCGGTACGTCCCTGATCGTCGAACCGGCGGCCTCCCTGCCCCGCATCGCCGTCAGGAACGGAGCGACGCTGGCGATCAACACGCTCGACACCACACCACTGGACGATCTGGCGACGGACGTCTATAGACGGGACGTCGTGGACGTACTGCCCGCACTCGAGGCCCAGATTTTGGGCGATCGATGCACCTGAACTCGGTCAGGCGTCGTTGGCCGCCTCGACCGTCTCACGAACGGCGTCGACGCCGGCATCGTGGGCGAGATTCCCGACGACGATGACGTCGGCATGTGTCGCCATCCGATGGGCAGAGTCGTAGTCGTGGATGCCACCGCCATAGAAGAGCGTCGAGTCCTCGAGGGCTTCCGCGGCCGATTCGACGATTTTCGGATCTCCGTAAGTGCCGGAGTACTCCACGTAGACGATCTCCTGGCCGAACATCTGCTCGGCGATGCGGGCGTACGCGCCGACGTCTTCGGCAGAGAGGTCACAGTCAGCCTCGGTGAGCGTTGCCACGTCGGCTTCGGGGTTCAGCACGATGTAGGCCTCCATGAACGTCCGGTCCCACTCGAGGTCGCCCTCGATGCGCACCCACTCCTTGTGCGCGCCGGTGATCCAGAACGGCGAGCCGGCGTTGAACACGGTCGGGATGAGATACCCCTCGAGGGCGTCGTTGTCGACGACCACGCCCGGGTTCGAGGGCTCCTGGTAGAGCGGGACGTCGTGTTCCGCACAGGCTTCGATGACGGCCGTCATGTTCTCCTCGGTCATCCCCATCGTGCCGCCGACCTCGACCGCGTCCGTTCCCGTCGCACAGAGATCGCCGTAGGTGACGCCCTTGGGGAGATCCTTGTCGGGATCAAGCTTGAGAATGTGGTTCCAGTCCGCCCAGGGTGCAGTCATACCGCTCCGTTTCTCGGTCCGGGCCAAAAGTTCTGCGAATCGACCGCTACTGGGACCGATACGTATTTTCTCGCTCGGTC
>LFFM01000653.1_pt1 | contig 24297 bp, 23 predicted proteins | sample 643131 | NCBI WGS metagenome assembly LFFM01 (sample SAMN03777445, study PRJNA286221) | soda lake metagenome | biome: soda lake; feature: Kulunda steppe; material: water; isolation source: sample Tc-Br brine of Tanatar trona crystallizer | place: Russia: Kulunda steppe | collected 2011-07
AGATCGTGCCGCCGTTTTTGCCGTATCCGCTCGCCCTCGCCTACCTCTCTGGGCTCGCCGAGATCGTCCTTGGAGTTGGACTCCTGTTTTCCCGGACACGGAAACTGGCAGCCTGGGGAATCATCGCGTTGCTCATCGCGATCTATCCCGCGAACATCTACATGGCTCTCAGCGACGTCACCGTCACGGGGGTGTTCGGGACGACGCTCGATCCATCGCCGGCCGTCCGGTGGGGCCGTCTTCCCCTGCAGTTCGTGCTCATCGCCTGGGCGTGGTGGTATACCCGCCCGATGCCCGAGTGGAACAGTAGCCACTGAAAGGTATTGCACACCTGATCGCCAGAGCAGTCGGGGATCAGCGTGTAAATCGTAGCAGCCGGTAGTACAGCCAACCGGTCGCACGGTCCTCCGGATTCGAACACGCCGCTTCGAAGGGCTTATACCCGCCACGAGGGAATCTCGGGGTAACTCGTCGAGAGCGGGCTTCGGCGGGCACCTGTTCGGCACACGCCACAGGCATGGAATGTGGGCCCTCGAGGCCTGAACCAACGACGCCCGCGGACAACCTATGGCACGAAGTTTCTACTCCCACATCAAGGAGGCATGGAAGACCCCGGGCGACGGCAAGCTCGGTGAACTGCAGTGGCAACGCAAACAGGAGTGGCGCAAACAGGGCGCGATCGAGCGCATCGAACGCCCCACCCGACTCGACAAAGCGCGCGAACTCGGCTACAAGGCCAAACAGGGTATCGTTCTCGCTCGCGTCGCGGTCCGAAAGGGGAACGCACGCAAACAGCGACACAAGGCCGGACGCCGAACCAAACGCCAGGGCGTCAACCGCATCGGACGACGCAAGAACATCCAGCGTATCGGTGAAGAACGCGTCTCCCGAAAGTACCCCAACCTTCGCGTCCTCGGTAGCTACTGGGTCGGGGAAGACGGCGGCCAGAAGTGGTTCGAAGTGATCCTCGTCGATCCGAACCACCCAGCAATCGAAAACGACGACGATCTCAACTGGATCTGTGACGACAACCACAAAAACCGCGCCTTCCGCGGCCTGACCAACGCAGGCAAATCCAACCGTGGCCTGTACAACCGCGGCAAAGGCACTGAAAAGGTTCGTCCGTCGCTCTCGAGCGGCAAACGTAGCGACTGAGTAGCGTCCACCGTCGATTTTCATCCACTTTTCGGTCCCGCGCACGGGTTCTCGATGACGAGCATTTGCCTCGAGTGGATACGAACCCGGTTGTGACGCTAGAAGAGTGTAGCTCGAGTGGCGTTGGTATCCGTGGTGTCACAAACGGTCGTGATGTTTCGACGTGCTGTGCGTCGATGGACTATCCGACGAGAGTTCCCTCGGAAGGGATCGGCCTCTCGTTTCCTCGTCGATGACTATCCATCCGTTGCCCAACACCGCCTCAGCGCACGTGACGAAGCGTGAACTATTTTTACAACAAATTTTTGTACCCGCCGTTCGTGGTACAGAGCAATGACGCTGCGTGCCGCGCTCGACGATTATAAGCGAAATCAGGGTTCCTCGACCCGCTTCCCGGGTGAACGCCGGACTACCGACGGATGTTTTTCCGGGCTCTCGGGTCGAGCGGTTCACATCGGCGAAGACGGTTCACTCCGTGACTTTTCCTATCCACTGATCGGCAAGTATGGTATCGACCGCTCTCGGTTTGGGGTGCGAATCGACGGTGACGTCCAGTGGCTCGACGGCGTCGAAACGACGAGCCAAACGTACCTCGAGGACACGGCCCTCGTGCGATCGACGTTCGAGAACGACGATTTCACCCTCGAGCGACACGACCTCACCCTCGGCGAGGACCACATCACACACCTCGACGTCGTCGAGGGTGCTGTCGATGCGGTCGCCGTCTTCGTCTCGTTCGCTCCGGGTGGCCGTGACGACCGGATCGGGCAACTGGTTCACGACGAGCGTGTCGTCGAAGTCTATCACCGACACGAGCACGATTTCCTGGCGAGTGCGCCAGCCTTCGAGACGGTTGCGGGCCAGCTCCCAGAGCGCCTGCCCGACGTGCTCGACGATGAACCGGCAGTGTATCCGAACGGCGACGAAACGGGCCAGTACGAAGACGGCCGTCTGGGTGGGTACGTTCTCGGCTTCGTCCCGATTGCTGACGCCGACGACGGCGTCACGATACTCTCGAGACTCTCGGGACAGGACGGCTCAGCGAGTGCGGTGGCAGACCGTGTCAGGACCTTCGACTCCGTTGACTCCCTCCGACGCGCCGCCCCATCGGTTTCGGGCTCTCTCGACACCGGTGACCCGACGTTCGAGACCATCGTCGACGACTTGCGTGTCCTCGACGTGCTCTCGAACGAACGTGGCAGCCGTATCGCCGGCCCGGATTTCGATCCCCACTTCGAGTATTCGGGTGGCTATGGCTACACGTGGTTCCGCGACGATGCCGAAATCGCTCGCTTCCTCCTCGAGAGCGACGGGATACTCGACCTCGGTCTGGACGATCAGCACGAAGACAGCGCGGCATTTTACGAGGCCGCCCAGCTCGATGACGGCACCTGGCCACACCGTGTCTGGCCTGACGATGGCTCGCTAGCACCGGGATGGGCAAACGACCGAATCGGGTGTGGTGGGGTCGATTACCAGGCCGACCAGAGTGCGAGCGTCCTCTCGTTTGTCGCTGCGTACGCAGGGACGGACGAGACCAGAGCACGAGAGGTGGAACCGATGATCGAACAGGGTCTCGACGGACTGGATGAGACGCTCACGGACGACGGACTTCCGATCCCCTGTCAGAACGCCTGGGAGAACATGGCTGGGCAGTTTACCCACACGGCGGCGACCTTCCTCCACGCCTATGCCTCGATTGCTGCCACCCCGATCGACGCGGCACTCCGTGACCGAGCGAGCGAGCAGGCTCGAGCCGTCTTCGATGGCCTCGACGCACTCTGGGACGACGAGCGCGAGATTTACGCCCTTCGTCGCCACGAAGGCGACCTCGACAACCGACTCGACTCGAGCACGTTCGCCCTCGTTGAAGCCCACGAGCAGTACGCAGCTATCGAAACGGTCGACGACCGGCGACGCTCGCGGCTCCGCCGTCACATCGATACGACGCTCTCGGGGCTGTACCGTGAGACCGACGAGGTTGCCGGTCTGATCCGATTCGAGGGTGACGACTGGCGGACCCGATCACAATCGGCTGAAAAAATCTGGACGGTCTCGACGGCCTGGGGAGCCAACGCCGCAACAACGTTCGCGGGCTTCACCGGCGATGACCGCTATTTCGAGGAGGCTCGAGCACTGTTGGGGGAACTGTATCCGGGTGGAAGCCTTTGCCTCGAGTCGACGTTCCTGCCCGAACAGGTGTTCGACGACGGGACGCCCGACAGCGCGACGCCACTTGGCTGGCCACACGCGCTTCGACTGGCAACCGTCGCGCAGTTGCTCGAGGCGGATGAACTTGCGGTTGGCACGGAGCCAAGCCCGGCATCTGACTGAGGAGGCTCTCTCCACTCACCAGCTTACTGAGCGTCGCCACCGCTCGAACGACCCCACGTTTTTGTGACATTCCCGCTGAGAGCGTTGGCTCTCGAGGGTCTCAGGATCGTCGCAACCGGACGGTGTCACGGCTGGTGACTCGAGGGGGGTGTGGCCGGAGAAACAGGGACGGCGAGGCCGGTTTATGCTTCGGGCGCTGGCGTTTCTGGGACGTCCGTGTAGTGTAAGAGCGAAGCCCCGGTTTCCTGATCGAACAGCCTGATTTTGGATTCGTCGAAGGTGATCTCGATGCGTTCACCCATGGTTGGCTTGATGTCTGCGCTCACGCGGGCGATGAATTCGGGCCCAATATCGAGATAGAGATAGTTGTCGCTGCCGACTGGTTCCACGACTTCGACGATCGTTTCGATGCCGTCTTCGCCAGGGTCTGCGGTATAGACGTCCTCGGGACGAATACCGAGGACCGCGTCCTGACCATCGACGACGTCGATATTGGCCGCATACTCCGGCGAGAGCGAGAACCGGAAGTCGTCACCGTCGGTCAGCACGAGCGAGTCACCGGAGGTTCGGGCAGTGATGTCGACGAAGTTCATCGACGGAGAGCCGACGAACCCACCGACGAACTCGTTTGCTGGCTTGTCGTAGACTGCTGTTGGTTTGCCGACTTGCTGGAGTTCACCATCACGGAGAATAACGATTCGGTCACCCATCGTCATCGCCTCTTCCTGGTCGTGTGTGACGTACACCGCGGTAATGCCGAGTTCGTCTTGCAACTGCTGAATCTCTGCCCGCATCGTCGTTCGGAGCTTCGCGTCGAGATTACTCAGCGGCTCGTCGAACAGGAACACTTTGGGCTCACGAACGATCGCTCTGCCCAGGGCGACACGCTGTTTTTGGCCACCGGAGAGCTCATCGGGTTTCTGGTCGAGGAGCTCCTCGATGCCCATCATCTCCGCTGCCCACTGGACTTTCTCCTTGCGTTCGGCCTTCGTGAGGTCCGTGCTCATCCGCAGTCCGAAGGCCATGTTCTGGTACACCGTCTTGTGCGGGTAGAGCGCGTAGTTCTGGAAGACCATCGCGATATCACGTTCACGCGCGCTCTGGCTGGTGACGTCGTCATCACCCAGATAAATCGACCCCTCAGTCGGCTTTTCGAGCCCCGCAATCATCCGCAGGGTCGTCGTTTTACCACAGCCAGAGGGACCGACGACGGTGACGAACTCCCCGTCTTCGACCTCGAGGTCGAGGTCGTCGACCGCCACGATTGTTCCACGATCGAACTCCTTCCGGAGTCCTTCGATAGTCAGACTCGCCATTTGCTAGGTGTGGGTGAATCGTATATATAATTCTTTTCCTCGATTCCGAACGTATGATGCAATATTTCGTAGTACTTTTGGGAGCTGGGCGCGCCAAACGGCACGCCCACTCAGCGGCCCCATACCGACCACCTTTCGTTGACGTTGGGGTTCACCCTGCTCGAGTACCGGGAGCGTGTCCCCACTGCTTGCTATCGGGAAAGTTGAGTGACCGACCGCACTGATTGCCATTGTGAAAAATACGGATGTGAAGACAGTGTGTGTTAGAACGTCAACCCCTGCTAATTGTTGGACTTCTTGACGTCCGGCTACCGTCCGCATGGGCCTGGTCACTACTGGCCGGCCCGTTTATGTGCTGGCAATCGAGAACCACTCCAAACTGGGCTCGAGTATGTGAGGCGTACCCATCCACATCCAAAAGACTAAATAGGTGAAGTCATAATTCATCATGTATTCACCATGGCAATGGATAGGAGAACGTTAGTGAAGTACCTCGCGGGTGCCTCAGCGGCCGGTGCCCTCGCAGGATGTATCAGCACTGAAGAACCCGACGACGACGGCGCAGACGACGATGGCGCCGCCGATGACGGGACCGACGATGCCGATCACGAAGACGACGAGGATTGGCCAACCGTCGAACCCGACGACGACGTCACCGGAAGCGCCGAAATCTGGCACTCCCTGTCCGACGGCGAACTCGAGGACTTCGACCGGTACGTCGATGAGTTCAACGACAGTTTTGAGGCGACGATCAGCGCCGACGAAGTGGCCGAACTCGAGGAGAGTACTGAAACCGCTATCCCAGCCGGTGACGGTCCAGAAATGTTCGTCTGGGCACACGACTGGATCGGGCGCTACCACGAGAACGGCTTCCTGAGCGATCAGAGCGACAACCTCAACATCGATCCACAGGAGTACTTCGGCGAGAACGCCGAGTCGGCAACGTTCGAAGGAGAGACCCTCGGTCTCCCGTTCGCTGCAGAGACCGTCGCCCTGATCGTCAACCACGACTACGTCGATGACCAGCCCGAGGACTTCGACGAGATCCTCGAGATCGCCGATGAGGTTCACGACCCCGCCGACAACACCTACGGCTTCTGCTGGCCACAGGACGCCTACCACGTGAGTGCGATGCCCTATGGCTTCGGTGGCTACTACTACGACGACGACTCGGGCGAACTCGGGCTCACGAACGACGAAACCATCGCCGGCTTCGAATTCATCCTGGAAGAACTGTGGGACTACATGCCGGCTGACCCGGACGGTGAAGCTCAGGAGTCGATCTTCCTCGAGGGCAACTCCCCGTTCCTCGTCACTGGTCCGTGGAACCTCGGGAACTTCGGCGACATGGACGTCAGTGTCATGGCACTCCCCGATGCCAACGGCAACACCCCAAGCCCGTTCACGGGTGTGCAGTTGATGTACTTCGCCGCGGCGATGGACGAAGACGACGAGCGAGCGGAGGCGGCCGTCGCCTACGCAGAGTGGTACACGACGAACACGGGTCTCATCTCACAGATGGCAGACGACCACGGGTTCATCCCGGTTCACGTTGCCTTCGCAGACGACGAGGAGGAAGCGGACGATCTTCCAGAGGACATGCAAGGGTTTGCAGACTCCGTCGAGAACGGCCAGCCAATGCCGACTGCACCCGACTTCGGTGACGTCTGGGAGCCACTCGAGACCGAGTGGAGTGAGGCCCTCAACGGGAACAAGTCGGTCGAAGACGCAATGGCTGACGCCGAAAGTCAGATCCAATCCGCCTGGGAATAACGCCCAGGCTAACTCCTGATAATGAGTATTTCTTCAGTGAGAGCGGGTTCACGAAAAGGGTACCAGGCGGTGGTGCCAGAGAGCATTCGAGAGCGAATCAGTGACAACAGTGCTGGACTGCTCGTCCTTCCAGGATTGTTTTTCTTCTCGCTCTTTATGTTCATCCCGCTCATCTTTACGATTTACCTGTCTTTCACCGATGCCGAACCGGCGACGGTGTTCCAGGACGGACCCGGCGGACTCCTCGGCCTCTTTGGCCTGCGGGGAGATGAAGCGTTCGTCGGCCTCGAGAACTATATAGCGCTGTTCAACGATCCGAGCTTTTGGAACTCACTCGGCACGACCTGGTTGTTCGTCATCTGTAGTGTCGCACTCAAAGTGGCCTTCGGTGTTGGGTTGGCGATGATAATGACGAGTGACAGGGTCTCCGGGAAGCGGTACCTGCGCTCGATCATCATCATCCCATGGGCTCTGCCGCCGATTTTCACCATCACGATCTGGCGCGGTATCTTCAGTTCGGCACAGTTCGGACTGGCCAACCAGTTCTTGATGTGGATCGGGATGGAGCCCCAGGCGTGGTTCACCGATCGATGGATCGCGTTCAGTACCTACCTCATCACCGAGATGTGGCTGGCGTATCCCTTCATGGTGATCATCACCGTGAGTGCATTGCAAGCGGTACCCGAAGAGCTCGTCGACGCATCGAAAGTCGATGGCGCTGGCTTCTTCCACCGCTTCATCAACGTCACTGTGCCGGCGATCAAACGGCCGGTGATGTTCGCTGCAATCCTGACGGCTGCAGCGTCGTTCACGCAGTTCCTGATTCCCTTCGTCTTCGAACGCGGGGCCCCAGGACGGTCGAACGAACTCATCATCCTCTACGGCTACCAGGAGGCGTTTAATTACAACGCCTACGGCGCTGGTGCCGCGATCATGATGACTGCCGTCGTCTTCATTGGAGTATTCATGCTCGTCGCCGTTTGGAAAGGGCGACTCGCCGAGGGGGTGGGTGGCTCATGACGATTCTCGAGAGTGTCGGCCGAAAAATCAAACGCGATACCAGGCGTGCCCTCGACAAGCCGAGTGAGATCCGCAAGGATGTCGCGTATACGATCGAGGGGATCCAGCGGGGATTCATCGATCCGAAAGATGTCGCGATCAAGGCGCTGTCGACGATCGCGACGGTCGTCTTCGTCTTCGTCCTGCTGATCCCGGTCTACTGGGTGCTGTTGATGGCACTCCAGGGTGACGGAGCGACGTTGTACTCCTCGGACAGTGCCGGGTTGATCCCGACTGATGTGACGTTCGATGCGTTCATCTGGGTGATCGGAGACCTCTATATCCCGGGGGCCGCGATTGGCATCGCGATCCCGTTCACCGGTATCGAGTTCTTCATCAACTGGCCGCGGGTGTACTTCCTGCAGGCGAGTGACTACGGTGTCGACAGCACGTCGAACTTCACGCACTACCTCCGGAACAGCCTCTTCATCGGGGCGGCGACGGTGACGATTGCGATGTCACTGATCGTTCCGGCCGCGTATGCGTTCTCACGCCGGCAGTTCTACGGTCGGATGAAACTCCTCTACGGCTACATCCTGTTCACCCAGATCGGTGGCGGACTCGGTATCGCCGCCCTGATCGCGCTGTATGCGATCTTCTCGAACCTGGGCGTGACGAACAACCGACTCGTGTTGTCGATCTACTACGCGGCGATGGCCGTGCCGTTCAACACCTGGCTGTTGAAGACGTATATGGACTCGATCCCCGTCTCATACGAGGAAGCGGCGATCATCGACGGTGCCTCACCGTTCAGGGTTGCCTACGAAATCGTCTTGCCCCTCGCGAAACCGGGGCTCGCGACGATCTTCATCTTCATCTTCCTCGTCGGGTGGATGGAGTTCATCATCGCACAGGTCGTGCTCCGTCCAGAGAACTACACCTTGCCGATCGGCCTCTTCATGATGGTCGATCAGTTCACCGTTCCGTGGGGGCGGTTCTCCGCGTTCGCGCTCCTGTATGCGTCACCGATCGTCTTCGTCTACCTCTTCGCCCAACGGTACATCGAAAGCGGTCTGTCGTTCGGTGGCGTCTCGGGCTAGATCGCCTGCTATTTTCCCGTTTTTATCGCCGCTGACCACCGCCGTCGGCACTCGAGGGTACTCGATTTCGTATCCCGATTCCAGTAGGGCTAACACCCCACTGTGCGTGGACTAGTCGTATGACCATCGCTCGAGCAGCGGTCCACCATCGACCGAAGAGCAGCGACGCGTACGCGTACGACGAATCGACAGTCCACCTTCGCATTCGAACGAAACGTGGCGACGTCGCTGACTGTACGATCCTCTGGGGAGACAAGTACGGGTGGGAGGACACGAAAACGAAGACGCCGATGACCCGGATCGGCCACGACGAGCGCTACGACTACTGGCAGGTCGCGGTCGAACCGCCGTACCGCCGGCTCTGTTATGTGTTCTGTCTCGAGGATGCCGAAGAGACGCTCTGGTTCACCGAGTGGGGGTTCGAGTCGGGCACAGCGGCGGGGCCCGACCGCGAAGACGGTGGGACGGTCCACTTCTTCGAGTTTCCGTTCGTCAATCCGGTCGACATCCACGATCCGCCAGCGTGGGCGAACGACGCCGTGTTCTACCAGATCTTCCCCGAGCGGTTCGCCAACGCGAACCCTGATCTCGAGCCCGAAGGCGTCGAAGCGTGGGGGGAGGCACCGACCCGAAACAACTTCTTTGGGGGCGATCTCCAGGGCATTACGGACAACCTCGAGTATATCGATGACCTTGGGGTGACGGCGCTGTATCTGACACCGATTTTCGAGTCGACGTCGAATCACAAGTACAACACGACCGATTACTATCGCATCGACCCACAGTTCGGTGACGAGGACGACCTCATCGAGCTCGTCGAGGCGGCCCACGACCGCGATATCCGAGTGATGCTCGACGCGGTGTTTAACCACGCCGGCCGAGCCTTCGAGCCGTTCCAGGACGTGATCGAACACGGTGAGAACTCCGAGTACGCTGACTGGTTCCACGTTCGGGAGTTCCCGATCGAGTTCGAACCCATCCCCAGCTACGATGCGTTCGCGTTCGAACCGTACATGCCGAAACTCAACACCGAGAACCCCGAGGTGAAGGAGTACTTCATCGAGGTGGCGACACACTGGATCGAGGTCGCCGATATCGACGGGTGGCGCCTCGACGTTGCGAACGAGGTGGACCACCAGTTCTGGCGTGAGATGCGCCAGGCGGTCAAGGAGGTCAAGCCCGACGCGTACATTCTGGGCGAAATCTGGCACGACTCGAGCGCCTGGCTCCGTGGTGATCAGTTCGATTCGGTCATGAACTATCCCTTCAGCTATGCGGCGTACGACTTCCTGGCCACGGACGACATCGACGCCGAAACCTTCGCCGAGAAGAATACGAAATTCCAGTTCCGGTATGCCGATCAGGCCAACGAGGTGCTCTTTAACCTGTTGAGCAGTCACGACACGCCACGGATGCTGCACCGGTGTGACGGCGATGTGGACCGACTCAGATTGGCGTTTTTCCTGCAACTGACGTCTCCCGGAACGCCCTGCATCTATTACGGTGACGAGATCGGGATGACGGGCGGCAACGACCCGGACTGTCGGCGAACGATGATCTGGGACGACGCCGACCAGAACCGTGACCTGCGTGCGTTCGTGTCCGAACTGATCGCCCTCAGGCAGGCGGAACCACTCCTCCGGCGTGGCCAGTGTCGATTCCTCCACGAGCAGTGTTCGGGCGACCACCTGGTCTATCAGCGCGAACTCGAGGGACACGACGACACACTCACCGTGGCGATCAACCGGGGCGACGAGCCACTCGAGGTGGCGTTCCAATCGGGTGTTCCGGAACTGGTGTTCGTCAGCGATGGCGAACGCGATACGACAGGGACCGTGCCAGCGACGGGCGGGGCAGTCTGGCGACACGTCGAGTAAGCGTCTCAGGCGGAGGCTCCGGCGCCCCATCGCTCTTCCTGTGCGTCGTGTTCAGTGTGTCCTCGAGTAGCTGCAGGTGTGTTCCCGAAACCAAACCCTATCACGTTGTGTCAACACGTCCCGGCGTGAATCTGCAGGGGCTACCACTACCCGGCTCTCCCCTGATGGGGGTGTATGGCACAGTTTGGATTCACGCTCTCGAGTGAAGAACATGGCCCGGATCGACTGGTCGACCTCGCGGTCGCCGCCGAGGACGCCGGCTTCGATTTCGTCTCGATCTCCGATCACTTCCACCCGTGGGTGTCGGCACAGGGTGAGTCGCCGTTCGTCTGGAGTACCCTCGGTGCCATCGCTCGCGAAACCGATCGGATCGAAATCGGTGTCGGCGTCACTTGCCCGATCATCCGTATCCACCCGGTGAACGTCGCTCACGCCGTCGCCACGATTCAGGTGATGGCCGACGGCCGGTTCACGTTCGGCGTTGGCACGGGCGAAAACCTCAACGAACACGTCACCGGCGACCGCTGGCCCGAACACGCGGTCCGCCTCGAGATGCTTGGCGAATCCATGGACGTGATGCGCTCGCTGTGGACCGGCAACGAAGTCAGCCACCGCGGTGCACACTACACCGTCGAGAACGCGACACTGTTCACCGCACCCGAGACGATTCCCGATATCGTGGTGTCGGCCTTCGGACCGAAGACGGCTGCCTGGGCGGCCGAACACGGGGATGGACTCTGGTGTTCGGGGCCAAAAGACGATGTCGTCGCGGCCTATGAAGATGCGGGTGGTTCTGGACCGCGCTACACACAACTGCATCTCTGTTACGATGAGGACCCGGAATCGGCTGTGGACACGGTGTACGAACGGTGGCCAAACGGCTCGATTCCCGGTGAACTCAGTCAGGAGTTACCCTCACCCGCCCACTTCGAACAGGCCTCCCAGTTGGTCGAGCGGGAGGACATCGCCGAAAGCGGAACCGTCACCGGACCCGACCGCGACGCCCATCTCGACGGGATCCAAACGGCCCTCGAGGCGGGATACGATCACGTTTACGTCCACCAGATCGGCGACGACCAGGAGGCCGCCCTCGAGTTCTACAGCGAGGAGATTCTCCCATCGCTTCGGTGACTCGAACTGGCCTGTGTCCGTTCCTCGAGCGGTTCCACGACGACGAATCCGTACCCATTTTCACGGGCTCGCCCGTTGAGTCGCGTATGGAGTACACCACGCTCGGCAACACGGGCACGACCGTCTCGAAACTCTGTTTTGGGACCTGGCGATTCGCCAAGGAATCGAACGGCGTCGTCGAAACCGACCGCGAGGAGGCACACGAACTCCTCGATGCTTGCCTGGATCACGGCGTCAATTTCATCGACACGGCCAACGTCTACGGCAGTCCGAACGGCACGAGTGAAACCTGGATCGGCGAGTGGCTCGCAGACCACGACCGCGAGGATGTCGTCATCGCCTCGAAAGTGTACTTCCCATTCAACGGCCGAGGCCAGCCCGGACCGAACGATTCGGGACTGGGGCGAAAACACATCCGCGCACAGATCGAGGGCACCCTCGAGCGACTCGGGACGGACTATCTCGACCTCTATTACATTCACCGGTGGGACGAGAACACGCCAATCCGAGAGACCATGCAGGTGCTCACCGAACTCGTCCGCGAGGGGACGGTTCACTACCTCGGGGCGAGTTCGATGGCAGCCTGGCAACTAACCAAGGCGCTCTGGACCAGCGACGTCGAGGGGCTCGAGCGCTTCGAGGTCACTCAGCCGATGGTCAACGCGGCCCACTTCGATGCGGTTGGGAAGTACCTCGAGGTCTGTGCGGATCAGGACCTCGCCGTCTGTCCGTACTCACCACTCGCCGGTGGGTTCCTCACCGGAAAGTACGACCGTGCGCCGGACGGCTCCGTCGAAGCACCGGATGGCTCTCGAGGCAGTCTGAGCGATCGCTTCGGTGCGTACGCCACGGACACGGCCTGGAACGTCCTCGAGGCCGTCGAAACGGTCGCCGACGAGGTCGACGCGAGCCCCGCACAGGTGTCGCTGCGCTGGTTGATGGATCAGTCCGAGTTTACCTGCGTCCCAATTGTCGGTGCACGCACACCGGCCCAGCTCGCGGAGAACGTCGGAGCCGTCGAGGTCTCTCTGAGCGACGAGCAGTTCACACGGATCGAGGAAGCACGGTAACGTCTGACGACAGACGGTACTCACGCCGATTCCCGACCTCGGGTCGGCCACTTTATTACCCACCGGTGGTGAGATGGGGGTATGTCTCAGGCGAAGGGTGACCGACGCGAACGCGAACTCGTCAACCGACTCGACGAGGCCGGCTTCGCCGTCATGCGCGCCCCCGCGAGCGGGTCGGCCACCGAGCGAGAACTCCCGGACGTGCTCGCCGGCGACGGCGATACCTTCTATGCGGTCGAGGCGAAGTCGAGTGCCGGCAACCCCATCTATCTCACTGGCGAGGAGGTCGAAGCCCTCATCTACTTCGCCCAGAACTTCGGCGCGAAACCCCGAATTGGCGTCCGATTCGATCGGGAAGACTGGTACTTTTTCCATCCGGGTGACCTCCACGTCACCGATGGGGGCAACTACCGAGTGAAAAAGGAGACGGCCATCGCCGAGGGCACCGATTTCGACGAGTTCGTCGGGCGATCGACGAAAGTCACCCTCGAGGAAGTCGGCGACGTGACGTCGGGGCCCGATCCGGAGATCGTTCGCGTGCTCGAGGCCGTCAAACAGGACGTGATGGGAGTCGAGGAAGCAGCCGAGCTACTCGAGTGAGTCGGCGCTCGATTCGGCGTGGCCGGAGCTCGTGTGAGTGTCTGTGGCTGTTATTTTGTGTCTTTGCTGTCTGGTTTGAACGTCGAAAGACCGAGTCAGGGAAGTGCCCCCGTTGCTAAACGGGAGTATGAACCTTGGTTCCCCCTCCTCTGGCTCGTTTTTCGGGGTCGTGAGCCGAGACGGGTGGGAGCATGCGGCGTATTCGAACAGTCTGCTCGAACGTCCGGTCCTCGACTCGAGTGTTGGCTCCGGCAGCGTCGACTGGCATCTCGCACTGTTGTTGATCCTCTCTACCGTTGGCTCGTTGATCGTGTTCGCGCTCGCAGCGACGGCGTTTCGGCGTCGGAAATCTCTGCCCTATCTGTTGATTACCGCGGCACTCGGGGCGCTCGTGATGCGCCCGATCGTCGGTGCCGGCACCGCGTTGGGATACGTCCCAATGGACACCCACCACACGGTCGAGCACCTGCTCGACGTGATCATCGCCGGTTTCCTGATCGCAGCCGTCATTTCCGTCGGGCGGCTCGATACCGATCCCATACGCAATCGTGACTCGACGGATCGGGGTGACCGCCCGTGACTGATCTCGAGGAGAACCCAACGCGCTCTCGCATTCGGGCAGCGATCGCGGCCGATCCAGGCATCCACTTCAACGCGCTGGTGCGTGATCTCTCACTGGCTCCGGGGCAGGTCCAGTACCACGTGCGACGGCTGACCAAAGCCGGCGACGTCGCCAGACACGAGCGGTTTGGGCGAACTCACTACTTCGCTCCGGCACCCGCCTACACGCCGTGGGAACGGGACGCTGTGTCGGTACTCAGACGGGAGACCGCTGCCGCCATCGCCACCACGCTCTACACGCGCGAACGAGCGCGACCGAACGAACTCGTCGAGGCCCTCGATCTCCCCCGGAGCACCCTCGAGCACCACGTGGACCACCTCCTCGAGTGTGGGGTTGTCGACCGGGAATACGAGCGCGGAAACCGTGTGGTGCTCTCGCTGTCGAGGCCGGCCGAGACGGCAGCCCTGCTCGAGACGGTCGACCCACACGCCGGCTCACGGTTCGTCGATCGGTTCGAGCGGTTGGTCGACTCCTTACTCGATGGGTAAGTAACGGCTGATTGGATAGCGTGACCGGCACTTCTATGAGTTCGTGTGACATATGTCTACACATGCCTGACGATGTGCTGACCGAGTCGACTCGAGCGGAACTGGTGAGCGCCTGCCGGACGACTATCGGTGACGAAATCCGGAGCATCACCTACTTTACCGAGGATGCAGTCCAACAGGTCTATCTCCGCTCAGACCTCGACCGCACGGCGGATCTGATCGGGTTTGCCGATCACGAACGGCTCGGCTTTCACTCACAGAGTGCGTACCGGGACTCCCAACTCGGCGACTACGTTGCCACCGTCCGAATGTTCGAACACGGCTACCTCACCCGTGTCCTCGGCGAGGAAAACGGCGTCTGGGTGACGACGGACTCGATGTCGATGGAACGGTTCGAGGAACTGGCGGCTGCACTCGAGCCCATCTTACGCGAGATTTCGGTCTAGACAACCCGGCGCCGACAGCTACAAGCTACCCATCGCCGTCGTAGGGGGTATGCCCGGAAAAGTCCCACCGGAGTCGTTGTTGACACACGTCTTCGAACGAACCGGTGCGCCAGACGACGCTGTCCGCCTCGGCCCCGCGACAGGGGAAGACGCTGCCGCGATCGATTGGCCTGGTGGCACACTCGTCGTGAGTTCCGATCCGCTGTCGCTCGCGGCGAGCCAGGTGGGCACCCTCGGCGTCCACGTGGCCTGTAACGACGTGGCGGCGACCGGGGCCGATCCGCGATGGCTGACGGTCGTGATTCTCCTCCCAACGGACACACCGGACAGCCTCGAGGCGATTACCGCCGACCTCGACGCGGCAGCTAGCGACCTCGACGTGGCGATCGTGGGCGGACACTCCGAGTACGTCGACGCCCTCGAGCGGCCACTGCTCTCACTCACGGCAATGGGGGCGACCGAGCGCGTGGTGCCCACCGGTGGAGCCGAACCCGGCGATAGCGTCCTCCTCGTCGGGGCTGCTGGACTCGAGGGGACGGCGATTCTCGCGGCTGATTTCGGGGACACACTCGAGGTCGACGAGGCCACGATTCGACGGGCGGAGACGTTTTTCGAGGAGATCAGCGTCGTCCCGGCGGCGGCCGTCGTCCGTGAACACGCGACGGCGATGCACGACCCGACCGAAGGCGGCGTGGCGGCCGCGTTGCTCGAGGTTGCCCAGGCCAGTGGGACCCGCCTCGAGGTCGACCCCGACGCGATTCCGGTTCGACCGGAGACCAGACGCCTCACGCAGGCTGCCGGAGTCGACCCGCTCCGGATGTTTGGCTCCGGAGCGCTGCTCGCGACCGTTCCAGCTCGTGAGGAAGCAGCCTGTCTCGAGGCGCTCGAGGCAGCCGACCTCGAGGGGACCGTGATCGGAACGGTCCGGGCGGGTGATCCGGCGGTCGACCTCGGGACTGATCGTCTCGAGAATCCGGTTACCGACGCCCTCTATCCGCTGTGGGAACGGGTGGATGCGGGGGCCGAGGGGGCGGAGTAACTGCGGATGTGGACAGTGAAGCGTCAGCGTACGTGCTGATACTGACAGTCAGGGGTCGGAATAACGGATTTCTCAGTTGTGAGGATGTCTCGCTTACGAAGGAGCGGTGTCCGTACCGCTCGCTCACAAACGCAAACTGCGCTAACTCCGGTCCAGCAGGCCGACCAGTCGCGGCTTGACGAATGGTCCAAAGACCAGTAACAGGATCAAGACCACGAGCGCAATCGAGAGCGGGCGCTCGAGGAACACCCACCACTCCGTCGATAGGATACTGTCCTCGCTGATGAGGAACTAGAGTGAGCCATCGGACAGTTGCAGGGATCGATCGAGGTTCTCCTCGGCGATCTCACCTAGCACGACTCCCAGGACGAAGGCGATGATGGAGTAGTCGTACTTCTTCATGTAGAAACCGACAACGCCGAGGCCGACGACGGTCCCGATATCGAGCCAGGTCTGGGTATCACCTCGGAGCGCCACGGCACCGAGGAGCGCCAGGACGATGATGAGTGGGATGATGTAATCGGTGTCCACTTGGGTGATGATGCTCGCTCGAGTTACGAAGAAGAGCCCGATGAGCAAGATCAACACGTTACCGACGAGTAAGGCGATGAACAGCGAGTAGGTCGTGGCGAGTTCCTCACTGAAGAGCGTTGGCCCGGGATTCAGGCCGTGCATGACGAGGCCACCGAGTAACACGGCTGTGGCTGCACTGCCCGGAATGCCGAACGACAGCGTCGGGATCAACGAGCCACCGATCGTGCCATTGTTCGACGATTCGGCGGCGATGAGCCCGGTTTCGTTGCCGGTCCCGAACGAGTCTTTGTCCTTCGATGACCTGACGGACTCACCGTAGGCGACGAACGTTGAAACCGTCGACCCTGCCCCCGGTATCGAGCCGATGAGCATCCCGATGTAGCCGGATTTTACCAGCGTTACCGGATGGCTCAGGACGCTTTTGATGCCGGGGACGATGCTTCCTGAAAGTACCGTCTCTCGACCGGAGATGCCGCCTTTTTCGCCCGCGAGTTTGAACATCTCCGCGATGGCGAAGAGGCCGATCAGGACGGCGACGAAACTGATCCCGTCGTACATCACGAACCCGAGGACGTCTTCGAAGGCGTATCGAGGGGTAACGGAGGTCGTCGAGGTCCCGATACTCGTGATCATCAAACCGAACATCCCCGCGACCAGCCCTTTCACCATCGAGCCCCTGGCAATGACGGTGATCATGGCGAGGCCGAGTAGGGCAATCAGGAAGTATTCGGGTGAGGTAAACGCGAGAACGATTTCGACCAGTACTGGCGACAGCAAGATGAGGGTAATGACGGTGAAAAAGCCAGCCAGGGAGGACGCCGTCGCCGAAATCGAGAGTGCCTTCATCGCCTCCCCTTTTCGAGACATGGGGTACCCCTCGAACGTCGTCGCCGCGGCCGCGGCGGTCCCCGGCGCATTGATCAAAATTGCGGCGATGGCTCCGCCGTACATCGCCCCACTGTAGACGCTCACCAGCAGGATTACGGCGTTAACCGGCGACAACGGCAGCGTCAACGGCAGCATAATCGCCATTCCCAGTGAGGGCCCTAATCCGGGCAACGCCCCGATGATGATCCCGATCAGGACCCCCGCGATGATCCAACCCGCCGTCGGCCAGCTAAACGCGATCGAAAGCGCCTCGAGGAACACGCCGAGGCTCATCGGTGTTCACCCCACGTGCGGGGAGTCACAGCCACAGCTATAGCCGTAGTCACGGCAACGATCGAGTCGATCAGGTCTCTGACAGTGCCGATGACGATCTCGAGGGCCACCCTGATGTTTTCGGTGATGAGCCAGATGATGATGCGGACGTTTTCGATCGCCAGATCGAGTGGCTCGGTGAGGTCGATCACCACACCGTCGGCGACGGGCACGTTGAGCACCTCGTAGAAGATCACGCCAGCGACGAACGCGAGCGCAGCGAGGCCGAGGACGGCTGTGATGTCCCGCTCGAGGACGTGCAGGTACACGGCGACGAAGACCGGGGCTGCCCAGACCATGCCGAAAAGACATAAAAATACAATATATTTGGGAGAAGGGCTATAATTGAAGAATATAACTTAGTGGTCCCTGCGGAGTACCGTTTGAATCGCGTTTTGCACAACGAGCGTGTCACCCTCGAGTGCGTCTTTGACGGCCGGTTCGTGCTCGAGGAGACACGCCTCGACGATTTCTGGACACTCGCTGTTCGTGACGTACACCTCGTACTCACGAAGGACGCGAGCAAGCACGAACGCCCGCTGTGCGCCCGGTTCGTATCCCTCTCGCAGCCGTTCGTAGAGGCTGTCCGGATCCTGTGCCGTCGAGAGTCGGTCGAAAAACCGTTTTTCGCCGATTCCCCCTCCTGCGCCTTCCGGAAGGGCTGCCGGCACGACCAGACGACCCCCCGGACGCAGCGGAACGTGATCTCCGAGGGCGACGTACGTCGCCGCTCGAGTCGCCTGATAGAGGTTTGCGTCTTTCGGTGCACCGAGCCCACAGACGATGGTGTCGTAGGTCTCCTCGGGGTCGAAACTGACCGCGAGTGCGTCCATACATCGCGTTGCCAGTGACTCGACGACAGCGCGATGGTCACCAGACACAACGCCGAGAACGCCGTGTGGTCCCTGCGCGAGATTGACACAGAAATCGATCCCCACGAGGTCACCGGCCCGATCGAGGGTTTCCCGGAACGGGTTTCCCTCGAGGCGACCCAGTCTGACCCCCTCGCGTGCGAGCATGTCCGGGCCGTGGGTGTGCCTGATCAAGGGCTCCCCACCAGCACCGATAACGACGGTTTTGGCCCCGCCCGAAAAGCCCGCGTACTGGTGTGGTTCGACGACGCCAGTCGAACAGATCACGTCGGCTTCGACGACCGGCGTTCCGATCTCGATCGGACAGCCATCGATCGCACCCACGATTTCGACGTCGGAGGGGTCGTGGTTGCTCGCCAGATCGGCGTGTTCGCCGAGCATCTCCTCGAGTTCCGTCTCGGTCATCGGCCGGTGCAGTCCAAGGCCGACGACGATCGTTATGGCCTCACGGTCGACTCCACACCCTTCCAGCGCGTCGAGTAGCGCCTCGAGCAACTGTTCGTCTGCACTCGCTCGAGTCATATCGGTGACGACGACCGCCACCGAATCGCCCGGACTGACACGCTCCTCGAGGGGTGGTCCCTGTGGCCTGTCGATGGCGGCTCGTGCAGCCGACGTCACGTCGACGGGAGTGGTCGTCGGTGGCTCGAGGACGCGCACTGGACTGGTTGTCGACACGGCCAACGTATCGTCACCATACGGGACCGAGAACTCCATGCCCGGGTATTCGGCGGAGGGCCTGATAATGACTGGTGTGCTCGCCTCCAGGGATCTCCATCCCGCCACGCGGTGTTTCCGCATCTACCCGGATAGTGACAGCTGATGGGTCCGGTTGTGGGAGTTCACCGTCGACGAGCAGTGCCGGGCCGTCTCGAGGATTCGTCTTCTGAAGCCAGCAAAAATCTGCCACGCTGTGTGGGTAGTGGCGTATATCCCTGTGGTAATCCGGTGTTGGCTTGGGACTGTCACTCGGTTTACCAGCATGACATATGTCCTCATGTGTCGATACGTTTTTACCCAGTGGTGACGGAAAGGAGCCATTGATCCTTGATGGTACGCTCTCGAGTCACGCTGTATCGTGACCGCGTTCGGCGGGAACTCGTCGCGGCCTTCCAGGAAGAACATACGGATCGAGAGGTCGCCGCGAGCTTTGCCATCGGGATCTTCATCACTGCAATGCCGACCGGCGGGCTCGGACTGGGACTGTTCGTCCTCCTCGCGTACTGGTGGTCGTGGATCAGCAAGACCGCCATCTTCGCGAGCGTCGTCGTCATGAATCCCATCGTCAAACCGGCGGTGTACGTTGCCAGTTACAGCCTCGGCGCGCTCCTCTTCGGGACCGAGCCAGTCGTTGCCACCGAGAACGCCACGCTCGAGGCGGTGGTGATGATTGGGGTACTCATCCTCGTTGGGAACCTGATTATTGCCACTGTGCTGGCGGTAGTCAGTTACATCACCGTCCTCCACCTCACGCGAGTGCACCGGCGCTACCGAAAGAGCGGACAGTCGGCCTCGGCCGCTTCGAACACGTCGTTGGCGTTCTGGCGTCGAAAGTAAGGTGTCTTCGGCTAGCACCTTCGGCCACGTTTGAACACTGAGCGGAGGCGTTCGCCGTGACGGCCCCGGACGACGCGACTCGGGTGATCCCGTCATCCCTCGTCTGCCCGACGGTGATACTCGAACTCTCGAGGATCATCGGTGGGCTCGAGTGCCAGTGGCTCGAGGACGGTGACGTTTCTGACGGCTTGTGAGGAATCGATATCCGGGGCGAGAAAACGCGGCGTATCATCGACAGTATCAGGCTCTGTGGTCCCGTCGTGGCCGCGGTCGACTTCTTCACAGACGAACCCGAGGAGCGCCTCGAGGGCCCGGCGAATGTCGACACAGACCCGGTGGCCATCCGCGCCGTGGACGAGCAGATGCGTGGTCTCGGCTGGGACGACGCCGGCATCGATGAGTGACTCCAGTGGGATGCCGGCCCAGCGACCGACGATGACGCGTCCGGTATGGCAGTTGATCACACAGTGTCTCGACGTCCAGCCATACCGCTCACGGGCTGTCGATGAGGGCTCTAGCTCGAGTGGGTCTGGCCCCTCGATCGTGACTGTCGTGGGTGACTCCATGGGTAGTGTCTTTCGGCTGGCCCGTGAAACGGGCGGGTCGATCGGTGAAACGTGACCCTGAACGGCGTCTGTGTCGGCCGACACTGTCAGTCGCCTGGGACCGAGCGTATGGTCCCGTTTGGCGGCCACACGCCATGATGCCATCGGGAGCGACCGCTAGTCGGCCTCGACGAGTGACTGTATCAGGTTGCGTTCGACTCGGTTGAGCCGCTGTGAGACCGCCGATTTAGAGACCCCGAGTTCCTCAGCGAGGTCCGTGAGCGAGGCTGCCTTTGGCGTCTGGTAGTAGCCGTGGTCGACCGCGGCCTCGATGGTCTCCCACTGTTTGGGTGAGATGCCATCGACCACGATCGTCTGGGCCTCTTCGTTGCCGAGCGTGACGGAATCGATGCGGTAGTCCGACTCTGCGGCGGCGTTTTCGGCGAGACAGCTAAACAGCCCCATGCTCGCATCGGGGTCCGTTAGCGAGACGGTGACCCGCACTGGCGAGGATTGTTCACTGCTCATCCCCGTTCACCTCCGAGGGGTCTCGTTCCGATGTCGGGGGGATAGAGCCCGCCTCCACATCACCGGCGGCCTCGAGGGATGTCTGCATCCAGGCTTCGACTCGATCGATCGTCCGCTCGAGTACCGAGACGATCCAGGCGTAGAACGGATCGTCGACGGTTGCCTCAACGCGGTCGACGAAGTCCGGAATCCAGTCGAAGTGCTCGCGGTGAAACGCCGCGTACGCGTCCCCGTTGCCGGCCTCGAGTAAGAGGCTGGCATACTCGAGTTCGAGCGCCAGGTGATCCGCCGGATACGGGCCAGGCGGTTCGATCTCGAGGGCCTCGAACCGGCGACGCATGTCCGTCGCTGCCGGCCCGGAGAGGATTTCGCGTCGCTGGCCGTCCCACCAGGGTTCGTACACGGACTCCACGGGTGGGGCGGAAGGGCCGTCGTACCCCTCGAACGTGCGGCGGTATCCCTCGAGTAAGTCGCCGCGATCATCGACCGGCGGGGCCGGATCGACGTCCAGCCCCAGCGTCCCGAGCGTGCTCGTCAGGGCTTCGTCGAGTTCACCCGAGTGGATCGCCTCGAGGAACGCCTCGTCCGGCGTGTCGAAACACCGGGCGAGCGTCGCGTAACAGTCGGCGACGTCCGTGGGATCGACGGTCGCGAGGTGCGTCATCCAATCACCACCAGTGGGTCCTGTGCAGCCCCAAGCAGGAGCAAGATTCTGAACACCAGCCCGCCGACCAGGAGCAGACCGAACGAACCGATCAGTGCCGGTCCACCAACGCGCTCGAGGGTGGGTGAGAGTCTGTCGGCGAACGTCGCGAGGCCGATGACCAGGCCGAGTATCATCGGTGCGACGAAGCTGAAGACGACCAGCCAGACGCCGATGTAATACCACCCGTCAGTGAGTGCCGCGTACGAGGCAGCCGCGGCCGGGGCGTCACTGACTGCCAGCAGCGTCCAGCCGTAGTATAGCAACGCCAGGCTGACCGCCGAGAGCAGACTCACCGTGAGCGCGTAGCCGGCGAACACTGGCCCGATCTCACGCTCGAAGAGCATCGTCATGGCGAGCGTCGCCCCGATGCCGGCGGCCACGCCGCTGGTCAGGAACAGCGCCGGAATAATGACCGGTTCGTTCCACAGCGGCACGGTGTCGACGATGGCGAGTTCGAATCCCGTGTAGATCGTTCCCAGTGCGAGGAACGAACCAAGCAGGTGGAGCCCGGCGAAGACGGCCATCGGTGGCCGGACCCGATCGACCAGGCCGTCGAGCGTCTCGAGCAGGGGAGGACTGACCCAGGCGACGATCGTTCTGGGGAACAGACTCGCCCCCTCGTCGGTGGCGGGGTTCTCGCCGAACAGCTGCAAGACCAGGCAGACGACGGCGAAGACCGACAGCAACACCAGGATCCAGGTCCCGATAGTGATCCACGATTCGAAGTTCGTGAGGTAGATCGGGAACAGGAGCGCCCGGTAGATCACCGCGAGGTGTGAGAGGACGGCCAGCCCCGCCCCAGCGGCGGCAGCAATGGCGACCAGAAACCCCCACCGAGCGATCTCGGTCTCGAGGCAACAGGCGTCTTTCCCACGCACGGATCTGATCAGACAAGCCGACGCACCGGTGAGGTATGCACCGCCTGCGACGACTGCCAGGAACAGGTAGACGGGGATCGACAGGTCCCAGTAGTCCGCGGGGTGCCAGATCACCTCCGAGTTACCGGCAGCGGCCAGGACCGTCGAGAGTACCGAGATGAGTGTACTCATGGGGATCACCTCGCCATGTCGACGATACTGAGTTCGTCGCCGCCTCGGATCGAGTCGGCCAACTCGCCGTCTTCTTCCAATGGTTCGACGATAACTCGACCCTCGTACGCTCCTTGTTCGAAGCGTTCTGCGGCTTCTTCAGAGACCTCCTGCATGATCTCGCTTTTCGGACCAGCTTTGATCGCACCGCCGACGCAGTCGTCGACACAGGCGGGCACAGTTCCACCATCTTCGGGGGTTTCCCGTTTCGGCTGCCCGTGGCCACCGCCGGGCCCTTCGCCCAGACAGAGGTTACACTTTGACATGAGTCCCTCTTCGTCGTAGGTCGGCGCGCCGAAGGGACAGGCCCACGCACAGTAGTGACAGCCGATACACCGATCGCGGTCGACGGTCACGATCCCGTCTTCGTCACGTTTGATGATCGCATCGGGTGGGCAGACCTGCTCACAGGGGGCGTCGTGACAGTGCATGCACGACATCGAGATCGGGATCTCACGGAAGTCCGGGTACTCCCCGCTCGAGACGTGGCTCACCGTCCGCCAGTCGTCGGCGTCGGCGTCGCGGTTGTGGCGTTGCTTGCAGGACACCGAACAGGCGTGACAACCGATACACCGGTTCGGGTCGAAGTAGAACATCCAGTGGTCGTCGTGTACGCTCATTAGTTGTCACCTCCGTTGGCCGAAACCTCGACAGCCAGGTGCCGATCGGGCTGTGAGGAAACGGGATCGTGCTGGTCGTCGTGAACCAGCATCGTGTTCATCCCCTCCTCGTGGGAGTTGCCGGTACCGAAGCCGAACTCCGCGGTGGTGAAGCCGGGCCGCGTCCGCTCGCTGACGTAGGCCATCAGCTCGCCCGAGCCCGCGGGGGATTCGACCGTGACCATGTCGCCCGTCTCGATCCCGCGGGGTTCGGCGTCCCGCGGGTTGAGCACGAGGTAGTTGCCGCGGTAGTCCTCGGTCTCGAGGGTGTGTTTGCGGGCGTACTGCTCGTGGAGTTGCGCGAGCGGCTGGTCGGCCCCGAACGAGAAGAACACGCTGCGGGTGTCGTAGAAGTGCAGTGGGTACTCGTCGTCGGGTTCGTCACCCCAGGTTCCCGGCGGGAGCCACTGTGGACCGGTCTCGATACCCAGTTCCATCGCCGACTGGGCGTAGCCCTCCTCCTGGTCGAGGTCGAACTGGAACTTGCCGGTCGCGGTGGGGAAGCCGTTTTCCTGCCACTGCTCGTAGCCGAACTCCTCGAGCAGGACGAAGTTCTGCTCGGCGACTTCCTCGAACGTGTAGTCGATGTTCGCGAGCATGTCCTCGTTGTACTCGGCCTCGCTCTCCCAGGGGACGAACTCGCCCCAGCCCATCTCCT